>Ga0193751_1001913_pt1 | contig 12971 bp, 12 predicted proteins | sample L1c2metaG_FD_143050 | JGI IMG/M metagenome (GOLD analysis project Ga0193751, IMG submission 143050) | Soil microbial communities from a riparian zone of the East river system, Colorado, United States - L1c2 | ecosystem: Environmental > Terrestrial > Soil > Riparian zone | place: USA: East River... | reverse complement strand
TCATGCTGCGCACGCAAATTTCCCTAACTGAGGACGAGCGCCGTCTGCTAGACGCCGTGGCGGCCCGCACCGGGCGGTCAATTGCTGCTCTCATTCGTGAGGCGGTCAATCTCGCCTACGGCTCGGAGGCCGGCGCTGACGATGACCTCGCGGCGGTGCGTAAGGGGTTCGGGGCCTGGCAGGACCGGTCCTTCGATGGGGCCGCGTACGTTGAGCAGGTACGAAGCGGGCGCCGCCTGCAAGTTCGGTGAGCGCTTTCGTCGACACCTCTGTTCTGATCGACTATCTTCGCGGCCATCAAGGTGCCGCGACGGTCCTCGAAACGCATCGCGCCACAGGCCCGTTCCACGCCAGCGAGATCGCGCGGGTGGAAGTCTTGGCCGGAATGCGCAGCAACGAGGAGGGCGCGACTCGCTCTCTGCCAACGGCCCTGGTCTGGCACCTGGTCGACACCGAGGTCGCTGAACGCGCGGGAATGCTGGGGCGGCAGTGGCTGCCCAAGCCGTCACACCATCGATAGCGCCGACCTGGTCATCGCCGCTACCGCGCAGATCACCGGCCTGGCGCTACTCACCACAAACGTACGGCACTACCCCATGTTTACCGGATTGCGCCCGCCGTACTAGCTCCGCATTCCGACCTGTCGGTTGCGGCCTCATGGCCGCCACCGCGAAGATCGCCGGTCTGACGCTGGTAACGCGCAACACGGCTGATCTCGCTCGAACCGGAGTGGCGCTGCTCAATCCTTTCCTTCACCAGCGGCGGCCAGGGGGAGCTCGCCCTCTTCGGCTTCTCCGCAAACCCGCGCTCGCGTTATGCTCACCTGTAACAACCTGGTAACCCACCATGCCGCCCGGCCGCGTAGGATCGCGGCAGGGCGTAACAGACTTCAGTCGCCGGTTGATTGGAAGTCGCCCGCGGCCCCGGAGGGGCCGTCGCTGCGCTGTCCCCTTTCGCCTTTTCCTCTACGCTGTCCCTGTGCGACAAACCCGCGAAACCCGCGCGCTTGCCTGGGACACCTTCCTCGATACCTATCTCCCCGCCCTCGTGTTCGCCCTCGGTACCGGCATCGCCCTGCCGGCCATTCCGACGCTCGCCCGCTCGTTTCACGTCAGCTTCGGGCTGGCGAGCGGCGTCCTGACGGCCTTCCTGCTCGGCGGCGTGATCGGGACCATCCCCACCGGGTGGCTGGTCGACCGGTTCGGCCGCCGGCGGATCATGATCGCCGGCCCACTGCTCACCGCGGCGCTGGCCTTTCTCGTTACGCTCTCGCAGAACCTCCCCGAGTTGCTTGTGCTCCGCTTTTTCGACGGCTGGTGCGCGCAGATGTGGCTGATGGGCCGCATGGTGGGGATCTCCGCCAGGGCAGGGGCAGACCAGCGCGGCCGCCAGGTGAGCTGGATGTTCGGCTTTGACGGTGTCGGGCGGCTGGCAGGACCGGTCGCGGGCGGATTTATCGCGACCGCGTGGGGCCTGCGCGCACCGTTCACCGCCTACGGCGTGATGGCGTTGCTGGCGCTCGCGCCGGTCATGCTGTTCATCAGGGACATCGAGGAGGAGCCGCGCGCCGGGAGCGGCCCGCTCATCCTGAGCTCGTCGAAGGACGAGCGGGCCGGCAGGATGCCGGCGCTCCCAGCGGCGCGGATGACAGCGCGGCAGATCATCCTGCCGCGCCTGGCATTCTTCGCTGTCGCGTTCGCCGGTGCGCTCGCCCGCGGCCCGATCTTCGCCGGCCTGTTTCACCTGTACGCCGCCTTCACCTACGACCTCGGCCCGAAGGCGATCGGCCTGCTGGCGACGGCGAGCAGCGGCCTGGCACTGCCGGTCGGGTTCCTGGCCGGCTGGCTGATGGACCGCTACGGCCGCCGCCGCGCGCTGATCCCGGGCTTTATCGCCACAGGGCTGACCCTCCTGCTCGTGGCGGCCACGGCCCTGTTGCACGCGGCGCTCGCCTGGTACGTCGCGGCGTACATTACGGTCGTCGTCACCCAGAGCCTGACGAGCGGCTCCAATCAGACAATCGGCGCCGATGTGGCCCCGCCCGAGGCCCGCGGGGTCTTCCTCGGATTCTGGAACTTCACGAGCCAGAGCGGCGCCTCGCTCAGCCCGATCATCTTTGCGTTCCTCGCCGCCACTACGGGCTACACCTCAGCATTTGTGTTCTTGGCGGTAGCGGCCCTCAGCGTCGCGGTCATGCTGGCAACGTACATACCCGAGACCGGCCGGGCCGCGATCATCCGCTCGCCCGCGCCGTGACCGGTCGTATCGCGGATTGCATCCCCGCCCCCCTGCGTGGAGAGTGGGCGCAGACAGCGCGCCGGACCACCTCTCCCTGGGGGAGAGGTGGTCGAGGCCCGCCCGAAGCGGGACTCGGCGGGTGAAGGCGCGGCCAAGGGGCTGGGTGTTCCCGAGAGCTAACAGCTGCGTGATGTCGGGGCGGCCCCCGGCGTCATCGTATGCTCGGGCGCGCCCTCGCCTTTAGTCCTCCACCCCAGGGAGAGGAGAACGTCTCCTCAGCGGGCGCTGGGCCATTGCCGCCCCGGTATGGCCGTTGCCCTTCCCCGAGATGGAGGGGATAGGCTGCGTCGTCCTGTGGCGCCCCCGAGTGAGGGCGGGGTTTGGACTCTCTGGCCGATTCTGGCGCGACCAACTCCCCGGGCGGGCGAGGACGCCCGCGCTCCCGGCGGCGTCGTCCACCTCTACTGCCTGTCGCCCATTGCCTACTGCCCACTGCCTTCCACCCGCTGGTCAACTCGTTTCATGCGCCTATAGAGTAAAGGTCGCGCCAGAAACGATTTCGGGCGTCTCAATCCGGTCTTCCGAAGGAGGATCCGATGGCCGACATGCCGGTGACGGGCGATTGCGTCCAGGCGATCGCCGGCCTGCTGCACGAGGCGGGTGAGACGCACCACATCGTCTTTGGGATCGTCGACGGCAACGACGACGACTGGGCGACCTGGTACTCGAACTGGCTCGTCAACCTCTCCAAGCTGCCGGATCTGCTTGGCACAAAGCCGGTCTGCAGCGAACTGACCTACATGCTGGTGAAGCTCGACAAGGACTACTCGGCGCAGGAGCCCGGCGAGCCGTGGGAGCGCTGGTACGCGCGAGAGCTGATCGAGCACTTCTCGTAGGGGCGCGATTCATCGCGTCCGCCGCCGTAGGGGCGCGATTCATCGCGTCCTCGCCCGAGCGGAGGACAGCACAATCTGTACGTGGCGGCATCTCGTCCTGTGCGCGCTTCTGGGCGCCCTCCCGCTGATGCCCGCCCTGGCGCAGGCTCCGTCCTCTGCTCCTGCAGCGCCCGTGCTCGTCTCGGGACCGAGCCCGTACGTCGCCGGTTGCGACGGCGTCATCGCCCCGATGGGGAAGGCCTTCCCCGGCGCGGTTGTCGAGCCGAGCATCGCCATCGACCCCCTCGACCCGGCCCACCTGGTCGCCGCCTGGCAGCAGGACCGCCGGTCAAACGGGGGCGCCCAGGGTCAGGAGGCGGCCTTCTCCCGCGACGGCGGCAGGACCTGGACGGTCTCCTCGGCGCGCTTCACGCATTGTCAGGGCGGCAATGCCCAAAACGGCGGCGACTACGAGCGCGCGAGCGATCCATGGGTTGTCTTCGCGGCAAACGGCGTCGTCTACCAGGGCTCGCTCGTCCTGAACACGACTGCTCTCACGAGCGCCATCGCCGTCAGCACTTCCAGAGACGGCGGCGCCACCTGGAGCGGGCCGCTGCCGCTGATCCTCGACAACATGCACCTGCACTTCAACGACAAGGAAACGCTGACGGTCGATCCAAACGACACCGATCGCGTCTATGCCACCTGGGATCGGATCAACAAGGCGAGACCGGCGTCATCTTTTGAACAGGTCGAATCGTCGGAGCCGGGTGACAGCGGGCCGGCAATGTTCACTCGCACTACGGATGGCGGCCGGTCCTGGGAGCCCGCGCGCGCGATCTTCGACCCCGGCGCCAACGCGCAGACCATCGCCAACCAGGTGCTGGTGCTGCCCAACGGCGACCTCGTCAACGCGATGACCGTTGTCCGGAGCGGGGCCGGCCGCGGCGGGCAGGACGCTTACAGCATCGAGTCGATCCGTTCGACAGACGGCGGCGATACCTGGTCCGAGCCCGTCTCCATTTCCGGCTCAAACGCCTCAATCAAGGAGCCGGATGAGCCGCGCACCAGTATGCCGATCCGCAGCGGCGCCGGCCAGGAGGCGGACTATGCAGTCGATCCGAGCAGTGGAGCCATCTATGCTGTCTGGTCGGAGCGGGGACTGAGCGGTGGCGCCCGCGTCGACCTCGCGATGAGCGCGTCTACGGACGGCGGCCGCAGCTGGCCGGCGCCGCTGCGCATCGATCAAACGCCGAACGACGCGCCGGCGTTCGCCCCGACGGTCGCCGTTCTGCCCGACGGAACGGTGGGTGTCAGCTACTACGACCTCCGCAACGACGGCCCCTATGAGCCGGCGATCGCGACGGACTACTGGTTCGAGACCTGCCGCTCCGGCTGCGCGGATCTCGCCAACTGGAGTGAGACGCACGTCGCCGGCCCGTTCGACCTGCGGCCGGCCCCCTTCGCGGGGGCGCTGTTCCTGGGTGATTACGAGGGTCTGGCCGGCGGGCCGCGAGGCTTCGCGCTGTTGTTCGCGCAGACGCACTCGAGCCTGAGCGAGCGCCCGACGGACATCTATTTCGTCTCGCTGAGCCCGTAGCCGCGGCGATCCCGCGGCGATCAGAACTCTTGGGGGCGCCGGCATCCTGCCGGCCCGGGCTTCCCTACCCCGAGCGCTGATGAAGCGCCAGTCTCTCGGACTCTGAGCTAGTCCGGCAACGCATGGGTTGCCTTCTATGTACTGGATCGCAGTCCGTAAATGTCGCTCATCGCGGATGGCACGGTCGAAATATTCACGCTGCCAAAAAGCACCCGTCCGACCGAGTATCCGTTTCGCTGCCAAGGCAGAAAAGGACTTCCAGCTATGTAGCAGGATCCATGTCCGGCGTCGAGTAGTGCCTCAAGGCGTTGACGCCGCTGTGCATCGTTGCGCTGGCGGTCATTGAGGAGGCGGCTAACCGCCGACCTCGGCAACGAGTCCGCCAGCCGGAATGTGAGCATCTGTACCTGTTCGGCCCGATCGAAATGCGGGAGGTAGCCGCGAGAGTGCCAGACTCCTGGTTGCGACGGAGCCGGCAGGATGCCGGCGCCCCCAGAAGACAGAGCCTGCGGCCCGGTTGTCTGGGCTTTGCCGCTTACGTTGCCGACAGGTCCCCTCTTGGTAGTGCGCGTTCGGGTCAGCCTCATCCCAACGACTCCCGGTACGTATCGCGCGACAGCAGCGCGGCCTCAGCACCGGCTGTGCCCATGCGCCAGCTGAGGCGGTCAAAAGGCGTCCACATTCATGCGTCCCCTGTAATCAAGACCCACATCGGTCTCGTGCCAATCTCGTAGGTTTGGAGCGGCTCCAGCGTCCCGGTGGCGCCGTCTACCCGATAGGCCGCGAGCCGTCCCGACTCCTGGCCCGCCGCGAACAGGAAGCGCCCCGCTGGGTCGAGGTGGAAGGCGCGCGGCACGGCTTCGGTGGGCGTCTGGCCCAAGCCGGTGAGCGCGCCGGTCGCGCCGTCGACGGCGAAGCGGGCGATGCTGTTGTGGCCGCGGTTCGACGCGTATACGAAGCGGCCGTCCGGCGTGATGTGGATATCGGCGCAGGAGTTCTTGCCGTCGAATCCCTCCGGCAGCGTCGAGACGGTCTGCAAATTCGCCAGCATTCCTGTTACCGCATCGAGCGTGTAGGCAGTGACGCTGCAGCCCTGCTCGTTGACGAAGTAGACGATGCTCTTGCTCGGGTGAAAGCAGAAGTGGCGCGGGCCGGCGCCGGCCGGCGGCTGGGCCTTCGCCGGCGTGTTCGGCGTCAGGCAGCCGGTCGACGCATCGAAGTGGAACTGCCAGATCTCGTTCGGACCGCGATCGGCGATGTGGGGCAGGAAGGCGAACTTGTTGGAAGGGTCGGTCTGGACGGAATGCGCGCCGGTGGCCGTGTCGCGCCACTCGACCGGCGGGCCGTGGACGGCGCCATCGGCGCCGATCGGATGAACGGCGACCTTGCCGGCCGCGTAGTAGCTCGACAGCAGGAATCTGCCGGTTCGGTCGGCGAACAAGTATGGCGGATCCGACTCGAGCTCAACCGTTCCGATCTGCGATAGCGATCCGTCGCGCGGGTCGATGGCAAAGCTTGAGATCGCCTTATCCGAGCGCCGCGCAGCGTAGAGAAAGCGGCTGCTGGGGTCCACCGCGAGCGGACCGGGCGCGCCCTGCACGGCGAGGACGTTTCGCTGGTCAAGCGCGCCCGACTCCGGATCGAGCGCGAACTGCAGCAGCTTATCGTCGCCCTGGACCGCGATGTACATGTTGAGTGGCATGGCAGATCCTTCCCAGGGCCAGGCAGCTTGGGCGCATCTTGCCCGCCCGCCCGTCGGACTAATTATCTACTTCTGGGGCTGCCGCCCCAGTCCCCGCCTCCGATGGCGCCGATCGGCCCGTCGTAGGGGAGGGTCTTGTACCCTCCCGCCTGCCTTATCCGTGTACGAGCGCATACCCCGCAGGGCCGGTACGCGTCCGGGTGCGCGGGCAGGGAGTACGCCAGGAGCTTGGGGGGCGGCGGGGTACAAGACCCCGCCCTACGGAAACCGGGGGCGGCCGGGACCGACTCATCGTATCCCTCGGGAGCCCCGAGTTCGCCTAGAATGATTTCGCTCGGGCCGGCGGGCCCTTCGACGGGCTCAGGATGGGCGGGCGCCCCGGAGGAGGCCAAACCATGCGTAACGGGCTTCGAATTTACGACTCCGACACCCACGTCCAGCCTTCCGCCGAGACGCTCGAGCCCTATCTCGAGCGCGACGTGCGTGATCGGGTTCCCAATCTCGCCGACTTCCTGTCGCCGGTGAAGATCGGTCTCGCGGGCGAGGTGCGCGAGGAGCCCTACCGGCACGCCTACCGCTTCGCGCGATCGACACCGCCGGTGGACGGGGCGCCGCGCATCCTGGGAGAGGCGGCACCACGGCCGGGTGCGGTGCGGCGCTTTCAGAAGTTCATGGGCACGCGCTTCCCCACCGAGGGCGGCGCCGGCGATGACGCCAAGATCCGGCTGAGTGACATGGATGAGGAGGGCGTTGACGTCCACATGATGGTGCCGCCCGGCGCCAACGACCATGCGGAACCGGTCGTGGAGATGGGCTTCATCCGCGCTCAGAACCGATACCTCGACGAGTTCTGCAGCGCCGACCCGCACCGGTTGAAATCGCTCGTCGTCACCAGCGCCCGCTGCATTGACGAATCACTGGCGGAGATTCAGCGCTGGGCGCGATCGCCGTGGGTCGCGGGCATCCAGCCCTACTATCCGCCGGGCTACCCGCTCGACCACCCGGACCTGGAGCCGATCTGGGCCGCCGCCGAGGATGCGAACCTGACCGTCTGTCACCACAGCTTTGTCGCCGGCGAGTGGCCGGGCTACCGCGATATCTGGGAGAACCCGTTCCTGAGCCGGTCCGCCTCCCACCCCTGGTCCGCCATGCGCGCCGTGGCGTCGCTGTTCGGCTCTGGCATCATGGACCGGCACCCGACGCTGCGCTACGCGATCCTCGAATCGGGTTTCGGCTGGCTGCCCTTCTGGGCCAAGCGGATGGACGACCAGGCGGTCTACATGGGCACCGTCGCCGAAGGGCTTAAGCACAAGCCGAGCGAATACATGAGCTCGGGCCGCTTCTTCTCCAGCACCGTCGTGCACGAGGGCGCGGAGATGATCCGGATGGTGTCGAAGCTGCTTGGCGACGGCATTCTCATGTGGAGCTCCGACTACCCGCACGCGGAGTCCCGCTTCCCCAAGTCGGTCGACATCTTCCTGGACTGGAAGACGCTGGACGAGCCGCTGCAGACGAAGCTGCGCTGGGACAACGCCGTCCGCTGCTTCGGCGAGCCATAAGGGGCGTAGGCGGCGGCAGGGCGAGGCGCGAGGCGCGTGGCGTGTGTGGGTTCAGGGGTGTCGAGCTTCTGGGGGCGCCGGCGCCTCGCCGGCACGCGCTCCGAATCGCCCTGCGCTGCTGAACTGCCAAAGCTCCGGCGCGTCCACAAGCCCAGCCTTGCACGGGTTCTCGTGGATGTAGTCGATGGAGGTACGGAGGTGGCGTTCGTCGCGTATGGCGCGATCGAAGTACTCGCGTTGCCAGAACGTTCCGGACCGCCCAAGTATTCTGTTCCCGGCGTGTGACGTGAAGGATTTCCACGAGTGAATTACCTCCGCCAGTGGGTGTTCCGGTGCGGTCTCGACTACGACGTGGATGTGGTTCGGCATGACTACCCACGCAAGCAGCTTGTAGCGCTCCCCGTCGAATCGCAGGAGCGTTTCTTCGACGATTCGGGCGACATTGCGATTCGCAAGGTAGCAGTCGCCCTTCCCTGAGTCGAGAAACGCCTCGACGCGTTCGTGTCGAGCTGCGTCCCGCTCTGCGATCTGCTTACGCCCAAGCTCGGCGGCTACGGCTCTTGGCAACGAGTCCGCGAGGCGGAAAGTGACCATCTGTACTTGGCCGGGGCGATCGAAGTGTGGCAAATAGCCTCGCGAGTGCCAGGAGCCATCCTCCAGACGAGCCGGCGAGGCGCCGGCGCCCCCGGATAGGCGAGCCGGCGAGGCGCCGGCGCCCCCAGAAGAGGCGCTCCCAATGCCCACTCTAGAACACGATCTTAGCGAGCGCCTCGACCTGGCCCAGGTCTCCGACGCCCGGGCCGAAAATGAAGGCGTCGCAGCCGAGCGGCTCGAACTCCGCGATAACCTGCTTGATCGCGTCGGGAGTCATCAGTGCGTTGCCCGTTGGGTCGGTGGCTCGTCCGGCGCCGGATGGGTAGTAGGCGAGGTGGCTTGCCTCAGCCTGCTCGCGGGCGTTGGGGCCGAGCGCAAAGCGCGCACTGGCGATGAAGCGCGGCCTGCCGCTGCGGCCCGCCGCCTTCCACTCCGCCTTGACGGCTTCGCTGCCCGACTTAAACGGTTCCGGCCCGCCGCCGCCGGCGATCCAGCCGTCCCCCAGCCGTCCCGCCCGCCGCAGCGCCGCCTCTGAACGGCCGCCGATCATGATATCGGGTCCGCCGGGCCGCACCGGCGGGCCGATGCCGCCCTCGCCGCTCCAGATCCGCCGGATCTCACCGATCTGACGGTCCATGAAGCGGCCGCGGTGGCGGAAATCGGCCCCGCCGGCAATGTAGTCGTCCTCGCGGTTGCCGACGCCCATGCCCAGAACGAGCCGCCCGCCCGAGAGGCTATCGATGGTGGCTGCCTGTTTGGCCAGCAGCGCCACATTCGTGTGCAGCGGCGCAAGCAGCACCGCGGTGACGAGACGTACCCGCTGCGTCACCGCTGCCGCGGCCGCCAGCGTCGTGAGCGCCTCGTAGTTATTGAAGACGAGCCGGTCGAGGATGCTTACGTTGGAGAAGCCGCACTCCTCGCTGCGCCGCGCCCACTCGATCAGCGTCTTGGCCTGGACTCCAGGTATTGCCGCCGGAAGACTAATGCCAATATTCATGCGTCGAGCCAAACTCCTTCATACTGACGGCCGTTGATATAGAACTCCGGGTAGAAGCCCTGCACCTTCGGCTTCACCGCGTTGAGGAAGTAGCGGTTGGAGGGGATCGTCGTTGGGCCGCGATCGACCATGTAGGTGACGATCTCCTTGACACTCGCGCGGCGTTGAGCGCTGTCGAGCTGGGTGCGCTGCTTGTCAATCATCGCGTCCAGCGTCGCGTCGGCTGCGCCGGCGAAGTTCAGTGAGCCGCCCGTCCGGTACATCGAGCCCAGCCAGGCGTCCGGGTCGGGGAAGGCTCCGGCGTTGCTGACGACGAAGTAGGCGAAGGTGTGATTGGCGAGGACCTGGTACGAGGTCGGTAGGTCGTACTCCTTGATCGTCGTCTTCACGGCTCCCTGGCCGAGGCGGGCCCACTGTGCCTGGACGAGCTGGGTCGCCGAGGACAGGAACCCGCCTGCGCGTCCGGCGATCTCAAAGCTGAGCGGCTTGTCCTTTGTGTAGCCTGCTGCCGAGAGCAGCGTCAGCGCTTCTTTGACCGCGTCGTCCTTCGGCTTCCTCCACTCGAGCAGTTTGCCGTAGTCGTCCTGCGATAGATCCCAGGGCGACAACGCCGGACAGAAGATCGATCCATAGGAACCGCGGCCGAAGTTGGGCTCCGCCCAGGCCGTGGCGAACTCGTCGTGGTCGATCAGCAGACGCAGGGACCGGGTTACGCGCGCGTCGTCCATCGGCTTGGCGCGGACGTTTGGGAACGCCTCCACAGTTGTGTCGTCGTTGAACCAGTCCGGCTTGTAGCCAGCGCCCTGCTTGTCGATATAGCCCTTCACCTCGGCGCCGGGGAGGTAGAGAACGTCGATCTGGCCGCCGAGGAAGGCCGCGTACGCGGTGCCGGTATCCGACAGCCTCTGGGTTCGAACAGTGTCCAGGTAGGGCTGCCCCGCCTTCCAATAGTCGGGGTTGCGCACGTACTCGGCGGCGACTTTCTGCTCGAGCGTCTTCAACATGAATGCTCCGGTGCCGACGACGGCCTCGGGCGAGAGGATCTTGTCGTACTTCTGCACCACCTCCGGCGCCACCATCATCGCCGGATCCGCTGATAGATAGGAAAGGACTGTCGCGTCGGGAGCCTTCGTGGTAACCCGCACCCGCGTCTTGTCGATGGCCTCGACCTTGTCGAAGTTCGCAAACAGCGAGCGCTGGGAGAACTTCGGGTCGGCGCCGCGGATGCGGTTGAGACTGAAGACGACGTCGTCCGCAATCAGGTCGCGGCCGTTGGCGGGTGGCTTGTTGTGCCATTTGACGCCGGGTTGCAATGTGAACACGACCTCGGTGGGCGAGACCTGTTCCCATTTCGCCGCTATCTCCGGCTGGACCGCGTAGGTGCGAAAGTCGTAACCGAGCAGCCCCTGATAGACGAGGCGGAAGCCTCGCGCCGCGGCCGACTGGCTGATCTGCGGGTCGAGCTCGACCCCCTCGGTGTCGGCGCCTCCGACCGTATTGCCGCCGGCGTGCACAAGCGTCCCGCCCGTCTTCGGCTGTTTCGGCGCGATGACCGAAGGGTTTGAGGCGCCGGCCGGTTTCCTCTGAGCAGCACACCCAGCGAATCCCGTCGCGGCGAGGCCTGCACCCGCCGCCAGACCCCCACGTATCGCCGACCGGCGGCTCAGCCGCGCCGTCAGGGGCGCCGCCCATCTGCTCCTAGCAGTCATGCGTGCTCCTCATCGCTCGAACGGGGCCAGCGTAGTTGATCACGGATATAGGCTACACGGCTCATTGAGAACCGGCGCTTTGGTGGCGAGCGCTACTATTGCGCCCTCTCCCACCAGGAAGAGGGAATGCCGCAGGGGCTGGGGGTGAGGCGCCTCGTCGCCTGGGCGTTGCCCACCGGCTGGGCCTCGCACTCACCTCAATCCTCTCCCCCAGGTCGAGGAGGCTCGCGATCGCCCGCGATCCACAGTTTCCTGCGCCGGTGTGCCATCCGCCTCTCGCCATAGCGCTCTCCCCCTCCGTAGGCTCATCAGGTCGGAAAGGAGTAGAACATATGGTCGAATCACCTACCGTCACCTGCTCGCGCTGCAGCGCCAAGGTGCATCAGCAGAAGGACCACTGTCACAACTGCGGCCTGCCGCTTACGCCAGCGGATAGCACCAAGCCTCCGCTGCGTGGGAGGCCAGGACTGAGGGGAAAGGACTGAAGACTGAGCGGTTGGGGACTCATACCTCAGTCCTCAGCACTCCGTCCTCCAGCGACTGAAAGGAGCGAGACATGGCAGGATTTGACCCCGGCGTCCGCATTACGCGTGAGCTGATTGAGTCCAACCCCGATGCGGCTCTCGATCATCTGCACGCGCTCATCGAGCAGTCGCAGCAGTCTGGGTCGCTGATCGCCGATCTGCAGGCCCGGCTTGCTGAGCACGACGATGCGCGCCACGACATCGAGGAGCGCGCCGCGACTCAGGCGGAGGCCGAGCGGCGGGCGGCCGATCTCAGCGGTGAGAACGAAGATCTTCGTAAGCAGCTCGATGACGGCAACGCCCAGCAAACCTCTCTGCTCACCGGGCAGGAGGAGGCGCTCGCCGCCTACCGTGCTCTGCTGCTGCAACACAACCCGCAGCTGCCGCCGTCGCTGATCAGCGGCGGCACGCTAAACGACATCAACGCCTCTGTTGAGGCGGCGCGAGGCGTCGTCGAGCACGTCCAGCAGAGCATCCAGGCAAGTAATCAGAGCTCACGCATTCCGGCCGGCGCGCCGATGCGAACGACCTCGCCCGACCCAACCTCGATGACGCGTACCGAGAAGATCCTCTACGGCATTCGCCAGTCGCGCGGCGAAGAGATGATGACGGGTTAGCAGTCAGCTCTCAGCCGTCAGCTATCAGGACGGCCGGGAGCGGGGAAGCTAACTGCTGATAGCTGAAAGTTGAGGGCTCGTTATGGCCGATCTGCTCAATTCCATGGTTCCGCTTGTCTTTGGCATCGCCGATGGCGCCGCGGCGCCAAGCACCCCTGTGGCGCTGATTCCGGCCGGCATGCCGGACGCCGCCGATGTCGCGACCTATGTCATGCCGAAGACCGGCGCAGTCGTCGGAATGCTGCTCAACTCCAAGCCAACGCAATCCGGCGACAACGTCTCAGTCCAGGTCTACAAGAACGGCGCGGCAGTCACGGGCGGCGTCCTGGCCAACAGCTTTGCGATACCGGGGGCCAGCCTGATCCTGTCGAAGGACACGCCGGCCCTCCAATTCACGACCGGCGATCTGATCGGCGTCCGCTACACCACGGTCACCGGCGGCACTTACGGCGTCAACGACATTCAGGCCGTCGTCCTGGCCCAGCTCGGTTTGAGCGAGTAGCGAGACCAAGCCGTCAGCCCTCAGCCGTCAGCTATCAGGACGGCCGGGGGCGGA
>Ga0193751_1001912_pt1 | contig 12974 bp, 14 predicted proteins | sample L1c2metaG_FD_143050 | JGI IMG/M metagenome (GOLD analysis project Ga0193751, IMG submission 143050) | Soil microbial communities from a riparian zone of the East river system, Colorado, United States - L1c2 | ecosystem: Environmental > Terrestrial > Soil > Riparian zone | place: USA: East River... | reverse complement strand
TTCGAAACGTCGGCACCGGAGACGAAGGCTTTGCCGCCGGCGCCGGTCAGCACCACAACGCGGACTTCGCTATCGGCGGCGAAGCCGTCGAGAATGCGCTTGGTCGCCTCCCACATTTCCAGCGATACCGCATTATGCCGCTCAGGATTGTTGAAGGTGACGATCCCGACGCCGCCTTCCTTGCGCGCGAGCATCTTGTCGGTCTGGGCCATTTTATTTCCTTCCAAAATTGTCGCTGCCGTCATACCGCCTTCGCCTTATGCAGAGCGGTAATATCGCGCGCGTTGAAGCCGAACTCTTTGAGAATGGCGTCGGTATGCTCGCCGAGGTCCGGCGGGCGCGCCACCAGCCGTGACGGCGTGCGCGACAACAAGACCGGCTGGCCGATCAAGCGCATCTTGCTTTTGTCTTTTCTGGTCACGCTCTGGGCAATGCCGAGATATTCGACCTGCGGATCGGCGAATACCTGATCGATCGAGTAGATCGGTCCGCAGGGCACGCCGGCTTTGTTGAAGCGCTCGACCCATTCGGCGCTGGTCGCGCCGGCCAGGTAATTGTCGATTTCGGCGCCGAGCGCATCGCGGTTCTTCGACCGCGCTTCTGGCGTTTTATATTCCGGCTTGTCCATCAGCGCGGTCGCGCTGGCCGCCTCGCAAAATCGTTGCCAGGTCTTTTGGCCGGCCGTGGCGATGTTGATATAGCCGTCTTTGGTTTTGAAGACGCCGGTCGGGATACTGGTCGGATGATTGTTGCCCGCCTGTTTGGCGACTTCTCCTTTGACCAGATAGCGGGCGCCCTGGAAATCGAGCATGAAAATCTGGGCCTGCAGCAGCGATGTTTCGATGTGCTGGCCTTTTTTTGATTTCTCGCGCTCAAGGAGCGCGACGAGAATGCCGAGTGCGGCGAACATGCCGGCAGTGAGATCGGCGATCGGGATGCCGGCGCGGACCGGCCCCTGCCCCGGCAGGCCGGTGATCGACATCAGTCCGCCCATGCCTTGGGCAATTTGGTCGAAGCCGGGCCGATTGGCGTAGGGACCGTTTTGGCCGAACCCGGAAATGCTGGCATAGATCAGGCGCGGATTGATCTTCGCCAGCGTCTTGTAATCGATGCCGAGGCGCTTCTTTACGTCGGGACGGAAGTTCTCGACCACGACATCGGCTTTCTTCACCATTCGCTTGAACGCTGCCAACCCTTCGAGCGCTTTGAGGTTGAGCGTCATGCTGCGCTTGTTGCGATGCAAGTTCTGAAAGTCGGGCCCCTCGCGCGGTCCCCCCATCTGATCCTCGATGCCGGGGGGCGACTCGATTTTGATGACATTGGCACCCCAGTCGGCAAGCTGCCGCACGCAGGTCGGCCCCGCGCGCACCCGCGTGAGATCGAGCACCGTGAAACGTGCCAGAGCCTTCGAAGCGCGCGGAAAGGACATTGCTAACTCTCCGATAAACTCCCTGACGGACAAAAATACCGGTCGTGCGGACCGAACTTCACCGATCCTAATCGTGTTGTCTACCGGCCTTGTTTACCGTCATTGGCGCTCTGCGTCGTTTGCACCCCACGCATCGGATACGGATCGGCTAAAGTGACGCGCCGGCGGCCATCTTTCCGGCACTTTGGAGAGGCGATCATGAACGAAGACGTCTTCAACGTGAGTGTGCGCAAATTTCTCAAGAAGGTAGGCATCACCTCGCAGCGCGAAATCGAAAAGGCGGTACGCGCTGCCGTGGCCAACGGCCGGCTGAAAGGACACGAGGCATTGCCGGCAAAAATGACGCTGGCAGTGGAGGCCGTCGGCCTGACGGTCGAGATCGATGGCGCAATCGAACTGGAATGAAGCCGGCTAGTTTGAAATCTTGGTTTTGAAATTCTGTCCGGGAGCAGTGATGTTAACGATTTGTCGTTCGCTTCTTATGGTGCTTATCAGCGTCACCATCACTTGCGCCGTCACTTGCACCGTCACTTGCGCAGTTGCGCAGGACCGCGGCAGCCGCGATGCCGACCACAATAATTCGCATGACGATGCGCGGCAGCGGGCCTCGGAGCGCCGCGAGCCGAACGGCCCCGGCGTGCTTGCTTTATTACCCGGCGATTCCGTCACCGAGCACAGCATCGATCTGCCGTCGGGCAAGCTTGCCTATACCGCGACCGCGGGCACGTTTGCCTTGTACGACCAAAGCGGCGAGCGCTCGGCGCAGATTTTCTACACGGCGTTCGTAACAAAATCCGCCGATGCCGCAGCGCGGCCGGTGACCTTTGTTTTCAACGGCGGGCCGGGCGCCGCTTCCGCTTTTCTCAATCTCGGGGTGGTTGGGCCGCGCATTGCGCAGTTCGGTCCCGACGGCCGCGACGGCTCCAAAGTGCGTCTGATCGATAATCCAGACACCTGGCTGCCGTTCACCGACCTCGTTTTGATCGATCCGATAGGCACCGGCTGGAGCCGTGCGGCCAAACCGGACGACGCCCGCGGCTTTTGGTCCGTCCATAGCGACGCAGAGTCCATGGCCAAAGTCATCGCGCTCTACATCGCCAAGAACGGCCGCGCCAGTTCGCCAAAATTCATCCTGGGCGAGAGCTATGGCGGCTTTCGCGCGGCGAAAGTCGCGCGCGTGCTGCAAAGCGACCAAGGCATCGTCGCCTCAGGCATCCTGATGCTGTCGCCGACGCTCGAGGGCGCGTTCCAATTCGGCGGCGATCGCTTTGCGCTCGGCGCCGCTTTGCAACTGCCGTCACTGGCCGCGGCCGAACTCGAGCGCAAAGGCGCCTTCAGCAAGGAGGCGCTGGCCGAGGCGGAGCATTTTGCCCTGACCGATTATCTGACGACGCTCGCCGGTCCGCCGCCGCAAGGCGATGCGGCCAAAAACTTCTATGCACGCGTCGCGAAATTCACCGGGTTACCGTTCGACGCCATTGCCCAATCGTATGGATTCATTCACGACGCCTACGTGAAGAACCTCGAAGCCGGCAGCCATAAGATCGTCAGCCATTACGACGCGACGTTCGCGTCGGACGATCCCTACCCGACAAGCCCCGTGCCGCGCGGGCCCGATCCTATTCTCGATGGACTGGTGCGCGCTTATGGCGGCGCTTTCGCCGGCTATGCGCGCGACGAACTCGGCTTCAAGACCGAGATGTCGTACATCCTGCTTGCCGGCGATATCTCCGGCAAATGGGATTGGGAGCAAGGCCATGGACAGCCAAGCGTCGCGGACGATCTGCGCGTGCTGCTGGCGCTTACCCCGTCGTTTCGGCTGGTGATCGCCCACGGCTATAGCGACATGGTGACGCCCTATGCGGTGTCACGCTATGTGCTCGATCATCTGCCGCCTTTTGAAGGACGCGCTGCCATGAAGCTCTATCGCGGCGGCCACATGTTTTATCTCGATCCGAGCTCGCGCAAAGCATTTGCCACTGACGCACGCGCGTTCTATCAGGCGCCATAAAGCGCTCAGCAGGTTACAGCCACTTGTCGGCCTCACGTCACCGAGGCAAGATCGCTCATCCAAAATCCCTCCAGGGAGGAATAAATGACCAAACGCCTCAAACTCGGCGCCGTAGACCGTCGTACCCTTATCAAGGCCGGCGGCGTGGCCGGTCTCGCGCAAATCGCCGCCCCGTTCGTCTGGTCGGCGCGCGCCGCCGACACGATCAAGGTCGGCATAATCGATCCGTTCACCGGCGTCTATGCCGCGGTGGCGCAGAACGAACTGATCGGCGTCAAATACGCGGTCGAGCAAATCAACGCCAAGGGCGGCGTGCTTGGCCGCCCGATCGAGCTCTTGGTCGAGGACTCGGCCAACGACGTCGGCACCGGGGTGCAGAAAGCGCGCAAGCTGATCGAGCGCGACGGTATCCAGTTCCTCATCGGCGACGTGAATTCGGGAATCGCGCTCGCCATCGCTCAAGTGTCGAACGAGAAGAAAGTGCTGCACATCGTTTCCGGCGGCCACACTGACGGCATCACCGGCAAGGACTGCCACTGGAACGTTTATCGCGTGTGCAACACAACGAAAATGGAGGCCAACTCTGTCGCCGAGCTTCTGTTCAATAAATACGGCAAGAAGTGGCACTTCATCACGCCGGACTACGCGTTCGGGCACACCTTGCAGGAAGCAGCGCAGGCCGACCTTACGAAGTACGGCGGCACGGTCACCGGCAACGAGCTAACGCCGCTCGGCACCACCGACTTCTCTGCTTACTTGATCAAGGCGCGCGCCGCCAATCCCGACGTGCTCCTGGTGTTGCCGCAGGGCCTCGACATGGTGAACTGCCTCAAGCAGGTAGCGCAATTCGGCATCGACAAGCAGATTCATGTCGCCGGCTTGCAGCAGGAGCTCGAATCGCTGGAAGCCATGCCACCCGAGGCGCGCGTCGGCATCTGGATGTTTGAGTGGTATTGGAAGCAGCCGGGTGTGCCGGGTGTCGAGAAGTTCGTCGCCGACGTCCGCCAGCGCAGTGGCGGCAAAGTGCCGACGGCCCGCACTTGGTTCGGCTACACCTCGATGATGAGCTACGCGCTGGTCGCCAACCAAGCGAAGACGCTCGACGGAGTCACGCTCGCCAAAGCGTTGGGCAATTTCGAGTTGCCGCCCGAAGTCAAGCTGCAGCCCAATAAATGCTACTACCGCGCCGGCGACCATCAGCTGATGACCTCGGCCTTCGTCGGTGAGGCGCTGACCAAGCCAGCCGGCGACCCCGAGGACCTGTTCAAGGTTGACAGCGTCATCCCGGGCGACAAAACCTCGCCGCCGGAGAGTGAGACTGGTTGCACGCTGCAGTGGCCGGCCTGACGCCAGCAATTGTGTAACGCCCCCTCCTAACCCTCTTCCCGTTTCACCCGAGAGGGAAAGGCGGGGGTAATTCTTTGCATGCGCAGATGACCCAGCTTCTTTTGTTCAACATTACCAATGGCCTGATCATCGGCGCCTTCTATGTGCTGATGGCGATCGGCTTATCGCTCATCCTCAACCTCTCGAACGTCATCAACTTCGCGCATGGCGGCTTCCTGGTCGTCGGCGGCTACATCGCCTACACGCTCGAGCCCTATCTGGGATTCTGGGGGGCGCTGATCGTTTCACCCTTCCTCACCGCGATCATCGGCCTGGCAGTCGAGAAAACCCTGATCAGCCGCGTCTATGGCCGCGACCCGCTCTACAGCCTGCTCTTGACCTTCGGTCTTGCCTTCATCCTCGAGGACGGCACGCGCGTCATCTGGGGCGCGAACGGCAAGCCCTTCACCATCCCGGCCGCCTTGGCGCAGCCCTTGAGCAATCAGTTCTTCTTCATCACGAGTTACCGGCTGTTCATGGTAGCCGTGGTGGCGGTGACGATCGTGCTGCTCTTCCTGCTGCTGCGTTACACCCGCGCTGGAGTTCGCATCCGGGCCGGCACGCTTGATCTCGAAACCGTCTCGGCGCTCGGCGTCAACGTGCGCGCACTGCGATCCTTGAACTTCGCGGTCGGTATCTTCCTCGCCGGGTTGTCGGGCGTGCTCGCCGCCGGGCAGTTGGGATTGGAGCCGACCATGGGCGCCGGCCTGCTGATGCCGAGCTTCATCGCCATTATCGTCGGCGGCGTTGGCTCGCTCACCGGGACCCTGGTCGGCGGTTTATTGATCGGCGTCGCCTCGGGTGTCACCGCGGTATTCTTCCCGGCAGCGAGCGAAGCGATCATGTACGTACTGATGGCGGTGGTGCTGTTGGTGCGGCCGCGCGGCTTGTTCGGCGAAGAAGGCATGCTGACGTGAAGCAGCTGCTCAAACTGGAGTCGCACCGCAAGCTTGCCGCGCTGGCTGCGATCTGGGCGGTGCTCGCGGGTGCGCCACTCTGGATGCCGCTGCTTGGCGGCTATACGGCGCTCGGGACGCGCGTTCTCGTGCTCGGGCTAGCAGCGATGTCGGTGAACTTCCTTTTGGGTTTTACCGGGGTGCTGTCATTCGGCCACGCCGCCTGGTTCGGCATCGGCGCCTACGGCTGCGGCATGATTCTTAAATACATTGCGCTTTCGACGCCGCTCGGAATCATTGCCGGAACGTTGGCTGGTGGCCTTGCCGGCGCGGTGTTAGGCGCGCTGATCGTGCGCCGGCGCGGCGTCTATTTCGCCATGGTGACCATCGCCTTCGGCCAAGTGTTCTATTACATCGCTTTTCAGTGGTCGTCGGTCACCGGCGGTGACGACGGCTTGCGACCGTTCTATCGCCAACCGCTGCATCTGGGTGTCGCTACCCTCGACATTCTCAACAATGCGGTCGCGTTTTATTACTTCGTGCTGGTGTGCTTCGCCCTCGCCGTTGCGGCAATGGCGTTCATTCTCCGATCGCCGTTTGGCCGCACCATGCTCGCCATCCGCGAGAACGAACGCCGCGCGCGCTTTCTTGGCATACCGGTCGAGCTGCACATCTGGATCGCTTTCACGCTCAGCTGCTTTTTCATGGCCTATGCCGGGTCGCTCTACGCGTTGGTCAACAACTTTGCCGACCCCAGGGGCCTGCATTACAGTCAGTCGGGCGATTTCGTGATGATGGCAGTGATGGGCGGTATGCGCAGTTTCTGGGGACCGCTTTTGGGCGCGGTCGTCTTTGTCGTGTTCCAGGACTATGTTTCAAGCATCACCATCAACTGGCAGATTTTCATCGGATTCCTCTTCGTGCTGGTCGTGCTGTTCTTCCCACGCGGCATTCTCGGTGCGATAAGGCGCAGGGCGGTGGCGTCGTGAGCTTGCTGCAGGTCAAGAACGTATCGAAACATTTCGGCAGCCTCGTCGCCGTCAACAATATTTCCATGACGGTCGAGCCCGGTGAATTGCGTGCCATTATCGGGCCGAACGGCGCCGGCAAAACCACGTTTTTCAATCTGATCACCGGCTTCTTCACACCAAACACCGGCCGAATCATTTTTGACGGTCGCGACGTCACCGACCTTTTGCCGGCGCGGCGCGTCTGGTGCGGCATCGCCCGGACTTTTCAGGTGACCGAAGTCTTTCCCGAGCTAACGGTGCGCGAAAACTTACGCATTTCGGTGGAGGTCGCATCCGGCCTGCGCTTGCGCGCGTGGCTGTCGCAAACCGACGACGACAAGATTCGGGCGCGGGTACGCGAACTGATCGAGATGGGTGGCCTCGCCGGCAAGGCCGACCGCCAAGTCGGCGAACTCTCGCACGGCGATCAGCGCGCCACCGAGATTATGATGGCGCTTGCGCTCAAGCCGCGCCTCTTGCTCCTCGACGAGCCGACGGCCGGCATGGGCGACCAGGAAACGTATGAGATCACCCAGCTCATTCGCCGTCTGCACCGGGACGGCAAACTGACGATCGTGCTGATCGAGCACGACATGCGCGTGGTCTTTCATCTGGCCGACCGCATCATGGTGCTCGATCAGGGCAAATTTCTCGCCGAGGGAACGCCGCCGGAGATCGCCGCCAACAAGGCGGTGCAAACCGCCTATCTCGGGCAGGCCGCGTGAGGCCGCAATGACCGCAGCGCTGACCGCGGAAGGCCTCCACACGTTCTACGGCAAAAGCCACATCCTGCACGGCGTCAGCCTGGACGCCGCCGAGGGCCAAGTGACGGCGCTGCTGGGCCGTAACGGCGCTGGCAAGACCACGACGCTGCGCAGCCTCATGGGATTGACGCCGCCGCGCCAGGGCCGAGTTTCGATATTCGGTACCGACACCACCGGCTGGCCGCCGTTCCGCGTCGCCGCGCTCGGCGTCGGCTATGTCCCGGAGGGTCGCAAGATTTTTCCAAACCTCACCGTCGATGAAAATCTGCTGGTCCCACTAGAGCGTCCAGGACCGTGGACGCCCGAGAGCGTCTATCGTTTATTTCCGCGTCTGCAGGAGCGCAGGGCAAGCCGGGGGCGCCAGCTTTCCGGCGGCGAGCAGGAGATGCTGTCGATCGCGCGCGCGCTCTTGCTCAATCCCAAGCTCCTCATTCTCGACGAGCCGTCCCAGGGCTTGGCGCCGCTGATCGTGCGCGAAGTCTTTCGCATCATCGCGCAGATGCGGTCGGAAGGCATCACGGTTCTCTTGGTCGAGCAGAATGTGCGCATGGGCCTCGAAGTTGCCGATCACGCCTATGTGCTCGACGACGGTCACGTCGTCTATTCCGGGCCGGCGCGCGAACTCGCGGCCGATGAAGCAACGGTCCAGTCGCTCGCCGGGGCCAGCGCCGAGGAATGGAAAGCACCGAGTCGGTGAGAATTGCGTCGGTGAGAATCGCCGAAGCGAATTCGGCGTTGGCGCGTCGCTAACTGGCGTTCTTCGGATCGAGTCCGTACTTGGCGCACATTTCGTTGACGATCGCGATGTCTTTGCCGCCGGCGATGAGCCCCATCACCGCCGATGATACGTGCCCACCGCTCAGATGGGCTTCGATGATATAGGCTTGGCGACCGCTATAGGCGGCATAGGGACTCTGCGCCTCGACCATTGCGCAGTAGTTGACCGTTTCTTCCGTCGCCAATGTTGGAAATTTGGCCCATCGATATTTCGCCGCGCCGGCATTGCGCAGCGACGGCGCGATCGCTTCGACAATGACTTTTTTCTCCTGCGGCGTCAGATCGCGCTGGCCGACATTCACCGGCGCAGTCGGGACGCCATTGGCGGCTTCGCCACTTTGCGTGACAGTGGTTCCGGTGGCGCAGCCGGAAAGCGCGAAACCGGCCGCCAATGCGGCGTATACGCTGAATACCGATATTCTCAAGGCTCGTTCGCTCAGCGAGAATTTGGTTCGGACGCGGCGGGCGGGTTCGCCCCTCGGTTCGAGAGGCGAACGGCGCCGATCGTCACCGACGGTGCCGGCGATGAAGGCTCGGTCGTCGGCGTGCCATCTGGGCGCATGGTGCGGACGCCGGTCGTGATCATGGCGCGGCCGTCACGGGTCGGATTGCTCATCTCTTTCACATTGTCGCTGACGAGCTGGTCGGCGGCTTCGGGATGGCCGGTATTGATCTTGCGCATATTGGCGACAAAGACTTTGGGATAGATCAGCGTCGAAGCCGGCACTTTAAGGCCCATGAACTTAGCAATGTCGGCGACGAAGGCGTTGCAGTTGTACAGCTCGGCGCTCCAGGTGTGCGACCTGGCCTGCAGTTCACGGATGAAGGCGACGGTTCTGTCGTACTGCTCCTTGCTCACCAGAACGCGGTAGCGCCCCGAGATGTACTTGTCCTCGAGGTCGCCATCGGTCCAGCCGGTGTCGGAGGGAACCGGCACGTAATGCCCCATCACCCACATCGACGGGTCATCGCCCTTCGGCGAAAGCCCGGCGACGTTGTTCTTGTTCGGCGCTTCGCCGACACGGCCGAAGACCACAAAGGTATGGCCGTAGTCCCAGGCATAGCGCGAGCGAAACTCGAAGTAATATTGACCGGCTCCGCTGGTGACGACCGCGGTCTTGTTACCTGCGGATCGCACGATCTGCGGCGGCGGGCTGGTTTGAGCGGCCGCAACGGAGAGACCAAGTCCCGTCACAACCAGTGCCGCCACGATCGACAGCCAAGTCCAAGAGCGAACGTTCCAAGAGCGAATGCTCAAAGAGCCAATGCCGGTAAGCCTCCGCCGCATAGTGCCCCTCCAGATGACCAAGCAAACCCAGCCAAAGAAACGGATCGAAACCGATTGAATCGCCGAACTTCCAGCCCGCTGACACTGAATCCCAGCCGTACCCCGCGATCCGATCCGCCTTAATTGTATGTAGCGGCCGAATTTACCAACAATTGGACTCGCTTCAGTGGCAAATGTTCGGCAGCCCGTCTGGATTTCCTAGCGTGCGGCATTTTTGCAACGCCCGCGCACTGGGTAAAATTCGATTTGCAACTCGGCGATTTCACGCAGTTTCGACGCCCATTCTCATCCGTCCACAGGAAAGTCTCAGGAACAGGCCCGATCACGGGCGCTCGCCGCAGTTGTTAATCAAATCCTAACGCGGCCTATGTCGGGAACCTGAACTGCAGTGCATTCAGATCGTGACTGTGTCTTTTCAGCACTAGAGGACGGAAGTGCCCCTCTGTATGGTTAACCTCGTCATGACAAGGGGAGTTCTTTCATGAAGAAGTTTGCTCTAGCAACAGCTGCGGTGTTGGCTCTCCTGAGCATCGCCGGCTGCGCTCAAACCGGCAAGGGCAAAGCCCCGCCGCCGGTCGTTACCAAGGGGTAAGTGCTGTACAAGCACTGTATGGGGGAAGGGCCGGCCTTGTGCCGGCCCCCCCCTTTCTTTTGGGAATTATATAGTTGACTCCCTTACGCCGGTTTTAACGTCGGTTCCCGGCGGTAGAGTTCATCGATCAGCGCCTTGAAAAAGTTGACGCCAGCAGCATCGACCGATTTCGTTTCCACGATCCGCGAGCCCGCCGGTTTCCGGCTGTCCACTCGGATAAGCCACACGGCCTCAAGCAGCCCTTGGTTCCAGAGCGGCGCGCGCCGAATGGCGATCTTTTCCAAATTGGACTTAAAGTGGTCGATCCAACTGCCGCCGTCTCGCCGTGGCGTATCTCCCGCCTCGTCCATGATGACGACGTAGCCGATCACAATTTCCGGGGATAGCTGCTGCACGTTCGCCGCTTCGCCCATGAGGTCGTCTAGCCGGTTCGGAACCGTGCCACTGAGATTCTTCAAAATCGACTTGAGCGAAATCAGCAATCGGGGCTTGTCGGCCAGAACGAAAGCGAGGTCCCAATCCTTCTGACGGCCCAGCCCACGGATACCGACTTCATCCGCTTTGCCTCCCCGCACTCCGGGCAGACCAGCAGCCTTGAAGGCTTCGATGCAATAGGTAGCAAGTGAATTGAGGCGACCGGAATCTTGTTTCTTACGCGCGAAAAGATCGTCAACCGCGTCGGATAGGCTGACGGCCATCAGAGCATCGTTGCATTGCGCGCGCCGAAGAGGCGCGGTTGATCTACCTCAGATTTGATACGAAAATACGCCGGTTCTAGGTATTTCGGCTCGATCTCGTTACCAACCGAATTACGCCCGCTGCGGAGCGCGGCAATGCTCGTAGAGCCTGTACCGAGAAATGGATCGAGTACGGTATCGCCAGCGAATGAGAACATGCGAATAAGCCGCTCGGCCAATTCGACCGGATAAGGCGCGGGATGCCCATTGCGGGTAGACGCGCCCTTTACGTCGCTCCAGAACGGGGTAAACCAGCCCTTCATTTCTTCTTTGGTCAGCATCGAAAGAGCCTTCTGGATCATGCTGGTTGTCCGGTACTCGCCGGCCTTTCGCATGAAGAGGATGTATTCGACGTCGTTCTTTACCACGGCACCGGGCTGATAGGGTTTGCCGTAGAAGCCCGCGCCATTGCCCTCTGCTTCGTTCACGCCATTCGAGATTTTATGCCAGAGAATAGGTGTGAGGCAGTCCAGGCCGATGTTTGCGGCGCGCGCTTGAATGTCGGCGTGCAATGGCATGACCCGATGCCGCCCGTCGCGCCTGCGGGGAATACATACGTCACCGACAACGCAACAGATTCGACCGCCTTCGACGAGCACACGGGCGCAATGTCGCCACACCTTGTTGAGTTCATCGAGAAACGCCCCATATTCAGCGATTTCTCCAAGTTGCCCGTCCCGGTCCTCGTATTTCTTCAACGTCCAATAGGGCGGCGACGTTACCACCAAGTGGACGGATTTGTCGGGTATCCATGAAAGATCGCGCGCGTCCCCAAGGTGCAGATGATGGTTCGTTGAATCATAGGGCGCGGGCCATACGGCTTTGCGGTAATGCCTATTGGCCGATTGTAGAGACTTGAGTCCATGCGATGTATTATCCGCTTTTGGCAAAGACGGCGCGCGTGTTTTTTTGTTGGACTTCTTTCCTGGATTGTACGCGAGAACAGTATCGGTGATGCGATCCAGCACGGCGAAAGCGTCGCTCATGCGATCAATTCCTTATAGGTGATCCGTGGTCCGACCGACGCCGTTATGAGGCTCGCCAGCCGATCCAGTGTATGCCGCTTCACGTCGCCCTCGTTCAGGCGGAATGTGAACTCGTTGACATACCGAGCAAGATGCTTTTCACTCGCATGGTGATAGACGCCGATTAGGCCGCGTTTAAGGACCGCGAAAACGCTCTCAATGCTGTTCGTCGAAACGCCGTCGCGGCTGTATTCGCCGTCCGCGTGATTGACGCGCTCATGTTTGTAGAAGATTCCGTCAAGCCCGATATAGCCGCCGTGTTCGTCGGTATGCAGGGTCGATCCGACTTCAATGCTTCCGTGGATGGCGGCGTGCATGGCTGCGGCGTCGGTGCCGTTGATTGGCGCTGCCTTTGTCCTTCCGCCGCGTTCGCGCATCCCTAGAACCGGAACCTTGCCGACCGTGCCCCGGCCGGCCCGCAGTTTTTTTCCAGAATGCTTGTTTGCCTCCTTGCCGCCAACATAGGTTTCGTCGATTTCCACAATTCCGCGCAGTACGGTGAGGTCATTTCCACAGGCTTCGCGGATGCGCTGGAGAACGAACCAAGCCGATTTTTGGGTGATGCCGATTTCCTTCGCAAGCTGCAAGCTAGAAACGCCTTTGCGGGCCGTCACGAGCAGATACATTGCGTAAATCCACTTGTGCAGCGGGACGTGGCTGCGCTCGAATATCGTGCCAGTACGCACTGTGAAGTCTTCCTGACACTGATTGCAGCGGTAATATCCGTCCTTGCGGGTAGTGATTCGCTCACCGAGTCCACAGGAGGGGCAAATCGGCCCTTTCGGCCAGCGGCGCTTTTCGATGTAGACGCGGGCGGCTTCGGCGTTCGGAATTAACTTGAAAAGCTGAAAAGTGCTGATCGTCACCTTGCACATGAAATCATCCCCCATCGGCTAGGTAGATAACTACCTTAAACCGCGCAGGGAGTCAAGTATATAATTCCCTTTCTTTTTGGCAGGCCTCGGAAGCAGATCCCCTCGTAAGCAAATCCCTTGGTCGATGGTTGTCGGCTGACCTATTCCGCCGCCGCACGCTTGCGGGCGAGCGCGGCAGCCGCTT
>Ga0193751_1001911_pt1 | contig 12977 bp, 6 predicted proteins | sample L1c2metaG_FD_143050 | JGI IMG/M metagenome (GOLD analysis project Ga0193751, IMG submission 143050) | Soil microbial communities from a riparian zone of the East river system, Colorado, United States - L1c2 | ecosystem: Environmental > Terrestrial > Soil > Riparian zone | place: USA: East River... | reverse complement strand
GACAATCGTGCCACAGACGAATCCAAGCTGCACGATTGTCGTCAGCCAGGCCGCTTGCGCGAGGGTCAGTCCCCAGATCGAGCGCAGCTGTGGGGTGACCGCGCTGGCCGAAAACCAGAGCGACATCCCCAACAATTCTGCAAAACCAAGTAACGCGAGCACCCGCCAACGCGTCGAGTATGTGTCGGGCGACATCGTGAAAAGTTAGCCTCGGCCAGACGCAACTTCGACATTGCGGGGTCAGGGCACAGGTTGAGTATTCAAATGCTGCTGCGACAATCCAAATTCCGGTCAACCCTGAGGCGTATTCGTACGCCTCACCCATGACGAATCCGTCACAGGCAGCTCCGCCGTCCACTCCCGCCTCCACCCCACGGCCGGCGGTCGCTACTTTGTCGCGCGATCTCGCCGATTTCCTCGTCGAGCTGTCGATCACGCTGAACAAACACGCCATCTATCCCCAAAGCCATCCCCTTTTGCACGGGGCGGTAGACGGAGTCGCTAATCGCCTCGGAATGTTGTTCGTGGGGGAGCGGGAATCGCTGTCGATCGGGGTTGCCCGGCGCCAGCTGATCATCGAAGGCGTTGCAACCGATCCCCTGAACGCAGTGCTCAAGGAGCTCGCTGAACGTCTGCACGAGCACCACGTGGGCGCGGTGAAGTTTCTGCGGGGAATCGGTCGCGACGAATTGGGGAGCGTGCTGGCCGCGCTTTCCATTGATCCGACCCGGTCGGAGAAACCAATCGGCCTCGACCTCGAGCACGTTGGCGAGATGTGGCAGCACGTCCGATTCTTCCCGCTCACCTACGATCGACTCCAGCTCATCGAAGACGAGCCCGGCGAGTCCGCCCGAGCGGATCAGATGGCGGCGGGACGAGCGACCCAACTCTGGATCGGACTCGCCCGCGCCGCGCTCGTGTCGGACACCTCTAATGCGGCTACAGCCCGGGAGTCAGACGATAGCGCCGCGCTCGAGCCCGCGACGGTCGCCCGCGCAATCGACGAGCACCAGCGCGAAGAGGCATACGATCAGGTGATCGTCGGCTATCTCCTTCAGATCGGCGACGAGCTCAAAACCGCCGAGGGACCAGAGGCGGCCGGATTGCAGCGGCGCGTTTCGCGTCTGGTGGGTTCACTCAAGGAATCGACGCTCGAGCGGCTTCTGGTGATGGGGGGCGACAAAGCCCAGAGACGGAGATTCCTCCTCGACGCTTCGCAGGGGATCACTGTCGAGGCGGTAATCGATCTCGTCAAAGCGGCATCCGCCGCCGAGGGACAGACAGTCTCTCATTCGATGCTGCGAATGTTGTCCAAGCTCGCACATCATCCTTCCTCCGGGGGGCCGCGGGGCAGGACGGATCCGACAATTCGCGATGTGATGCGCCGGCTCGTCGACGACTGGAGCCTGGACGATCCCAATCCCGAGGCATATCGCCAGGCACTCGAGAGTATGTCCAGTTCCAGGAATGTTGCCCAAAAGCCTTTGACTGACGCGCTTCCCACGGATATCGAGCCCGAACGGATGATTCAAATCGCCATCGAGGTGGGCGCCATGGGACCGCAGGTTCGCACCGCGATGGCCAACCTCTGCAACGCCGGACGCGCCGAGGTTTTGCTGGACCTGGTCGAGCGCGCGCCAAATGAAGAGGCTGGCGCACCGGTTTGGGAATTCCTCAAGGGGAAGCGCATCCTCGACAACCTGCTCCAGCAGCCACGCGTCGACATGCCACTGGTCACGCGGTTCGTGAAGCGGATTGGAGTCGGCGCCGCACCAACACTTCTCTCCGCTGCCGCGGTCTTCGACGATGCGAAAATCCGCGCCCAGTTTTACGATCTGGTGCAGTCCGCCGGCGACCAAGTCGGCGAAGCCGTAGCCGAACGAATTCCAGATGCCCCACCTGCTATGCAGCGCGAGCTATTGGCGCTGCTCGGACGCCTGACCACGCTGCCATCCGATTTTTCCGCGATTAATTACCTCGCCAGCGACGAGCCGCTGGTCCGCCGCGAGGCTGTGAGACTGATGCTTCGCAATCCAGCGGAGCGCGACGAGACAATCATGGGCGCGCTCACAGACACCGACGACAGAGTCGTTTTCGCCGGTCTCACGGTTGCGCAGGAGAGATGTCCGTCCGCCGGAATCGAATTGATCAAGCAGCGCGTCGATCGCGGCGAGCTCGATTCGCAGCTGCGCACGATGGGAATCCGGATAGTCGCGCAACAGCGCACTCCCGAGACGCTCGCCTGGCTTCTGAGCTACGTCGTCACCGAGGCTCATTGGCCGAGAAAACCCAAGCTGCGCCCATCGACGCCGGAAATGCTGGCGGCGCTGAGTGTGATTGCAGGTTTCTGGGGCAACGACCCCGCCGCGGAACCAATAATCACGCTCGCCGAGCGCAGCAGGGACCCCGAGGTCCGCGCGAAAGTCGCGCGCAGGGGCACGATTTCCAGGCCGGTCACGCCATTGAAGAATGAGTGATCCGATTCGGTTTCTCGTGTCATTCGGACAGGCCGTCTCGACGATGGCTCTGTACAATGACGGACACCCGGCGCGCGAGCGCGCGGTGGACAGGTCGTACGGCTGTCTCCAGGATCTTCAGCAAAACGACCCCAACCCGCGCTTCTCGTTTCTTGGCGAAGAGACCATCTACCAGGAGACCGCGCTTCGCGAGCTTGGCGACTGGGAGTGGGGGACGCGCCTGGCGCGGGCCGGTGTGCAGCGCATAGAGCTGGACACCAACGTCACGCGAGAGCAGTACGAAGAGTTTCTCGAGGAGATGATGGCTCGCATCACTCTCTCGTTCATCGATTCCGCCGAAGCGAGGCCAAACCGCCCCACCGGGATCAAGGTTGGCTCGCTCGGCATACGGGGAGAAACGAGAAAGCTACAGGATGCGCTCGACGCTCCGGCGCCCGTCGCCACGATCTCGTACTCGCTCGGTGAGGAAGCCGCATCGATTCAGTCGATGCACAAGGAAGTACTGGAGCGGGGAAAGCTGCCTCTGGCCGAGGCGGAAGCAGTAGTGCGCTCACTCTCGATGGCGATGCACGGCGATCAGGCGATGATACTTCCGCTGCTCCAGCTCAGGGACTTCGACGAATACACGACGACGCACTCTCTGAATGTCTCGGTGTTGGTAATGGCGCTGACGGAATCCCTCGGGCTGGCGCAGCAGGATGTTCGCACGTTCGGCGTCGCGGGATTGCTGCACGATCTCGGGAAGGTGCACATCCCGAAGGATATTCTCAACAAGCCGGGGAAGCTCACGGACCAGGAGCGGCAGGTGATGCAGAATCACCCGGTTGCGGGGGCGAAAATGATCATCGATAGCGGGCGCCGTCTCGACCTTGCCGCCGCGGTGGCGCACGAGCACCATATCATGATCAACGGTCTCGGCTACCCGACGCACCATTATCGCCGCGATTGCCACAAAGCAAGCAAGCTCGTTCACGTCTGCGACGTGTACGATGCATTGCGGACGCGCCGCCCCTACCGAGATGCGTGGGAAACGGAGCGGGTGCTCACGTATATCGAGGAGCGCGCCGGGACGGAATTCGAGCCCGAGGCCGCCACCGCCTTCGTGGGTATGATGCGCAAGGTTGAAGGAGGAATACAGCGGTCATCGATGCCCCCTGCGAACGGCGAGGCCCCTGCCACTTCGCCAGCCGAAACGAGGAAGGAGTCTGCGGCGCCACCGGCGCCCGGCGCGCCCCCGAAGCCCCCTGAAGGGTCAGCGTAGCGGCCTCCGGCGCAGTCGAATCCCAAATGCGTCGGTACCGACGCGTTTTTCGTTGCCTGCCACACCCCTATTCGTCTACTAGATACGGTGTGATCGTCTGCACCTAATCAGGCGATAAGCGGTTGGAATGAGAAAGGGGCGCCTCGAGACGTCCCTTTCTCATTTTCGTAGTAGACCCTCCCGAATCCCACTCAGGTGCCCTGACCGGGCTCTGACCGCGGATTCGACCTCGATCGACGCTTGTCGAGGAGTGGCTTGTCGAAGAGCATCCTCGATTGAACTCGCGCCATGCCCGAAGCATCGAGCCACTTCTCGAGACCATTCGCGAGTCCGCGCCGCTCCGCTGGTCGCAGAGCGCTGAACCCCTCTATCAGATCCGCTTGAATCACCCGCGGGGACCTTCTGATCAGATTCGCGCCCTGGCGTGTGAGGCGTAGCAGGGCGCGGCGCCTATCGGCGGCGTCGGATGTGCGAGTCACGAGGCCCTTCGCGATCAGCTGACTGACGACCTGCGAAACCGTGCTGTGCGTTGTCATGGTGACTGCCGCGAGGTCCTTGACGGATTGATTGGGAACGTCGGCGAGCTCTCTCAGCACGAAGAGCTGCGCGGCGCTCACCTTCAATTCGCGCTCGACGGCCTCCGCCGCCGAGCGGAGACCACGCACCATTCGTCGCACGGCGTTGAGCGCGCGAGATAGGTCGGGCTGCCTTGTCTTGTTCGCCTTCGCCATGTGTAACTCTGAGGGCTTTAATCCACGGCCATGGGAATTGAAAGTCCACCGCCGCCGACCAATGTAGCGGTGACTGGTGTCAAGGAGCCAGTCGCCCGTGGATCGCTGCCATCCGCCGTGACCGATGCGCGGTTCACCGTCGCATCTGGATGGATCGACATTTCAGGCTTGACCTCCGTGGGCTCGGGCTTAGACTACACCGCGTTAAAGCGGGTCTGCTACCTCTTCGTTCCAATTGATCGGGCGAAGGTTGGGACCAGCCGCGTGCGCCGCACGTATTGCCGCCATTGTGGCCCGTGCTTCGCGAGTGGCAGCGCGAGATTCTTTCTCGCCGCCCGCTAGCAGTCGTCCTACGAGCCAGCGGGGCCGCACCATGTCGCCACAGAGTTTTGTCTGCGCGTGTATTGTCGCGACCCGGCCAGATACGCCGGTCATTTCCGAATCCGCCTTCGAGACCGCCGTTTTGCGCGGTCGTTTCTAGGGCGTCCGGCAACTTCGCCGTGACGCGATTCATGACGCCTTCGGGCGAGAATTGGAGGGAGTATGGTAGATCGACTCGTTAGAAACATCTTGCGGATCGGACTGGGCGCGCTGACCATGCTGTTGTGCATGGCGACTCCCGGACGAGCACAAGATGCGGGAATCATTTCCGGCGTGGTGGTCGATGCCGCATCACGGGCTCCGGTCCCAACAGCCCAGGTGCAGATCGTAGGCACTACGCGCGGAGCCGCCACTGGCGACGACGGTCGCTTCCGCATCGCGGGGGTGAGACCGGGGACGTATCAGGTCCGCGTGCTCCGCCTCGGATATCAGGCCTCGGCGCAGCCCGCGACCGTGACGGCCGGAGGCACCACCGAGCTGCAATTCACACTGAGCCAGGCGGCGGTCAGCCTCGAGCAGGTCGTTACCACGGCCACCGGTGAAAGCGAGCGTAAGCGCGAAATCGGGTCAGCCGTATCGACGATGCAACCGAAGGTGGAACAGATAGCCGCTGCTCAGAACGTGAGCCAGCTCCTGACCGGAAAGATCGCTGGCGTCGATGTCCAGCAGGCTGGCGGCACAATCGGATCGGGTTCGCGCATTCGCATCCGTGGCGCATCGTCACTGTCGCTCACCAATGAACCGCTGGTTGTCGTCGACGGAATCCGCTACAACAACAACGTCGCCAATAGCGCCACGATCGGATCTACGACGATCGGCGTCGGTGGCCAGGTGCCATCGCGGTTCAACGATATCAATCCTGAAGACATTGAGACGATCGAAGTCCTGAAGGGCCCCGCTGCCGCTGCGCAGTATGGCACCGCCGCCGCGAACGGCGTCATCCAGATCACGACCAAGCGCGGACGGTCTGGCAAGCCGGCCTGGACGACATACATCGAGGGAGGGAACATCAAGGATGTCACCAATTACCCGGCGAATTACCTAACCACTTCGGCAACCAGCACGGCGACTGTCGCGCCATTTACCGGCACGCGCTGCACGCTAGACAGTCAGACGCGCGGCCTGTGCACACAGGCGCCCGATTCCGTGTTTGTGTTCAATCCCCTTGTAGCGCACAGCCCCTTCCTCGACGGTAAACGCGGCGCGTATGGCGCCAGCGTCAACGGCGGAAGCGATCAGGTCACTTATTACGTGGCGGGCAATTACGACAAGCAACAGGGTGTCTTCCAGACGAGTCTCGATCAGAGGGCATCTGGACGCGCCAACGTCTCCATGCAGATGCGGGACAACTGGAATATCCAGATCGGAACGAGTTACCTCACCGATCACCTTCGGCTTCCCCAGAACGACAACAACACGCTCGGAATCATCTCAGCCGGATTGCTCGGCAGCGCGCGCGACAACGCAGTCACTCAAGGCTACCTGAGCGGAGCCACCCCGACGCAGATCTATGCGATCAACACGCGTCAGGACATAAACCGGTTTGAAAGCAGCGTCAACAGCTCCTATCAGCCGCTCTCATGGCTGACCGCGACTGTCGTTTCGGGACTGGATTATCTAAACCGGTGGGACAATGAGCTGGTTCCGCCGAATAAGGTCAACTTCGGATCTCTACCCGACGGACAGCGTCAGTCGAACCCTTATAACATTTACAACTACAGCGCCAACGGAACCCTTTCGGCGGCGTTCACTCCATTCGAGGGACTGAAAGCAACGACCAAGGTGAGCGGCCTCTTCAACAAGGAACTGATCCGTGGCACGCAGGCCTTCGGTGCCAAGCTACTTGGCGGAACGAGCTCCCTTTCCGGCGCTAGCGCCCGCTTTGCGGTGAGTGAGACGAACACGGACAACAAGACGATCAGCCGTCTCCTCCGGGAAGATCTCGCGTGGCGCGACCGCGTGTTCCTGAGCGGGGCTCTACGCAACGACAAGAACAGCGCCTTCGGACAGAATTTCGGGAGCATCAACTATCCGTCGGTCACCCTTTCGTGGGTGGTGAACGAAGAGCAGTTCTTCCCGAAAACTCCTTACCTCAGCTCGCTGCGGCTGCGAGCGGCGAACGGAAAATCGGGTCAGAAGCCCAACTTCCGTGACGCGATCACGTTCTTCAACGCCCAAACGGTAACCGTTGGTGGCGCCGACGTTCCGGGGATCACTGTGGGTGGAACTGGTAACCCCAACCTGCGTCCCGAGAAATCGAAAGAGACTGAGCTTGGCTTCGACGCCGGCTTTTTTGATGAACGGGTCGGAATGGAAGTCACGCATTACAACAAGAGAACGGATGATCTTCTGGTAGCCGTTCCGCTTCCACCCTCGTTGGGCCTCACCACGACTCAGTTCCAGAACCTGGGCTCGGTCAGCAACAAGGGTTGGGAATTCGTGATGAACACGCGTGTTCTCGACATGGACCGCGTCGGTTTCGAATTTGGTATCACCAGCTCCACGAACGACAACAAGCTCCTGACGCTGGGCAAGCTCCCTACCGACAGCCCGGTGCCACCAATCGTCGTGAATACGCAGCAGCTGCATAAGGTGGGATTCCCGCTCGGGTCGTATTTCCAGCGCGGCTACACGTTTAGCGACGTCAATGGAGATGGGATCATAGCGCGCAGCGAGATCACGCTCACGCCTGATGTGGTTTACCTCGGCAACCCGCTTCCGACGCACCAGTTCGGGTTTACGCCGACGCTAACCCTCAACAAGATGTTCACAATCTCGGCGTTCTTCGACCACAAGGGTGGTTACAAACTGTTCAATCTTACGCGACGCTTCCGTTGCACGTTCTTCAACTGCCAGGAAGCGTACGACAAGACCACTCCGTTTGCGGACCAGGCCGCGGCAATTGCAGCCAGCGCGCTGGGCACCGACGCCGGGTACATCGAGGATGCGACCTTTACCAAGCTCCGCGAGCTCACGTTCACACTGCGAGCCCCCGAAGCCGTGACTCGGTATTTCGGACATGCTCTGCTGTTCAGCATTACCGGAAGGAACCTTCACACCTGGACCAACTACACCGGCTTTGATCCGGAGACGAACTCCACTCCGGGCCTGAGTTTCAGCACTTCGGACTTCCTCACGCTACCGCCCACGCGGAACTGGACTGCCCGCGTGACGGTCAACTTCTGAGCCACTTTCACTCACTGAGATAAATCAAATGCGATATAAATACTCATTGCGCGATCGGTGGCTCACGCCGGCGCGCCTGGCTACGTTCGGGCTGCTCGCGCTGTTCCTGGCGTGCAACTCCCAGGATTTGCTTACCGTCACCGATCCGGACGTAGCGAGACCGGAAGCGCTCCAGGGCGCCGCAGCGTTGCCGGCGCAACGCGCTGGCGCGATTGGAAACTTCGGAGTCGCCTTCAACGGCGGCGCTTCTGATGTCGAGCAGGTACACCTCTCCGGTCTGTTATCGGACGAGTTTATCAATACCGAGACATTCCCGACGCGGATCGAGATCGATCAGCGCGCGATGACTCTTACCAACACCAGTTTGATCGGAACCTTCTTCGATCTGACGCGCGCACGGTCGTTCGCCGATCTGGCGATTGACAATTACCGCCTGAGCGCAAAGACCCCGGGCGACAGCGCCGGCTTTCCTGAAGTGCTCTCTCTCAGCGGCCTCGCCTACGTCTTGTTCGCAGAGAACTATTGCGGAGGCGTGCCTGTCAGCAAGCAGAACGCTGATGGGTCGTTTACCTTCGGCGCCGCGGAGTCGACCAACACGTTGCTCGACAGCGCCGTATCGAAATTCAACCAGGCGTTGGCCGTACCTCAGGCCGCGGTTCTCACTGCGACTTTCAAACAGCTGGCGCAGGTCGGAAAGGGTCGAGCGTTGCTCGATCAAGGCAAGTTCCCGGAAGCCGCCCTTGCGGTCGCCGGAGTCTCGACAACGTTCCAGTACAATTACACTCACTCGGAAACAACTACGCGTCAGAACAATGGCACCTGGTCACTGACCTCCAGCGTCGCACGGTTCGGAGAGGCTAACGCCGAGGGAGGCGTCGGGCTCACGTATCAGGCGGACGGAAACCTGAAACAGGCTGGGGGCTTGTTCGATCCCCGTGTCGCGGACAGTGTCGCGAATCGGGCCGGCCAGGGCAACAAGGGATTTGACGGGACAACGGTTCAGTGGGTTCAGGCAAAGTACCCCGCGCGTTCATCGCTGGCCACGATCGCCGACGGAGTCGAAGCTCGCCTGATCGAAGCCGAGGCATCACTGAACGCGGGTGATGCAGCGGGCGCGCTCACCACGCTAAATGCATTGCGCAGCAATGCCGCACTGCTGGCTTTACGCGGGTACGCGGCGAACTCTTTGCAACCGCTGACGCTGCAGCCCACCGCTGCCGCCCAGCAGGATCAGCTGTTCAGGGAAAGAGCCTACTGGCTCTACCTGACCTCGCATCGGCTCGGAGATCTGCGTCGCTTGGTCAGGCAGTACACGCGACCCGTGAACACTGTCTTCCCGAACGGCGCTTACTTCAAGGGAGGGTTGTACGGTACGGATGTGAACGTGCCCGTTCCACAGCAGGAACAAAACAACCCACAGTACGACAAGACGGCCTGCGATCAGTCCAAAGCCTAGGCCGTAGTTGCAAACGGAAACAAAACGCTCCGCCAGAGAAGGAATCTCTCGGCGGAGCGTTTTGTATTCTGAATGGCGATCTCCGGGGAACTCGCCCGCCTACTCGGATCAGGACGAAGATGCTTCCTTGGTGTGGATGTAGATGACGCCCGCGGCTGCGTTCGTTCCCTGCCCTGAAGTTCCGTTGATTCCGCTCTGCAGCTCTATGCTCTCGACCGAGTCCGTCGACATGTCGCGAAGAGCGGCGACATCAGACAGGCGCGCGCCGTCGATCAGCACAAGAGGGCTGTCGGATCCAGCGAGCGCGATAGTACTGCGGCCGCGCTTGGTGGTAATGAGGCGAGGGCGACCATAACGATCTTCAGCGAAGTTGTATTGCCGAGCGCGTTTGCGCAGCAGGTCCCAGACGTTGGTGGATGATGAGTGCGCGATCTCGTCGGAGCTGATGAAGTCGGCGCGAACGGGAGATTCCGTCGAGCGATGGCTTGCCGTGGCGCAGCTACTCAGAGAGGCTGCGAAGAAAATTCCGGCGACGGGAACCCAATTGAACTGCCGCATTCCACACTCCGGGGAAGCAGCTTACCACATTCGGCAAGCTAGCCCCCGTGCAGCGCCGACGCCAGTGAAATCTGGTGCAGTAAAGATGACCCGGGTGGGTTTCGAACCCACGACCTACGGCGATTCCCAGTCGTGAAGCCGGGTTCCTGGCAGAGTCCCGAGCTTTGCACAACCACGGGAATAATGTAAATGAATCGGCTCAGACTCGTCCTATAAGTGATCCCCTGCGTCGCCGCCTCCCGCCTCACCCAGGTCCGCTGATGCGTCTCATCGCTACGCTGCTCCTCCTCCTTACATCGGCATCAACTGCTCTCGCCCAGTCGGCCCCGGCACCTGTTCTGTCCCAGACTTTTCCGGCCGGGGATACCGCCGAGGTATATCGTGCCGCGCTCGACCTCCTCTACATCGATGGTGACGAGAAGCCCAAAGTCATCGTGATGCATGGCAGTGTCCGGTACAGAACCGCCGGGCCCTGTCCGCAGTGTCGCAGGTTCTGGGCGCACCAGTCGCAGATGGACACTTCGACGATCGAGTCCTTTGCGTCGCTGGGACACTTGGTTCTGCCAGACTTCAGGCAGTTCGGCTATTCAATTCCCCTTGTATTCCTGACATCCAAGCAAGTGGAAGAGATGATACTCGCCGGAGCGGCTTACGATTCCGCGCACCCGCCCGCGTACAACAGGGGGGTCCATGATCCGATGATTGCGGAGCTCGCGAGAAGGTACCCGGGGGCCTGGGGATGGGTAGACTTCACGGAGGTTGCCTTCAATCGCGCGCACACCGAGGCGCTACTGGGAATTCGCCAGCGCTGCGGCGAGGGGTGTCGCAGCGACGAAGTCGTGTTCTTCAGGAAGCTGCGAGGGAATTGGACTGCGGTCGAACGAGTGCCGCATGAGGTCGAAACGTGTTGCACCGACGGCACGCTGCCCTATCGCGGTCCAGTCGTTAAAGATTCCAGCCAATTTGAGCTGCTGGTCGATCGGAAGGGTGCTCCACTGCGCTCCGATGCCCAAGATGCCCCAGCCATCTATCGCGCGGTTCTCGATTCGCTCTACTCGTTCTTCGGCGAACGGCCGCGCCAGGTCGTGATCTCCGGCCAACACGCGCGCGCCCCTCGCATAGAATCGCTTCAGATACAAGGTCTCGATCCGAATACCTTGGCCGCCTACAGCATCGTGTCGGTCCTCGGAGACCGGTTGCGGCGCACGTTCCAATTACGGCTGCCAACGAAAATCCTGAGCGTTGAAGAACGACAACGGCTCGAGGATGAAGAGCTTCGGCGCGACCGAGAAATATGGGAAAAGCGGGAAGCTGCGGCGAAACTCAACAAGGAGACGAACCTCAACACGGTATCGAACCTTAACACCGGCGAGCCTTACTCTTTCTGGCACGCCTTCCGGACGCTCTACCCCGGCGCCTGGGGATACGTGGAGGTCAGTCGCGTCGCATACAATCCCGAGCACACTCAGGCTCTCGTCTATACGATACACCGCTGCGGCAGCGGGTGTCACAACGGTGCGACGTGGTTCCTGAGCCGTGCCGGAGAGACGTGGTCGATCGGCAAAATGATACGGCAGGACGAGGGGACGAGATGGGAACTCGATTCGCTGCGCTACCTGGGAACTGGCGCCAATTTGAAGATGTACCGTCCGCGGCGGGCGCGCGGCGTCTTTACGAACGCCGCGACGGGTGAGCCGCTTCCGAATCTCGAAGTAACCGTTAGCCACACCGGCGTCGCGAAGAAGATCACGACCGATGGTAAGGGCGCTTATTCGCTGATCAATCTGCCGGTGAACGAGGGAGTATCGCTCACAGTGGAGTGTCCGGTTCCCGGCCGCGCGGATACGCTATTGGGAGCTCTCTTCGGGATGAGCCCCGGAGCTGATACGACCATAAACATCGCGGTGGATTACCGCATCTGCCGTCACCTGAACCGCGAGCATCCATTGATTGCCGTCAGGGCGAAGCCATCGCGAACCATTTTCCACACAGTACCGGCCGAAGTCGCTAAGGTCTACCGAACCATTCTGGACGCGATCTATCCACCCCGTACTCCCGTCGAGGGACCGATCCTGATGGAGGCGTTCAGCGGGGAGTGGTGCCGTTCCTGCTTCGGCATCGAAGCCGAGGTGCCACGGCTGATTCGCCAACGAGTGGTGGACCCGTCGACCGCGAGCAGTTTCACGCAGGCGCTCCACGACACAGTGACCGTACCCGAGTTCAGCTATTCGCGGAAGATCAGGTTAGTACCGATCGAAGATCATTGGTTGCGCGGTGATCGTGGGGGCTACGTGTGGGGGTGGATGAAGGACGCCTACCCGGGATCGAGCGCCGTGATTTCGTTCTCCGGTGTTGGTTTCAACTCGAGAGGCACCGAAGCGCTCGTGGAAGTACGCGTGGACAGCGCCATGAAGGATGGCGGCGAGACGATCCTGCTCAGAAAAACCGGCGCAGAGTGGCGGGTTGCCGTACGTCACGTCGACCGCGGGCGGACGTCGGGCGATTGGAGCGGCGGCAAGTGTGAGCCGACGGATGCTCCGGCAGAACCGGCCGGGGTCGCGGCAGTCCGAAAGATCCTGGGCGAGTTCAACATCACGCGGGTCGGCGCTTCGCGAGACATTCGGGGCGAGACCAAGGTGCTGCGAATGGTGATCGAGCCGTTGAAGAACCAGAGGGTTGGAAGCTCGCTCGTAGCCAAAGTACGCATCGTCGGAGCCAATCGAGTTCCCAAGAAGAGAGACGCCGGGGAATTATGGGTGGACAAAGATTTCGGGCAAATCATTTTCACTGAGCCACCAGCGGCTGCCGCTGGCGTTGGCGCGAACGATCGTGGTTTCTTGCACGATAACTACACCATCCTTCGCACGGACGGAACGAACTTCTTTGGAGTCTGGTCGTCGGGCGACGACGACGACAATCCGCCGCGG
>Ga0193751_1001909_pt1 | contig 12990 bp, 12 predicted proteins | sample L1c2metaG_FD_143050 | JGI IMG/M metagenome (GOLD analysis project Ga0193751, IMG submission 143050) | Soil microbial communities from a riparian zone of the East river system, Colorado, United States - L1c2 | ecosystem: Environmental > Terrestrial > Soil > Riparian zone | place: USA: East River... | reverse complement strand
CTTCAGATCTGCGGATAAACGTTCAGGACTAGCGAACCATTCCTGTTTGGGTTGCTCGATATTCATAACGTTGGTCAGAACGAAGTCCGTAGCGGAGATGACCGCCGAAGTGAGTACAAGGCCGTATGCCGCAAACGCCAGAGGCGCCTTCCAGCCTCTGATTTTGCTTGCGTGTGCTTCGTGGAGAATGCGAGGATCATGCAGAATCGCGCTACGCTGCCTGAAAAATCGAACCGTTTGTTCGCCTTTTTCCCTCCATTCCCGTAGATACTCCTGCAGCGGAGTCTCGGGAGCTTGTTCGGCGCTTTCGACTCTCGTCGTTCGGATGTCCTTTGGAGCCTCTGTTGTCGCTCGTTTCGACATATTGCACCCTAGGCGACGATCCCCCTTGCCTGACTCAACTGACTTCGAGAACCGGGATGATATACCCGTGGCTTCGCGTGGAGAACTAGACCGAGTTATATCCTGTCCGCCACGACGCATCAGCGCCAGCAGAATCCGCGCTTTCGCCACGCTTTTCCCTGCTCTAGTTCCGCCCTACCCCTTCACCGCAATCCCCAGCATCTCAAAACGCCCCTTAAGTAAAAGCGTTCCCGATCCCAGGAAAGCACGTGCAGGAAACTCCCGCGAGAACAGCTTTACATAAGCAGCATTGAACTGCTGCCACAAGGAAACATCCGGCGAATAGATCTGCACCCATACCAAATCGTCCATGGTCATGCCCGGCATGGCGAAGAACGGACTGGAAGCCCTCGAATAAGAACTCGATCTCGGCATCGATACTCTCTGGCGCCTCGCCAGTCGCCGGGTCGAGGCCGATTCGTCCGGAGATATACAGAGTATCGCCCACCAGCACACCGTCGCTGAAAGGCAGGCCCGTAGGGCGATTCGGAAGATTGATATAGCGGCGGCTCACGGCTGACAAAGGCTCCTCCTAAAGTTCGCACCACCTGAAGTCGTACCACTGTAGCAGGAGTTCTTGCACCGAGATCGATCGGAATAGCATCGAAAAGGAGCGTTATACTGAATCGGCCCGCATCCACTATGAACGACTTGCTCTCGCTAATTTCGCACCATGGCTACCTGATCTTGGCGTTAGTGTGCCTCGCCGAGGCGGTCGGTCTCCCACTGCCTGCCGCGCTCGCCATCCTGACCGCCGGCGCGGTCACTGCCTATGGCGATCTGCATTTGTATTTCGTAATCGGCGTAGGCGTGCTGGCGATGATCGCCGGCGATGTCCTTCTCTATTTCCTGGGCAGGGTTAGTGGATGGGCATTGTTAGGTTTTCTTTGCCGACTTTCGGCCAATCCGGAAACTTGCATTCTGCGCTCGGCGGAATATTTTTACCGCCGCGGCAAGCAGACACTTCTTTTCGCCAAGTTCATCCCCGGCATCAACACCATGTCTCCGCCGCTCGCCGGAAGCATGAAAATGCGGCTGGGAGATTTTCTGCAATTCGATGCCCTCGGCGCGCTTTTCTACGTGGGCGCGTACGCCATCGCGGGATACCTCTTCAGTGACGCGCTCCGCGCCATAACCCGCGGACTCCGCTCCGCCGGCTTTGCCGCCGAAGTCATCTTCGGCGTAGGACTCGCCGCCTACGCCTGCTATCGCATCTGGCTTTATCGCAAGTACCGCCTGCTCGACGTGATTCCCCGCATCCAGGCGGAGGAGCTAGCCCAACGACTGGCGTCAGGTGCGGCTCAGAAAATGCTCATTGCCGATGTCCGCAGCCACGGCTACTACGATGCCGACTCCGAACGCATTGCCGGATCGATCCGCATTGAACCCAACAACCTCGTCGAAGAAATCAAAAACCTCCCAAAGGACCAAGAGATTTATCTCTACTGCACTTGAGCACGCGAAGCCACAAGCGCCCGGGTGGCGCAACAATTGCAGCAACTCGGATTCAAAGTGTACGTCATCACCGGAGGCCTGCGTGCCTGGCGCAAGGCCGGACACCCGGTCGAACGAGTTCCCAACGACGACTTAGTCAAGCTGCCAACCTTCAGGTAACGCCACGCGGCGGTTAACCCATTTCCTCTCCTTGGCAGAGTCGCAGCACTTTGTTATCGTCCCCTCATGGGGCGGACCACGGCTTTTTGCGGAGTAATTCTTGCGGCCGGAGAATCCTCACGCATGGGCCGCGACAAAGCCCTGCTGCCATGGCCTCCGCAGCCGACAAGTTCGGTGCCCGGCGACACGTTCCTCGCCGCTGCCATACGGCTCTTCTTTTCCCACGTCGATGTAGTCTTCGTCGTAGTCGGCAAGAATGAAACCGCTCTGTCCCCCGTCGTGTATGCCAATGGCGCATCGCTGGTGATAAATCCCGATCCTGCGCGCGGCCAGTTCAGCTCGTTGCGAGTCGGCCTGCGGGAGGTTCTAAACCGTGGCCGCGATGCCGCAATGATCACGCTCGTTGATCGCCCGCCGGTTCGGGCGGAGACCGTGGCAACGCTGGAAGCCGCGTATGAGCAAGCCGCTATCCACAGGAAATGGGCCGCGATTCCCGAATACCAGGGAAAGCACGGGCATCCAATTCTGGCAGGCCGCGAGATGCTCGAAGCGTTCCTGCGGGCTCCCGAAACATCGAACGCGCGCGATGTCGAGCACGCGCACCAGAGCGAGATCGAGTACGTCCCGGTGGACGACCCGCTGGTAGCGGTCAACGTGGATACTCCGGAGCAGTATGCGTCTTTGACTTTGCCGCCACAGCTTCTGCCATCGAGTTAATTCCCGCCAAGGCCCGACATCTCATGACAGTTCTCACATCCCTTCAAACCGAATTCGTAGAAAGTGTACTCACCCTAAAACCGCGCGTCGCCACATTTGACTGCGACGGCACCCTCTGGTCCGGAGACGCCGGAGAAGGCTTCTTCTCCTGGGAACTGAATCAAGGCCTCGTGTCGGACGAGATCGTCCGCTGGGCACGCCAGCGCTACGCCGACTACAAAGCGGGCCAGGTCGCCGAAGACGTCATGTGCGGAGAAATGGTCACCATGCATCGCGGACTGCAAGAAAAAGTAGTGCGGCAGGCCTGCGACACTTTCTTTGTCCAGGCCATCGCCCCCAACATTTTTCCGGAGATGCGCGAATTAGTGCAGCGCCTGCGCGCCTCCGGATGCGACGTCTGGGCCGTCTCTTCGTCGAATCAATGGATCATCCGCTCCGGCATGCGCACCTTCGGCATCCCGCAAAATCGCATCCTGGCCGCTGAAGTGGCAGTCGAAAACGGCATCATCACTGACCGTCTAATTCGAGTTCCAAGCGGTCCCGGCAAGTCGGAGGCGATTCGATCCGTGCTCAAGTCGTCTCCCGATCATGTGCCCGATTGCGCTTTCGGCAATGCGATCTGGGACCGCGAGATGTTAGCCATGTCCAAGCACCCATTCGCGATCAACCCAAATCCGGATCTGAAAGAGATCGCGCTCGCCAATGGCTGGAAGATATATCAGCCAGAGACGAACGACGCTGGCCGGTAGCCCTAACCATAGTGTCATCCTGAGCGGAGCAGGAACTTCACAAAGTGAAGTCCCTGCGGAGTCGAAGGATCCCTGCACCTTCTCGGTCATCGACGGCGCTTCGGGAATTCTCCCAGCAGTCGGGGCTTTAGTTGAGCGTCTCTCTCTGGCCTGTTTCGGTCGACGATTCATGCAGTCAGACCTTCCGCAAAAGCGCGGCGAGCGTGTCTATCGCCAGGTGGCTGGCGTGGGCGGAGGCTTGCGGCAGGCTCCCGACTTTGCGAACCAACTCTTCCCTGCTCACGTCCCGGGCTTCGTCTACATTCTTGCCTTTGACCAACTCCGTGATCGCCGATCCGCAAGCCATCGCCGGAACGCACCCCTTGGCACGAAAACGAATGTCGGCGATGCGCTTGCCTTCCAATTTAAGTGTGAGTTCAAGAACGTCTCCGCAAGCGGGGTTTTCCAATTGTGCGGTGGCGTCGGGAGCTTCGACCTCGCCGGCGTTTCGTGGGTTCTGAAAATGGTCGAGAAGTTCGGGAGAATACACAGGAAGATTGTAATGCGCTGAACGCATGATTTCGCATCCCCTACAAATGCTCCCCTACAATGGGAGCGTGTCCGACTCGCACAATCCGCAGCGGATCGCCTGCCTGCAACCCAGCGCCACGGTGATCCTGGCCAGCGTCGGCGAATTGGACCGCGTCGTGGCTTGCACGAAGTACTGTGCCGACGTGGTTCCGGAAGTGAGAGATGGCAATCGACTGATCGTCTCCGACTCGTGGACGTCAAAGGCCAGCGAGATTCTCGCCGCCAGGCCTGACCTTGTGATCGCTGCCGTTCCCTACCAGGAAGCCTCCGTCGTGGAAATCCTCAAGGCAGGCATTCGTTTTCTTGGCCTGGCGCCGCGCACGCTGGACGACATCTACACCGACATCACGTTGATCTCCGCATCGGTCGGAGCCGCTGAGCGCGGTGCGAAAGTGATTTCCAATATGCAACAGGCAATCGAAGACATGCGACGCCAAACCGCAGGCCTTCCGAGAAAACGCGTGTTTTGCGAAGAGTGGGGGAAGCCCATCATCGCATCGCAACCGTGGGTGGCTGAGCTGGTGCATGCGGCCGGAGGCGACTTTTTGGGCAAGCCGGGAGCACAGTGCTCCGCCGAAGAAATCGCTCGACTAGATCCCGAAGTTATTATCGCCGCCTGGTGCGGGGCTGGCGATCGCGTGCCCCTGGCGAAGATCGCCAATTCTAATGAAAGAGGCTGGGCGGATAGCAGCGCCGTGCGGAATTCGCAGGTGTATTGCATCTCCGACGAACTCTTGAACACTCCCGCGCCCACGCTGGTTTCGGGATTGCGCGCGCTGGCGGGCGCGATTCATCCCGCGATATTCGGCCCCCAGCCGGGGCTCCGTTCTATTTCGCAAGCCCGTGTAGAGACGGGGCTCGCCCCGTCTTAGACGCGGCAAGCCGCGTCTCTACAGGAAAAAGATGAATCGCGGCGGCTTAGTTTAGGATTAGCAATCAGTCTCACATTCTTGAACCTCATGAAACGAGTCGTCGCCGCGCTGATCCTAAAAGATGGCCTCATCCTCGCCTGCCAGAGGACGCGGCACCAACCGATGCCGCTCAAATGGGAATTTCCCGGAGGCAAGATCGAAGAAGGCGAACAACCGCGCGATGCGATGCGCCGGGAACTGGAGGAGGAACTGGGGATCGTAGCGGAGGTCGGCTCCGAGGTCGCCCGCATCGTCCATGAATACCCGCGCGGCGGGTCGGTGGAGCTGCGATTCTTCGAGGTGCACAGCTATCAGGGTGAAATTGAGAACCGAATTTTTCGCGAAATCCGGTGGGTGATGCGGCAGGAATTGCTGGGGCTGGATTTCCTTGAAGCCGACTTGGGACTAGTGAAAGATCTGGCGGCGGGAAAAATTATCTGAGACCGCAACACAGTGAAGCGTGGGGACGGCCGCCCTCGGCTGTCCGGGCGAGCAAAGCTCGCCCAAGCTTTCGTTTGACCATTCACTACACAGGAAGAGTGGTGGGGCTTCGCCCCGCGGACAGCCGAGGGCGGCTGTTCCTACGCGGGCTCTACCCTGCTCCGCCGTGCATGGTTCCATAGACCAGCAGTGCCGTCAATACGATCATGATGACGGTGGTTGCCCAGGCAATGATGTTGAAGGTGCGTTTGTTCACGAATTCGCCCATCAGTTCCTTCTTGTTGATCAACAACAACATGAAAATCAGCACGAAGGGCAACACTGCGCCGTTGACCACTTGCGAAAACACCGTGATCTTCACTAGCGGAATTCCTGGCATCAGGATCACGGCCGCCCCAGCGACGATGAGCGCGGTATATAGCCAGTAAAAGCTAGGGGCTTCCGAAAACTTGCGGCCCACACCTGATTCGAAACCTAATCCTTCACAAACCGTGTAAGCCGTCGAAAGCGGCAGAATTGAAGCCGCAAACAGCGACGCGTTGAAAAGCCCCAGCGAAAACAGGATGTACGCGTAGTCGCCCGCCAGGGGACGCAGCGCCTGAGCACCGTCGGCAGCGTCACGAATGCCATGATGACCATGCAGGTAGAGCGTGGCCGCGCAGGCCACAATGATGAACCAGGCAACCACGTCGGTGAAGATGCAGCCGACAATCACGTCGAGCTTCGAGGTGCTGTACTGACGCCGTGTAACTCCTTTTTCCACGACCGACGACTGCAGATAGAACTGCATCCAGGGCGCGATTGTCGTTCCAACAACGCCGATCACCATGTAGAGGTAAGAGTCCTGCTTGAAGGCGGCTAACTGCGGAGGCTTCACCGTGGCCGTCACGGCCTCAATCCATGCCGGTTTCGCGAGCGCTCCGGCAACTATATAAGTGATGTAGAAGAACGAGGCCGCGAGGAACACCTTCTCGACGCTCTTGTATTGCCCTTTGACCACGATCAGCCAGACGATCACGGCACAGATCGGCACCGAGTAGTACTTCTTAACGCCGAACAGCTCCATGCTTCCAGCAATGCCGGCAAACTCGGCAATGACGTTTCCGAAATTTGTAATCAGAATGCCGAGCATCATGAGGAACGTGATCCGCAGACCGAATTCTTCGCGGATCAGATCGCTCAAGCCCTTGCCCGTAACCGCTCCCATGCGGGCGCACATTTCCTGCACCACGATTAGCGCGACTGTAATCGGGATCATCGTCCACAAGAGCGTGTAGCCGAACTGCGCGCCAGCGAGCGAATAGGTCAAGATGCCGCCGGCATCGTTGTCCACATTCGCGGTGATGAAGCCCGGCCCTACGACGGCAAAAAGCAGCAGGATCCGGAGTTTCCAATTTCTCAGAAATTTCATGCGCACAGGCCACGGGGACGGTCAAATTGGCAAAACAGAACGATCAGCATAAATGTATAAAGCGCCGTCTGGATAGGTGAATCTGCAAAATGGGAAACTTTTGTGCGAGGGTGCGGATGCCGTCTTACAGCTTTTCCGTAGAGACGCGGCTTGCCGCGTCTCCCGCGGAGTGAGACGGGGTAAGCCCCGTCTACAGCAGGAAGGACAACTGCTACAGCTTTGAGCGCAGCATCGCGATCACGTCATCCGGCGTGATCACGCCGGTTAGGCGGTTGTGTTCGTCGATCACGGGCAATGTCAGCAGGTTGTACTTGTCGAAGAGTTCAGCGAATTCTTTTTCTTTCGCGTTTTCGCGGCATGAAATCAGGGGCTCCTGAGCCAAGGCCAGGAGCGGAGTCGATGAGGGCGCTAGAACGATCTTCACCAGGGGCACTGCGCCGGCGAGGGTTCCGTGCGAATCGGTCAGGTAAATGGTACTCATGTTTTCCATGCGGCCTTCAAACTTGCGCATGGCCTCGATCGCGTCGTGGGCCGTAGCCGTCACCGGCAATGCAATGAACTCGGTGGTCATTCGGCCGGCGGCGGTATTTTCTTTGAACTCGAGCAGGTCGGTGACTTCCTGGCGCTCTTGGGGCTGCATCTGCACCAGGATTTCCTCTGTCCGCTCATCGGAGAGGTCGCCCAAAAGGTCGGCAGCTGCGTCGGGTTCCATCTCCTCGACAATGTCAGCGGCCCGGTCGGAATCGAGCGACTCCACGACGGACTTCTGCACTTTGGGTTCGAGTTCTTCCAGGGCGCCGGCGGCGACGTCTTCGTCGAGGGTCTCAAACACTGCTTCGCGCTCATCGGGAGCAAGACTCTCCACAATGTCGGCGATGTCGGCCGGATGGAGTCTGGCCAGCCGCTCATGCGAAATTTTCAGCTTGACGCGCCGGGCGGGATCGGTCTCGATGATATCCACGAAGTCCCAGGGAATATCGCGGGGAGGGATCCGCAGGAGCAACGCACGAAGGAGAGCGGCTGGGACCACGCCTTTGAGGAGGCGGCGAACCGCGCCTCGCGCGCCGACATCCACTCCCTCAACTTTCAAAACAGCGTGCTTCTGCGCGATGTCGCGATAAAAATCCACGTCGTTCACGCGCACAACTTTGCGGCCGTGCACGTCAATCACCTGCTGATCCAGCAAGTCCCGACTGAGCAACAACAGTCCTTCGGAGCCATCCGCCGAAGTCCATTCCGCGGCCTTAGTGGAGGCTCGAATGCCGCCATTGATCGCGGAAACAGCAGTCAAGGGCAACACGCGGTTTCCCGTAGACGTTTTGACGATCAGCGAGGCGACGCGGGAACGGTCCTCTTGCGGAGCGATGGCTACCTCGCGCACCCGGCCGCTGGCGGCGCCGGAGGCGTCATATACCGTAGAGCCCAACAGTTCACACAAGGACACGGTGGCCATGTTGAAGAGAATACTCAAGAGCGTGGGCGGATGCCAGATGAATGAGATTGCATTGCGAGGAAAATCGTCAACCACAGAGAACATGGGGATTCACCTGGACCTGCGAGGGGACACGTCTGTGCTTCCCTGTGTAACCCTGTGTCCCCTGTGGTTGCCCTTGACGCGGCTGCGAGGGTTGACACGCCACGATCGCCTGACTACACTCTGCCTTCCTCACTTCAAACCTGAAAATTATGGCAAAGCGTCCTCGCATCGCGGTAGTGGGTAGTGCCAATGTTGATTTGACGACGTTCTCAGACCAGTTTCCCAAACCCGGGGAAACCATCTTTGGCCAGAAGTTTGATCTGGGGTTCGGGGGGAAAGGCGCAAACCAGGCCGTTGCCGCCCGGCTCTGCGGAGCCGACGTCTTCATGGTGGCGCGAGTCGGGGACGATCTGTTTGGTCCGTCAACCATCAAGAACTTTGAAAAGCTGGGTATCGATGCCACGCATGTGCGCCAGGTAAGCGGTGTGTCCAGCGGAGTGGCGCCGATCTTCGTCGATCCTTCCGGACAGAATCGGATCATCGTCGTCAAAGGGGCCAATGACGAATTGAAACCTCGCGACGTGGATGCCGCGGCGGATACGCTGAAGAGCGCCGACTGCATCGTTCTCCAGTTCGAGATCCCGCTGGACACCGTGTACTACACCATCAAGTTTGCTCGAAAAAACAGCATCCGCTGCATTTTGAACCCAGCCCCGGCGCAGCCCATCGACATCAAGGCGGTTGCCGATCTCGATTACTTTGTTCCCAACGAGAGTGAAGCGGAGGCGATTTCCGGCATACCCGTGCGCAATCTCGACGATGCCAAACGCTGTGCGGCCAAGCTTCTTGACAGCGGTATCCAGCGAGTGATTATCACTCTGGGCGCGAATGGTTCGCTTCTTGCCGGAAGCGAAGGCATGGAGCACGTCCCCGCGTTTAACGTGAAGAGCGTGGATAGTACCGGAGCCGGCGACGCTTTTATTGGCAGCTTCGCGACGTTTCTGGGCGAGGGTCTGCCGGAGCGGGAAGCGGTTAAACGCGCCAACCTTTACGCCGGCCTTTCGACCACTGGAGTGGGGACGCAGAAATCTTTTTATGATCGAGCGCGGTTTGATGCGGAGTGGACGGGAAGAAGTTAACGCCGCAGGAGAGGCCGAGCTGCGCTCGGCTTGGACGGGCGAGGGTGCCCGTCCCCACACTAGCTGCCCGTTCCGCACTAGCAAAATCTCACCGCTCCATCAGCAGAACCTTTTCCGCAGCGTCGATCTCAGTTAACTTGACCTCGATCACTTCATTGTCGGTCGTCTGCACGGTTCGACCGACGAACGTGGCCTCGACCGGCAATTCGCGATGGCCGCGATCGATCAACACCAGCAATTGCACCAGGCTCGGGCGGCCATGAGAAAACAACGCGTCAAGGGCGGCACGCGTGGTGCGGCCGGTATAAAGCACATCGTCGACGAGCACGATCTTTTTACCCTCTATGGAAAAGCCAATTTCCGTTTCCTGCACCACGGGCTTCGGCCCCAGTGTAGAAAGGTCGTCACGATAGAACGTGATATCGAGCGTGCCCACGGGAACTTTTTTCTTTTCGACATGTTGAATCATTTTGCCCAGCCGCTCGGCGATAGGAACTCCGCGACGGCGAATTCCCACTAGTCCCAAGCCGTCGACACCACCATTTTTCTCCAGGATTTCGTGAGCGAGGCGCACCAGCGTGCGTTCAATTTCCGAACCCGACATCAACTGGGCTTTTTGCCGGAGCGTTGTTTTTGGGATCGTGTTCCTCTTAATAGTCATGCGGCGAATACCTCATCAAAATCGGTTCGCTTTCGAGAAATATCTTGCTGCTCTGCGCTGGCAGCCATCGAGCTACTTGGCATCCTTCTCGGGCTCCTTTCCCGCAGATGGCCGCTCGCTCTTGTCGGACTCACTCTTATCGGGCTCCTGCGCAGTTTCGATGCGAATCTTAGTATTGTCGGGCAGACCGTAGGCGCCGGACGTGATCACGCGTTCGCCTTCAGCAAGACCATCGAGAATCTGCACCTGATCGCCTTGCCGGATTCCAGTCTTCACCGTCTTCTGGTGAGCCTTATTGTCGGAGCCCGAGACCATGACGTAGTTGCTTCCGTCCGGAGATGTAAGGACCGCTGCCGCCGGAATAACAAGCGAGTTCGGCACCGAACGCGCCAGCATGGAAATCTGCACGCTCGTTCCAGGTCGCAAACGTCCCTTCGGATTATCTGCTTTAACCCAGACTTCGACGGTCGTGCTGTTGGGATCGAGAGCCGGACTCACGACGGTCACTTTCCCTTCGATCGGCTCGGATTCGTCAGAACCAGCGCCAGGAACGGTGATCGTAGCTTTGTCGCCGACCTTCAGCAATGCTGCCTGATCCTGCGGAATATGGGCGCGTGCAATCACCGAGCTTGTGTCCATTACGGTGAGGAGCGGCGTTCCCGCAGCGGCCATTTCTCCCGGATACAAGGAACGGTCGGTGACTACGCCGCTGATCGGGCTCCGGATTTCCGAGTAACTCAGCTGCGCTGCGGCTCCAAGATACTTGCCTTTTGCCGATTGCAACTGACCGGCAGCTGATTTGAGTTCCTGCTGCTTGCTCACGGCCATCAGCGCATCGAGATGGCGCTGCGCAAGTTCGTACTGATTTTTTGCCTGCGTGAGAGCGACAGCGGCCTGATCGAGATCTTTGCGAGGGAGCGCACCTTGCTTGTAGAGATCCTGACGGCTGTCGTAAAGTTTCTGTTCAGCCTCCAGCGCTACCTTCGCTGCCTGCGTGTCCCCTTGCGCCTTCTGAATCTCTTCCGGCAAAGTGGAGGCGGTCGCGATCGCATAGGCGGCCTGTGCCTGATCATAGGATCCCTGGTTGTCTTGAGCAGCAGCGGCCAAGTCGCGATTCTCCAATGTGGCGAGCAACTGCCCGGCATGAACCTTGCTGCCACGATTAACATAGAACGCTTTAATCGGCGCGCTGATCTTCGGGACAATCGCCGACTGCGCGAGTGGGAATAGGACGGCTTCAGACGTCACCGTCTGCTCGATGGTCGTCTTCTTGACCGGAACCACCTGAACGCTGACCGTCGGTTCCGCCGGCTTCTCGGAGGAGCAGCCCAGCGCAGACGCAATAATAGTAATGACTGCGGCTAGCGAAAGGATAAAGATGAGTCGAAGCCGCGCGGGTTGCAGCCAGACGCCGGCGCGGGATTGACTCCGAACCCGGCGTTGCTTCGGCGAGCGACAGTTCGGCGAGATGCTGGAGGCGTGACGAAAGAGTTCGTTCCCGGCCTGGATCATTAGCTTTCTAGAATCTCCCCGTCAGCGTTTGCAGGTTTGCGAGGGCGACCTGGAAACGAACCTGTCCATCATCATACGCATTGCGCGCTGCCGTCAGAGTATTTTGAGCATCCACCACCTCAAGAACCGTAGCTTCTCCCGCCTGATAGCGCAAAGTAGTCAGACGCAAACTGTCGGCGGCGAGTTCCGCGGTTTGACTTAGCAATTCGAGCTGCGCGCGCAACGTCCCGGTTTCCTCATAGAACGACCGCAGATCGGCCAGCAAACGGCGCTGTGCGAAGCTCAGTTCGACATTAGCCTGCTGCCGCTTTAAATCCGCCTGTTTTATCTTGCTGGCACCAGCTCCCCAGTTCCAGATCGGTAATTGCAGGGTCGCAGTCGCCCCGTACCCGAGGTTGCGAAATCCATTTCGATCGCGGACCGCGAACTGATTGGCGTCAATGCCATAAAAATAATCGAGGGTTATGGAGGGCAGCATGGCTGTCCACGCGACGCTCACTTCCTGGTTGCTTTGCCGCAAGGTGGCCAGCGCGGCCCGAATTGTCGGGTTGTTCTTGGTTGCGGCGGCCTGCACCTCTACGAAGCCGGGCAACGGATCGGGCAAGCGCAGGTCATCGACAACCGAGAAATTTTCGTCGAAATTTGGAAAGAGCAGCACGGCAAGATCGAGGCGCGTCTTGTTCATCGCCAGAAGAGCATCCTGCAGATCGCGCTGCTGCTGATTATTCTGAATCTGGGCTTTGATCACATCGGACCGCGCGACCTCACCGCCGTTCTGCAGCTTTTGGCTGATACCGAGAAAGTGGTCCGCTTCCGACGCCGCCTTCTGCGCGGTTGCATACTTACGCTGCGCCACGACGTATCCGTAGTAAGCCTGCACGACGGTGACAACCAGACCGCGTGTCGCAATTTCCGCTTTGGCGCGCGCCAGCGCCTCGGCCGCTGCGGCCTTTCGATATTCCGCAAACATTCCCGGCGAAAGCGCCTGATGAACGTTGCCCTGCGCGATGTATTCATGGACGCCATTGTTGGCCAGGAAGCGTCCGGTGGCGGTACCGTTTCCCTCGGTGTAGATGTACTGCATGTTGTAGTTGACGTTCGGCAGCAGCTGCGCGCGGCTTTGCACTGTGTCCTGATGAGCGATCCCCAGTTGGGTGAGAGCGGCCCGAAACTGCGGATCGTTAGCTTTGGCGCGTGCGAGCGCGTCTTGCAGCGTGAGGACCAGCGGCGCTCGCGTGGAATCAGTTTCCGCGGTGGGTGCGGGCGTCAGGACTTGTCCGCTGATTTTGGACGGTGGATCCTGGGCGTACATCGGAACGGCCAACAGGATTCCCAGCAAGATAATTCTCCTCCGACCCACAAAGCTTTGACACACTGTTGTGAACA
>Ga0193751_1001908_pt1 | contig 12991 bp, 10 predicted proteins | sample L1c2metaG_FD_143050 | JGI IMG/M metagenome (GOLD analysis project Ga0193751, IMG submission 143050) | Soil microbial communities from a riparian zone of the East river system, Colorado, United States - L1c2 | ecosystem: Environmental > Terrestrial > Soil > Riparian zone | place: USA: East River... | reverse complement strand
CGCCGCTATTTTCGATTCGCATCAACTTCTCTTGCAGGATTGCGTTTGAGATTTCGCTGTACTTGATTGAAAAAGTTCCGCCAAAACCGCAGCACGTATCCGGCGCTTCCATCTCGACAAAGTCGATGTCGCGGACAGCGCGAATCAGACGGCGCGGCTGATCGGAAATCCCCAGCTCGCGCAGCAGGTGACAGGCGTCGTGATAGGTGACCCGGGAAGGGAAGCGCGCGCCCACATCTTCTCTGCCCAGTTCGTTGACAATCAATTCTGAGAACTCACGCAAACGTGACTGCACCCGAGCGAATCGCCCGCGCCACTCCTGATCGTCTCGACCATGAAATAGTTCGCCGTAGAAATTGCGCACCATTGCGGTGCATGATCCCGACGGGGCGACAATGAAATCAGCCGTGTCGTTTTCAAAGACCCGGACAAAGTGTTCGGCCATTGCGCGCGCTTCCGGCCGATAGCCGGTGTTGAAAGCGACTTGCCCGCAGCACGTCTGTGCTTCATTGAAACCGACGTCGACGCCCAGACGCCGCAGCGTGGCGACCATAGCTTCGCCGACATCGGGAAACATCTGGTCGACCAGGCAAGTGATGAAAAGAGAAACGCGCATTGAACTGTCCGACAAACATTAGTTTGTCGATCGTTTTAGATGGAATCTTCGTCGACGCAGCACAACGACAAACTAAAGTTCGTCGGACATTCAGACCACCTGGTTTCGCAGTGTCCCGAGCCCTTCGATCTCAACTTCATAAACATCCCCAGCTTTCAACAGCACCGGCGGATCGCGAAAGACACCCACACCTTCCGGCGTCCCGGTCGCAATCACATCGCCCGGCTCCAGGGTCATGCCCTGCGAGAGATACGAGATGAGATAGGCGACCTTGAAGATCATCTTGCCGGTGTTTGATGACTGCATCACTTTTCCGTTCAAGCGTCCTTCAATCTTGAGCGCCTGCACATCCGCGATCTCGTCGCGCGTGGTAATAAACGGACCGAGGGGCGCAAAAGTATCCAGACCCTTGCCGCGCGTCCACTGCCCGTCTCCGAATTGCAGATCACGCGCGCTGACGTCATTAATCATTGTGTAGCCAAAAACATAATCGAGCGCCTTGGCCTCACTCACTCGCCTGGCTCGGCGACCGATCACTACGGCCAGCTCTGCTTCGTAATCGACTTTCTGGCTGATATCCGGCAGCACGATCGGCGCATTATGGGCGCTCAGGGAATTCGGCAGTTTATTAAAGAGAAGAGGCGCTGCCGGCGGCGCTGCCCCACCTTCAATCGCGTGGTCAACATAGTTACGACCGATAGCCAGGATCTTGCTCGGATGTACGGCGGGCAAAAACTCGATCTCGTCGATCGAGTAGCCGACGGCTTGGCCGCTGGTATGGCGCGTTTGACCGCCGGTCAAAAGGGCGCTGATTTCGCCGAGCGCTGACTCGCCCCGTCCGATGACGTCCAGCATATCTTTAACCTCAAGCACCCAACTCGCAGGTGCGGCGCCTGCTGCTTCCAGTGCCCGCGCCAAATCCGCAACGTCGCAGACTACATCGCCCACGGCAACCCCGAGTCGCTGCTGATTCGATGCCCTGGTTCTGAATTGCGTTAATTTCATCTGCCTTTTGCTCCCGAAACATTTTTTAAGGGCTGGCCGTCTCCAGCCGCCGTCGTTGAAACGCATCAAACGTGACCGCGAGTACAATCACCGCGCCGATCACGATCTGTTGGGTGAACGATGAAATGCCCAGCAGGTTCGCTCCATTCGCAAGCACGCCCATGATCAGCGCGCCGATGATCGTGCCCACTACTGTGCCCTGGCCGCCGCTCAAAGAGCCGCCGCCAATCACTACCGCTGCGATCACGCGCAGCTCGTAACCTTCGCCCGCGGTCGGCTGCCCGGTTACCAGCCGCGCGGATTCGATTGCGCCGGCAAGCCCCGCCAGCGCGCCCAGGATCAAATAAAAAATGATCTGACAGCGTGTCACGCGCACACCCGCATAACGCGCTGCCTCGACGTTGCTGCCGATGGCGTAGCAATAGCGTCCCAGCCGTGTGCTCGACAATACGAAGTGAATTGCCAACGCCACAATCACTACGATCAAAAGCGGAATCGGGATAATGCCAAACAGGTTTCCTTCGGCCAGGTGCCCGAAACTGTTCGGCAGGCCGACAACGGCCTTGCCATCGGTTACTACCAAAGCAATGCCACGATAAATTCCCATCGCTCCGAGGGTGACAATGAAAGGCGGAATCTTTAGCGTCGCAATGGCCGCGCCATTCATAAAGCCGCAAGCGGCGCCGGCTGCGATGCTCGCCAGGACCCCCGCGATCGTCGGCGCCCCACCCGCCAGAGCAAACGCGCCGGTTACGCCGGCCAGCGCCATCATTGAGCCGACGGAGAGATCGATCCCGCCAGAGACCATCACGATCGTCATGCCGATCGCCATGATCATGATCACGGCCGTCTGGCGCGCGACGCTGGCCAGATTGCCTGACGAGAGAAACCTCGGCTCGAGCACGGCAATAATCACGCACAGCGCGATCAGGCTGGCGAAGGGAATGAAGCGTTTGATCCAGTCAGACATTAAGAATCAGTTTCGAGTTTTCGAGTCAGGGATGATCTGCCCAATTTATGCATGCTGGATTCGGTTTGAATCTTCCTCTCTCATTAGCACCGTGGCTTTAGCCCGGTGAATAGTGACCGGTCCGGGAAAGGAAACCGTTTAAAACGGTTTACGGTTGTGGCGAGCCACTAAAATCACCGCGCTAAAGCGACGGTGCTAATGAGATGGAAATCACACTGTTTGCTGTTTCTTCGATAGACACGATCCTGAAACTGCGAACGACTCTAAACTCTAAAGGATATTCAAGCCGCCTGTTGCTCGCCTTCATCAACCGCGGCGTGACGCAGCACTTCTTCCTGCGTCGTCTGGCGCCCATCCAGCTCAGCCACCATACGGCCGCGCCGCATTACCAGAATTCGATCAGCCATGCCGAGCAACTCAGGCAAGTCAGAAGAGACCATAACCACTGCCGCGCCCGCCTCCGCGAGCTTGTTGATGGCGCGATAGATTTCTGAGCGCGCCGCAACATCCACGCCACGCGTGGGCTCGTCAAGCAGGAATACCTGCGAGCCGGCAAACAACCAGCGCCCCAGCAAGACCTTTTGTTGATTGCCACCACTCATCAGCGCCACGATCTTATTGGGATCGGTCGGACGAATGTGAAGCTTCTCGATCTGCTCACAACTGGCGGCCTTCTCTTGTTTTGCATCTATCCACAGCCCGCGCGTAAGCGCCCGCAAATTTGCCAGCGTAAGATTTCTGGCCAGTGCTTGATTGAGACAAAGCCCAGTCCGCTTTCGATCTTCGGTAAGCAGCGCGAGACCAAGAGCTACGGTCAGATCAGGTTGCGCCAGGCGAAGGTGTGATCCGTCCAAAAATATCTCGCCGCCATCTGCCGGGTATGCGCCAAAGATCGTTTCCACCAGTTCGGTGCGTCCCGCTCCCGCAAGCCCGGCGATCCCGATAACTTCGCCGGCAGCCACTGCAAAACTAACGTCGCTAAACTTTCCCTGGCGCGTCAAGTTCTCCACGCGCAGCCGGGTCTCGCCTTTCGCTGCCGCCCTTAGGGGAAAGATTTCTTTCAATTCACGTCCGGCCATTTGGCGAATAATTTCGGCCCGCGAGATTTCTCCCCACGCGCCTGAATAGACCGCCCGTCCATCGCGCAGGACGGTCAGGTGATCGGCGATAAAATCAAGTTCTTCCAGTCGATGCGAAATGTAAATGATCGCCAGACCGCGGTCCTTCAATTCGCGGATCAAACGAAAGAGGTCTTCGACCTCATGCGCCGTCAGCGAAGAAGTAGGCTCGTCCATCACCAGAACCCGCCGGGCCTCGACGGTCGCGCGCGTGATCTCGACCAATTGCCGGTCGGCCGCGCTCAAGCGCTTGATAACCGCGCGCGGATCAAGTTTGAACCCATAGGCTTTCAGCATGGCGCCGGCGCGTGTATTCATCTCGCGGCGATTTAGAACGCCGAGCAGCGCAAAGCTGAGCGGCTCGCGGCCCAGAAAGATGTTCTCAGCCACCGTCAGATCGGGCGCCAGCGAAAGCTCCTGATAAATCATAGCGATGCCGCTTCCGAGTGCATCTGACGGGTGCGCGAAGCGAACCTGCCGGCCATCGATCAGAATTTCTCCAGCGTCCGCCTGGTACACTCCGGCGAGGATCTTCATCAAGGTAGACTTACCCGCGCCGTTCTCACCAACCAGCGCATGCACTTCGCCTGCCCGCGCCGATAGACTCACCTCAGCCAGCACGGTATTTCCGGCGAACGATTTGCTGATGCCGCGCATTTCCAGCGCTATTGAGGACATGTCAGTAGTCAGTGGTCAGTGGTCAGTAGTTAGTTGTCAGTCGTCAGTCAGGGAAATTGAAAGCGTCGCACCAGCGAACAACTGACAACTGAAAACTAACAACTAACTCACGCTACCTTAAGGTGATTTCAGCAACTCCTTCATCTCCGGCGTGTCGAGATTGTCCTTACTCAAAAGCTTCACACCGGTATCAATCACGCGCGGTGGCGTCTGGCCGTTTAGTTTCGCCACCATGGCTTTGACTGACTCGTAACCTATCTTGAATGGATTTTGTAAGACGAGCGAATCAATGGCCCCGGCTTTGAGGTCGTCGATCAGATTCGGGCTGGAATCGAAGCCTACTAAAATCACTTTGCCCGCCAGGCCTTTCTGTTTCAGCGCCTGCACGACGCCAACTGTTGACGATTCATTCGAAGCAAAGAAACCGTTGAGTTCCGGATGCGCGGTCAGAATGTCTGTTGCGCGATCGAGTGAACGCGCGCGATCGGCGTCGCCATATTGAAAGGCTACGATTTCGATGCCCGGATACTTCTGCTTGATTGTGTCCTGGAATCCCTGCTCGCGCTGGTCGGTTGAGACTGATCCCGCTTTGACACCAAGGATCGCAACCTTCCCTTTGCCGCCGAGTTTGGCGGCCAGCCTCTCGGCAGCCACGGCGCCGCCCTGAAGATTGTTGGTGGCCACATACGAAACATAATTCTCAGTGCCGATCCCCGAATCGAAGATCGCCACTGGAATATTTTCGCGCGCGGCGCGCTCAACAATCGGCACCAGCGCGTCTTTGTGAGTCGGCGCCAGGACGATGCCGTCGACGCGGCGATTGATGGCGTCTTCGACAATGTTAATCTGCGCCGCATAGTCGATCTCGTGCTCGGGACCTTTCCACATAATCTCGACGCCTGCTTCTTTGGCCGCCGCCTCGGCCCCGGCATGGACGCTTTGCCAGAAGAAGTGGGAAGTGCCTTTGGGAATGACGGCGATGACGCGCTTGCCGCCCGTGCTTTGCCTGCGACAGGCGAGCCCAAAAATCGCGAGCGCCGTGATGGCAATTACCAGGCCGGCAGTTAGTTTGGTTTTCATTTTCCCTCCGTCGTTGGATCAGAGAATGTCTTAGTTGCTTTGCACCTTTGCGTCTCTGCGTGAGATCTATTGTGAGGCCATGATTCACGCAAAAGCGCAAAGACGCAAAGAAAATCGGTACTAGCTATCAAGATCGCCTGTGTCCAAACGTCCTTCGCCCTTAAGCTCAGCAAATCTTTCCATCGTCTCGCGCACGCCTTCGGCCAGTGGCGTCGCCGGAATATCGCCCAGGACCGATCGAATCGCGTGGTCATCCATTTCAGCCGGAATCGCGAGTGGCACATCAGAATGAGTAATCGTGCCGGCTGCGTCGGGCCAGGCGCGTTCTATCTCAGCGATCACGTCCGCGATCGAGATCGTTTCGCCATGTAGATTGAAAACATGGGCGCCAGTCAAATCCGACGTGGCGGCACGAATAAAAACGTCGGCTGTGTCTGCTACATACTGGAAATCCGTCCGTCCACCGAAGCGAATATGAAATGGGCGACCCACAACGGCGGCCTTCATTGCTTTGGTCGGATCGGAAGTCAGACCAAAGTCGCGTCCGACACCGTAAACGGTCAGCGGCCTCAGCCCGAAACTGTTCACGCCATGATCGAGATGATAAATCCTCGCGTTACCCTCGTTGCAGCGTTTGAAAACGCCGTAGTGTGAAGAGGCCTGAGGCTCGTCGCTTTCCTTGATTGCGCGCTCTTCTTCGACAACGCCGAACACCGCCGCTGAACTGGCATAGGTGACGTTCTTAATCTGGCCCTGGCTTTGGCGTGCCGCTTCGAATACATTAATCGTGCCCACTACGTTTACCAACGCCCCCAAACGCGGGTTAGCCTTACAGGTCGGCACCTGGAGCCCCGCAAGGTGGATTACATTCGTGACGGCATATCTGTCTATGATGGACGGAAGGACGTCTGGTTCAGTGATATCGCCGGTGACGACACTGGTCCGAGAAATCTCTTCTTCGCTCATGATCAAGCGCAGCCTCTGTGGGTCCGGGCTCTGATCAAAGATGACAATCCGCTTGCCGCCGTCCAGCAGACGCTTGACGATCCACGCGCCGATGAAACCGTGTGCGCCCGTGACCAGAAAAGTTTGATTATTGTCCGACAAACTTTAGTTTGTCGCCGCTTTTCGCGACGAGTTTCCTTTCGATTCAAGCGCGACAAACTGAAGTTTGTCGGACATCACCTCGCACAATCTGACTTATCTGTTCGGTCATACTGCTGAGAGCATCGTCGATTTCTATCTCTCCCAAAAACGCTCGCTGCACCGTACGCCAGAGAACTTTTTCGACTTCCGGATAGCGCGCGAACTTTGGTGGAATCAGGATGTGTTCGGCGATAACTTTCTCTAACATCGCCAGCCGAGCGCGATTTGCTTCATCAGCTTCGCCTTGCATTTGCTTCATCACTGAATGACGCACCGGCACACATCCCTGTCGTGCTTCGCCTATCTGCTGCTCGCTTGCGGTCAGATAGTGCAATAGCTGCAACGCTTCTGCTTTCTTCGCTCCCTGTTTCGTAAGCGCGAACGTATGACCACCGCCATACGAGAGCGACTTGCCGCTTGGCCCGAACGGATAGGGAATCAAACCCAGACGATCATGCACCGCGGAAATCTTCGCGTCGCGATAGAGGCTGTAATAGCCCGGCCAGTCACCTATCATCACCGCGTGCCCTGAGCGAAAAAATTCATGCACCTTGTCGTAATGCCAATCGGGAAGCTCTCTCGGCGTCAGCCCCTCGGCATAGCAGGCGCGCAGAAACCGGAGCGCCCAGCGGCCGCCTTCATTCTCAATGTCGGGCACGAGATCATGCGGGAACAGACGTGCGCCGGCCATTTCTGCCAGCTCAAAGAAAGTTCCGAACAAACCTGATTCGCGGCCGGGGAAAATGAAGCCATAAAAACCGGGCGGTTGGTTCTTGCTCCGGGCAATCGCCAGCAGATCGTCCCAGGTCGCCGGCGGCGAGTCGATTAAGTCGGTGCGAAAGTGTAGCAGGCGCACGTCAATGTTTCGCGGAATGCCGTACAACGAGCCGTCAACTCGGCCCAGTTCCAGCAACAGCGGCACGAAATCATCAAGCGATGATGAATCGATCAAATCGTCGATCGGCGCCAGGAAATCCAATTGCGAAGGAGCGTACTTCGTATGAGTGGAGACCAGATCGTAAGGGACATCCCGCAGCGACGCCAGGTGTTGGTTCAGAGCCGGATGGTCGCCGCGAAAAGCAACATTCACCTCGATACCGCTTTCGGCGATGAATCGCGCGAGACACTCATAGAGCGGGTCATAGGCCGGGCCGCTAATCAGTGCGACTTGAAGTTCGCTGCTCATTCGTAATTACCAGTTACAGATCAACGCAGATAAAAACAGATCTGATGGTCTTTTTCGTATCGGTGTCTATCCGTGTTCATCCGTGGCTTGATTACCTCTTCCACACTGGCCCGTTGGGAAACTCATATTGCTTGATCGACCCGGGATTCATCTCGATGCTGTAACCTGGCGCCAGTGGCGCCGCATAGTTCCCTTTGCGAATCTCGACCGGGTAAACAAAGTGCTCGTGCAGATGATCGACGAACTCTACCCGCCGATTGTCGAGCGATCCGCTGACCGCGATGTAGTCGAAGATGGAAAGATGCTGTACGTACTCACAGAGCCCGACGCCGCCCGCATGTGGACAAACCGGCACGCCGAACTTTGCCGCCATCAACAACACCGACAGAACTTCGTTAACGCCACCCAAACGGCAGCTATCAACCTGGCAGAAGTCCAGAGCTTTTGCCTGCAGAAACTGCTTGAACATCACGCGGTTTTGACATGCTTCCCCGGTGGCCACGCCAATCGGCGCGACTGCGCGCGCAATCGTTGCATGGCCGAGCACGTCGTCAGGGCTGGTTGGCTCTTCGATCCAGAGGGGTTTGAAACGGGCCAGTACTTTCATCCACTCGATCGCCTGTCGGACGTCCCAGACCTGATTGGCGTCCATCATCAGGGTACAGTCCGGTCCGATTTCATCGCGGATTAGTTGCGCGCGGCGCACGTCATCTTCCAGGTTGGCCCCGACCTTCATCTTGAAATGCGTCCAGCCCTTCTCGATCCCGTCGCGTACCAGTCGCCGTATTTTCTCGTCTGAGTAACCAAGCCATCCAGCGGATGTTGTGTAAGCCGGATAACCCTGCGCGCGCATTTCAGCCTCTCGCTGCGCTTTTGTTGGTTCGAGTCTTCGCAGAATCTGCAGCGCATCTTCTCGGGTAAGTGCATCGGTGATGTAACGGAAGGGAATTGCCGCGACCAGTTGTTCCGGGGGCATGTCAACTAGCAGTTTCCAAACAGGTATGCCCTCAGCCTTTGCATAGAGATCCCATACCGCATTGATCATAGCTCCGGTGGCGAGATGAATGACACCTTTCTCGGGACCGAGCCAGCGGAGTTGCGTGTCCCCGGCTACCGAATACCAAAATCCTGCGAAATCGCCAGTGATCGATTCCAGCGTCTTTCCTTTGACCCGCGGGGCCAGCGCTTCAATTGCAGCGCAGACGACATTGTTGCCCCGACCGTTGGTGAAGGTAAGTCCGTGACCTTCAAGACCTGGATTGTCGGTGCGCAAAATCACATAGGCAGCCGAATAATCCGGATCGACATTAACGGCGTCTGATCCGTCCAGGGTGCGTGACGTCGGAAAGCGGACGTCATGAGTTTCGATTCCAGTGATTGTGATCGTCATATTATTTGTGTCCGACAAACTTCAGTTTGTCGCCAACTCCCCCAAGTGATCTCTGCGGCATAATCACGACAAACTAAAGTTTGTCGGACACCTCGCGTAACCGCGCCGCGGCCTGCTCTGCAGTGATATCACGCTGGGGCATCGCCAACATTTCATAGCCAACCATAAACTTGCGCACCGTTGCTGAGCGTAACAACGGCGGGAAGAAGTGCGCGTGCAGGTGACATTCCAAATGGTCTTCACCATCAGTTGGCCGCTGATGCAAACCCATCGTGTAAGGAAACGGCGCGTCAAACAACCTGTCGTAAGCCGACGTCAACTGCTGCAGCATTCCGCCAAGCGAGTCGCGCTCAGAATCGCCCAACTGATCCAGCCCGGTAGTGTGCCGCTTGCCAATGACCAACGTTTCAAACGGCCATACCGCCCAGAAAGGCACCACCACAGCAAAGTCTTCGTTCTGGCAAACCAGACGCTCTTCCTTCATGAGTTCTGTCGCGGCATAGTCGCAAAGAAGACATGACCTGTGCCGCGCCCGATAATCGCTCTGCGAATTTACTTCCTGCGCAGTTTCGTTGGGCAAACTTTTTTCAGCCCAAATCTGACAGTGCGGATGCGGATTGCTGGCGCCCATCATGGCGCCGCGATTCTCAAAGATCTGAACTGAGTTGATCGCCGGCATCGCGCCCAACTCGCGGAATTGATCGACCCAGACTTCGATTACGTCGCGCAAATCCGCGGCCTCCATTGCCGAAAGAGTCAGGTCGTGGCGCGGCGAAAAACAAACTACGCGGCAAATGCCGGCCTCGGCTTCGGCGATCAATATGCCGTCCTCGTACTCTTCCGCCGGCGTTTCCAGCCGCAGGGCCGCAAAGTCGTTGTCGAACACGAAGGTCCCCGCGTAGGCAGGATTGCGCGCGCCGCCAGCTCGCTCATTGCCCGGACACAAATAGCAATCTGGATCATACTCAGGAAGCCTCGGCGTCTGTGCCTCTTCAATTTGTCCCTGCCAGGGACGTTCGCTCCTTTGCGGTGACACCAGCACCCATTCCCGAGTCAGCGGGTTGTAACGTCGATGCGGATGGGTCTGCAGATCCATTTTGGAGTACGGTGGCAAGCGCAGCGCGACACTGCTCTGGACTACCTTAATCCCCTGTCGTCTTCTTATTTGCTCACTCCAATCCAAAGCGCTGTGAGCGCTTCGCTCTGCCGGCGCACTCCGAACTACTCAACCCTCTTCGCGCCCTGTGCCGGCGAGCAGATATAGATTTCAGGTTCGCGGCCGCTAGCCTTCGCATAGCCTTTCGCGACGGCTTCTGCGAATGAATCGACGCTGTCAGACTCAACCAGATTAACGGTACAGCCGCCGAACCCGCCTCCGGTCATGCGCGCGCCGACTACGCCGTCGGCTTTGCTTGCAAGATCGACCATCAAATCCAGCTCTTTACAACTGACTTCGTAATCATCGCGCAGGCTGCGATGCGATTCGTCCATGAGGCGGCCGAAAGCTTCCAGGTCCTCACGCTGCAAAGCCTCAGACGCCGCGGCCACACGCTCGTTTTCGCTGACTACATGACGACAACGCCGGTGAACCACTTCCGGAAGCTCACTCCTAACGAGTTCAAGATTATCCATCGTCACATCTCGTAGAGACTCAACCTCCGCGAACTGGCGGGCGAGCAGGCGCACACCCTCTTCGCACTCAGCGCGGCGCGCATTGTACTCGCTCGCGGCCAGTTCATGCTTGACCATCGTGTTGCAGACAACCAGTTTCACACTTCGGGGCAGCGGCAACAGCTGGTAATCGAGCGAGCGGCAATCGAGAATCAACGCATGTCCCGTTTGCCCAAAACACGAAATGAATTGATCCATCAGGCCACAACGCATCCCAACAAACTCGTTCTCGGCCTCCTGGCAAAGCTTAGCCAGTTCCAAACGGTCGATTGACGTATCGGCCAGTTCGAGCAAAGCCAGGCCAGTTGCGACTTCGATAGCCGCCGATGAACTTAAACCTGACCCGATGGGCAGATCGCTACGGACCAGAATATTCGCGCCGCGCAGCTTCTGGCCTGCTGCTTCCAGCTTGATAGCGACGCCGAAGGGATAGTCGCTCCAGTGTCCGCGTCCGTGCGCGGGCGGCTGGTTAAGATCGAGTTCAGCCGTCTCGGAAAAATTCGCTGAACGAACCACGATCCGGTGATCGTCACGCGCACCTATGGCGACTGAGGTGGAGAAATCAATAGCCGCGGGCATCACCAGACCCTCGTTATAGTCGGTGTGCTCGCCAATCAAATTGACTCGGCCCGGCGCGCGATAGATACGCGGTTGGCCGCCATACAATTTCCGGAAGGCTTCCGCTAACTCTGCGGGGTTGGTCATTTCTCGAGACCCGCTTGATTCTCCGTCTCTTTGATTTTCTGGCCTTCCGGGCTCTCCTCTGTCAGCCGCGCGGTGGCAGTGCCCCGGCGGCCGAGAAAAAACATTACGACGCCGAATATCAGCATCACCAGACCCCACCACAAATTCACATTGATTCCAAGTGACGCGCGCAGCGTACTCTTATCTCCAAGCAATCCAAAGACTGCCAACAATCCGCCGACCACGGTGAACATGAGCCCAATCGGTAATCGAATATCAAGTTGCATTGGTTGCCTCTTCTTTCTTTCGGAGCGCGGACATCCTGTCCGCCTGAGTGCGAAGCGCGAACAAACTTGCCGGACAATGACCAGGGCGTGAGCGCGCTGCGCGCGCTGGCGGGCAGGATGCCCGCGCTCCGTTACTCACTACCAGAAAATAATGTTCAGTGCGATGGCTGCCAACAAAACGATCACCGCCAGCACGGCTGGACGCTGGTACCAGGGCAATTGATCCTCTTTCGGACGCTCAGTGAGAGAGTAAACCAGACCGACCAGGTCTTTATCATCGCGCGGGCGAGTCGCAACACTAATTAGAATTGTGATCACGAAACAGGCTGACCAGGCGAAGATTGCGGTCCAGAAAGCCTGCGCTAACTCACTCGGATACGTGTGTACCACTCCGAACCATCCGCCTTTGACACCGGCCAGCGCGCCGAACGGCAGCGTCAGCCCCTGATGAATCGCCGCCGCGGTTGTACCCGATAACAATCCGATAAAGGCCCCGTGACCCGTGGTCCTCTTCCAGAACATGCCCAGTAGAAATGTCGCCAGCAGGGGAGCGTTAACAAAAGCAAAGACGAGTTGCAGCATGTCCATGATGTTATTGAATCGTGTCGCCACATATGCGGCGCCCACAGAAATCACGATGCCGAAGATCGTCGACATTCGGCCCATCCAAAGATAGTGCTGATCACTGGCGCCGCGCCTGATGTACGACTGATAAATATCGTAGGTCCAGACAGTGTTGAAGGCTGTGACATTACCGGCCATTCCCGACATGAAACTCGCCATTAATGCGGTCAGGCCCAGGCCCAACATCCCGGTGGGAAAGTAATGGCCCAACATGAGCGGGATTGCCATGTTGTACTCAAAAGTCCCGTCAGCCTTCTTTGGCAGCATGAATCCACTACCACCCGTCTTGTAGGTCAGCGCGATCGCGATCATGCCCGGCAGAATTACGAGGAAGGGAAAGAACATTTTTGGCACGGCCGCGATCAAAGGCGTGCGGCGGGCAGCCGACATCGACTTTGCCGCCATCGCACGTTGCACCACCAGAAAGTCCGTGCACCAATAGCCGAACGAGAGAACGAATCCCAAACCCATCGCCAGCCCGAACCATTCGACGCCCATAGGATTCGACGATGGCGAGCCCATGTACTGCCAGGAGT
>Ga0193751_1001906_pt1 | contig 13005 bp, 12 predicted proteins | sample L1c2metaG_FD_143050 | JGI IMG/M metagenome (GOLD analysis project Ga0193751, IMG submission 143050) | Soil microbial communities from a riparian zone of the East river system, Colorado, United States - L1c2 | ecosystem: Environmental > Terrestrial > Soil > Riparian zone | place: USA: East River... | reverse complement strand
ATCGCTGCGGCGGCCCGTTGTGTGTACCGAAAACCCTATCCGTATTGATTGGAGGAGGGAATCACCTAACGTCGGCGCACAATGATCGCGCTGCTATGCTTTGTCCTTAACGTCTTGGTCTCGCCATTTAAGTCGACGAGCCAACTTGAAGCCGAAAATGCTGCGCTCCGGTACCAGGTGGTTATGTTGCGCCGGATAGTGCATAGGCGGGTCCGGCTTACGAACAGCGATCGCATATTCTTTATCCAGCTGTATCGATGGTTTCCGTCGGTTCTGAAGGTCATCGCAGTCATCCGTCCAGAGACGCTCGTTCGTTGGCATCGGGCCGGCTTTCGTCGGTACTGGCGTTGGAAGTCGCGCTCGTTTGGAGGGCGGCCGCGGGTTGACGCCGAGCTGCGCGCATTGATTCGGCGAATGAGTGTCGAGAACCCGCTGTGGGGCGCGCCGCGCATCCACGGCGAACTGCTCAAGCTCGGGTTTGAAGTCGCGCAATCGAGCGTCGCCAAATACATGGTCGAGCGGCATGGACCGCGAAGTCAGGGCTGGCGCACATTTCTGCGCAACCACGCGCCGGACATTGCCGCGATGGATCTATTCATTGTCCCGACCATTGGCTTCAACCTGCTCTATGCCTTCGTCGTTGTTCGGCTGGACCGGAGAGAGCTGGTCTGGATCAACGTTACACAAAATCCTACGGCAGAATGGATCGCGCGCCAGATAACCGAGGCATTCCCCTGGAATGAGTCGCCACGCTACCTCATCAGAGATCGGGACCGTATCTATGGCGAGGTTGCTCTACGCAGAATTCGCGCCATGGGCATACGCGACAAGCCTATCGCACCAGCGTCACCTTGGCAGAACGGTTTTACCGAAAGGCTGATCGGATCGATCCGGCGTGAATGCCTCGATCATCTCGTCATCTTGGGTGAGGCTCATCTACGTCGAATTTTGGGAAATTACGCGAGCTATTACAACAAAATCCGAACACACCGATCACTGGACAAAGATGCTCCGGCCTTTCGCTCTGTTCAGCGGGTCGGTACCATCACGTCATATACGATCCTCGGCGGGCTTCACCATCACTACGTGCGTGTTTGAGTTTTCGGTACACACACGCGCGCTTCTTAACCGACCAACAATTCGGGCTCCGACGTAGGATTGTTTTTTGCCGCAGTGCGATGCGCCGGCATAAGACGCAAGCGCGCTGTGTTTGTTTGATCGCGTTGGTTGGACCGTCGCTTTTCCCACCTGAGGCTGCTTGGCCGGACCGGACCGTGAGGCGCCGCTGATGCGCACCTTACCAAAGCGCCGTGCCGGGGTGCCGGCCTGTTCTCGCTGCTGTTGTGTAAATTCGATGAGTTGAATGGCCGGTCGTAACCGGGTAGTAGTTCACGCTGTAGATTTCATGGGGATGGGGTTCCCCAAAACCGCTCACCAGAGCTGATGACCCCTGCCGCGTTGCGCGCGGCGGGGCTTTTTGTGACCCGCCGGAAGGCGGGTTTTTTCGTGCACGCGGCTCGGGCAGAGGAGAGGGTAATGAACAACGTCTGGTTTCAATCGGCGCTATGGATGGCGCTGGCGCTCGTCGCCGCAACCGCTTCGCTCTACATCACCATCTCCGCGGCGCTGTTCGAAATCGTCGTCGGCGCCATCGCCGGCAATACGATCGGTCTGCCGTTGACCGACTGGATCAATTACATCGCCGGCGTCGGCGCCGTGGTGCGGACGTTTCTTGCGGGAACCGACATCGATCCGCACGTGGTGAAGAAAAATTTCGCTTCCAGCGTGACGATCGGTTTGATGGGCTTTTTCGCGCCCTATCTTGGCTGCCTCCTGCTTGCGCATTACGGGCTCGGCTGGCCGTGGCCCCAGGCACAGATCGGCGGCATCGCCTTGTCGACGACCTCGGTCGCGGTGGTCTATGCCGTGATGGTCGAGACCGGTTACAACCAAAGCGAGTTGGGCAAGATCATCCTCGCCGCTTGCTTCATCAACGATATCGGGACCGTTCTGGCGCTGGGATTGGTGTTTGCCAACTACAATCTTTATCTGTTGTTGTTCGTTGCCGCCACCGCGGCGGCGATTGCAGTTCTTCCTTTCATCATCCGCCCTTTATTCAATTGGCTTGGCGGACGCACCAGCGAGCCAGAGATAAAGTTCGTCTTCTTCGTGCTATTTGCGCTGGGCGGTCTTGCCAATTTGGGGAAAAGCGAAGCGGTGTTGCCGGCCTATCTGGTCGGCATGGCGCTCGCCCCCTTCTTTCTGGCGAATCGCGAGCTGCAGCTACGCATGCGTGCAATTTGTTTTGCTTTTCTCACCCCGTTCTATTTTCTCAAGGCCGGCTCGTTGATCGACGCGCATGTCTTGATCGCCGGCGCCAGTCTCATCGGGCTTTTTCTCGCCATGAAGATGATTACGAAATTTTGCGGCATCCTGCCGTTGACGCGCCATTTCAATTTCGAGCCTCGGGAAGGGATGTATACGACGTTGATGATGTCGACCGGGCTGACCTTCGGCTCGATCTCGGCGCTATTCGGCCTGACCAATCACATCATCGATCAGACGCAATACACGGTCCTGCTCACGGCGGTCATCGGCAGCGCCGTTGTGCCGACGCTGATCGCGCAGATCTGGTTCCGGCCGCATTTCGAACCGCTGGAGGAGGATGCGTAAAACCTCTCCCCGCACGCGGGAGAGGGAGTTCACGTCCGCGCGATGCGCCGGTATAGGGCGTAAAGCGGCTCCCATATTTTCGCGCGGATCACCGCAGCGGTTTGCTCCTCTGAGAGGGTATCGGCACAGCCCTCCTTTTGCGCCTGCCGCGCGACCGCAAGCGCGACCTGGAACGAAAGCTTTCTGATCTCGAGGAGCGGCGGCAACAGGTTGGCACCCGGATCGCGTTTCGCCGGCGATTGTTCGGCGATCGTCTTGGCCGCGGCCAGAAACATGCCATCGGAAATACGCCGCGCGCGCACCGCGATCGCGCCGAGCCCAATGCCCGGATAGACATAGGCATTGTTGTTCTGGTCGACGCGGAATTCCTTGCCGCCGCGCCGCAGCGGCGGAAACGGGCTGCCGGTGGCGATGACCGCGCGTCCGTCGGTCCAGGCATCGAGCTCCGCCGGCGTTGCCTCGCTGCGGTCGGTCGGGTTGGACAATGGAAAAATCACCGGCCGCTTTACGTGGCCGGCCATAGCGCGAACGACCGGCTCGGCAAAAGCGTGGGCTTGCCCGGAAGTGCCGATCAGCACAGTGGGATGCGCGTTCGCCACCACGTCATCTAGGCCGATCCGGCCCGGCACGTTGAGCGTCCAGCCCGCAACGCGATCGGGGGCTTGCGCGAACGGCGCCTGGAACGGTTGCAGGCCGGTCATGCCTTGCAGCAAGAGACCGGGGCGATCGACCAGATAAAAATTCTCCAGCGCGCGTTTTTCGCTCAAACCGGATTCGATCATCGCGCGCGAAAGGAGCGCACAAATGCCGGTGCCGGCGGAGCCCGCGCCGAGAACCGCGACACGCTGTTCGCGCAACGGCACGCCGGTGATGTTGATGGCCGAGAGCAGCGTCCCGACCGCAATCGCGGCGGTGCCCTGTATGTCGTCGTTGAATGTGCACAAGCAGTCGCGATAACGGGCGAGCAGCCGATTGGCGTTGCCGATGGCAAAATCCTCCCAATGCAGGAGGACGTGCGGCCAGCGCTCGCGCACCGCCTCGACAAAGATCGAGACTAGATTGTCGTAATCGGCGCCGCGAACGCGCTCATGCTGCCAGCCGATGTAAAGCGGATCGCGTAAGTGGTCCTTGTTATCGGTGCCGGCGTCGAGAATGACCGGCAAGGTCGTCGCCGGATGAAGTCCGGCGCAAGCGGTGTAGAGCGACAGCTTGCCGATCGGGATGCCCATGCCGCCGGCGCCTTGATCGCCGACACCGAGAATGCGTTCGCCGTCGCTGACCACGATCGCATCGATGCGGTCGTAGCGCGGATTGGAGAGAATGCGCGGGATCAAATGCTGGTGCGGGATGCTGAGGAAAAGTCCGCGCGGTTTGCGGAAGATCCGGCTGAAAAGCTCGCAGCCCAGCCCGACCGTCGGCGTGTAGACGATCGGCATCATCTCTTCGATGTTGCGGGTCAACAGCGCGTAGAACAAAGTCTCGTTGGAATCCTGCAAGCCGCGCAGGAAGACGTAGCACTGCAGATCGCTGGCGAGGCCGCGAAAGGCATCGTGGCGGCGTTTTACCTGGTAATCGAGCTCGGCGACATGCGGCGGCAGCAGGCCGTGCAGATCGAACGCGTCGCGTTCGGCATCGGTGAATGCCGTGCCCTTATTAAGGAGCGGATTGTTGAGAAGCTCGTAGCCGCTCAGCGCGGTTTCGACAAAAGGACTGGCTTGGTCGTGCATCGATGTTGGCATGCCGCAACACGATAGCCGCGAACGGCGCGCGCCAACAATGACTTTCGGAAGGTAGCTCTATTGCGCCGGAGCGGCCGCGGCGGCGCCGCGGCGCTGAACGCGACCCCTTCACTCCAAGGGTACGCTTAGCCCTCCACCTCGGCGTCGGGCCGGTCGTCGCCGCGCGCTACTTCCTCATGCCACTTGCCGCCCGGGTCTTCCCAGGAAATGGCGCGGGTTTCGCCCGGCATATGCTGTTCCGCGGCGGCACGCTGCGCCGCGCGCCGGGCCGCTTCGTGCGTGGGAAATGTTTCGGAAAACGCGCCGTCGACTTGATAGGCCCAGCCGCCGTCGTGCTCGACGATGTGATAAACGATCTTGGTCATGGCGCCGGCTTCCTTTCTCCAGATTAGGTGTCGCTAGGTTACGTGCCTTTAGGGAAATAGTGCAGCGCCGCTGCCAGTTCCAGCCTAGCGCGCGGGGGAGGGTGCCTTCTCGCGTTCGCGTCGTGCCTCGTAGGTTCGCAAATGGGCAAAGGCGATTTGCAGGAGCGGATGGTCGTCCGGCCGGTTGCCGCCGCGCTGCAAGAGATCGCCGACGATATGATCGGCTTCGATCGGCGCGCCGCGCTCGATGTCGCGGAGCATCGAGGCGACAAACGTCGAGCCGGCGGCGGTGAGCATACCGATGCTGCGCTCGATCGCGGCCTCACCGGGCGCAAAACCATTCGCCGCGGCGATCGCGCAGCACTCTTTGAACATATCGGTTGCGAATTTACCGGCGCCGGCGGCGACGATATCGCCGAACGTGCCGCGCATCAGACAGCTGATCCCCGCCGCGGCGGCGATGAAAGCCCATTTCTCCCACATCTCCTGCAGGATCGCCGTGGAAAGATGCGCCTCGAAGCCGGCGCCGGACAGCGCTGCAGCAATCGCCGCGGTGCGCGCGGATCGCGCACCATTCTGTTCGCCGAACGACACGAAATGCAGATCGTTGAGATGGATGACGCGTCCCTCGGCATCGAGGGTGGCGGAAATGATGCATTGACCGCCGAGCACCGCGCCGGCGCCAAATCGAGCGCCAAGCAGATCCATGTGTTTCATGCCGTTGAGCAACGGCAATATCGCAGTGTTCGGACCGACAGCCGGCGCAAATGAATCGATCGCCGAAGGCAGATCGTAGGCCTTGCAGCTCAACAGGATCAGATCGAACGGCGTGTGGAGCTTATCCGCCAGAATAGTCGGCGGCTGCGCGATGGTCACATCCCCACGCGGGCTGCGGATGAGCAGTCCGGTCTTCGCCAGTTGTTCGGCGCGGCGCGGCCGCACCAAAAATGTCACGTCGCGGCCGGCCTCCTTGAGCCGACCGCCAAAATAGCCGCCAAGCGCGCCCGCGCCGACCACCAAAATGCGCATCGCAAAGTCCTCTATGCTGGGGAATTATTTGCCGGCGGCTTCGCTGGGACGCCGCGGGACCAAAAGATTGGCGGTGAACACTTGCACGACCTCGTCGTTCTGATTGAGCGTCGTGTTGCGGACGCGAATCATGCCGCGGTCGGGCCGCGATTTCGACGGGCGCACTTCGAGAACTTCGCTTCGCGCATGCAATTCGTCGCCGGGGCGGACTGCGCGCGGCCAGCTTAATTCGTCGAAACCGACACCGAGAATGCCGCCCGCCGGTTTGAACTCACCGTCAACCATGAGCCGCATGGTCATGGCGGCGGTGTGCCAGCCGCTCGCCGCCAATCCGCCGAACACCGATTGCTGTGCAGCCTTTTCATCGAGATGATACGGCTGCGGATCGAATTCCCGGGCAAAAGCGAAAATCTCGTCTTTGTCGACGCGCTTGCGGCCGGTCTTGAAAACTTGCCCGATCGCGAAATCTTCCAGATAGCGCTTGGTCATATTGTCTCCTGAGGGGGGAGGCTTGCGCGCAGCGGCTTAACAAACCAAGAGCCGCTGGCCACGGCAGCCGCATTAATCAGTCCGAAGGCGCAAAGCGCAACCGCTAAAGCGATGAATACGCCGGTGAGGCTGCCGCTTACGCGCAAGGCGACGTAGCCGCCGCCGGCCGCGATCAACAGCCGAATCAAATTAGCAAGGAACGGCCACAACAGGCGGCCGGCGCCTTGCGAGGCGAAGTAGAGCGCCATGCCGAGACCGAACAGGCCGTAGGCAGGCCCGACCACCTGGAGATAGCGCGATCCGGCGTCGATCATGTCCGGGGCGTTGCCGAACAGCGTCAGCCAGGCGCGCGGCTCGGCGGCCGCGCAGATACCGATCAGTTCGCTGAGCCCGGCCGCGATGGCTGCACCGATCCAGGCGACGCGTAACGCCCGTTCCGGGCGATGCGCGCCGATATTGGTGCCGACCATGGCGACGAGCGGCCCGCCCAATCCGAAGACCAGCGGAATGAGCAAATATTCTAGCCGGGCGCCAACGCCGTAGCCGGCGATGGCGGCGGGGCCCAAGGCGCCGACGAGTCCGGTCGCAATCGCGACCGTGAGATTGGTCTGCACCGTGATCAGCGCGGCGACCGCGCCGACGCGAAGAATGTCGGCAAACAGCGGCCAGCGCAGGCGCATCTCCTTGAGCGTCAGGCGAACAACGCATCGGCCGGAACGCAGATAGGCCGCAAACACGGCGCTGCCGATCGCATAATAGAGGAGCACGGCGGCGGCGCCGCCGGCGACGCCAAGCTGCGGGAATGGACCCCAACCGAAGATCAAGCAGGGCGACAGCGGGATAAGCACGACCACGCCCGCACATGTGACCAGCGCGGGAAAAGCCATGTTGCCGGTGCCGCGGATCACATTCGCCAGCGAATTGAACATCCACACCAAAACGGCGCCGCTGAAAATGACATTGGAATAGGTCTTCGCTGCCGCGAGCGCGGCGCCGCTGCCGCTCATGAGGATGTAGAGTCGTTCGCCGCCGAATAGGAGCGCGATCGTAAATACCAGGCCAAACAGGAGGCCGATCAGCAGCGCATGCAGCGCCAGCGCATTGGCATCGGCGCGGCGTCCGGCGCCAAGCGCACGCGCGACCGCCGACGACATGCCGCCGCCCATGGCGCCAGCCGACATCATCTGCATCAGCATCACGACCGGAAACACCAGCGCTACGCCGGCGAGCGGATCGGTGCCGAGCTTGCCGACAAAATAAGTTTCCACCAATCCCACCGAGGTCTGCGCCAGCATTACCAGGACATTGGGGGCGGCGAGCCGGAGCAGAGTGGGCGCGATCGGTCCTTCGATCAGCGCGCGCGTGCGCGGATCGTAGCGCGGCGCCTCGGATGAAGCCGCTGGCGCGGCAGGGGAGGGCGCGTCGCTAACCGGCACAGGAGACGGCGCGGCATTCGCGGCCGGCATGAACGCCGTGGGCATTTGGTCGCTCCGCCGGTTTTGCTTAAGCCGGTTTATTGAACGGTCCCATATAGGAGTATATACGCCTATATCAAGGTGAGCGATCATGGCGAAGTTCACGGCTACTGCCGAATGGACCAATCCCGCAGGGTGCAACTGCCTGGCGCTGCGTCAGGCCGCGCGCCATGTCTCGCAATTCTATGATCAATTTCTCGCAGGCTGCGGTCTGCGCGGCACCCAGTATTCCATTCTTGCAAGGCTGCAGCGCAGAGGACCGATGTCGATCAATGCGCTCGCCGCCGCGCTGGTCATGGATCGCACCACCCTTGGCCGCAACATTCTGCCATTGCAGCGCGACGGATTGGTCGCCATTGGGCTGGGCCGGATCGACCGCCGCCGCAAAGAAGTGCATTTGACTAAAGCCGGCGCCGCGCGGTTTCGGGCCGCGGCCAAGGACTGGCGGGAAGCCCAGACGCGATTCGAGGCGGCGTTCGGCGGCAAACGGGCGAAAGCGCTGCGCGCGCTGTTGCACGAGGTTGCTACCAATAAGGAAATTGGCGCTGCTGCCTAAAGAGACTGCGGAATTTATTTTCCAGGATGAAGCTGTTTCGCTATCATCCACTTATGCGCTTTGCTTTCGCGGTTTTCTTCACCATGATTCGGCGGCATCCAGCCTTGACCAGGATATGGGCTTTTCGAATTAGCGCCGTCTGCCTCCTGGTGCTTGCGCTGACGGTGATCGGTAGGCCGGCGGCGGCCGCAGATCTTTGGGTCGCCGGATATGCGCCGCCGGTCGAAGTCGAGGCGTTTTGCAGCTCCTGCATTCGCGACGCCATCTACGCCGATACCAAACTGATCGCGCATCTGGAGGCCAATCCGGACATCGACGAGGCGTTCAAAGGCCCGATCATCCTTGCCGCGCGCGCCGACGTGCATCGCTTGCGCCAAATACTCGGCCCGGGCGAACGGATCAGCGCGGCGCCATGCTGCTACTTCAGGAAACGGCTTTACGTTCGTTAAGCCTGACGCCGCCGCTATGCATCGTTTCTGGATCTCGCCCTTGAGGATGCGATCGACATAGGTTGCCACAAGTCGAAACTCATCGCGCTGCTCACTTCCGTAGGACAGCAGGCCGCCTGCTTGGAAACACGTGCCTTTAGTGGGGAATTCGCTAAAGTCGGAAAACTGTGTCGTCGTTACAGCAGATCGTCGCCCAATGGCGGATAGTATTCCGCATAATTATATCCGCCGCACTAGATTCTCGGGCGACGGACTATCATGGCCTCGGCAGCATTGTCGATTCTCGAGCGGCGGCGCGATCAGATGTTTCCCGAGCTCGATCCCTTCGAGATCGAGCGGATGCGTCGGTTCGGTGAAGCGCGCAGCTTCGCGCAAAACGAAGCGATCTTCACCGCTGGCCAAGTTGGTCCAGGATTTGTCGTCATCCTTTCCGGCGAGGTTGACATCGTCCGGCACGAACTTTCACGCGAAAGTCTCATTGTCACGGACGGTCCTGGCCAATTCATGGGTGAATTGGCCCAACTGGCGGGGCGGCCGGCACTGGCGGGCGCTGTCGCCAAGAAGCCGGTCCAAGCCCTGATCATTGCGCCGGAGCGACTGCGTGCGCTTTTGATTGCCGAAGCCGAACTTGGCGAGCGGATCATGCGTGCTTTGATCCTCCGCCGCGTCGCACTGCTTGAAATCGGCGCCGGCGGTCCGATCATCGTCGGCCGCGCCGACAACGCGGATGTGCTTCGACTTCAGGGCTTTCTCCGTCGAAACGGTCATCCGCATCAATTGCTCAATCCAGAGACGGATGATGAGGCGAAGGCGCTTATCGAACGCTTCCACATCGATCCCGGACAACTGCCGATCGTGCTCTGCCCCGGCGGACAAATGCTGCGCAATCCGAGCGAGGACGAGCTTGCGCGCTGTGTCGGCTTGGTTCGGCCCATCGATCCGAAGCGAGTCTACGACGTTGCCGTAGTGGGGGCCGGACCGGCCGGTCTTGCCACGGCGGTCTACGCCGCGTCGGAAGGACTATCCGTCCTCGTGCTCGATTGCCGCGCCTTCGGCGGTCAGGCTGGTGCCTCGGCTCGGATCGAGAATTATCTCGGCTTTCCGACGGGAATTACCGGCATCGCCTTGATGGCGCGCGCCTATAACCAGGCGCAGAAGTTTGGCGCCGAGACGGCGATCCCGGATGAAGTGAGCGCGTTGAGTGCGCAAACGGACGGTGCCGGCAACTTCACTTTGCAGTTGTCCAACGGTGAGCGAGTCAGTACGCGAGCGGTCGTCATTGCCAGCGGCGCACGTTATCGCCGGCCGGCTGTCGATAGTCTCCACGCATTCGAAGGTTCCAGCGTGCATTACTGGGCAACGCCGCTCGAAGGCAAGCTGTGCGCCAATCAGGAGATCGCCCTAGTCGGGGGAGGCAATTCAGCCGGCCAGGCTGCGGTCTATCTCGCGAGCCAGAGTGCAAAGGTCTGGATGCTGCTACGGGGAGCCGATATCGGCGCCTCGATGTCACGCTATCTGGTCGATCGGATCGAAGGGCACGCCAATATCGAAGTACTGACGCGAGCGCAGGTTAGCGGTCTTGAAGGCCGCGATGGTATCCTGGAAGCGGTACGCTGGCGTCTCGGCAGCAACGGCCAAGAGGTGCGACGGCCGATTCGCCACTTGTTTCTGTTCATCGGCGCGGAACCGAATACGGACTGGCTCGCCGGCTCCGGTGTTGCGCTCGATGCCAAGGGGTTTGTGCTAACCGGCGAAGATGCCTGCCGCGATCGCCATGCGCTAGAAACCAACAGGCGCGGCGTCTTCGCCATCGGAGATGTCCGCTCCAAATCCATCAAGCGCGTTGCCGCGGCTGTCGGCGAGGGCGCACAAGTCGTTGCGGCGTTGCATTCTTATTTGGCCGCAATCCAGTCCGCTGCGCCTCCCGCGCCTCTAGCGCCGGCTCGCAATGTTTGAATCGGACACCCTGCACAGCCGTACGGCAGGCCTTCAACTGTAATCGCAAGGCGGTAAGCCAGTCGAACATCGGTGGGCAATAATGCGGTGGCCCGAGCAAATTGCCAGCAATGCAAGCTGGATGGAGAATTCGGGAACGTCCATCTTCCGACTCTTACTTGATGCGCAAATAAACTATTTGGAATTCGACCGGTCACCCTGCGAATTTGGAAGCAGCACGCCACTGGCAGCTCCGGCCAACGCTAGTCCGGCACAGACCAGCATGATGATTTGGATGCTTTCCGCCAAAGACTCCTTAATAACGATCCCAGCCACCTCCCGATCATTTCCTTGAACCGTCGACAATGCCGGCGCAGTTACGAATTGCCCTCGTGCAATTTGAATAGCGTACTTCGCTTCGCTGGTGACGGACTTGGCTTCAAGGTTATTGTCCAGTGCGTGATCGTAGATGCCGACCGCCAATGCGCCGAGGATGGCAATCGCGAGGAGATTTGCTACCGATGCAACCGAATTGTTGATACCCGCCGCAATGCCGGTCTGATGGGCCGGTACCGCATTGATTACCGTTGTCGTGAGCGGCGCAACGCTTACGACCATACCGAGTCCTAGGATCGTGATTGGCACTAGAAATTGCCAATATGATCCGCGGCCAACGGGCAATGCCAATAGCCCGAAGCCGAGAGCGGCGATCGTGGGGCCAATGACCAGAGGCCATTTGGCGCCAAAATGATCGAGCAATCCGCCCGACCAGCGCGACAGCACTCCCATTATCAGCGTGAATGGTAGGAAGGCCGCGCCAGCGAGCTCTGCAGAAAATCCTCCCACCTGGATAAGCGCAAAGGGCAGAAAAAAGAATGCACCTGCGAGCGCGGCGTAAAGAAGCAGCGTCAACAAATTGACGGCGCTAAATGTCCGGGATCGAAACAGTCCGAGCGGCAACATTGGATTTTGGCTGTGCCCTTCCTCCCAAATAAACGCCGCCAGGAGCACTAAACCGATCAACAACGCGACAATGACTGTCGCGTTGCTCCAGCCAAGAACCGGCGCTGAAATCAGCCCAAAGGCAAGACTCCCAAGGGAAAGAAATCCGAAGATTGAGCCACGCCAATCCAGGCCTCCCTTGGCTTCGGCATCGCGGCTCTCGGGCACGTGGTTGAGAGCGATCCAGATTGTCGGCAAGGCAAGCATTGGATTGATGAGGAATATCCAACGCCATGTGGAATGATCGACAATCCAGCCCCCAAGCAGCGGACCAATTGCGCCCGCAACGGCGGAAAACCCTGCCCAGGTTCCTATGGCTTTACCGCGTTCCGTATCGTCAAAGGTTGCTCCGATGATTGCCAGCGAGCAGGGGATTAATAGAGCAGCCCCTATCCCCTGAATCGCGCGTGCCAGGATCAATTGGGTGATGCTCGGCGAAAAGCCGCACCAAACCGACGCAGCGGCAAAGATCGCGATGCCCACAACGAATATGCGGCGACGACCGAAAAGATCGCCGGCAGCGCCCCCAATCAAGAGAAATGCAGAAAGACAAAGTGTGTACGCATTAACAAGCCACTGGATTACCACTACGGAGGTGACGAGGTCGGTCTCGATCGCCGGTAGGGCGACATTGACAACAGATTCGTCAACGTAAGCGATGCTCGATGCAAGAATTGCCGCAAGCAACACCCACGGTTTCGCGCCAGCTGCGCAATTGGCGACCGCACGAGTTGACCGGATCGTTGCTTCGTCGCACGGTCTTGCTTTCGGATTGATCGTCAATTTGTTGAACTCTGACGAGTGTTAAATGAAATCGCGTCGCCTCATAGCCTCTCCCAAAGATTACGGCATATCGTACCGACTCGAACTACCTGACTGGAAGTATCTAGGTTTGCAGCTCGAGAGAAAATAAATGGCATACGTCATCAGCGGCGACACCTTAGGTCTAGCAATAGGTCCCGTGTCGGAAACGGCGGAGGACGTGCATGAGGCCCTTAGGAAAGCACGTCAGATGTATGAAACAGGATTGGTGAACGTATCCATCAAAGATGACGCCGGACACAAAATCGATGGCGAGGAACTGCTGGCCTGCATTACGGGCAGAAAATCAATCACCAAAGACCTCCAGGCGAATTAGGAGCGATCGTCACGACATACACACAGCGACAATGTCCGCTTTGGGTCAATCACTACATGAATTTGAAACCACAGGTCCGCTGTGCCCGCTATGCGGACAGGCCGAAGCCGCAGATCTTTAGGTCGGCGCATATGCGCCGACCTAAAGATCTGCGG
>Ga0193751_1001905_pt1 | contig 13009 bp, 14 predicted proteins | sample L1c2metaG_FD_143050 | JGI IMG/M metagenome (GOLD analysis project Ga0193751, IMG submission 143050) | Soil microbial communities from a riparian zone of the East river system, Colorado, United States - L1c2 | ecosystem: Environmental > Terrestrial > Soil > Riparian zone | place: USA: East River... | reverse complement strand
GAAAGCCTGAAAGCTGAAACGCTGACATCCGAAAAACGAAACAGCTGGGAGCGAGGAGCAGACACGGGGTCAGATCTAAACATCTCTTAGAAAAACTGAGAACCTGAAATTCGAAGATCTCCAAGCCGCTCTCGCTCAAGTTGAAATTCGCTCGTTGCCCACACTCACTCACTGCTTCCCTCGCAGTCCGGCAGCTGCCGGATCGCTCAACCCATTCGCTCCATTGTATCTCGGCAGCTCCCGCTGCGCTCGACCGCCACCTCGCGGCGTCACCGGCCATGTCGCTCACCCCATTCGCTCCATTCACCGAAATCGCGAATGACCTTAAGCGTTGATTATTTCGTGGCCGGTTTTTTTAGCTCCACTAGGATGACCTCGATCGGGCCGCTGCCGATGTTTTCCGGCAGATGCGTCCCAGCCGGAGAGAAGACCGTGTCTCCCTTCTTCCCGGATGCCTCTTCGCTCTTGCCATCGGGATGGGTCATCTTCGCCTTTTGGTCCTCCAGAAAGACGACCACCGCATCAGGATGGGAGTGCATCACGGACTTTTCGCCCGGCGCGTAATGAATGCGCAACACGCGCACAGCATCGTTCTCAAATGCGACGCTGTAATGCTTCGGGTCCACCTTGACCGGATCCTGCGCACGTGCGGCTGACCCAGCCATTAATACCGCGACCAGTACCGCTGACAACGAGACTTGTTTCATATTTGTACCTCCGATTGGTTTACGTACATCACAGATGACCGCGGGATTCGCGGCCGATTCAGGCGATTGCGCCACGTTCCCCGAAAAAAGCCAAGCGCTAAGATCGTCGGGTACCCCAGGCGAGAAGCGGAAAGCAGCGGACGGGGTCAGATCTAAAGGACGTAAAACATCGCCACGTCCCAAGCATTCAAGATTCGGCCTTTGGCGGCGTTACGCTCCCGCTAGTCCATCAAGTATGTTCCCGACTATAGGTTACGCACCCTGCTAGTGCGTTCATAATGAAGCCGCTGATTAGATTGCCGCAGTGCGGCAGGATTTAGAAATCGGCGAGAAAAGCGGATGAGCCGAAAACTGAGGCTGATACACTCCGGGCACACGTTAAGCTCTCAGCCTATGGGTCATGCCGCACAGTCCGCTTCGATTGATTGTCGTCGAAGATCACGCCGATACGGCCGAAGGATTAAAGAAGTTCCTCAAAGCGGTCGGTTACCAGGTGTTTGTCGCCACCGATGTGGCCTCGGCCTTAAGTCTCGCCTCCTCCGTCGAGTTCGATCTTTTGCTGAGCGACATCGCGTTGCCCGATGGCAGCGGATGGGAGTTGCTCAAGCAGTTAAATGCCGAGCGACATATCCGGGCGATCGCGTTTAGCGCCCATAATTTGCCCGAGGATCTGAAACGAAGCGCCGAGGCCGGATTCGTCGAGCACTTGCCCAAACCGCTTTCGCCGGACAAACTTTGCGCCGCGATCGAACGCGCCGCCGCTGTGGCGTAGGGAAGAACGCTCACGCGTTGAAAAACTGCTAATGCCAGGTGGCAATCGAATCGAACCCGACTCATTCATCATGAGCGCAGTGATGTTTTTTATTTTGTCGGCCTTTCTGTTTTTGGTTCCGGATCCGACGATCACATTCATCACCACGAGATTGGGACCGGTCGGGCCTCGACAATGTGCCGCGGTTGCCTTTGTTCTTGGAATCGTATCTCTCGGCGTATGGTTATTGGTCAGAAAGAAGCGGCGAGTGAAGTGTGATAAGTGACCCTCCTGCGCCAAGGCTATGGCGTGGCAGGCCAGTAACCAACCTTCGCCGAGGCTACGGCTTGGCAGGCGTGTGACCAGTGACGAGTAACGAGGGCCGGGGCGGACTGCAATAAGCGGGCTGCTTTTGGCAACATCCGGCGCGCAGTTCATCATGTGCGGGCCGAGAGTTCACTATGAATGAAAAAGTAATAAACCTGATTGTAACGAAAACAGGGATCACTCAGGAGAACGCCGAGAAGTCGGTGCTCGTGATGTTTGATTTCCTGAAAACGAAATTGCCGGAGCCGATCACCAGCCAACTGGAACCCTTCCTTACCGGGAGAGTCCTCGCCGGTAGAAGTTAACCAGTAACGTATCAACGGCACGCTTGCCTGCTCCCCGCGCGACAGCGCCTCGGACTGGCAAGGGTGTCCGTCGATCCTGCATAGTTCCACGGGCCTGGAGCTGCCATTTATTTGAAACCAACGAAAAGGAACTTCATGACCTCGGAAATTATCAACCGCGCAGCATGTCTGGCGGAACTCATTTCCAATCCCAAATCCTTCTTCAACTGTCCAGATTTGCACGGCGGTTCAGGCTTGCCCGAAGGTAGCTTTCGATCTGGAGAAATGGATCCACCTAGCAACCTGGGAAAGAGAAACGGGGTCACATCTAAACATTTGACATTCTTCTCAAAGGAGAAAGTAGGAATTAGAAAGTAGAAAACGCGGAAAGCCGAAGTCCGAGCCGGACTGAAATCGTACTGGCAGCGTTGAGAGGTTCCGCCCTTCGCACAAAGGCTGCGGCGTGACAAGTGAGGGCAGCGGACAGAGATCAAGAACCCTGCCGCTAAGCAGCCCTCGCTAGGCTCCTACAGCTAAGATCGACAGTCAGGCGGTGAGACGATCGACGGCCGAGCGAAGTTGATCGACGTTAAAAGGTTTCGGGAACATGACGTGCACGTCCAATCGCTCGTAAGCTGTGCGAACTTCCTCCGAAAGATACGCTGATACCACGATAATTTTGCCGCTGATACCGCGTTTCCTGATCGCTTCGACTAACTCTATCCCGGTGAGATCCGGCATTTTCTGGTCGACAATAATCACATCATACGGATCCGACGCGGCATCGAGTCTGGCCAGAGCAACGTTGCCATTTTCTACGCAGAGCACCTCATAGCGCGGATCGGAAAAGACATACCGGAGGGAAAGCGTAACCGACGGCTCGTCGTCGATAGCCAGGATTTTGAGGGGGGCGTCCATGAACTCCGTCTAAAAGCAGCAACGTCCGTACCGGTGATCGAAGCAGACGCCGAATTAACTTGTGAGGTGGCGCCTTGGCCCGGAAAAATGGGGCGTAATCTCGAAGAAGTGACTAGTGACCGCGTAACGCTGCGCGACGCGGCCTAGCGGCAGTGACGTGTGACGAGATCTGGGAGCCTATTGCTCGCTGATTGTCACCGCAATCAGCTCGTCGCCTTGCCGAATTGCATCGACTGTTTCCTGTCCCTGCCGAACCTGGCCGAACACGGTGTGTTTGCCGTTCAGCCAATCGGTCGCGACGTGGGTAATAAAAAATTGGCTGCCGTTTGTGTTCGGGCCGGCGTTCGCCATGGACAAGCTGCCGACCTGATGTTTGCGCGGGTTGTTTTTCACTTCGTCTTCGAATCGGTAACCTGGTCCGCCGAGTCCCGTCCCGGTCGGGTCGCCGCCTTGGACCATAAAGTCGGCGATCACGCGATGAAAGAGCGTGCCGTCGTAAAACTTTTCGCGGGCGAGAAAAACGAAGTTGTTCACCGTTTGCAGAGCGTCTTTAGCGAAGAGGTCGCACACGATTTCTCCCCGCGATGTCTTGAACGTGGCGGAGTACTGCTTGTTGGGATCAATCGTTATCGACGGCGGAGCGGAATATTCTTTTTTCGGCATGGCGATCAATCCTAATCCAAGAAGTGACATGTGACATGTGACAAGCGACGAGATGGGCTGCGTTAGTGACCAGGAAACAAAGTTGAGAGGCGATGGCTTAGCTTGTTTGTCGCCGCTATGGGCGCGCTGGCCATCTTCGCTCCCGCTCGTCGACTCCTCCGCTGTCGCACCCTGATTTCATGCATCGTAAGCCGCTTACGATAGATGCGTGGGAAGGATTGACATATGATTGGTGCGGATTCTGGCAAGTTCCCTCCGAAGATTATCGCGCAATCGCACCGCTTTCAGTACGCCTTGGTCCCTCCGCCAATTTCTCACCTTTTTTCCGATCGTTGATCACAAACGTATTGTTTTCTCCCAAGTTCGACCAGGGCCCGCGCGGCACTTCCCTAAAATCCACAAACCTCCAATCGGTCACGTCCGTTTCCTTTAATCCGAGGTAATCACGCACGGCCGGCGAAACGTCGAGACCGGCGCCTTTGTTGAGATTAGGTTTGGGGCGTTCGTTGCCAAAAACATATTGCCAATGGTCGGTGCGGAAAGGTCCGGCGTCTTCCCATTGTGCATAGACCGTTCGATTGGCCTTGTGGATCGCGACCCATCGATCTTTGCATGTGGAAACAGTGGGACCCTGGTACGCTTCCTTGAACCACGGCACAACGCGTGACGCTTCTGGTCGATGGCCGGTAGTTGCCTTGTCGTTGTACGGGAGCGCACAATAAAACGGGTTCTGTCGCGGTGTGAATTTGACTGAAATGTAATTGTTCCGATGACTGGGATTTGGGTCGTCGAAACCACCGAAATTTCTTGACCATTCCTTGTCCCAGGAGCTTGCCCGATTCGGCACCGGATTGTTTCCGCTCGGTTGCTCACCGATCCAAAAAATCGTGGTAACGATACTTTTTTTCCATGGATACCGTTCTCCCGGCTCAGGCGATGCGGAATGCTTGGGCGAGAACAAAAGGGAACCAATATTGCGCAAAAGATCGTCTGGCAATTTGTCCGATTTTTTACTGGCCTTAACATTGGGAGACTCCGCCTTCGCTAGCGTCGAGTACGCGAAAAGAGACGAGATCGACGACAGTACGACCGCGATTGTGTGAGTAATGGTTCCGGGTTTCATTTCGCATCAGCTCAGCGCAACGCGGAAAAGAAGACATGATGTCTTCTTTCTAGTTCGTTCACGATGACGCGGATGCGCGCCAATCGCGGCGAGTTTCAGATGCGCCGTAACAGAGTCACCCACTCTCAAGGCAGCTCGGGATTAGTCAACAAATTTTCCCGGATTCAGGATCCCGTGCGGGTCAAGTGCGTGTTTGAGCTTGCGATGCAGCTCACGCACGACATTCGTCGTCGCGTCCTATCCTGTGAAATACTTCGCGGCGAGGGATCGCGCGCCAGCGCCTAACACACTGGCCGCCGCTTTGCTACCCAGCAGTTTCCGCAACAACGATTTTGCTTCATTTTTCTCCTGCTCCGACACATCGGCTTGATTGATCGCAGTGATCACTTTCTCCAGTGCCTCCGTAATCATCTGCTGCTGCAGAGTGCTCGCTGCGATCGGCGCTTGTTCCTGCCGGGGACCTTTGGTTCGTCGGCTCTTATCGAAAGAGATCCGGATCGGGGGCGCGACGCCAGCTTCGAGCACTTCGATTCCGAAGTCGTTTATCTTAGCAAAGCCGGACAGCAGGCCCATCCCGCTCTTATCTTCAAGAGGGGTCCAGTCGATCAGGCGATATTCCGAAAGCTGGGCCACGGCGCGCAGCCAGTCACGGCGACTTATACCTCCTGGCGGCGGGACCGCCTGCTCCCCGTGGCCCAACGGAATGGAACCTTCGCTTCGACGTTCATAGAGAAGCTGCAGCAGGCGTCCTCTGACGACAGAATCCTTCATAAACTTTGCCAATATGCTCTGCGTCCCGCGCACCAACAACTCGTCTCGTCGGGGACAAGTCTGGGAAAGAGAAACGGGGTCAGATCTAAACCACTGGAGTTGAGATGTTGAGGCTGTTGAGACGTTGAGGCCGTTGAGAAGTTGAGGGAGAACGGCAGAAGACAGAAAACGTCGAACGCCGAACGTCGAACGCCCAATTAAATAAAAGCTGAATGGAGCGAATGGGATGAGCGACATGGCCGGTACAGCCGCGAGGTAGCGGTCGAGCGCCGCTGGAGCAGCCGAGATACAAACGCTGCCATCCGAAATCAGTTGCAAAGCCGCAGGTAAAACATAGTATTACGCCATGACTAAGACCGTTTCCAAGATCGGAAATTCCCAGGGGATCATTTTTGACGCCGCCCTAATGGACCTCGCTCGCGTAAAAGTCGGCGATAAACTCACCGTAACCCTGCATGAAGGCGGGTCTATCGTTCTCACTCCCGTCCACCCAACTCTCGACCCGGCCAAAGCTGGCACCACTGCAAAACGCTTGATTCGGAAGAACGCGGCTTTGTTTAAGCGCCTTTCGTGAGCAAATCGCTCACGCATCTCACGGTCTCGGCGGTAAAGGCGATCCATGCGGAAGTTCTCGCCGCACACGGCGGTTCGCCGGGCCTCCGCGACGAAAATCTGCTCGAGTCTGCGATCGCCGCACCCCAGGCGACAATGACGGGCCGTCCGTTGATTTCCGACCCAATCGAGATCGCCGCGGCTTATCTTTTTTATCTTTGTCGTAATCACCCGTTCATCGACGGCAATAAACGGACCGCTCTGGCGTCGTGCCTGGTCTTTCTCGAAACGAACGAGCTCCTCCCGGCGAAGAAATTGCCAATCGAAGATTGGGAAACGTTCGTGCTCGATATCGCCGCAAGCCGGCTGGATCGCGATCAAACGACCGCGCGCTTGCGCAAATTGCTTAAAAGACTCAGGAGAAAGTAGAATGGAGCGCGTGGGACGCGCGACGTAGAACACGTCGCGATCGGGAATCGCGCGGGTAGACGGCAACGCAGCTAGGGTAGCTGGCGCAAGCACGGGGAAGTGCGAGTGATCAAGGTAAAGCTGCAAGGGTAGCAGCGAGCGAGAGCGGGCAACGAGCGAGTTTCAATTTCGAGACCCGATGACGCCGGTCTCGCTCGCTATTTCCTCGGCGTCTTCGCCGCCAGACACGCGCTCCTTCAAGCGAGCGCTATTCCAATCCAAGCGATTGGACTGTGGGCTGGTCGATTGCTCCGGTAACAGGCAAGCCCTGGTCGCGTTGGTAATTCGCCAGAGCCGCTCGCGTTTGGACGTCCAGCGAACCCGTTATTTCCTCGGTGTAATAACCTGCCTGCTGCAGGGCGACTTGAACATTCGCGATCGTTTCATCGGGTAGCTGATTACCGTACGTATAAATCGGGCCATCGTAATCGTAATTGCTAGAGACCGGATCGTAACCCAACGCCGGATACCAATAGCATCCGTCCAAAAAGAAATATCCGCTGCTCACAAAAACGATGGTGGTGAAATGTTGCCTCCACCAGTTGCAGTCGTGCCACTCTTGCCGATGAGAGCGCAACGCATCGGAGAAGCTAAGATGATTGTTTTTGCCTTGTGGATCGCGTTTCACTCCGCTCTGTGGCGCCTCACGCGACGCGAAATTGCCGCTCGTTGGTTGCGAGGCTTGGACGCCAGTTTGAGGGTTCGCTTTTGCCGGATCGCTCTGTGCCGGTTCGCGTCTCGCTAAGATACCTGCGATTGCCTCTGTATCGTCGGTTTTGATCACGCGTTGCGCCGCCGCGATCGAAGACATATTCGATGCGACGTCGCTTCTCATTGCCATGCCACTGTATGGTCGCGCATTGTAAGTTCGTGCAGTTTGTCGAGCGCCCATTACTCCCAGAGTGACATTCGATGGCCGCACCAACGGCACGTAACCCGACCGGAAATTCGTGCGCGGCTGAGCAATCATTCCGGCTGCGTGGGTGTTGATCGTTCGAAAATTTGTCGGCCCGCGAGCGATACCGCCGCTTGCCGCGACGTGCGGACTATTTTGCGCGACCCGCGCATTCGTTTGCGCATCGACCTGAGGGGCGGCGATTGCCAATACTGAAATCAAGCAGAGCGCCGGAATCCTGAATGGTTTCATCAACTTGCCTCGACGATTAAACATCACCAACTGCTCCTTGGTTGCAACATTTTGTTGCGATGCAGTCCTGGAGGGAATCAGAAACGGGGTCGTATCTATACCACTGGAGTTGAGATGTTACGCTCCCGCTAGTGCATCGATAATGTGCCCGGTTTGTGGATTGCCGCACCGCGGCGGGATTGAGGGGTTGAGACGTTGAGGGGTTGAGGGGAGAAAACGGAAAAACTGAAAGCTGAAAGCGGATAGAACGCAGAAGGGACATAAGGTGCGACAGGAAGACTAAAATCTCGGTTTTCACCAAAACCGAGTCGCCGGCTTACGCTCCCGCTAGTTCATCCAAAGTGTGCCCGCTTCCAGTTTGCCGCAGAGCGGCATGATTCCCTAGGTCGATGCGCAAAGAGCTCACGACCTCCAGCCGTAAAGTTCGCGCCCTACGAACCGCTGAACATTATCTCCGTTTCCAAGCCAGCATCATACCGTCTCGCACGGTCAGGCAGACATTCTCAACTCGCGGGTCGGATTGAACCAAACGGTTCAAGGCAACGATGGCATGATCATTATCGTCAGTGGGATGCAGGACTTTGCCGCCCCAGAGGACATTGTCGGCCACGATCAGTCCGCCCGGCTTGAGCAACGGCAGGCACGCCTCGTAATAATTGGCGTAGTTAGGCTTGTCGGCATCGATAAAAATCAGATCGAGTGGGTCAGTTAATGTCTTGATCGTGTCCAACGCAGGTCCCATTCGGATCGTGATTTTGTCGCCGTGCGGGCTTTCCGCGAAGTAGCGCCGGGCAATCGCCTCGACTTTTGGGTCGATTTCACATGTGATCAGATGACCGTTCTCAGGTAAACCTTCAGCCATCATCAGCGCGCCATAGCCGGTGAACATTCCGAGCTCGAGAATGAGTCGGGCGCCGGTCAGACGGACGAGCATTTTGAGAAAACGACCTTCGATAAGGTCTACCTGCATCTCAGGCCGGTCCATCTCTCGGTAAGTTTCTTCCCGAAGACGAGTGTACAAATCGGTTTCGGGCTCGGTGTGATCACGAGCGAATTGCTCGACTGCAACATCGATGAATCGGTCTATGGCTAACAGCAAAAGCTGAAACGCTGAAAACGGAAAGCGGAAAGAAGAGTGACCTGTGACCTGAGATTGCAGCCGACACGGCTGCCACCACAGAAGAGCAACGATGGTGTTACATTGCGATTCCCAATCGCAGTGCCCGGCTTACGCTCCCGCTAGTTCATCCAGAATGTTCCCAGGTTTCGTAGGTTGCCGCAGAGCGGCGTGATTCCGTAGGTGCACTCGCTGCTCTCGGCACCTCCCGCCGTAAAGTTGGTTCCCACCAACGCTGCACTGCATTATTGTGATGGCGATGAAATCTCTTCGTTCCTGCGCTCACGCTGTCGCTCTTGTCGCGATTTTTTGTTTTGCCGCCGCGCCTTTCGCTTCCGCGCAAACGGACAAACCGGTGCCTGGCGAATTGAAAGTGAAACCCGGGAAAGAGACGCAGTCGGCCGCGGAAAGCGCCACGCCGGGTAAGGGCAGGAGCGACGAGAAGGATCGCGAGAAGGAGAAAGACAAAGAGGAGGAGAAAGAGCCGCCACCAAGTGTGACCGAGCACACGCTCACCGTCGGAGGTAAGACGATTCGTTACCGCGCGACGGCGGGTTATATGGTGATGCGCGATTGGAGCGAGAAGAAAAAGCCGGAAGAAGGGGAGGGCGAAAAAGCGCCCGAGCCGTCGCCCTCACCAGCGAAGGAAGCCGACAAATCGAAAGACAAGGACGGCAAAGACAAGGACGAGCCAAAGCAGAAGGCGAAGGTCTTCTACGTCGCCTATACCCGCACCGATGTGGGCGACGATCCGGCGAAGCGACCGATTACGTTTTCCTTCAACGGCGGGCCGGGTTCCGCGAGCGTGTGGCTGCACCTGGGTGCGCTCGGGCCGCGCCGCACGGAATTGACCGAGCGCGGCGAAGCGCCGCTCGCGCCGTATCACCTGGTGGACAACGAAGCGACGTGGCTCGATGCCAGCGATCTGGTTTTCATTGATCCTGTTTCCACTGGTTATAGCCGCAGCGCGCCGGGTGAAGACCCGAAGCAGTTCCACGGTTTCAAGGAAGACCTCGACAGCGTGGGCGATTTCATCCGGCTTTACACCTCGCGTACCACGCGCTGGGCATCGCCAAAGTTCATCATCGGAGAGAGCTACGGCACCACGCGCGCTGCCGGCTTGAGCGATTATTTGCAGGAGCGCTACGGCTTCTACGTCAATGGCATCATTCTGGTCTCGAGCGTGCTGGATTTTTCGGCGATCCGCTTCGGGCCGGGCAACGACCGGCCGTATTCGCTGTTTTTGCCGACTTACACCGCCGCGGCATGGTACCACAAAAAATTGCCGCCGGATTTACAGGGTAAACCGCTCACCGACGTGCTGCGCGAAAGCGAAAACTTCGCCTCGAATCAATACCTGCTCGCGCTCAACCGCGGCGATCAGCTCGACGAAAATCAGCGCAAAGAACTCGCGGGCAATCTCGCACGGCTCACCGGCTTACCGGCAGACGCGATCGCGCAATCGAATTTCCGGATTCCGGCGCGCCGCTTTTTCTTCGACCTGCTTAAGGATAGAAACCGTTCCGTCGGCCGCTACGACGCGCGGTTCACCGGCATTCGCTATGAGCCGGGCACCGAAGAGTATGATTTCGATCCGAGCTACGAAGCCGTCCTGGGCCCTTACAGCGCGATGATGAACGACTACTTGCGGCGCGAGCTAAAATTCGAGAGCGATTTGCCCTACGAAATGATCGCCGACGTGCGGCCATGGAACTACGCGAACGTGGCGCAGAACCAGTATCTCGATGTCGCCGAAGACTTGCGCAAGGCGATGAGTCGCAATCCCTATTTGAAACTGTGGGTTTGCTGCGGCTACTACGACCTGGCCACACCCTATTACGCCGCCGAGCACGTGCTGCATGCGATGCAACTCGACCCGACCATCCGCGACAACCTGCGGATGACCTTCTACGAAGCCGGTCACATGATTTACATCAATCACCCGTCGCTGCTGCAATTCCGCAAAGACGCCGCCGCTTTTATGCAGGACGCCCTCAAACCGCGCGTCGTGCCGGCCGCAGAGCCGTAGGCGCAGCTGCGCTGCGGTTCTTTGTTATTAGTCAATGGTTAATGGGACAACTGACCACTGACTACGGACAACCGACCCCCAACTGACTACCACCGCATTTAACAAAAGGAAACGAAGGTAACGAAGACTTGGTTTTCTTTGTTGTCTTCTGTTTGAATTTGGAAATGGAAGCAACGCACACGGCGACACACCGCTTCGGGCAAATGACCGGCAAACTGATCGTCAGCATCTTTGTGGTTATCTTTACGATCGGGCAGGTGCGGGGCGGAGAATTGGACGCTGCTCCAGCCTTCGCCAAGGCTTCGGCTTGGCAAGCAGGACAAGCTTTGCGGTGGCGGAACATCGGGCCATATCGCGGCGGACGGACCCGCGCCATCTGTGGTGTACCGTCGCATCCGAATGTCTTTTACATGGCGCCGGTCAACGGCGGCGTTTTCAAGTCAACCGATTACGGCCGCACCTGGCAGTCGATCTTTGACGATCAACCGATCGCGTCAGTGGGCGCGATCGCGGTGGCGGTTTCAAATCCGAACGTGGTTTACGTCGGCAGCGGCGAAGGATTACATCGCCCCGACCTTTCCGTCGGCGACGGGATTTATAAATCGGTCGATGCCGGAAAGACGTGGACGCATCTTGGATTGCGCGATGGTCAGCAGATCGCACAGTTGGCTGTCGATCCAACGAATGCGGACAAAATTTTCGTGGCCGTGGCCGGACATCCTTACGGGCCGAACGCAGAACGCGGTGTGTATCGATCGCTCGACGGCGGCAAGACGTTCGACAAAGTGTTGTATCGCGATGAAAACGTCGGCGCGAGCGACGTCGGGATTGATCCGGGCAATCCGCAGATTGTTTATGCGGCGCTGTGGGAATCGCGCGAAGGCCCGTGGGAAAATGGCGTGTTCAACGGCGACGGTGGCGGCGTTTTTAAATCGACTGACGCCGGCAAAACCTGGCGGCAGTTAACCAACGGATTGCCGCCAAACGTCGTGCAGGCGAACATCGCGATCGCTCCGAGCAAACCCTCAACGTTGTTCGCCGCGGTGCGGACAAAAACGATCGCGAAGCTTTATCGATCCGATAACGGCGGCGAAACTTGGGGCGGAACAACCGACGATCCGCGGCCGGGTCTCGGTATCGGTGGCGGCGACCTGCCGGTGGTGCGGTTCGATCCAAGAAATAAGGAAATCATTTATTCGGCAAGCGTGGTTTGCTGGAAATCGATCGACGGCGGAAAAACCTGGGACGGCTGGCGCGGCGCGCCCGGCGGCGACGATTACCAAAACGTTTGGATTAATCCGAACAATCCCGACATCATTTTTCTCGCCTCGGACCAGGGCGCGATCGTGACGGTGAACGGCGGGACGACATGGAGCTCGTGGTATAACCAATCGACCGCGCAGTTGTATCACGTCAGCGCGGATAACGCGTTCCCTTATCGGCTTTACAGTGGACAACAGGAAAGCGGTTCGGTCGGAATCAAAAGCCGTGGCGACGCGGGCGAGATCACATTTCGCGATTGGCAACCGGTCGCGGCTGAGGAATACGGTTATGTCGTCGCCGATCCGCTCGATCCGGAAATTGTGATCGGTGGGAAACTGACGCGGTTCGATCGCCGGACCGGCCAAGCGCAAAATATTCTTCCGGTGCCTGTGCAGACGGAGGATTTCCGGACGCTGCGAACCGAGCCGGTGATTTTTTCGCCAAAGGATCCGCATCTGTTGTTTTTCGCCGGCAACACGCTTTGGAAATCGCGCGACCGGGGTGATCATTGGGAAAAGATCAGCCCGGATTTATCGCGGCCGAATTACGAATTGCCGGCGTGCGTTGGAAAATACAAGGACGATGCGACCAAGCAGGCGCATCGGCGCGGGGTGATTTACACCGTCGCGCCGTCACCGATCGAGCTGGACCGGATCTGGTGCGGAACGGATGACGGCTTGATTCATCTCACGACCGATGGCGGGAAAACGTGGAATAACGTTACGCCGCCGAACATTTCCGCGTGGCAGAAGATTTCGCTGATCGAGTCCGGACATTTCGACGCAAACACCGCTTACGCCGCGGTGAACACGTTGCGAATCGACGATTTACGGCCGCACATTTTTGCGACGCACGACAACGGCAAAACCTGGACGGAAATCGTGAATGG
>Ga0193751_1001904_pt1 | contig 13010 bp, 13 predicted proteins | sample L1c2metaG_FD_143050 | JGI IMG/M metagenome (GOLD analysis project Ga0193751, IMG submission 143050) | Soil microbial communities from a riparian zone of the East river system, Colorado, United States - L1c2 | ecosystem: Environmental > Terrestrial > Soil > Riparian zone | place: USA: East River... | reverse complement strand
AGGCCGTCGACTCCCACCGTGTAGCGCATGCCGAAGGCGGGGATCCAGGAGATGTCCTCGCGGAACTGGAACTCGGCTCCGGCAGGGTTGTAGCTGATCAGCGCCAGGCTGAACCCGAAGCTGGCCAGGGCCGTGAGGAGGGCGATCCAGCGGATCGCGCGATGGTTGTCGCCGGGGATGAGCAGCAGGATCGCCACCCCGATCAGCGGAGTGAAGACGACCAGGGACAGGATCGGCCAGCCGGTCATCGCTGGATCACCAGGTACGCGACCAGCACCACCACCAGCCCAGCGGCGATCCCCAGGCCGTAGTTCTCCACCCGGCCGGTCTGGGAGCGGCGCAGCGCCCCGCCGACCCGCTCGGCGAGCCAGCCGGCGCCGTTGACCGCGCCGTCGATGACCTTCGCGTCGAACCACCACAGTGCGTTGCCGAGCAGCACGCCGCCTCGGGCCCAGACGAGGTTGTACAGGTCATCCACGTAGTACTTGTTCACGCTGGCGGCGTATATGCCCGGGCCGAGTCCGAGCGGGAAGCCGGCCACGAAGCGCGCCGGTGCCTCCGGATCGAGGACATACCAGCGGTATGCCAGCCAGATGCCAGCCACGGCCACCCCTGCACCGATCAGGAGCAGCAGGCCTCCGAGCCCGAGGAGATCGAAGGTGTGCCCCGCGCCCGCCAGGGATCCGGGCAGGATCCCCGCGCCCGCCTCTTCGGCTCCGCGGAAGACAGGCGCCAGCCAGCGGTGGATCGCACCCGCCTCCGGCGGGATGCCCAGCACCAGGCCGGCGAGGGCCGTCGGCACGGCCAGGACGATCAGCGGCGCGACCATGGTCGGCACCGACTCGTGGACGTGATGCCAGGCCTCCGCCGGGCCGCGCCATGAGCCGTGAAAGGTCAGGAAGACCATGCGGAAGGTGTAGAAGGCGGTCATGAAGGCGACCGTGATGCCGACCGCCCAGAACAGGTAGTAGCCACGGCTGAAGGCCTCGCCCAGGATCTCGTCCTTGGAGAAGAACCCGGCGAAGAGCGGGATCCCGGCCAGTGCCAGCGAGCCGATGACCATGGTCCGATACGTCCACGGCATCCGCTCGCGAAGGCCGCCCATGTAGCGCATGTCCTGCTCGCCATTGGCGCCATGAATGACCGACCCGGAGCCCATGAACAGGAGGCCCTTGAAGAAGCCGTGGCTGACCAGGTGGAAGATGGCCGCCACCCACGCCCCGATCCCCAACGCGAAGAACATGTACGCCAGCTGGCTCACAGTCGAGTAAGCGAGCACCTTCTTGATGTCGTTCTGGGTCAGTGCGATGGCCGCGGCGAAGATGGCGGTGAAGACCCCGATGCTGGCCACCACCCACATCGTCGTGGGCGAGGCCGAGAAGATCGGGTTGGCGCGGGCGACCATGTAGACGCCGGCGTTGACCATGGTGGCGGCGTGGATCAGGGCGCTGACCGGGGTCGGCCCCTCCATGGCATCGGGCAGCCACACGTGCAGGGGGAACTGGGCGCTCTTGCCCACCGCTCCGGCGAAAAGGAGCAGTGAGATGACTGTGATCGCGGTCGGGCTGAGGGTGGTGATACGGGCGAAGACGTCGCTGAAGTTGAGCGTGCCGAGCAGCGTCCAGATCATCATGATCCCGAGCCCGAACCCGAAGTCGCCAACCCGGTTGACGACGAACGCCTTCTTGGCGGCTCCCGCTGCCGAGGGCTTCTTGTACCAGAAGCCGATGAGCGCATAGCTGCACAGACCGACCGCCTCCCAGCCCACGTACAGGAGCAGGAAGTTGTCGCCCATGACCAGCAGCAACATGCTGAACATGAACAGGTTCAGGTAGGCGAAGAAGCGCCAGAAGCCTCGGTCGCCGTCCATGTAGCCGATGCTGTAGACGTGGACCAGCAGCCCCACCGTGCTGACCACCAGCAGGAGCATGGCCGTCAGCCCGTCCACGAGGAAGGCGACCTGGATGCGGAAGGTCCCTGACCCGATCCACTCGTAGACCGACACGTGGTAGGTGTGGCCGCCGAAGATCACGTTGCCGAAGACGATCATGCTGAACAGCCAGGCCACCGCCACCAGCCCGGTCGGCACGATCCACGACCGATAGCGAGGCCGCGGCGCGCCCTCGACCACGTGGCCCGGCTGACCGCGCCCGTCGTTCATGTCGTCGGGGATGACGCCATCGGCTCCGTTGCTGTTGGCCAGGTCGTCGGCGTGGCCGGCATGCGGCGAGGTGGCCCGCTGCTCCTCCTCTGAAGGGACCGGGCGCAGCTCACCCTCTGCGCCCGCGTCTCCGTGGGCGCCGTCGCCTCCGTGGCCCGAGTGGCTGCCGTGGTCATCGGCATGTCCTGCCTCGTGCTCGGCATGACCGTGGCTCGGCATGCGGTCGAGGCGCGGCCCGACCAGGACGGCGAACAGGAAGCCGGCCAGCGGGAGCACCGGAATGACCGCGATCAGGGTCTCGATCGTCATTGGTCTATTCCTTCAGGTCGGCGTACTCGTCGACCTCCGCGGTCTGGCGGGTGCGAATGATGGCGATGACGAGGGCGAGGCCGACGGTCGCCTCGGCCGCGGCGACGGCCATCACCAGCAGGGCGAAGACTGCGCCCGCGTTTACCGGTGACGGCAGGTAGGCGTTGAAGGCGACGAGCGACAGGTTCACCGAGTTGAGCATCAGCTCGATGCTGATCAGCATCAGGATTGCGTTGCGCCGCGCCATGAACCCGAAGGCGCCGATCCCGAAGAGCATGGCCGAGACGATCAGGTAGGACTGCAGGCCCATCAGTTGGCCCTCTCGTCCTCTTCGGGGCGGCGGGCCAGGTAGATGGCGCCGATGATCGCCACCAACAGGAGGAGCGACAGGATCTCGAAGGGGAGCGCGTAGTCGGTGAAGAGGGACTTGGCGAGGGCGCTGACCACGATCGCCACGGTGGTCGCTGCCGCCTTCCAATCGGTGGCGATCGCCGCCCAGCCGGTGAGCCCCACGATGGCCACCGCCGCGAGCGCCGCCACCCAGACCTGCGGATGGAAGGGGGCCGGCAGGTTCGCGTCACCAGCCTGGGTCAGCATGATGGCGAACAGGATCAGGACGCTGATGGCGCCGAGGTAGATGAGGACTTGGGCGGCCGCCACGATCGGCGCGCCGAGCAAGGCGTACATCCCGGCCAGCGACCCGAAGCAGACCATCATCGCGATCGCGCTGTGGATGATGTTGCGCAGCGTGACGACCAGCAGCCCGGCACCGATCACGCCGACGGCGAGCAGGATGAAGAGGACGCCGGTGAGGTCCAGGACAACGGCTCCTGTCGAGGGTTCAGGCGCTCAAACGGCCTCGCCGATGCACCGATCCGAGGCCGCGTCCGATTCTAGCGCAGCACGCTCCGCGATCCGTGCCAAGGTAGCCCGATGCGCCTGCTGGCCGGCTTCCTGCTTGCCCTTTGGCTGATTGGGGGTCTCGTTCTCACTCTCCAACCAGCGCATCCTCTCCCCGGCCAGGTCATCGATGACAACCTCGTGCCATTCCGGACGATCGCGATCTACCTCGCCAACCTCGGCTGGTGGTTCTGGATGCGGAACCTGTTCGGCAACCTCGGCCTCCTCCTCCCCATCGGCCTGCTCGGCCCGATCGCGCTGCGCGCCCTGGACCGATGGTGGCGCATCGCCCTCGTGGCGCTCCTCGTCTCGACGGCCATCGAGCTCACCCAGCTCTTCGTCCCGGACCGCTCTGCCGACATCGACGACGTGATCGTCAACGTCGCCGGCGCCCTCCTCGGCTACGCGATCAACCGCATTGCCAGACTCTTCGCGGCTTCCTTCGGGTCGAGAACCTAGTTGCCAAGGAGCAGAGATACGCGCTCTTCGTCGATGGGCTACGCCGTCCCCTCGGGACTGCCGCCATGGAAGAACCAGTGCACGCCGAACTTGTCCGCGAGGTGCCCGTACGTCCCGAATGGCATCTCGCGCAACGGGTCGAGGAGGCTCCCGTCGGCACCTTCCGAGAGCCTGTCGAAGATCTCCGTCAGCCTGGCGGAACTGCCGGCGTCGACGTACATGGCGACGGTGTTCCCCCGGACCGGTTTGCGGGTTGGGTGCTGCCAGTCGGTCGCCGAGAACTCGATCGTGCCGCTCTTCAGGTGAGCGTGGGCGACCTTCTGGCGGAGCTCGGGCGGCGCATCTCCCATGTCGCCGACTCGCGTAATGACCAGCTCGCCGCCGAAACACGATCGGTAGAAGCGCATCGCCTCGGCGCAATTGCCCTCGAACAGCAGGAAGGGCGTGAGCTTCGGCGCCGGCGCGGTAGTCATCAGTCGGGTCAACTACCTGGTCGGTCGCTCCCGGTCGGACATCTCCAGGATGTCGAGCATCGGCAGGTCGCGCTGGTACTCGCTGAACTCGAACTCCGGGCCGCAGCGCAGGGCGTCGTATGGGCAGGCATCGGCGCAGATGCCACAGAAGATGCATCGGCTCATGTCGAGCTGGTAGGTCTCCAGCGTGCGCGGGCGCGGCATGAGGGCGCCGACCGGGCAGGTCTCCGCGCAGCGGCCGCATGACACGCACGGGGTCTCGTTGAGCGACACGAAGTCGGCGGTGGTGACCAGCGAGTCGAAGCCCTTCCCGATGAAGTCGTAGCAGCCCGATCCCACGATGTCCTTGCAGACCTGCGCGCAGCGCCCGCAATCGATGCAGCGCGAGTAGTCGCGCAGGATGAAGCTGTGCGTCTCGTCGCGGCCGTAGCCGTGGTTGAGGCCGACGTAGGGGTTGTCCTGGATCGAGCGCTCGTCGATCGCCATATTTAGCGTCGTCTCGTACTCGATCGCCGCTTCGCGCAGGTCACAGTGGCCGATCGCCTCGCAGGTGCACTGCAGGCAGCGCGCCGCCTCGCCCATGGCCTGGTCGTGGGTATAGCCGAACTCGTACTCGGCGAAGTTGGTCTTGCGCTCCGCGGCGGCCAGCTTGCCCATCACCGCCTTGGGCTCCTTCACGTCGTCGGTGAAGGGCACGATGGTCAGGAAGTTGGGCTGCGGCTCGCTCACGATGCGGCGGACCTGCGGGTCGTCGAGGTCATGGCCGCGCAGCCAGTAGTCGATCGCGTACGAGGCGCGCCGCCCCTCGCCGATCGCCTCTACCACGGTGGTGGCCCCGGCCCGCACGTCACCCGAGGCGAAGACGCGCGGCGCGCCGGTGCGGAAGATGTCGTCCTCGCTGACCAGGGTGTTGCGGCGGCTCACCTCCAGCTGCGCGCGGAGCTCATCGGGCTCGGAGTCGATCCAGGAGAGCTCGGGTCCTTGGCCGATGGCGCCCAGCACGGTGTCGCAGCTCACGATGAACTCGGTCCCCGGCATCGGCTCCGGGCGACGGCGGCCCTTCTCGTCGGCCTCGCCCAGGTGCATGCGCTGGAACTCGACGCCGGTCACCTTGTCGCGCTTGTCGGTGATGATGCGGACCGGCGCGGCCTGGAAGATGACCCGCGCCCCCTCCTCGATCGCCTCGTGCACCTCGTCCTGCGCCGGCATGTCCTTGAGGTCGCGGCGGTAGACGAGGGTCACCTCGGCGGCCTGCTGGCGGATGCTGGTGCGCGTGCAGTCGATGGCGGTGAATCCGCCACCGATGACCACCACCCTCGCCCCGCGCAACGCCGGGATGGGGATGCCGCGCGAGCTGTTGTACAGGTTCTCCAGGGCATTGACCACGCCATCGGCGTCTTCGCCGGGGATCCCCATCTCGTTGGACTTGTAGCAGCCGATGCCGACGTAGACCGCGTCGTAGCCCTGCTCCAAAAGGTCGGCGACGTGGAAGTCACGCCCGAGGCGCATGTTCGGCCTGAAGGTGGCGCCCAGCTCCCAGACGTGGTTGAGCTCGCGGTCCATCCACTCCTTCGGCAGCCGGTAGGCGGGAATGCCGTAGCGCAGCATGCCGCCCTGCTCCGGATCGGCCTCGAAGACGTCGCAATGGTGGCCGCGCAGCTGCAGGTAGTAGGCGACCGACATGCCTGCCGGGCCCGACCCGATGACCGCCACCCGCCGCCCGCTGTCCGGCTCCTTGGGCCACGGGGTGGGAGCGGGGGCATCGACCTCGAGGACGCGGTCGGCGCAGTAGCGGTGCGAGTCGCGGATGGCGATGGCGGTGTCGACCTCCTCGCGCCGGCAGTGCGTTTCGCACGGTGCGGGGCAGACGCGGCCCAGGATGGCGGGGAAGGGGAGCGAGCGCTTCAGGATGCGGGTCGCCTCCTCCCAGTTGCCCAGCGCGTTCTGCTCCAGGTACCCCGGGATGTCGACTCGGGTCGGGCACTTGAACTGGCACGGCGGCAGGCAGTAGGCGTCGTGGTCGGAGAAGATCAGCTCGAGCACCATCCGCCGGTTCTCGATGATCCGATCCGAGTGGGTGGTGATCACCATCCCCTCGGCGACCAGGGTGCCGCACGAGATGGGCGTATCGGCCTGGCCTTCGACCTCCACCACGCAGATGCGGCAGGCCCCGTAGGGAGCCAGCTTCGGCTCGTAGCAGAGGGTCGGGATGTCGAGGCCGAGCACCCGGCAGGCCTGCAGGATGGTCTGCCCCTCCTCGGCCTCGACCTGCTGGCCGTTGATGGTGACGGAGAGCTTGCGGGTGCCCGGCACCAGCGGCCACATGGGCAGGTAGTCCGCCGGGCGCAGCTGCCCGGACCCGTTGCCGTTGGTGGTGAAGCTCATCGCGCCGCCATCCTACCTATGACGCCGCTGACTCGATGCCGGGGAGCGGTGCGAGCAGCGGCTGCAGCTCGGCGCCGTGGTGCGCCCCTGCCAGGCAGACACCGCGCTCGGCGTGGGCGCGGTACTCGTCGGCGAAGCGGGCAAGAGTGCTGAGCATCGGGCCAGGGGCGCGAGCCTCGAGATGGCAGAGGGCCGTATCGGTCATCTTGCGCGACAGCTCGCGGAGCAGGTTGAAGTCGTCAGGCCGTGGCGTCGCCGCCAGGATGCGGTCGAGCGTCTCGACCAGCCGCTTGGTGCCGATCCGGCAGGGGACCGCCTTGCCGCACGCCTCGCGCGCCGAGTAGTCGAGGAAGAAGCGGGCAGTGTCGACCATGCAGGTCGAGTCATCTGTCACCAGCACCTGTCCCAGGCCGATGCCGGCGCCGGCAGAATGCAGCGCATCGAAGTCGTACGGCTTCTCCAGCTCGTGTGCCGCCAGCGCACCGCCGCCGGCGCCGCCGACGAAGACCGCCTTGGTGGTTCCGGTGCCGCCCCCGGCGAGCGCGAGCACGGCGGAGAGCGGCGTGCCGAGCGCGACTTCGGCCAGGCCGGATTGGGCGACCTTGCCGTAGATGCTCACCAGCTTCGTGCCGCGTCCAGTGGCCGATCCGACGCTGGTGAACTTCTTGGCGCCGTGGCGCAGGATCCAGGCCGCGTGCGCAAGCGTCTCGCCGTTCTGCACCGTGGTCGGGGCGCCGCCAAATCCGCGCTCGGTTGGGTAGGGAGGTCGAATGACCGGCATCCCCCGATCGCCGGCCAGCGCCGCGATCAAGGCGGTCTCCTCCCCGGCCACCAGCGCGCCGGATCCCTCCCAGACGCTGACCACGCACGAGAAGTCGGTGCCCAGCACGAGGTAGCCGGCCAGGTGGGCCGCCTCCGCCTCGGCGATGGCGCGGCGCAGCCGCTCGATGCCGAGCGTCCAGTCGCGGCGCACCGCCAGGATCGCCTCCGACGCTCCGGTGGCGAAGGCGGCAATCAAGGCTCCCTCCAGCAGCAGGTGCGGGTCGCCCTCCGCGAGCGCCCGATCACCGAGCGCTGTCGGATCGGCGCCGATCAGGTTGGCGACCACCACCTTCCGTTCGCCGGGAGTGGCGCGTGCTGCCCGCCACTTGTCGGCGGCGGGGTAGCCACCTCCGCCGCGCCCTCGCAGCGAAGCACCAGCGATCTCGTCGACGGTGCCCTCGGGCCCCAGCTTCTCCACGGCGCGCTGCAGTCCGGTGTAGGCGCGATGCTTGCGAGCGGCGGCCAGGCTGTCCGGGTCCACTCCGCCGCTGATCCCCGCCAGCAGGCGCTGCTCGCCGCCCGGCAGGATCCGGATCTGCGGTGAGAGGCTCGAGCGCTGCTCTGCCATGGCGCTCAGCTCTTCCGAGCCCCGGCCACGGCGCGGGTGGGCGAGGAGGCGCGAGCATCGCCGCGCTTGCGCTCGTCGATCAGGTGGCGTGCCTGGGCCACGGTCAGCGGCCCGTAGACCATGGTGTCGATGCGAATGGCGGGGGCGATCGCGCCGGCAGCCACCTCGCTGCTCGTCTCGAGGCTCCATGCGCCGTCGTCGGTCGCGTCGCCGGGAGCGATGCCTAGCTCAGCGGAGAGGGCGGTCAGCAGCTCGTCGCCACCGGCAAAGCGGCACGCGGCGCAATCGCAGACTGTCACCAGGTGGCCCTCGGCCGGTAGCAGGCGGAAGCCGCCCAGCCCGGCGGCGCCGAAGACCTGCGCCCAGTGGATCGTCATCTCGTCGCTGACCTGGTGCAGCGCCCGCTCCGGCAGGTAGCCGTAGCGCTCTTGCACCGCGGAGAAGATCGCGACCAGCGCCTCAGACCGGCCGCCGAAGCCGTCGATCAGGCCGTGCAGCCAGGGCTTGTCGATCGCCTCGTCCCAGCGCGCGGCATTGCGCATCGGCTCGGCCGCCAGGCCGGCGCGGCGGAAGGCATTCGGGTCACGCCGCTCGTCATAGATCTCCGGCATCCCGTATCGGATCCGCCGTCCCTCGGAGTCGAAGCCGCTCATGTCGATCGCCTCGACCGGGCAGACCTGGGCGCACTGGAAGCAGACCTCGCACTTGTGCTCGCCGAAGGGGTCGTAGATCAGGTCGAGGCGGCCTCGCCATCGGTCTGGCATGGTCGGGCGCGACTCGGGGTACTGGAGCGTGACCTTGGGCGCCCAGTAGTTGCGCCCCGTCTGGCGCAGGCCCTTGAGGATGCCGAAGCCGGGGATCCTCACAGGTTGAAGACCACCACCGCCGCGGCGGTGACCAGCAGGTTGATCATGGCCAGCGGCAGGAGCACCTTCCAGGCAGCCCCCATCAGCTGGTCGACCCGCACCCTCACCAGGGTCGCGCGCAGCAGGACCGCAACGGCCACGAAGATGTAGGTCTTGATGAAGAACCAGAAGACGCCGTACACCGTGCCGAGGAATCCACCCAGCTCGGCGGGGAACGGCCACGGTGCCAGCCAGCCGCCGAAAAAGAGCGAGATCATGACGCCGCTCATGATGAACAGGGCCAGGTACTCGGCGAAGAAGAAGAACCCGAAACGCATGCCGGAGTACTCGGTGAACGGCCCCGCCACCAGCTCGCTGTCAGCCTCGACCATGTCAAACGGGGTGCGGTTGATCTCGGCCAGCGAGGCGATGTAGAAGATCCCCAGTCCCACCGGCTGCCAGAGCAGCATCCAGCCGTGGGCACGCTGCCACTCGATCAGCTCGCGAAAGTTGAGCGTGCCGGCAAGCACCACCGCACCCACAACGGAGAGCGTGAGCGGGATCTCGTAGCTGACCATCTGGGCGGCGCTGCGGAGGCCGCCGAGCAGCGAGTACTTGTTGTAGCTCGCCCAGCCGGCGATCAGCAGCCCCACCACGGACAGGCCCAGCACCGCGAAGAAATAGACGATCCCGATGTTGAAGTCGGCTGCGATGGCGCCGGGCGCGAACGGGATCACCAGCATGCTCATGGCGGCCGCCATGTAGACCATCCACGGGGCGAGGGTGAAGGTGGCGCGGTCGGCCTGATCGGGGATATGGTCCTCCTTGGCGAGCACCTTGAAGCCATGGATCGTGCTCTGGAACATCCCCCACGGCCCGATCCGGTTGGGGCCGTAGCGCAGCTGCGAGCCCGCGATGATCTTCAGCTCCATCTGGATCACGACGAACGCTGTCGGCACGGTCAGCAGCAGGATGAGGGTGGTCGACAGCAGGAAGCGGCCGACCCCCAGCAGCAGGGCGCCCAAGTCCATCTACTTGTCGACCCCGCCCATGACCGGGTCGAAGCTGGCCATCACCGCCATGGTGTCGGCGATCAGGTGCCCGGGCATCAGCTTGGGGATCGCCTGCAGGCTGATGAAGCTGGGATCTCGCATCCGGAACCGATACGGGTTCGGCCCACCGTCGCTGACGGCATACACGCTGTACAGGCCACGTGGCGACTCGACCGCGCCATAGGCGCGTCCCGGCTTGGGGCGGATGATGCCCGGCACCTGGGCCTGCACGGGACCGTGCGGCATCTTGTCCACGATCTGGTCGATCAGGTGGATGCTCTGCTTGATCTCCGCGATGCGCTGCAGGTAGCGGGCGTTGGAGTCCCCGGCCGCATGGGTGATCACCTCGAACTCCAGCTCGGGGTAGATCGAGTAGGGATGCGCCTTGCGCACGTCAAACGGCACGCCCGAGGCGCGCAGGTTCGGGCCCGATACGCCCAGGGCGATCGCATCCTTGCCGGACAGGACCCCCATGCCGATGGTGCGGGCGCGAAACACCTCGTTGTCGGTGATCACCCGCTCGCTCATGTCGATCGTCTTGACCACGTTCGCGCGCCACGTCCCCAGGCGCGAGAAGAACTCGTCGTTGGCGTCGAAGTTGACGCCACCCACCCGGAAGAAGTTGAAGAGCATCCGCTGCCCGCTGATGGCCGACAGCAGGTCGACCACCTCGTCGCGGTTGATGAAGCTGTACAGGATCGGGGTGATGCCGCCCATGTCGAGCGCCAGGAAGCCCATCATCAGGCTGTGGCTGAAGACCCGGTTCAGCTCCACCACCAGCGCCCGGATGTATTCGGCGCGCTTGGGGGCCTTGATCCCGAACAGCTTCTCGAAGGCGATCGCGGGGGCATGCTCGTTGTGCATCGAGGCGAGGTAGTCCATCGGGTCGACATAGGTCATCACCGTGGTGTAGGTGGCGTTCTCGCACAGCTTCTCGATGCCGCGGTGCAGGTAGCCGAGCACCGGGTCGATGTCGATCACGACCTCGCCACGCACCTTCACGACCAGCCGCATCACCCCGTGGGTGGAGGGGTGCTGCGGGCCCATGTTGACCAGCATCTCGCCCTCGTCGAGGGTGTAGAGCTCCTGCTCGCGCTCGGTCTCCGGCGGCCGATCCGGCAGGCCCACGGACTCGAACCCGGAGTACTCGCCGCCGGTGCGGGCGGCGGGGGCGAGTCCGGCCGCAGAGCGCAGCCGGGCCTCCTCGGCCCGTTCGAGCTCGAGCGGATCGGGGATCTTGACGTCGGAAGTCATGTCTCGCTCTTCACGTGTGCCACCACGCCCGGCGCCAGCTCCTCGGTGAGGCGCGACAGGTCCCAGGTCTCCGGACGCTCGAGCGGGTTGACGCCGGCCGCCGGTGAGTCGGCGGCGTCATCGGGCAGCAGGAAATCTTTGCGCTGGGGGAAGCTGCGGTAGTCGGGCGACATGTAGATGCGCCGCAGGTCGCGGTTCCCGTCGAAGACGATGCCCATCATGTCGTACATCTCGCGCTCGTGGAACATCGCGCCCTCCCACAGGTGCGTGATCGTCGGCATATGCGGGTCGCTCCGACGGACGTGCGCCCGGATGCGCAGCCAGGCGGGATGCTTGTCGGAGTAGAGGTGGTAGACCACCTCGAAATGCTGGTCGACGCCATAGTCGACCGCGGCCGCGTCGGCCAGGAACCAGAAGCTCAGCTCAGGGTCGTCGCGGAGGCGCTGCAGCAGGTCCGGGATCGCGGCACCTTGAGCCCGTACCTCGACCGTGTCCTCATCGGTCCACAGCGTCTGGGCGAGGTCCGGAAAGCGGTCGAGGAGCAGGCGCACCAGGGCGCCGGCCCTGGCGGGCGCTGTCAGGTGACGTCTCCTTTCCAGTCCTGGCGCTGCACGCCACGATCGACGTACGTCGACCACTCGCCTCGTCGCTGCTTGACGAGCTCCTGGAGGCGGAGCATGCCGTAGATCAATCCTTCCGGACGTGGCGGGCAGCCAGGCACGTACACGTCGACCGGCATGACCCGGTCGACTCCCTGTACGACGCTGTAGCTGCGCTTGAAGCGGCCTCCCGAGGTGGTGCAGGTCCCCATCGCCACGCACCACTTGGGCTCCGGCATCTGCTCCCAGAGGCGGACGAGCGGCCCCGCCATCTTGGTCGTCAGGGTGCCGGCCACGATCAGCACGTCTGCCTGGCGCGGCGAGGCGCGGAACGGGAACATGCCGAAGCGATCGATGTCGTTCTTGCTGGTCGCGGTGCTCATCATCTCGATCGCGCAGCAGCTCAGCCCGGAGAGGAGCGGCCAGAGCGAGTTGGCGCGGATCAGGTCGAGGATCCAGTCGGCGCGGGTGGGGATCACCTCCAGCAGGCCGTGGAAGCCGCCGTGCGGGTGCTCCTCCATGCCGAACTCGCGCAGCTGCTCGTCGCCGGTGGCCTGGTCCGGGATGACGATCGGCGGCTCGCCCTTGGCTTCGTCGATCTTCAGCGCCACTTCAAGTCCCCCTTGCGCCACGCGTACAGCTCCCCGAACAGCAGGATCCCCAGGAAGAGCCCGATCAGCACGATTCCCTGTCCCGCGACGGCCCGCACGGTGACGGCCCACAGGTAGACGAAGACGATCTCGACGTCGAAGGCCACGAACAGCAGGGCGTACAGGTAGAAGGCGAGCCCGAAGCGCGACCACGTGTCGCCGATGGTGTCGATGCCGCACTCGTAGGGGAGGCCCTTCTGAGGGCGCCGACGCCGATGGGTGATGAGCCACGAGAAGAGGATCGTGCCGAAGACGAAGATCGACGCGGCGATCCCGAACCCGATGACGTAGAGCAGTCCGGTCTGATCCATGCCACCTCCGAGTCTAGCAGTCCGATGCTCGAATGGCGGCTCGGCTATCTGCCCAGCCAGGCGGCGTCGACCAGGATCCGCAGCCCGTCGCTGACGAGCGCGTGGCCGCCGAGCAGGAACGGCACCGACGAGTCGGCGGCGGCCGCGGTGAGCTCCGCGAGCCAGGGCGTCTCAACGGATGACGAGTCCAGGAAGTCGGACGCGAAGCGCTCCTCCGCAGGC
>Ga0193751_1001903_pt1 | contig 13021 bp, 12 predicted proteins | sample L1c2metaG_FD_143050 | JGI IMG/M metagenome (GOLD analysis project Ga0193751, IMG submission 143050) | Soil microbial communities from a riparian zone of the East river system, Colorado, United States - L1c2 | ecosystem: Environmental > Terrestrial > Soil > Riparian zone | place: USA: East River... | reverse complement strand
TTTGCGCGGTGAAGCCGCAGGACCGCGTCACCTTCCACCTGCCGATGGTCCCGGAACTACCGGTCGCGATGTTCGCCTGCGCTCGTCTCGGCGTGATCCACTCCGAGGTCTTCGGCGGCTTCTCAGGCGCTGCGTGCGGCCAGCGGATGGCGGACGCGAAGAGCACGATTCTCGTGACCATGGACGCCTACTACCGCAACGGCGAGCTGCTCGACCACAAGGTGAAGGCGGACGAGGCGATCGAGGAGGCACGCAAGGAGGGCATCGAGGTCGAGAAGGTGCTCGTCTGGCGCCGGCATCCCGGCGAGTACCACTCCGAGAGCCCGATGGTCGAGGGACGTGACTTCTTCGTGGACGAGCTCCTCGACCGGTATCAGGGACAGGGCGTAGAGCCGGAGTCGATGCGGGCCGAGGACACGCTTTTCCTCATGTACACCAGCGGCACGACCGGCCGCCCGAAGGGTGCCCAGCACTCGATCGGCGGCTACCTCTCGTACGTCACCGGGACGTCCAAGTACTACCAGGACATCCATCCCGAGGACACGTACTGGTGCTTCGCCGACATCGGCTGGATCACCGGGCACTCGTACATCGTCTACGGGCCGCTTGCGCTCGGGACGACGAGCGTCATGTACGAGGGCGTGCCGACGTATCCGGACCCAGGCCGGCCGTGGCGAATCGCGGAGAAGCTCGGTGTGCAGATCTTCCACACCGCGCCGACGACGATTCGAATGCTGCGCAAGCTCGGACCAGACGAGCCGGCGAAGTACGACTACCACTTCAAGACGATGACTACGGTCGGCGAGCCCATCGAGCCCGACGTTTGGCGCTGGTATTACGACACCGTCGGTAAGGGCAAGGCGGCGATCACCGACACCTGGTGGCTGACCGAGACCGGCGGCTTCCTCGGCTCGACGCTGCCGGCGCTCGAGAAGATGAAGCCGGGGAGCTGCGGCCCGATGGTCCTCGGCATCTACGGCGTGATCTACGACGAGAACGGCGACGAGGTGCCGAAGGGCTCGGGCAAGGCCGGCAACATCTGCATCCGCAACCCGTGGCCCGGCCGGATGCTGACCATCTGGGGCCAGGACGAGCGGTACGTCGAGACATACCACAAGAAGTACAACCGCGATCCGAAGAGCGCAGATTGGCACGACTGGCCCTGGCTGTGCGGCGACGGGGCCGTGCAGGCGGCGGATGGCTACTACCGCATCCTCGGACGAATCGACGACGTGATCAACGTCGCCGGCCACCGACTCGGCACGAAGGAGCTCGAGTCGGCGGCGATCGAGGTCGACGAGGTCGCCGAGGCGGCCGCGGTGCCGGTGATCGACGAGCTAAGAGGTCGTGCGGTCGAGATGTACATCTCGCTCAAGCCGGGCGTCGATTCCGGTGACGAGGTCGCCAAGAAGGTCTCGGCCCAGATCGAGAAGCAGATCGGCAAGATCGCCCGCCCGAAGAATGTCTGGATCGTGGCGGACATGCCCAAGACGCGCTCTGGCAAGATCATGCGGCGCGTGATCGCGAGCATCTCGAACTTTGCCGAAGTCGGCGACGTGACGACGCTCGCGAACCCGGAGATCGTCGACCAGATCAACGAGCACGTCCGCGCCGAGAAGGTCGCGCGGGGCGACGTCCCGCGCGAGCTCTCGGAGCAGGAGCTCGCCGAGATCAAGGCTTTCGGCCAGGTCGAGTAGCCGGCTCGGTCTACGAGTCCGATCGAGAGGGAGCCGTCTCAGGGCGGCTCCCTCTCCCGCTCCCGCTTGCGCAGGCGCGGCCCCGCAGGCTTGGCGCCGTCCGCGGCGAATGCTAGAAATCTCGCGTACGAGCGGCTGCGGAGGTCGAAGGCACTCCAACGGGTGGATCCGGGTCAGGTGCCAACTGGACCGCCGATCTGCGGAAAGCGCCGCCGCCCGTCCTCTTGAACGCGCCGGGCTCGATCTGCTCGGCGTGCGCGCGTACCCCGCCCGCTCAAGCTCTCGGTAATGGCCGATCCGGTGATCGAGCGCGACGAGGTCGTTGCTCTACTCTTCAACGGTGGCGAAGAAGAAGAAGATGACGAAGGCTGAGCGCACCGGGTGGAATGCCTTCCTGGAGCAGATGGAGGCAAACGCCCGTCGCACTCGCGAGCTCGCCGAGCGCGCGCAGGCGAAGCTCGACGCACAGCGCTCGAGCGACTAAGCGGCTTCGCCGTCGAGGAGCGCCTCGAAGCGTGAGGCGTCGTCGAAGGGGCCGATCACCGCGAGCCGCAGGCGGTCGGTGGCGATCAGCTCCTGCGCGACCCGCGCCACATCGTCGCTCGTCACCGCGTCGACCCCGCGGATCACCTCGTCGGGATCCGGAAGCCGCCGCTCGAGCACCTCCTTCCGCAGCCCGAACATCATCAGCCCCTGCGGGCTCTCGAGCTGCAGGACGAAGCGGCCCTTCGCGAAGTTGCGTGCCTTCTCGAGCTCCTCCGCCGGGAGCGGCTCCGCCGCGATCTTGCGCAGCTCGGCGGCGATCGTGGTCACCGCGTCGTCGATCCGCGCGATGTCCACGCCCGCCTGCGTATAGAGCGTGCCGGCGTCGGTGTAGCTGTGGTTGAGCCCGTAGACGTAGTAGGCGAGCCCGCGCCGCTCGCGAACCTCGGTGAACAGGCGCGACGACATCCCGCCGCCGAGCGCGGTGGCGAGGAGCTGGATCGCGTAACGGTCCGGGTGGTCGAGCGGCAGGCTGTGGACGCCGAGGGAGATGTGCGCCTGCTCGGACTGCTTCGTGGAGACGCTGACGCGGCCGTTCTCGTGCGGCGCGGTCGGCTCCGGCTCGCCGGTCTCGGCGTCGGTGAGGTCGCCGAGCAGCTCCTGGGCCCGCTCGAGCAGGCCGTCGCCGATCCGGCCCGCGACGCCGAGCACCATCCGTGACGGCTTGTACCAGTGGTCGAGGTAGCCGAGGAACGTGTCGCGAGTTGCGTCGCGGATCGTCTCCTTGCGGCCGATGATCTCTCGGCCGAGCGGCTGGTCGCCCCACAGGAGCTCCTCGTAGACGCCCCCGATGAAGTCGCGGGGCGTGTCGTAGTACATGTTCATCTCCTCGATGATCACGCCCTTCTCCCGCTCGATCTCGTCCTCGGCGAAGCGGGAGTGGCGGAGCATGTCGACAAGGACGTCGAGCGCCACGTCACGGTGCTCGGCCGCGCACTTGACGTAGTACGTCGTGGTCTCCTTGCCCGTGAAGGCGTTGAACTCGCCGCCGATCGCGTCGATCTCGCCCGCGATGTCTCGGGCGCTCGGTCGCCGGTCGGTTCCCTTGAAGAACATGTGCTCGGAGAAGTGCGCGATCCCGCCCGCCTCGGCCGTCTCGTAGCGGGAGCCGGCGGCGAGCATCACCATCACCGCGACCGACTGGGCGTACGGCAGGTCGGCCGTGAGCACGCGCAGGCCGTTGTCGAGCGTGTTGCGTTGGAAGACCGTCACCCGTCTCGATCGTATAGACCTACCGCTCGTGCACGGCGAGGAGACGAGGCGGGCCATGTCGGCGCAGCCCGCGTGGCTGGCGCAGGTTCCGACCGACCGGCGTTTCCCCGACGGCGCGCGGCTGCTCTTCACCGGCTGCGGGACGTCTTTTCATGCCGCCATGACGGGCGGAAACGCGGTGCAGGCGCTCGAGCTCGTCCTGCGCCCGGGTCGCGACGCGGACCTGCTCGTCGTCGTCTCTCACGAGGGCGAGACGCCGCTCACGCTCGAGGCGGCGCAGGCGTGGCGCGGCCCGCGCTGGCTGATCACAGGCAAGGCCGACGGGCCGATTGCCGAGATCTGCGAGGAGGTCGTCGTCTGCACGCCGGAGATCGAGGCGAGCTGGTGCCACACCGCGAGCTACACGTGCGCGGTCGCCGCGATCGCGGCGCTGCACGGCGAGGACGTCTCGTGGCTGCCGGCAGCTGTCGAGGACGCGCTGACTGCGGGGCTGCCGGAGGTGGGTGAGCAGGAGCGCTTCCTCGTTGCCGGCGCCGGCCGCGACCTGGCGACCGCGCACGAGGCGGTGCTGAAGCTGCGCGAGGGAGCCTGGGTCGCGGCCGAGGCCTACGAGACCGAGCAGCTCCTGCACGGCTATCTCGCCGCGGTCGACGAGGCGGTACGGGCATTCGTGCTGGAGGGCGAGGGCCGTGCGGCGGAACGCGCAGCCGCCGCCGTCGCGGCGTTGCGCGAGCTCGGCTGCAACGCGACGCTCGTACCGACCCGCCACCCCGTCGTCGACGTCGTCCTCTTCCAGCGGCTCGCAGTCCGCATCGCCGAACTAAGGGGCCGCGAGCCGGATCGGATCCGCCGCGACGACCCGCGCTGGGCCGCTGCCGCGAGCGCGGCGAAGGCCGACAACGCGGCTTAGATCGCCGCCAGCTCCGCCAGCAGCCGGTCGACCTCCTCCAAGGTGTTGTAGTGGACGAAGCCCGCGCGGACTGCGCCGTCCGGCTGCAGGCCGAGCCGCGTCATCGGCTCGAGGGCGTAGTAGTCACCGTCCCAGACCGCGATCCGCCGCTCGGCCAACCGCTCTGCGACGGCGCGTGGCGTCAGTCCGTCGACCCGGAAGGCGAAGGTCGGGACCCGGCCCTCCATCGTCCCGATCCCGTAGAGCGTGCAGCGACCGGGCAGGCCGTCGAGGAAGCGCTGCCCTAGCGCCCGCTCGTGCGCGCGGATCGCGTCCCAGCCAAGCGCCCCGAGGTATTCGACCGCGGCGACGAAGCCGGCGAGCAGCTCGTGCGCCAGCGTTCCCGTCTCGAAGCGGCTGCCGGCCGGCTCGTCGGCCGCCGGCCGCACCTTGTAGGGCCGCCACGAGCGCAGGAGCTCCTCCCGGCCGAAGGCGAGGCCGAGGTGCGGGCCGCAGAACTTGTAGGGCGAGCAGAGGAGGACGTCGACGCCGAGGGCCGCGACGTCGATCGGCCCGTGCGGGGCGTAGTGGACTGCGTCCGCCCACGCGAGCGCTCCCGCCTCGTGCGCCAGCGCGACGACGCGCGCCGCCTCCGGCGTCGTCCCCACCGCGTTCGAGGCGAGCGGGAACGCGACGACCCGGGTCCGCTCGGTCAGCTTCCGCTCGAGGTCGTCGAGGTCGAGGGTCGTGTCGTCGCGGATCTCGACGAAGTCGACGCGTAGCTCGAGGTCGTCGGCGAGCTCGAGCCACGGCGCGACGTTGCCGTCGTGGTCGAGGCGCGTGACGAGGATCTCGTCGCCCGCCGCGAACGTCCGCCCGACCGCGCGCGTGAGCGCGAAGTTGAGCGTCGTCATGTTCTGGCCGAAGATCGTCTCCTCGGCCCGGCAGCCCAGGAAGCGTGCGGCGGTCGCGCGCGCGTTCTCGACGAGCGCGTCGCTGCGACGGCTGGCGACGAACGCCCCGCCGAGATTCGCGTTCGACTCGCGCAGGTAGGCGGCGATCGCATCGATCACGGATTGGGGGCACTGCGTTCCCCCGGGCGCGTCGAGGAAGGCGACGCCGGAAGCGAGCGACGGGAACCGCGCACGCACGCCGTCGAGGTCGAGGGTCGCCGTGGCCATCGGCTATCCCTTTTCGAGCGGCGCCATCGTCAACCCGTGCTCGCGCAGCTGCTCCCAGTAGAGCTCTGCTTGCTCGTGCAACCCGGACCAGACGACCGCCTGGCCGGAGGCGTCGATCCGGTTCGCCAGTCGCATCCCGTCGTCGTACGAGACACCGGGGACGACGCTCGAGAGCGCGAACGCGACGCCCTGGAACGTGTTGTGGTCGTCGTTGAGGACGATCACGAGCCAGGGCCGGCCGAGGCCCGTTCCCTCGCCGCGGTCGAGCCGCTCCCGCGGCGGCGTCAGCGTTCCGCTCACGAATCGATCGTACGGCCGTTCACGATCCACCGATAGCTGGGCGCAGCGGTGAGGGAGGAGCCGATGAAACAGTCGCGCTCGGCCAACGCGAGTAGCTCCACGAGCGCACCGGGTTCGGGCTCCGGCTCGATCTCAACCTCGAGCTCGACGTCGGCCTCGACGATGGCATAGCGATCGTCCGCCTCCCGTTTGGTGACGAGCGTTCGGGCGCGGCCCGCCCCGGGGCGCATTTCGAGCCCCTTGAGGCGCGCGTGATAGCGCAGGCTCTGGAGCGAGCAGCGGACGAGCGCGGCGAGCAGGAGGTGCTCGGGCGACCACTCCGGCGGCGTCCCGAGCGCGACGCCGTGCTCCTCCCTGAGCTCGCCGGCCGCCGTGAGCTCGACCGCGTACCGCAGCTCCTTCGCCCTGACGGCCACGGCCCGCATGGTCTCAGATGCGCGTGTCCGTCCGGAATGCGTCGTACGCTGCGGCACGTGCGGCGCCTGCGTACGCTGTCGGAGGCCGAGTGCTACGTCCGGTGCTACGGCGGCTGGGACCCGACGGTGACGATCGTCAAGATCGAGCCGCGGCGCCCGCGGTACGAGCTGGCTGTGTCGGGCGAGGATCTGCGTCGAGAGTTCGAGGCGCGCATCGAGGCGCGAACGGAGGAGCTCGTGGCCGAGCTCGACGCGGCCGAGGCTGCAGCCGAGGCTGCGTAGCGGCCGCCGGCCATCCGGCGCACAGTTGCCCATCCCGCGTGACGGTTCGTCGCCTACCGTTCGCGAAGGGAGCCTCGCTCCCCCATGGGGGACTACGTGGCTCACGGAAGGGACATGGCGGGAACGGACGCGACTCCGAGCGGCGTGCCGGACGTCCTGGCGCCCGACCTCCGCATCGTCTTCGTGGGCATCAACCCGGGGCGCATGTCCGCCACCGCAGGCGCCCACTTCGCGAACCCGCGCAACGACTTCTGGCGCCTCCTCCACGCGGCGCGCCTGACCTCCCGTCTCTACGACCCACGGGAGCAGTTCGCGCTGCTCGGCGAGGGCCTCGGCGTCACGAACGCCGCGTACCGCACGACACCCGGCTCGGGCGACCTGCGTCGCGTCGACTTCGCCGGCTCCGCGGAACGGCTCGAGCGGATCGCCGGCGAGCTGCGGCCGGAGTGGCTCGCCTTCGTGGGCAAGGAGGCGTATCGCGGCGCCTTCGGCGTCCGGCCCGAGCTTGGCCTACAGGAACGCAAGCTCGCCGACACCCATCTGTTCGTCCTGCCGTCCACTTCGCCGGCGAACGCTGCCGTGCCCTGGGACGAGCGGCTCCGCTGGTTTCGGGAGCTCGCCGGCCGCGCGAGCCCCTTGCCGCAGCGCGAGAGCGTGCGCGCCGCGGTCGTCGACGAGCGCGGGCGCGTTCTGCTCCTCCGCTACGGCGACGAGTACGGCGACTGGTGGGTCACGCCAGGCGGTGGCCGCGAGCCGGGGGAGGACGACGAGCAGACGCTGCGCCGCGAGCTCGAGGAGGAGATCGGCCTCGTCGAGTTCGCGCTCGGCGCGCTGCTCTGGGAGCTCGACGGCTGGACGCTCGACGAGCCCGGCTTCGGGAGCTTTCTCTCCCGCGTCTACCTCGTCCGAGTCGATCGCTTCGAGCCGCCGCACCTCACGGAGGCAAACGAGCTCCGCTGGTTCTCACCGGGGGAACTGGAGCACGTGTCGACGCGGCCGCTGGATCTCGCCGAGCGGCTCAGCTCCGCCAGCGGTTCGTGATCGGCGTCCGCCGGTCGCGCCCGAACGCCTTCGGCCGCAGCCGCACCCCCGGCGGCGCCTGCCGCCGCTTGTACTCGGCCCGGTCGATGAGCGCCACCGCCCGCGCCACGACGTCGGGATCGAAGCCGTCCGCGCTCAGCTCGTCGAGCGAGCGGTCCTCCTCGACGTACGCCTCGAGCACGCGGTCGAGCTCCGAGTACGGCGGCAGCGAGTCCTCGTCCAGCTGGTTCTCCCGCAGCTCGGCGCTCGGGGCGCGCTCGATCGTCGACTGGGGAACGAGCTCACGGCCCGCCTGCTCGTTCAGGTGCCGGGCGAGGCGGAACACGTCCGTCTTGAACACGTCCTTGAGCAGCGCGAACCCGCCGGCCATATCGCCGTAGAGCGTCGCGTACCCCACTGACAGCTCGGACTTGTTCCCGCTGGCGACGAGGAGCCAGCCGAACTTGTTCGAGAGCGCCATCACGAGCGTGCCGCGGATCCGTGCCTGGAGGTTCTCCTCCGCGACGTCCGGTTCCCGCCCGGCGAAGGACTCGGCAAGCACGTCATCGTACGCCTCGACGACCGGCTCGATCGGCAGCTCGCGGAATTCGCAGCCGAGGTTCTCGGCGAGCCGGCGCGCGTCGGCCCGCGTCGCCTCGGACGAGTAGCGGGACGGCATCGACACGAGGTGCACACGCTCTGCACCGAGCGCCTCGACGGCGAGGGTGGCCGTGACGGCCGAGTCGATCCCGCCCGAAACGCTCACGAGGACGGCGTCGAAGCCGTTCTTCGTGACGTAGTCGCGCAAGCCGAGAACGAGCGCGCGTCGCATCTGCTCGAGGTCGTCGTCGAGCGGCGCGATCCCCGCCGACTCCGGCTGCTCGAGGTCGATGACGAGAAGCGTCTCTTCGAAGCCGGGTGCACGTGCCAGCACCGTGCCGTCGCTCTCGAGCACGAGCGAGTGCCCGTCGAAGACGAGCTCGTCCTGGCCGCCGACCGCATTGCAGAGGGCGACTCGAACTCCGCTCTCTCTCGCGCGCGCGGAGAAGATCGCCTCGCGCTCCTCTGCTCGCCCGAGGTGGAACGGAGAGGCCGAGAGGTTGACGATGAGCTCCGCACCCGCCGAGATGAGCTCGGTCGTCGGCGGCCCCGGAACCCACATGTCCTCGCAGATCGTGATCCCGACCTTCGTGTTCGCCACGTCGACGAGTGCGAGTTCGCCGCCGGAGGCGAAGTAACGCTTCTCGTCGAAGACGCCGTAGTTCGGCAGGTGCCACTTTTTCGCCCACCCGGCGACTTCGCCGTCGGCGCAGACCGCGCAGGCGTTGTAGAGGTCGCCGTCATAGAGCGGCACGCCCACGAGCGCGACGATCTCCCGCGTCTCAGCCGCGATCCGCTCGAGCGAGGCGCGGGCGGCGCGGACGAAGCTCGGACGCAGGAGCAGGTCCTCGGGCGGATAGCCGGTCACGGCGAGCTCCGGGAGGACGACGAGGTCGGCGCCGGCGGCCCGCGCCTCCTCGATCTTCCCGAGGATCAGCTTGCGGTTGCCGTCGAGGTCGCCGACGATCGGATCGATTTGCGCGAGGGCGAGACGCATAGGTTTCCGACTCAGAGTCTAAAACATGCCGCGCAGGTGCTGCGCGACGACCGTTCCGATCGCCGCATGGCCGCCGACGTCGAGGTGGATCCCGTCGAGCGGCGAATAGGCGACGGCGTTCTCGAGCGGCAGCAGCTCCGCTCCCAACTCGGTGGCGACGCGCTCGAGTACAACGGGCAGCCCCATCGCCTTCTCCTCGGCCCCTTCGAAGCCCTCTTGCTCGATCGGCGCGAGGCTTGGCAGACCGAGCAAGAGCACGCGCGGTGCGTTTCCGTCAGGCCCGGAGCCGCTCGCTACCGCTATCTCCGCCAGCACCCCGACCCCGCGCGCGATCTCGTACGGCCCTGCCGCGAAGCGCGTCTTGAGGTCGTTTGTTCCGAGGAAGATCACGACCACGTCGAGCGGCGCGTGCGAGCCGAGGCACGGCGGCAGGTAATCGGTACCGCGCCTGTACGGCGCCAGCGGGTCCTCGAAGACTGTCGTCCGCCCCGGCAGCCCCTCCTCGACGACGCGCCAGCCGTCGCCGAGCTCCCGTGCCAGCACTCCCGGCCACCGGGTGTCCCAGTCGTAGCGCCCTCCTGCTTGTCCCGGAATCGACCCGTACGTGTTGGAGTCGCCGAAGCAGAGGACGGTGCGCGTCACCGGCGCAGTCTGATCGCGTTGAGGTCGTCCGCGAGGATCTCGTCGACCCGTCCGCGAAGCGATTCGAGCGGGTCGTGCTCGGCGTGGAGGTAACGGCCGGCCAATGCGTCGAGCTCGCCCGCCGCGAGCGCGAGCACGAGCCGCGGTGCGCACTCCGGCGGCGTCCACCGCGCGTCGTCGGGAAAGCCGGACGTCATCTCCGTGCGCACCATCCCGGGGCTGATCACGAACACGGGGATGCGGTCGCGGAGGGCGTTCGCCAAGGTCTCGCCGTAGCGACAGACCGCTGCCTTCGAGGACGAGTACGCCGTCTCCTGGTGACCGGGGAGATAGGCCGATCCGCTTCCGACGATGACGATCCTGCCTCTCCCACGCTCGAGCATCCCGGGGATCGCGGCGCGGCAGCTGAAGTGGACGCCTTGGACGTTGACCTCGAAGGTGCGCCACCACTCGTCCGGGTCGAGCTCCCACGGCGAGCCGTCGCCGGGGGCCGTGCCGGCGTTCGCGACGAGCAGGTCGATCGGCCCGGCGTCGCGCACCCATCGCTCCACGTCCTCGCGCCCCGTCACGTCGCCGACGAGCGCGTGCCCGCCGATCTCCGCCGCGACCGCGTCCACCTGCTCGGCGGTGCGGCCCGTGACCCAGACGTCCATCCCGGCGCTCGACAGCTCGCGTGCGACGTTGGCGCCGATCCCGCGCCCGCCTCCCGTCACGAGCGCGCGCCCCTGCAGCTCGGTCATGCGGCGAGTCTACGTTGCGGAAAGAAGTTAGCGCCCGCTAACCTAGTGGACGCTAACTTCCGGACGAGGAGAGGGACTTGAAAGCACGGGTGCTGGCCGTACTGCTCGCCGACGAGAACCGCAAGTGGTGGACGCTGTTCGCGGTCTCGTTCGGCCTCTTCATGATCATGCTCGACAACACGGTCGTGAACGTCGCGCTGCCCACGATGCAGCGCGATCTCCACGTCTCGCTCTCTCAGCTCGAGTGGGTCGTGATCGCCTACGCGCTCACGTTCGCGTCCCTCCTGATCACGGGCGGCAAGCTCGCCGACCTCTACGGGCGCCGCCGCGTCTTCGTGGTCGGGCTCGTCGTCTTCTCGCTCTCCTCGCTCGCGTGCGGATTCGCGCCGAACGCGGGCTTCCTCATCGGCGCGCGCGCCGTGCAGGGAGCGGGCGCCGCGCTCATGAACCCCGCGACTCTCTCGATCATCGTCGCCACTTTTGCGCCGAAGCAGCGCGGCCAGGCGATCGGGATCTGGGCCGGCGTCTCCGCGCTCGCGCTCGCGATCGGCCCGCTCGCGGGCGGCTTGATCACGCAGCATCTGAACTGGAACTGGATCTTCTTCATCAACGTCCCGATCGGCGCACTCGCGATCGTCGTGTCACAGCTCGTGATCCGCGAGTCGCGGGACACGTCGGTCGAGCAGAGCATCGACCTGCCCGGCCTCGCCACCTCCGTCGGTTTCCTCTTCGCGCTCAGCTATGCGCTCGTCGAGGGGAACCGGCACGGCTGGACGTCGCCCGAGATCCTCGGTCTTTTCGCCGCGTCGGTCGTCCTGTTCGCGGCCTTCGTCCTGCTCGAGCACCGGCAGCGGCTGGCGATGCTCGACCTGTTGCTGTTCCGGATCGGCGCCTTCACCGGCGCGAACACGGTCGCCTTGCTCGTCACACTCTCGATGTTCGGCGTCTTCTTCTTCGTCTCGCTCTACGTCCAGAAGATCCTTCACTACTCGCCGACACAGGCCGGCGCGACCTTCCTGCCGATGGTGCTGCTGATCAGCTTCATCGCTCCGATCTCCGGCAAGCTCTCCGACCGGATCGGCTCGCGCTGGCTGATGGGCGGCGGAATGACGCTGCTAGGCATCTCGCTCTTGCTCTACGAGCGTGTCGGCGTCCACTCCAACTTCTGGACGCTGCTGCCGCAGATGATCGTCGGCGGTGTCGGGATGGCGATGACGATGTCGCCAATGACGTCCGCTGCCATGGGCGCGGTCCCGGTGGAGAAGGCCGGCGTCGGCTCGGGCGTCCTCAACAGCTTCCGCCAGGTCGGCGGCTCGCTCGGCATCGCGGTGATGGGAGCGATCATCGCCTCGTACCTCCACCACCCGACAAACAGTCCGGCTGCGGCGCAGGACTACGTCAACGGCCTGCACGCCGGGTTCGAGGTTGCGGCGGCGATCACGTTCGTCGCGGCGATCGTCGCCGTGGTCACCGTGCGGACGCGGCCCGAGGTCGTGCCCCAGCACATCGCGGAGCTCGCCGCATGAGCACGACGGCTGCTCCGCGCATGGCGGCCGCCGATCGGCGCCGCCATCTCGTCGACACCGCGATCCGCCTCTTCACGGACGGGAGCTACCACGGCACGACCACCGCCGAGATCGCCCGCGTCGCGGGTGTCTCCGAGCCGATCCTGTACCGCCACTTCGCCTCGAAGCGCGACCTCTACCTCGCGGCGCTCGAGCACGTCTGGGCCAAGACGCGGGAGAGCTGGGGGCGGAAGCTCGACGAGTCGCCCGACGCGTGCGCGGCGATCGAGGCGATCGGCAAGGGGCACGTCTCGGTCCGGTCGCCGAAGTTCCAGCTCACGGAGCTGTGGGTGCAGGCGTTGAGCGAGGCGTCCGAGGATCCCGAGCTGAGGCGCCACCTGCGCCGTCACATGCGCGAGGTGCACGACTTCGTCGCCGACCTGATCCGCCGCGGCCAGGCGCAGGGAGCGATTGCCGCCGAGCGCGACGCCGACTCCGAGGCCTGGATCATGCTCTCGGGCGGCATCCTCGGCATGGTCGGCCGGCGGGTCGGCGTGCTCGATGACGCCGAGCTCGCAGCAATCCGGGCGGCCCGCTTGTCCTGGCTTCGCGCTTGACGTAGACCGCGGCCTTAGCGTGCCGCGACCGACATGCGCGGGCGCGGGACATCCGCGAGCGGAAAGCACAGCGACAGCGCACGCGCGCGACGTGCGCTTGCGCACGGAGCCCGCCTGCGCCGAGCGAAGCGGGCTCGCGGACCAAAGAAAAGGCCCCGGCTGCGGCTCCGGGGCCTTCTCGAGAGGCACGCCACCCTCGGCGGGTTCTGAGGAGACGGATCTGCGGCCCACCCGTCTCACGTCCTACACCGGGAGCCCGGCGCGCCCCCCTGCGAACCATTGGCCTGGCGTCCGGCCTGGTTGCAAGGTGGCCTCACTATAAGACGGTCTGCGCCGCTCGTCAAGTAGCTCGGTCAAGTGATTTTGCGTTTCCAATGGTT
>Ga0193751_1001902_pt1 | contig 13023 bp, 15 predicted proteins | sample L1c2metaG_FD_143050 | JGI IMG/M metagenome (GOLD analysis project Ga0193751, IMG submission 143050) | Soil microbial communities from a riparian zone of the East river system, Colorado, United States - L1c2 | ecosystem: Environmental > Terrestrial > Soil > Riparian zone | place: USA: East River... | reverse complement strand
ATTGGGGGTCGTGACCGCGCTGCTTCGTGTCGGATTCAGAACCAAGGTCGAGTTCTAGAAATGTTTTTGCAGCCATTTAAAGCACCTGACTGGCTGCTGCCAACCGTCTTGAGCACGACAGCGGGTGCGGTCGATGTGATCGGATTTCTTGCGCTCGGAGGACTCTTTACTGCGCACATCACCGGCAATTTGGTCGTCCTCGCCGCTCACTATGTGACCGGAGGCTTCAGTGAGATTGGGCCGCTTTTGTCAGTACCTGTGTTCGTCATTGTGCTCGGTATAATTATGGTCTTGTTCGCAAACAAAGCGACCCGCGGAGCCCGGCGGACATTGTTGCTCCTCCACGCGAGCCTCCTGGTGGGATTCTTAGCGCTCGGGGCCGGGCTCGGCCCTTTCACCGATCCCGACAGCGGAATTGCAGTATGTGTCGGTATGATCGGGGTTGCCGCGATGGCCACGCAGAATGCGCTGGTCAGACTCGAGCTGCCTGGATTTCCGTCGACCGCGGTGATGACGACAAACGTAACCCAACTAACGATCGATCTTGCTCTGCTCGTCCGCGGTAAAAGTGACCCGACATATCTCGCTCGAGCCCGCCGCGGCGTTCACTTGACTTTTCCATCTGTCGGCGGATTCGTTGCCGGCTGCGCCGCGGGCGGTTTTCTCGAACTTTATTTTGGACTGGGAGCCCTGGTGCTGCCCGTTGTGCTCGCCGCGATTGCGATTCCGCTGGGTGAGCTCGTGAGAGAGAATGTCTAGGAGACTTAGCCTTCGAATGACAAATCAACTCGAACTAAATCAACGAGGGCATTAGAGCGATGAGGGTCGGTGTTCGGATTGATCACATATTGCATGTCGGGCGCGACGCTTAGCCAGGATGTGAGCGGAGCGATCGTCGATTTAGCGAAAGTTAATCCCTTTTGTTAGGCCGGAAGTGATAGTGACGCTCGCCTATTCGGCGCTGCTATTAGGTGAAAGCCGTTGATGTTCCGGCCACAGCGCTACGATGGCGAGAGCCACGATGATGCCGACCGAGACTTCAAGGAATCTGTGCAGCGCGATGGTCCACGCCGGAGCCGAGCGCGGGATGAGAACAATAATCGAAAGCGTAATGCTCGCGTAGTGATACGCAGTCTTCTCCAAACGAAACGCGATCGACAGTAATCCGATGAGAAAAATCGCAAGGGCGAACGCAACCAGATTTGCCCCGAAGTAATTTATCTCGAACGCTCCAATTGACGCACCCACGGCCGTGGCTACGATTCGCGCGATTGAGAGCGTCAGCGTCGCGCCAAGGGTAGATTGCATCACGACCAATGTCGCGATTGCGGCCCAGTACGCCTCGGGCATTTGCACGAGCCGCGCGATTATGACTGACAAGGTCGCGGCGACGGCTGTGCGAATCGCGTGCGTGATCGAAGGAAGGTTCTTCTTGTCCCAAGTCCAGAATTTCATGCGAACATGATCATTCGAGCGAACCTGCTTTGGCAAGATCGTCGCGACCGGCCATGGCAAGCCGATCCATCGTCCGACTCAACGATACCTGCGATTCTGCTCGGATACTCTCTCGAACGAGGGAGTGCAGATTACCTCGAAAGCGATATTGGAAAATCCTACCGACGCGCAATAGCGACAGTCTTATAGTCGCCGATTTTTTTGGAGACGGGAATGAATACGTATCCAACTACTTCTAACGAAACCCGCTCTTACATCGAGCTTCTGCAGCACATCCACGATGACTTGCGCGCGCAGCATCCGGAATGGATTAAGCCTGATGGCGATTGTCCCACTTGCGAGTCTTACGAATCACGCCTCGCAGAATTGCTCGGCCTTTCTTCACGGGACGAACCGGCCTCAGACGGGTCGGTTGTCTAGCCAACGTACCAACTGAACGGCACAAAACTTATGAATACGAACACTAAAAAACTTAGCGGCAAAGTTGCGGTTGTGACGGGTGCGTCGAAAGGAATCGGCGCCGGCATCGCTAAACATCTCGCCGCCGAAGGCGCGGCGGTAGTCGTCAATTATGCATCGTCAAAAGCGGGTGCGGACCAAGTCGTGGATGAAATTGCAAAACGCGGTGGAAAGGCCATCGCTGTTCAAGCCGATGTCGCCAAGAGGGCCGACATCGAACGCCTTTTTGCCGAGGCGAAGAAAGCATTCGGTCGGCTCGATATTCTGGTCAACAACGCCGGCGTGTATCGGTTTGAACCACTCGAAGCGGTGACGGAGAATGAGTTTCATCGGGAGTTCAACACCAATGTTCTCGGTCTGATTCTGGCCACGCAAGAGGCGGTGAAACACTTTGGTCCGGAAGGCGGCAGCGTGATCAATATCGGTTCCAACGCGACCGTGGCGACGCCGCCGATGACGGTTGTCTACACGGCTACCAAGGGAGCGGTAGATGTAATTACGCAAGTATTGGCGAAGGAGCTCGGGCCAAAGAAAATCCGAGTGAATTCGATCAATCCGGGCGGGGTCGAGACCGAAGGCTTTCATGCTTCGGGATTACCAGGAACCGATTTCGAAAAGCAAATGATTGCGCAGACGCCCCTGGGCCGCATCGGTCAACCCGGCGATATCGCTCCAGCCGCAGTCTTTCTCGCTTCTTCGGACGGCGCGTGGGTCACCGGCGAGGCGCTGCGCGTCACCGGCGGCCTCCGCTGATGGAGACGGTCAAGTCGAAAACTCATGATTGAAAACAAAGTTGTGCTAATCACTGGTGTTTCTTCCGGCATCGGCCGAGAGACAGCTCAACTGCTGGCCGAACGCGGAGCACGCGTGTTTGGAACGGTAAGGGATCTTCGTCGTGCAAGTCCCGTCGCCAAGGTCGAGTTAGTTCTCATGGATGTAACCGACGACAAAAGCGTAAAGGACGGGGCGGAGTCGGTATTGGAAAACGCTGGCAAGATCGACATCCTAATCAACAACGCCGGCTATTCGATCGCGGGTGGAGTGGAGGAGACAAGCGTCGAAGAAGCGCGGCAGCTGTTCGAAACGAATTTCTTCGGCGTGCTGCGCGTTACTCAGGCCGTTCTTCCGTCGATGCGGCGGAATGGTTACGGCCGCGTCGTAAACATCAGTTCAATGCTCGGTCTTCTACCCGGGCCTTACCGAGGGATTTACACTGCGAGCAAACATGCGCTCGAGGGTTATACGGCAACGTTGGATCACGAAGTCAGGGCCTTTGGTATTCGCGCAGTGTTGGTCGAACCGATGTACACAAAGACCAAAATCGCGAAGAACGAAAAAAGCGTTCAAGCAGCTATTCCTGCCTACGCCGACCAAAAACAGCGAGTAACAGAAATCATTGAGCGAGAAACCGCGAATGGAGACGACCCTTATGACGTTGCCGAAGTTGTTTACGACGCGGCGAGCGCGAAGTCACCGCGCCTGCATTACCCCGTCGGTGAAGGCATCATGTTGAGCCGATTCCACCGCTTCGTTCCATCACGAATTTTCGACAGCGTCTTTCGCAGGCGATTTCAACTCGATGAAACAACTCGCGATGGGGTCCCTGCCCAACAAAGCGATTAAAAGAGAGACAAAAGACGAGGCATTATGAATAAGACAATGAAGGCGGCGCAGATCAGCAAACCCGGTGGAGATTGGGAACTAGTAGAACGCGACATCCCGGAGCCGGGCGCCGGGCAGGTTCGCGTGAAAGTGGAAGCGTGTGGCATTTGCCACAGCGATTTTGTCGTCAAAGAGGGTATCTGGCCGGGGCTTCAGTTTCCTCGAGTGCCGGGTCATGAGGTCGCGGGCCGCATCGATGCGGTCGGCGGCAACGTCACGGCATGGAGCAAGGGTCAGCGCGTCGGCGTCGGCTGGCATGGCGGGCATTGCTTCGTGTGCGAACAGTGCCGGCGCGGGGACTTCGCGATGTGCGTCAATCGCAAAGTCACCGGCGTCGATTTCGATGGCGGATATGCCGAGTACATGATCGCACCGGCGGCGGCGCTGGCCCTGATTCCCGAGGAATTGCCGGCGGAGGAAGCCGGACCGTTCATGTGTGCGGGCGTCACGGTCTACAACGCGCTCCGTAATTCGGGGGCGCGCGCCGGCGACGTGGTGGCGGTGCACGGCATCGGTGGACTGGGACATCTCGGAGTTCAGTATGCGCGGCAGATGGGATTCAAGACCGTGGCGGTTGGCCGGGGAAGGGACAAAGAAGAGCTGGCGAAAAAACTGGGCGCGCATCATTACATCGATTCGGGCAGTGGTGATGCGGCGGCGGAGTTGCAAAAGCTCGGCGGCGCGAACGTGATCCTGGCGACGGCGCCGAACGCGCAGGCAATTTCCGCGCTGGTGGATGGATTGTCGGCGGGCGGCAAGCTCGTTATGCCAGCCGCGCCTACCGAACCCCTGGCTATAAGCCCGATGTCGTTGTTCTTGGAAAGGCGTTCCGTGTTGGGTTGGTACTCCGGCACAGCGAAAGATTCGCAGGACACATTGGAATTCAGTGCGTTGACCGGCGTGCACCCGATGATTGAGAAATATCCGCTCAGCCGGGTGGCCGAAGCCTACGAACAGATGCACAGCGGCAAAGTGCGGTTCCGCGTCGTCCTCACCATTTCAAGTTAGCCAAATGAGCAGGATCACCCCGTCCGACTCCGCGAAACCCGTTATCCGTCGCAACACCGAAGAAGTCCAGAGAAAGGGAAACTTCGAGGTGTTCGCGGAACTGTTTGCGGCCGATTTCGCTGAACGCGTTCGCCTGAATCAGGCGTGGCATGCGGTCAAAGCGGTCGAGGAAACGATGAAGACCATTTCTACTACTGTTCCGCTCGGCAGGTTCGCTACCCCCGACGAGATCACGAAGGCAGTCGTGTTTCTCACGTCCGACGACAGCAGCTACATCACGGGAACTGAATTGGCTGTAGATCGTGGCCTCGCGCAAGTTTAAGCGACAAACGATAGTGCACTGGTACAACTACATCATTTGTTTCTTCGCCGGAACGTTTCTCGCCAACGTGGTGCCGCATTTCGTGCATGGTATTTCGGGCGACCGTTTTCCCACTCCGTTCGCTCGGCCTCCGGGAAAAGAATTGTCCTCGCCGACAGTGAATGTGGTCTGGGCGCTGGTTAATCTGATTGTTGGTTATGCTCTGTTTCGAGTCGGAAAGGTTTCGAGCGGTGGTAACCTCGCGTTGGTTGTTTTCTTTATCGGAATCGCCGCACTCAGCACGTGGCTAAGCGTGCTGTTTGCCAAAATTAAGCCAGCTAATCGCCGGCGCGAAAGAGCGAGCGCAAACAGTTTCCTCGAATGAGAGCCCTGACAGCATCAGATGCGGCGAAAGCCGTTGTCCGCAGAAATACCGAAGAGGTCCAAGGAATGATTGGGCTGTGGTCCGAGATACGTTCTGGGATGCTTTCGTTCAATTCTGTAAGAGAACGGAACACCGACATTCTTTATCAACGGCGAGCGTTACGACGGGATGCATGATTTAAAACATCTGCTCGACACTCTGACTGCGCAGAGCGCGTAGTGTTCAGCTTCGAACTCTATCTCGAACGGGGGAGCGCCGATTACCTCGTGGGTATTATTGGAAAATCCCACGCTTGCGCAATAGCGGCGGAGTCGCTCCGTCGAATACGTTCCGGTTATGAATAAAAGCGATACCGGACTGAACAGATACCTGCGAGAAATCGGGCGGATTCCTCTTTTGACGCCGCAACAAGAGACCGAGCTCGCCAGCAAAATTAAAAAGGGGGATGCCGAAGCCCGCGAACGGATGATCAACTCGAATTTACGGCTCGTTGTAACGATCGCGCATGATTACGCCAATCTCGGCCTGCCGCTGCTTGACCTGATCTCCGAGGGAAACATCGGATTGACGAAAGCGGTCGAGCGCTTCGACCCGACGAAAGGGGCGAAGCTGAGCACATATGCGATGTGGTGGATCAAACAATCGATTAAGCGCGCTCTGGCCAATCAGAGCAAGACGATCCGACTGCCGGTGCATCTCGTTGATAAGGTCGCGAAGGTGCGCCGCGTCTCGCTGCAGATGAGCGACGAACTCGGCCGCGAACCGACCGACGACGAACTTGGCGAAGAAATCGGCATTCCCGGCGATAAAGTTGCGCGATTAAAAAGTGTCGGTATCCGCCCGGCTTCACTCGACGCCCCGATTGGGGATGATGATTCGACGAAATTCGGCGAGATGATCGGCGACGAGGAGGCGCAAACGCCGTTTGAATTATTGCGCGACAAGAACCTGCGCGGCGAAGTGGATGGCCTAATCGAAGTGCTCGACGACCGGGAGAAGAAAATCATCTCTCAGCGTTTCGGCCTCGATGGGGGACAGCCGAAAACGCTGGAGGATGTAAGTAAGGATTTCGGCGTCACGCGGGAGCGTATTCGTCAACTGCAGAACATTGCGCTGGCCAAGCTGCGCCGCGCGCTCAGCAAGAAAGAGGAGTTCTTGGTCGCAGCGGAGCCGGTCGACGCTTAAAGAAAATTATGAGCAGAACCATCGAAGCAAACTTTTTTCCGCAGGTCGCCGATCCGAGTAAACAGAAGGCGTGCGTCTTGATCATCGATAACAACCGCGATTTTACCCACTCGGCCAAGCTCGCGCTGGAAAGGACGGGCCGCTACCTCGTCTATGAAGAAAACGACGCGGGCAAAGCTCATCAAACAGCCCAGGGCCTTAAGCCGGACCTTATCCTGCTCGATATTGCGATGCCGGAAATCGATGGCGGCGAAGTCGCCGCGCGGATTGAATCCGATCCGGCATTGCACAGAATACCGATTGTCTTTTTGACGGCTCTCGTGACAAAAGCCGAGACAAAATCGGGCCTGCAGATCCAAGGACATCCATTTCTCGCCAAGCCGATCAATGTTCCCGAGTTAATCAACGCGATCGAAGAAAATCTGCCCGCGCGTGCCGGGTTTTGATCCGCGCTGATTCGAGCGGAGTGCCTGACGGATGAGAACCCTCGTTCTGCTTACAGTCCAGGCGCATTCTATTTCGAAAGGGGGATGCGAAAATCCTACGGTCGCGTAATGGCCGCGAGAATGGGACGAAAGCAGCTTTTGGTATGAAAACAATTACATCATTCTTAATCACCGCGCTGCTGGTGTTCGCGCAATCCCTGGAGGGAGGTGATCCTGGCGGCGACGTAGGTTCCGCGCACTCCTCTAGTCCCACTGTGCCAAAGGCAACGGCGCCGGCTGCTCAGAAGAATCCCGCCCCGACAACTCCGCAGCCGGGAGTAAACAGTCGACCAGGAAACGTGCCGCAACGTTCCACCACGCGGGTGGGACAAGCTGGAGCGGGCCAAGGCCAAAGCCAAATCAATCCTCGCAACTCCGCTGTCGCCGCGCCTCGTCAAGACCGGCATGAACGGCACGATCGCGATTGGTGGAAACGCCACTTCCACACGATCGTGTTCGTACTTGGCGGATATTATTATTGGGATGACGGCTATTGGTATCCGGCCTTGGGCTACGATCCGAATTACTCCTACGACTCCGATGGCCCGATCTACGCCTACGGCAATCTGCTGCCCGATCAGGTCATCGCGAATGTGCAAACCGCATTACAGCAAGACGGGTACTACTTTGGTCCAATTAATGGATCGCTCGACTCGGCGACACGAGCAGCGATTGCGAATTATCAGCGCGACCAGGGCCTGGTCGTGACCGCGACGGTAGACGAGCCGACGGTTGAATCGCTGGGTCTGGCTTAACGGATCTTCTGAAAAAATTCCGACCTGTTTGCGGGGTTGCCAAACACAACCCAAATAAGATCGGATGCGAATCGTTTTGCTTTACCGCTGCGAATAAAAAAGGTAGCAATAGCAACGAAGACTGCCGCTCAAGCGATTAAATAAATATGACGTCGCTCACTGGCTTGGTCTGCAAATGGCCGCTCATTCGGCAGATTCGCGAACGCAAAGACGGCACTGGTCTTGAATCGATGTCGGACAAAACGCGCGCGATGCGCGCGCGGATCGACAATGCGCAAGTTGCGCGATCGATTTGCCCGTACTGCGGAGTCGGTTGCGGTCAGCTCATTTACCACAAGGACGGGAAACTCGTGTCGATTGAAGGCGATCCGGAGAGTCCGATCAGCCAGGGCAATCTTTGCCCGAAAGGCGCAGCTTCATTTCAACTGCTCACGCATAATCGGCGCGAGACAAAAATGAAATATCGCGCGCCGCGCGCGAAAGAGTGGACGGACATTTCGCTCGATCGCGCGATGGATATGGTGGCTGAGCGCGTGTGGGAATCGCGCAAACGCACATTCATCACGCAGGAAAATGGATCGAGAATCAATCACACCAGGGCGATCTGCCATCTGGGCGGCGCCACTCTCGACAACGAAGAAAATTATCTCATTAAAAAACTTTTCACCGGAGGCCTGGGCATCGTCTGTGTATCCAACCAGGCGCGGATATGACATAGCAGCACGGTGCCCGGTCTGGGCACCTCCTTCGGCCGGGGCGGAGCTACGACCGCACAACAAGATCTCGCTAACGCCGATTGCATCTTAATCGAAGGCTCGTCGATGGCCGAAGCCCACCCGGTCGGCTTCCGCTGGGTGATGAAAGCGAAGGAACGCGGCGCGACCATTATCCACGTCGATCCGCGATTTTCGCGCACAAGCGCGCTGGCAGACATCTGGGTGCCACTGCGCGCCGGCACAGATATTGTCTTTCTCGGCGGCCTCATCAGGCACTTGATTGAGAACGATCTCTTCTTTCGCGAGTACGTCGTTTATTACACGAATGCCTCCTGCATCTTGAGCGATGAATATCGCGACCCGGAGGACAACGGGGACGGTTATTTCTCGGGTTGGAACGAAGAGAAGCGCGCATATGACACGCACAGCTGGCTCTATAAAGGCGGCGATCTGAGCCGGCCGCAGCGCGATCTCACCTTGCAAGATCCGCAATGCGTTTTTCAAAAATTGAAACGACATTTCTCCCGCTACACACCGGAGATGGTGGAGAAAATCTGTGGCGTTCCGCCGGTGCTTTTCCACAAGGTCGCGGACGCGCTCGTGGCCGCATCCGGTCCGGAGAGGACCGCCGCGGTTTGCTACGCCGTAGGCTGGACGCAGCATTCGAAGGGAGCGCAGATCATACGCACGGCTGCGATCTTACAGTTGCTCCTAGGGAACATCGGCCGGCCCGGCGGTGGAATTCTCGCGTTGCGCGGTCACGCTTCGATCCAGGGTTCGACCGATATTCCGACGCTTTACGACATTCTTCCCGGCTATCTGACAATGCCGCGCAAAGGCGATGAGACACTTGAGCAGTATCTGGACAAATACACGAAAAAGAGCGGGCTCTGGTCGAATTATCCGAAATACCTCGTGAGCACACTCAAGGCCTATTACGGCAGGCACGCGACCGCACAAAACGATTTCGGCTACGGTTGGCTGCCGAAACTTACCGGCAACCATTCCTTCTTCGAATTTCTTTACGAAATGCTCGATGGAAAAATGGAGGGCATGTTTTTGATGGGGCAGAACCCAGCCGTCGGCGCGCCCAACTCTCGGCTCCAGCGAAAAGCCCTGTCGAAACTGAACTGGTTAGTCGTGCGCGACATGGTGGAAATCGAATCGGCAAATTTCTGGCGCGAATCGCCCGAGATCGAGCGCGGCGAATTGAAGTCTGAGGAAGTCGAGACTGAAGTTTTCTTTTTCCCCGCCGCCGGTCACGCTGAAAAGGAAGGCGCGTTCACCAACACGCAGCGACTCCTGCAGTGGCGCGAAAAGGCCGTTGATCCGCCCGGGGATTGTCGCTCCGACGCCTGGTTCGTTCACCAGCTGGCGTTGCGCCTAATCGCAAATGCAAAAGCATCGAATGACGCGATCGACGAACCACTGCGCGCGTTGGATTGGTGGTATCCTGAAGATGAACTGGGCGATCCGAAAATGGAAGCCGTGTTAGCGGAGATCAACGGCTGGCAAACTGACCCCGGCGGGAATGAGGGAGTGGTGTTCGGTATCGATCGCGACGGCAACGCTCATCATGGCCCACAAGTGAACGGTTTCGCAGAATTGAAATCCGATGGCTCTACCGCATGCGGCTGCTGGATTTACTCCGGCGTTTTTGGTCGCGATGGCGTGAACAAGGCAAAGTCACGAAAACCCAAAGGTTATCTCGGCCACGGCTGGGGCTTCAGTTGGCCGAGCGATCGACGAATCATTTACAATCGTGCCAGTGCGCGTCCGGACGGCAGTCCCTGGAGCGAACGCAAAAAATTGGTGTGGTGGGACTCGGAAAAATGGACCGGCATAGACGTTCCCGGTTTCGTAAAGGGAAAAGCTCCGGAGTACCGACCGGACGAGAGCGCAGAAGGATTGGATGCGATTCCCGGTGATGCGCCGTTTATTCTGCATGAGGACGGACTGGGCTGGCTTTACGTGCCAAAAGGTTTGGAGGATGGGCCATTGCCGACTCACTACGAGCCGCTCGAGTCCCCGGTCTCGAACGAACTTTATTCGCGCGAGACCAATCCCGCGGTGCACTGGTTTACGCGCGACGACAATCGGTTCGCGCCGCCGGGCGACACAAGGTTTCCATTTGTGCTGACCACTTACCGCTTGACCGAACATCATACCGCCGGTGGCATGTCGCGCTTTCTCAGTCATCTCGCCGAATTGCAGCCGGAGATGTTCGCCGAGATTTCGCCCGAGCTTGCGACCAAACTCAAGATCAGCAATGGCGATTATATTTGCATCGTCACGTTGCGCGGAGCGATCGAAGCGCGCGCACTCGTTAGCCGCCGCATTCGGCCGATGCATCTCAACGGGACGACTGTGCACCAAGTCGCGCTGCCTTATCACTACGGCACAGCGGGCGTGGTGCGCGGGGGCGCGGCCAACGATCTCCTCGGCATCTCGGGTGAACCGAACGTCACGATCATGGAAGCGAAGGCGCTCACCTGCAACATCATACCCGGGCGTTTGCCGCACGGACCTAAGTTCACCGAATGGCTCAACAAATACTCACGGCAAGCCGGCCCGCCGAATTTGCATCCGGAGCAACCGCCGCTAGGCGCGTCCGACGGCCCAGCCGCTGGTGGTCACGGCCTGGAGGGAAAGATCGACACTCGATGATCGGCAAAGGCATTCAAAGCTCAACCAACGAAGACATTCCTTCGTGCAAGATCACGTCGAAGTGGGATTTTTCGCCCGTCTCCTGCCCATTTGGCGTGATCGATCGTAGGCCGGAGCCGCTTCCCGATGCCGGCAGGCGTTTAAGTGCACGTTCTGCTACGATCGACAAAAGAGTGGGCTTGTTCCGGCGTGTGCAAAAGTTGGTCTGATCTGACGGATCTGGTGCAGAAATCGAGGCAATTCGCGATCGGCGTTGGCGAACATTACCCACATCAGAGAAGAGGATGAATGAAAGACGAAACTTCTCCTCCATCCGGATGCGAATCTTTGTGCTTTACCGCTGCCAAAAAAAAGGTACCAAGGAAAGGGCTGCTTAAGCGAGGATTGAACGACATGACATCGCTCACTGCGTTGCTCTCGAAATGGCCGCTCATTCGTCAAATTCGTGAACGGGTCGACGGCACGGGGTTGGAAGCGATGTCGGACAAAACGCGCGCCATGCACGCGCGGACTGACGATGCGCAAGTGGCGCGATCGATTTGCCCGTACTGCGGCGTCGGTTGCGGGCAGCTCATTTATCACAAGAACGGCAAACTGATTTCGATCGAGGGCGACCCGGAGAGTCCGATCAGCCAAGGGAATCTTTGCCCGAAAGGCGCCGCGTCATATCAGCTGCTCACGCACAATCGCCGTGAAACAAAAATGAAATATCGGGCGCCGCGCGCGAAAGAATGGACGGAAATTTCGCTCGACCGCGCGATGGAGATGGTGGCGGATCGCGTCTGGGAGTCGCGCAAGCGGACGTTCGTGGACAAACAAAACGGCGCGACGATCAATCACACGACTGCGATTTGCCATCTCGGCGGTGCCACACTCGATAACGAAGAAAATTATCTCATTAAAAAACTTTTCACTCTTGGCCTGGGGATGGTGTGCATATCCAACCAGGCGCGGATATGACATAGCAGCACGGTGCCCGGTCTGGGCACCTCCTTCGGCCGGGGCGGAGCTACGACCGCGCAACAAGATCTCGCTAACGCCGATTGCATTTTAATCGAAGGCTCTTCAATGGCCGAGGCGCATCCGGTTGGTTTTCGTTGGGTGATGAAAGCAAAGGAGCGCGGCGCGACCATCATTCATGTTGATCCGAGGTTTTCGCGCACCAGCGCGCTTGCCGATATCTGGGTGCCGATCCGCGCCGGCGGCGACATCGCATTTCTTGGCGGGCTCGTCAGGCATATTATCGAGAACAATCATTTCTTTCGCGATTACGTCGTCCACTTCACGAATGCGTCATGTATTCTTCGCGAAGATTTTCGCGACGCGGAAGAAGGCGCGACCGGCGTTTTCTCCGGCTGGAGCGGAGAGCAATGCGGCTACGACAGGAGGAGCTGGGTCTACCAAGGCCATCCCGCCCTCAGTTTTCCGGAACGCGATCTGACCTTGCAACATCCGCGGTGCGTTTTGCAAACGCTGCGCCGCCACTTTGCTCGTTACACGCCCGAAATGGTGGAGAAAATTTGTGGAATTTCGCCTGCGCTCTTTCACAAAGTTGCGGAGGCGCTCGTCGCCGCATCAGGTCCAGATAAGAGCGCAGCGATTTGTTATGCGCTCGGCTGGACCCAACATTCAAAAGGCGTTCAGATCATTCGCACCGCAGCCATCCTGCAACTGTTGCTAGGCAATATCGGTCGCCCGGGGGGCGGGATCATGGCCCTGCGTGGTCACGCGTCGATCCAAGGCTCGACTGACATTCCAACGCTCTACGATACTTTGCCTGGTTATCTGCCAATGCCCCGCGGCGATGGCACCGAAACGACGCTGCGCGATTACCTGGCGCGTCAAACAAAGCCAACTGGTCTCTGGCATAGTCTTCCAGCGTACTTCATCAGCTTGCTGAAAGCGTACTACGGCAAGAACGCAACGGTCGAAAACGATTTTGGCT
>Ga0193751_1001901_pt1 | contig 13024 bp, 12 predicted proteins | sample L1c2metaG_FD_143050 | JGI IMG/M metagenome (GOLD analysis project Ga0193751, IMG submission 143050) | Soil microbial communities from a riparian zone of the East river system, Colorado, United States - L1c2 | ecosystem: Environmental > Terrestrial > Soil > Riparian zone | place: USA: East River... | reverse complement strand
CTTCGCCGCTTTTGTCGTAGAGAAGGACACGCTTCTGGAGGGCTTCGTGGATGGTGGCTTCCGATATCTCGGTGGCTTTGGGCGGAGACGCGGCTAGCCGCGTCTCTACGGAATTTTCAATGGAGAGTGACGCGGCTACTTCCAGGACGTTGTAGGCGTTGCGGGCGTCTCCGCTGGAGTAAGCCGCGATCTTGCACAGATTTTCTTCCGACGCTTCTAGATGCATCTGACCTAGACCGCGCTCGGGGTCGGTGAGTGCGCGGCGCAAAAGAACCACGATCTCTTCTTCGGTCAGCGGCTTCAGCACATAGACGCGGCAGCGCGAGAGCAGCGCGGAATTGATTTCGAAAGATGGATTTTCGGTGGTGGCGCCGATCAGGCGAATGCTGCCTTTCTCGACGTGCGGGAGGAAGGCATCCTGCTGCGCTTTGTTGAAGCGGTGGATTTCGTCGACGAAGACGATGGTGCGCGTGCCGTACTGGCGGGCCCGGTCGGCATCGCTCATGACCTGCTTGATTTCCTTGATGCCGGCGAGAACGGCGGAAAACTCGATGAAGTCGGCCTTGGTAATACGCGCAATGATCTTGGCGAGGGTGGTCTTTCCGGTGCCTGGAGGGCCCCAGAAGATCATCGATGTGGGATCATCGCGTTCGATCTGCACACGCAGCGGTTTGCCGGGGCCGACCAGATGCTCCTGCCCAACGAATTCGTCGAGCGTTCGCGGGCGCATGCGGTCGGCCAGCGGGCGCGCGCCTTGGGTCGCGGGATCGTTGTTCGGGATGGGGGCGAAGAGGTTCATAAAAGGTTAGAGGTCAGAGGTCAGATTGCAGAGGTGAAGGCTCTAGGGTCCGTACACACGGTGCAGAGACACGATTTCCAGACCAGGGTTCGACCTCTGCAATCTGACCTCTCACTTCTGACCTGCTCTTGCGGCTTCATACAATACGATGCTGGCGGCGACTCCGGCATTGAGCGACTCGACTTGCGAGGCTTGCGGGATCGCCACGGTTTCGTCCATTTGGCGCGTGAGTTCTCGGGGCAGACCCGCGCCTTCGTTGCCGATGAAGATGGCGAGCGGCAGGGTCCATGAAATCCGGGGCAGCGGAGTTCCCTGGTGCGAAGAAGTCGCTAGCAGGCGAACGCCACGCGCGCGCAGAAGAGGGATCAGTTCCGCGGAAGAGATCTGCAAAAAAGGTAAGCGGAAGATCGAACCGGCCGAACCGCGCAGAACTTTCGAGTTGTAAGGACTGACGGTTCCTTCGGTCAGAAAAATTCCGGCGGCGCCAAAGGCTTCGGCCGAGCGCAGGATCGTGCCGAGGTTGCCCGGGTCTTGCAGGCCAGCAGCCACGACGAACGGGCCATCGCTCGAGCGGTCGAGCAGTTGAGCGGAAGAGAAGGCCGGCAACTTCACCAGGGCCGCCACGCCCTGGGGTGCGTCGCTCGGCACGATCGAGGTGAAGAGTGCATTCGGCACGATGAGGGTTTCGGTGCGGGCGCCGATCTGGGGCAGAAGTTTTTCGGCGAGAGGGCGTGCCGATTCGCTGAAGAATACGGCGGCTAGGTGCTGGCCACTGCCTAAAGCTTCGTCAAGCAGCTTGACGCCTTCGATGGCACACTCCCCCTGGGCAGTCAGCTCGGCGCGGCGGAATGCGATCCGCAATTCTTTCAGCCTCTGATTGTGGCGGCCGGCGACGGGACGCAAACGGTCGGCTTGATTGCGGGTTCGCGCGGCCTTTGCATCTTGCTTCATGGGTTGGTCCCAAGGTCAGGATAGAAGATCAGGATAATACGAGTAGCCGGCCGGGCTTCGGCGGAAGCTCGTGGTATGGTACATTTCATTGCTTAAGCCGACAATGTTTACGCCGACAATATTTACGCCGGCAATCAGGAAGGGATCAGAGTGCGCACGGAAATCCTTAAGATTCATGCCGCAACGCCCGAGACTTCGCTGATCAAGTATGCCGCCGAACAAATTCAGGCGGGGCAGGTGCTGGGCATGCCGACCGACACGTTCTATGGTCTGGCGGCGGACCCGTTCAACCTGCGCGCGGTGGAGCGAGTCTATGAAATCAAATCGCGTTTACGGCACAAGCCGCTCTCGTTGCTGATCGAGAACGTGGACCAGGCGGAAGAATTTGCTCGTCCTTTGCCGGATGATTTCCATCTTCTGGCGCGGCGTTTCTGGCCGGGGCCGCTGACCATGATCGTGCCGGCAGCGTCGCATCTGCCGCTGAAGGTAACCGCGAACACGGGGAACGTAGCGCTGCGCGTGCCGGCGTCGGAAATTCCGCTGGCGGTGGTCCGGGCGGCGAAAATTCCGATCACGGCGACCTCCGCCAACCTGAGCGGAGCTGCGGAATGCACGACCGCGGAGCAGGTGCAGGAGCAGCTGCAGGGCCGCATCTCGCTAATCGTGGACGGCGGGCGGTCTCCCCGGACAGTTTCATCGACCATCGTGCACTTCAAAGAAGACGGTACCTGGCAGATTTTGCGCGACGGCGCGATTCCCGCCAAGGAGATTGTCGAGGCGTTGTCTTAAAGGCGGGATTCAAAAGGCAGGTTTCAAAGTTTCAAGGTTTCACGGAGGATCAGGCCGAAGGTCAAAACAGAGTGTCAATCAGGAGTGTCGTGTTGTTTTGCAGTGCTGAAACCTTGAAAGATTGAAACCGGGTCCTTTTTTACGATGGCCGAAGATACCAATCCATCTCCTCCAAGAAAATCTCCATGGATGCGCCCCTGGCTGCTGTTGTTGCTGGCGGTGGCGGGAGCGCTGTGTCTATTTTTCGGCGTTACGGGGTCGCGCATCGTGCGGGCGGCCGCTGAAGCACCCGCGAAAAAAGCGGACGTGATCGTTGTTTTCGGAGCAGCCGAGTATGCGGGACATCCTTCGCCGGTGTACCGGGCGCGGCTCGATCATGGCTACGAATTATTTCAGGAGGGAATGGCACCGGTGGTGATCACGACCGGCGGATCGGCGCAGGATCCGGATTTCAGCGAGGGCGGCGTGGGCAGAGACTATCTTCTGCGGCGCGGTGTCCCGGAACAGGCGCTGATCGCGGAGACGCAAGGCTCCGATACTGCGCAGTCGGCAGCGCGGGTGGCTAACATCATGCGCACGAACGGCATGGGAAGCTGCATCGCGGTGAGCGATGCGTATCATGTATTCCGCATCCGCGCTTTGCTGGAGAAAGAGGGCGTGCAAGTGGAGTTGGCGCCAAGGCCGGAGTCGCGTCCGCACCCCTTGTGGGAGCGATTTGCGGCGGTGATGCGCGAGGCAGCGAGTTATTTGGCGTGGAAGGTTGGGTTGCCGTAGAAGTAGCGAGCTACGGGCTGTGCGCGACCAGACGTTTCGGACGCTCCATAGACGCGGCAAGCCGCGTCTCTACAATAGCTCTCCTACCAGCCCATCTTTTCTCGCAAGTTCGTCACATGCGCCACGTGATGGCGTCCGTGCCAGGCGTAGAGGGCGAGAGTTTTTTCGAGGGACATCGGGCCCAGGTCGGGATGGCGGAAGGTACGCTTCCAGTCTGCGCCGGTGAATTCGCGCAGCATCAACATCCACCGTTGGTGCAGAGAATCGAGCAAGGCCAGCGACACTTCGATGGGGGCGTGCTTGGCCTCAGGCAACTCGGCCCAAAGATTTTCCATGTAGGGCTTGATGGTGGGCTCGTCTTCGGTGAGCGCCAGCTTGAAACGCATGTAGGAGTTCATGTGGCTGTCGGGGACGTGATGGGCCACCTGGCGCGGCGTCCAGCCGCCGTCACGGTAAGGCGTATCCAGTTGCTGGTCGGAAAGTCCGCGCAGGGCGGCCCGCAGCCGGGCGGGAGTCTGCTCGATGTCGGTCAGGTATTGCTGCTTCTGTTCCGCGGTAAGCGGGTCACTGTAGGAAAACTTTCCAATGGGATAACGCGGGTCGGACATAAAGGTTCCTCCGGAAGGGTAGACGATTTCGGAAAATGAAATGTGGTGCAGAACCAATATACCGAAAACAAAACGCCTCGGGGACGGCACGCGACTAACGACCAGCGATCCGATTAACAGCCGATTATTTCACCATGGCGAGGATGCGGACATTGGTCTCGCCAGGTTTTTTGTTTCTTGCGGGGGCGACGATGATGAGCGATCCGGTCGCAGGCAGCGAGGTAAAGCGAGCGGTTCTTTCCACCACATAGCTTCCGTGGTGGGCGAGTTGGCGCGCCAGTGTGCGGTCGGAGGTCATGTTCACCGGTGTTTCGACGGCAAAGCCGATGGTATAGCGAGCGTCCATGAGGAACTGAGCCGCGTCGCGGGCGATGGGAAACGGCGTGGTTGACAGATCATCGGTTGACAGATCGTTTGTCGTCAGAACCTCGTATGCGCCGTGGCGGCGAATGGCGACGACGGCTCCTTGCGGGATCATGCCGTGGTGCGACTCCCATGCGGCGATATCGTCGAGAGAAATCTGCGAGCTGCCATCCTGCGCTGTGTTCAAGTCCAAAACTACGAGCGGAGCGACGAGGCGCTCAGCCGGAATCTGGCCAGCGGCCCAAGTCCCGGGAATCAGCGCACTGGGAGCGATGATGCGAGTTCTGGATTCCATGGAATGCGGCGCCGCCGCGTTCTTCGGGTCGGTCAAGTCCACCACGTGCGAGTAGCGATCCTGCGGCGTGGAACCGGGTCGCCGGTCGGCGAACAGCAGAATGGCGAGCACGAGCGCATAAGCGATGATGAAACTGCGAATCCGCATTCAATATCCTTAGCCGAAAGTAAGTAAGACGTGAGTTCTGCCTCTATTGTTGCCCCTGGCGGTGCCAAGTTCAATCCACGGTCGGACATGACCCGCCGATTGGCTCCAAAAGTTTGCGCCCGGCCGGACGGGCGAGACGCCCGTCGCTCCATTTATAACTACTAGCATTCGAGTCGAAAACTTTCGTTTCCGTTGCAATATTTCGGGCAAGACGGGCCGCAGGTTAGAATAGAGGTAATGTTTCCAGTCGCTTTCCGGGCTCATAGGGATCTCCGATTCAGGCTGGGGCGCCTATGCCTGCTGGCAGGAACTGAGGATTGATGTTCGGCCGCGAAGAAAAAGTTTCCGCCGTCCGGCTCACCGCCGTGCAGTACATCGTAGTGTTTATTTTTCTGCTTCTGGCATACGGGCTGTGGCGGCTGCAGGTGATGCAAAGCGGCAAGTACGCGCAACTGGCGGAGCAGAACCGCGTTCGCAATGTGCCAATTCTCGCCCCCCGCGGCAAAATCCTCGATCGCGAAGGCCGCGTCATTGTCGATAACTACCCCTCGTTTTCCGCGCTTCTGCTGCGCGATTCTTCGCGAGATCTGAACGCGGACGCGGAAGCAATCGCCAAGGGGCTGCATTTGAACACCGAGGAAGTGCGGCAGCGCATCCGGCGATTCTCGTCGATGCCGCAGTACCAGCCGATCTTCTTGAAGGAAGACATTACACCCGACGAGCTGGCATTCATCGAGGCGCACAAGAACGAGCTTCCAGAACTTGAAACAATCATGGCGCATCGGCGGCTGTATCCGCGGAACGGCTTCATGGCGCACCTCGTTGGCTACGTTGGCGAAGTTACCGAGGACATGCTCAATCAGCCGCAGTTCGAGCTCTATACTCCGGGCGACGTGGTCGGCGTGAGTGGAGTCGAGAAGCAGTACAACAGCATTCTGATGGGTAAGAACGGATCGCGGCGCGCGATTGTGAATAGCCGCGGGCGGGAAGTTAGCCGTCTGGATGAGACTCCAGCCGAGCCGGGCAAGCAGCTGAAGCTGACTCTGGACCTGGATTTGCAGATCGCGGCGGAACAGGCAATCGAGGGGAAGAACGGCGCGATCGTGGCCATGGATCCGCACACCGGCGAAATCCTGGCCATGGTGAGCCGGCCGACTTTCGATCCTAACGATTTCGCGGTGAAGATTTCACGGGACGAATGGAACAAGCTGATCAACGATCCCGACAAGCCGCTGCTGAACAAGGCGATTCAGGCGCAGCTTGCGCCGGGCTCGACGTTCAAGATTATTATGGCGACGGCGGGGTGGCAGGAAGGGATTGCCCAGACCCTCAACGTGCACTGCAACGGGGGCGCGACGTTCTATGGCCGACGCTTCGGATGCTGGGTGAAAACTGGCCACGGCGCGGTCGATTTGCCGAAAGCGATCTACCAGTCCTGCGATGTTTTCTTTTACACGCTGGCGGAAAAACTTGGCATCGATCGCATCGCAAAATATGCGACCGCTTTTGGATTGGGGCAGAGAACTGGTATCGACCTGCCCAACGAAGTGAGCGGCGTGATGCCGTCGGAAGAGTGGAAGATCCGCAATTTCAAACAGAAGTGGTTCGCCGGGGAAACGATTTCGGTGGGCATTGGCCAGGGCGCGGTGGCGATCACTCCGGTGCAATTGATGCGTGCCGTCGGCGCCATTTCGATGGATGGCCGCATGGTTGTCCCGCACGTGATTAATCCGACGAACCTGCCGCCGGGATATGTTGAGACCACGCACTACACGGAAGTAAAAGAAATTCCATTTGAACCAGTGGGATGGAACACGATCACGGATGCGATGGGCCGGGTGTTGTTGCCGGAAGGCACGGCTCCGTCGGCGCACATTGAGGGTATTGACATCGCCGGCAAGACCGGATCGGCACAGATTGTTTCGCTGGCTCTGCGCGCGAAGCATCAGAATAACGAAGATTTCGCTCAGAATGGATGGTTTGTGGGATTCACGCCCCGGCGCAATCCGGACATCATTGTGTGTGTGCTGTTCGAAGGTGGCGAGCACGGGAGATTGGCGGCGCGGTTGGCCACCCAGGTGATCAAGGCTTACGTGGATAAGCAGCGGCGGCAGCCCACCAAGATGGCGGCGGCCTCGGGCAAGGTGGAAGTGAGCAGCCTGTGGACCGATCCCGGCGGCGAAAACGAAGACGGAGCAGAGTCGCATGGCGACCATTTGCACGGTGGGCGCTTCCTCGTCGACGTTGCGCGCAAGAAAGCTCCGCTCGCGGTTGCCGCGCCTGGCATGCACTGACTATCGCTTTTTTTCAGCAGCTTCTCACCGGCCGGCAATCCACAGCTGCATCATTAAGAATTGTTAATCTCCGTTAATCTCCAAGCTGCGACCGACTCCTCGTGATACGTTAAATCTGAAATGAACACTGCTGCCCGTCTCGCTCTGGACGCCGCATCCGTGCGCGGAGTGACTTATGCCGACGCGCGCGTGGTCTCGATTCGCAATCGCTCGCTGACCACTAAGAACGGACGGGTGGGGCATGCGTCGGAGTCCGAGTCGCTCGGCATCGGCGTGCGCGTGATCGCGGGCGGTGCTTGGGGGTTTGCCGCATCTGCGGATTTGAGGCGCGCGGCGGTAGAAGCGGCCGCTGCGCAGGCAGTTGAAATTGCGAAAGCCTCGGCGCGTGTGAAGCGGGAAGATGTTCGACTAGCTCCCGAACCCGCGGCGGTGGCGGAGTGGACGACACCATTCAAGGTTGATCCGTTCACTACGTCGGTGGAGCAGAATCTCGATCTGTTGCTGAGGGTTGACGCGGAGATGCGCGCCGTTTCCGGAGTCACGCTTGCCGAAACCGGCATGAACTTTCAGCGCGAAGAGTGGTGGTTTCTTTCTTCCGAGGGCTCTGACATTCATCAGACAAAATATTCAACCGGCGCGGGGTATACGGCGTATGCGTTTGCGGGATCCGAGATTCAGAAGCGGTCCTATCCGAACTCGTTCGGCGGGCAGTGGCAGAACCGCGGGTATGAGCAGATCGAAGAGATGAAATTGGTGGAGAACGCCCGGCGTGTGGCGGAAGAAGCTGTCGCGTTGCACCGGGCGGACCAATGCCCGGAGGGTACGGCGACGATAATTCTGGATGGATCGCAACTGGGCTTGCAGATTCACGAATCCATCGGGCATCCGATTGAACTGGATCGTGTGCTGGGCATGGAAGCAAATTTTGCCGGCACATCATTTCTTACTATCGAGAAGCTGGGAAATCTGCGTTACGGCAGCGAACTGGTTAACGTCGTGGCCGACGCTCGGCAGGAACACGGACCGGGCCTGGGAACTTTCGCCTATGACGATGAAGGCGTAGCCGCGCAGTCGACGCCGATTATCACTAATGGACGTTTTACGGGATATCTCAGCTCGCGCGAAACCGCCCACACTATCGGCGCCGCGCGATCCGGCGGAACGCTGCGCGCCGAAGGCTGGAATCGGCTACCCATGATTCGCATGACCAACGTCAGCATTCTGCCCGGAGAGAAGCCGCTGAGTCTGGAACAGCTCATTGCCGCGACCGACGAGGGGATTTACATGGAGACTAACAAATCCTGGTCGATTGACGACAAGCGGTACAACTTTCAGTTCGGCTGCGAGATCGCGTGGGAGATCAAAAACGGTAAGCGGGTGCGGATGCTGAAAAATCCTTCTTATTCGGGGATCACCACGGAGTTTTGGAATTCGATGGACGAGATCTGCTCGCGCGACGAGTGGACGCTGTGGGGAACTCCAAACTGTGGCAAGGGCCAGCCGCAGCAGGTCGTGGGCACCGGACATGGGGCGAGCCCGGCCCGGTTCCGGAATATTCGCGTCGGCTCGGCGTATTCGTAGGGACGGGGCTTGTGCCGTCTTGCTGGCGGGGTGACGGTTCTGTGGCGGGGGGAGACGCGGCATGCCGCATCTCTACGGGAAATCGGACATGCTGACTAAGGAACAAGCCTCCGACACCTTTGACCGAATTCGGCGGTTCTCGTCCGCCGACGAGGTCGAAGCAATATTCACCGGCTCCCACTTCGCTTTGACTCGCTTCGCCAACAACACCATTCATCAGAATGTGGAAGAGGAGAACTCTGTCGTTTCGATTCGCACGAATTTTGCCGGCCGGACGGCGCGCGCCACCACCAATCAATTTGACGACGAGAGTTTACAGCGCGCGGTGGCTGCATCGGAGAATCTTGCGCTAGTGCAGGTGTCCGATCCAGACTTGCTGCCGATGCCGGATGCCCGGGAAGCTGACGGAAGGACGGGCGAGACGCCCGTCGCTCCATTGTCCGGGTTCTTTGCTCCATCATCCAGATTTTTCGAGCAGACGGCTGCTATTACTCCCGCAGATCGCGCGGAAGTGGTCAGGGGCATCGTGTCCGCCGCAGGCAAACACAAGCTGACTACGGCGGGGATCTACTCGAACTCGGAATCCGGGGAAGGAATCTTCAACTGTCGTGGATTAGCGAATTGGCATCAGCAGACGTTGGCGGAGATTTCGATCACCATGCTGGGCGACGATTCTTCCGGCTGGCAGAAAGCGAATTCCCCCGATGTGAGGAACCTCAATCCTGCGTGGCTGGCGGAGACGGCTGCGCAAAAGGCGGTCGAGTCCGCCCACCCGCGGGAAATTGCGCCGGGGAAGTACACGGTAATTCTTGAACCGGCCGCTGTGCTCGACGTTGTGGGGTTCATGTTCTGGGACTTCAGCGGGGTGGCGATTCTGGACCAACGCTCATTTCTCAACGACCGGATTGGCACCAGACTTTTTGGCGAGAACATCAACATCTGCGATGACGTGACGCATCCTCTGCAGGCGGGTTCGCCGTTCGACGGCGAGGGAATGCGGCGGCAGCGCGTGCAAGTGGTCGAGAACGGCGTGGTCAAGCGCGTGGTGTATGCGCGCGCCACCGCACAAAAGATGAAGAAGTCGGAGTATGCGGCCAAGGTTGGCCCCATCGAACCCACCGGGCACGGGTTTCCCCTGCCCAACGAAGTGGGCGAGATGCCGATGAACATTGTCTTTGGCGCGTCTGAGAATCCGCGCAGCGTAGAAAATATGATCGCCTCAACCGAGCGCGGCGTGCTGGTTACGCGGTTGTGGTACATCCGTGAAGTGGATCCGTACGAGAAGATCGTGACCGGCATGACTCGCGACGGGACGTTCCTGGTGGAGAATGGCAAGGTGCAGTGCGGACTGCGAAACTTCCGGTTCAACGAAAGCCTGATTTCGATGCTATCGAATGTCGAGGCGATGAGCGTCGCGGTGCGCGCCAGCGGGGAGGAGTCGTTGGATATGGTGGTGCCGGCGATGAAGGTGAGGGAGTTTAATTTTACGGAAGCGACGAAGTTCTGAAGAGGCAGCAATTAGCACTTAGCAATTAGCAGTTAGCGCTTAACCCTCAGCCTTTCCGGTCGACGTTAACTTTTCGCAGCAGAGCGCTCAACATCTTTCGGATCTGCGATAGTTCATCTGCGATTTTCGCGTAGTCGGGTTTCGCCAGGTAACCCAAGTCTTTGGCCAGCAGCAACTCGTAATCCAGTTCACTCGCTGAGCCGGACGCAATCTGAAGAAAACGTTGAAACTCGTTATTCCCCATTTTTCCACAGCCCTCGGCAATATTTGCGCCGACGGAAACTGCGCATCGCCGAATCTGACTCGTCAGGCCATAAAGTTCTTCCCGTGGAAATTTCAAGGTTGCGGCATAAATCGCCAATGAAAGCCTGTGAGATCGTTCCCAAACATGCAAGTCGTGAAAGTCCTTCAAGGGTGCCTCCAGTAGCCAGGCGGCAGGCTAGTTGCTAAATGCTAACGGCTAAGTGCTGCGGCCGCAGTGACCTCGCTCACAGCATCTCTAGTACGCCCCTAAGTCGCTGTACCAGTGGCACTTCGACGCCTTTGTTCCATGACTTCCGTAACTTTGCATGGCGGGTGCTGGGGTGTAATCTCGGCCTGAAATGTGCACATGCTCAATTGGAGTGGTGCACGGTACGAACCGGAAGGAAGGTCGTCGCAAACGTGTCTGAAACCACCAAGGAAACCGTTGCTGAAGTCAGCAAGAATCGAAGGGGTTATACGGACGTGCAAGGCGCGCCACGCTTTCCCATAAAACTGCCGGTGGCATTGAAGTCGACGTCGGCGGTCAACCAGCCGGGGGTCACGGGCCAGGGCGTCTTAGGGAAGACGGTCGAGACCGAGAACATTTCCGCCAACGGTGTCCTGTTCCGCATGGATGCCGATGTGCCTGTCGGTTCGGCTGTCGATTTTACGCTTTCTCTTCCCGCCGATGTCGTGGGCGCAGAAGCCGACGTGCAGGTGGATTGCCGGGGACGGGTGGTCCGCAGTTTTGAAGATGGTGGCCGGCGTGGAGTCGGTGTGGTGATTGACGAGTACCGTTTTGAGCGCAGGTAGTTTGCGCGCAGCTCGGCCGCGCAGGTAGGCGCGAAAAGAGGACGGATGGGCAGCACTTCGGTCAGCACTTCGGGCAGTGTCGAGACAGGCGAGGGCGTTCAGCCCGTGGACGGCAAAGGCACGATCCGCGTGATTGTGGCGGATACGCAAGCCATTTTCCGGGTCGGGCTGCGCAAGATATTTGCGCTCGAGGACGACATACGGGTTGTCGGCCAGGCCGAGAGCCTCGATCAGACCGTTGCTGCCATTCAAAAATTTTCCGCCGATATTGTGATCTTCGAGGCGGCACTGTCACCGAATCCAGCGGACGCTGTTTCCGATCTTCTCCGGCAGAGTACGAGCTGCCGTTTGGTTGTCGTGCTGCAGGAGCCGGACCAGGAGATGACGCTCGACTTGTTCCGGCGTGGCGCGCATGGCATCGTTTCTCGCGAAATTGAGCCGGAAATACTGGTCGAATGCCTGCGCAAAGTCGCTCAGGGTGAACCCTGGCTTGAGAGCCGCGGTGTCGCCTGGGTGATGGAGGCCTATCGCACGCAAGGCGTGCGTCCGGCAGGGTCGCGTCCCAAAGTGTCGCTCACGCCCAAAGAGTCGCTCATCGTCTCCTGCGTTACGCAGGGGATGAAGAACAAAGAGATTGCCCTGCGGGTTGGCACCACCGAGCAGGTGGTCAAGAATTATCTTCGCAAAGTTTACGACAAGCTGGGAGTCGCCGACCGTCTGGAACTGGCGCTCTACTGCCTGAGTCATCGCGTGGTTGAGGGGGTGGGTCAGGCCAAGCCCGCCCAACCCGCGCAACCCGCCCAAACCACTCCACCGGCGAATGGGCACGCTCCGGCGGCGCCCGAAACGCCCAATGCCGCGGCTGCGGCTTCGGGATCCCGCTCCTGATTCTTTTCTTCTAGTACAATCGCGCAAGCCTAGTTCTCGATTCTCAGTTCTCAGAGAACGTTGAGATTTTCTTTGGGACTGGGGCCCTGAGAAATGGGACTACTGAAAACTGAAAACTGAAAACTGAAAACTGAAAACTGAATGTCACCCCGAAGAGGCAAAGCATGAAAGGCGACGCAAAAGTCATAGCTATTCTGAACGAAGTGTTGAAAGCAGAGCTCACCGCGATCAATCAGTACTTCCTTCATGCCGAGATGTGCGAGAACTGGGGCTATGAACGGATGGCCAAGCACACCCGCAAGGAATCAATCGAAGAAATGCAGCATGCCGAAAAGCTGATGGAACGCATCCTGCTGCTCGATGGCGCTCCCAACATGACCGACTATTTCAAGATCAACATCGGGCAGACTCTGAAGCAGCAATTGGAAAACGATCTGCAGCTCGAATACACAGCGGTGAAACGCCTGAACGACGGGATCAAGGCCAGCGTGGCTGCCGGCGACAACGGTTCGCGCGAGCTGATGGAAAAGATCCTGCTGGATGAAGAACACCACATCGACTGGCTGGAAGGGCAACTGCACGCGATTGAAGAGATGACTTACGAGAACTACCTGGCCCAGCAGCTGCACCAGCCCGAGGAAAGCTAACAGCGGCAGGCTTGCGACAGAAAGCCAGTCTTCTCAGTTATCCTCTCAGTTGTCACAGATGAAGTGAGAGATCTGGAGTTCGCGGGCAATCCGTGGCACTGTTAGAATCAAAACAATCACTTCGCGGGGCGCCGGAGAGATGGCCGAGTGGCTGAAGGCGCACGCTTGGAAAGCGTGTTTACTCGAAAGGGTAACGTGGGTTCGAATCCCACTCTCTCCGCCAGTTTTTTGTTGATACTAATGGACTTACACGATGCGCTGACGTCCACTAGCGTCCATTTAACGCGGCATTGCCTGCCGTACCACTCTCCCATGAGCTTCCCGC
>Ga0193751_1001900_pt1 | contig 13028 bp, 12 predicted proteins | sample L1c2metaG_FD_143050 | JGI IMG/M metagenome (GOLD analysis project Ga0193751, IMG submission 143050) | Soil microbial communities from a riparian zone of the East river system, Colorado, United States - L1c2 | ecosystem: Environmental > Terrestrial > Soil > Riparian zone | place: USA: East River... | reverse complement strand
GACGGATGTGAAGGTTCGGGGCAGTACATCCCGTTCCCGCTGACCAAGGCTGCGCGCAAAGCCTCAGGTGATCCGCGCAAGTCGGTGGAGGAACGCTACGACTCTATCGAGCAATATCAGGACAAAGTTGTGGAAGCGATCGACAAGCTGGTGAAGGATCGTTTCCTGCTTTGCGAAGATACCGACGACATGCAGGCGCGGCTGCTTCAGGCAGGCGTGGATGCCGGTATTCCACCGAAGAAGAATGGGCCGGCGCTGCCCGCGCTCGAGGAAATAAAGGCATGCACGGAACACCACGGTAAGCACTGATACTCGTCGGACGCTCCGCCGAGGGTTCTCTGTCAGGGCGGCGAGCACCCAGCTCGCCGCCCGTTTTTCGTGCGGGGGCATCGGTTCGCCGGGCCGCGCAAGCGCGCGCAATGAGCATCGGCGAATTTCGACAGCCCGTCGCGCTTTATCCTAATCTTCCTTCGCCACGAATCCCAGCGCCTGATGCGCGGTGCGCAATGCGTGCCGCTGCTTGAAGCGGACCGCGAGGAGCCGGTTGACCGCCGCCAGCATCGCAGTGCGCGCGCCATCGGGTAATCCGGCCGCAACCTCTTCGCGCACCGCGCACCAGGTTTTCAGCCAGTGAGCGGGGTAGATCGGCAGTCCGATGCCATGATCGACGATAGTGGCGACCGCGCGCTCGTGAAATGCCGCCTCGTCGTCGATGCCCCACTCCCGGATCGCGGTCTGCGCCGCCGTGTTCGGGTCCAGATATTTGCTGTTGCGGCCCACGAACATCGCGAGCTGCAGCAGACCCTGCGGCCACAGGTCAGGCTGGCGTGCGCATTGCTCGCGCAGCGCATGGCCGAAAGTGAGGGCATGCGTGAAATCCAGCCATCCGACGTTGTCGGCGATACTATTGTCCATGCGCAGTGCGTGCCGTTCATCGAAGCGCAGCAAGTGTCGCGCGGATGCTTCCATCAGCGCGAAATAAACATCGAGCGGCGGGTAACCCGCGGCAGCCACGGTGGCGTCGAGCACGTGGCGCACCGATTGGCCTTCGAACACATCGGGGCCGGGCGGCGTGCCGTCTCCGCGCGCGCTCTCGGTTCGGACGCCCGTTCGTGGTGAGCTTGTCGAACCACGAACATCTCGCACGCGTCCTTCGACAAGCCGGTCCTGAACGAAGTCGAGGTGCTCAGAGCGAACGGATTGTTGTGTGCGGTTGGGCCATGTAGCAAGTGCATCGGCATAGCGACGAAAGTCGGGCAGCAGGTCCTCGCGCGTAGCGAGAATCAGCGACCGCAGCCATGCCAGCAGCAGCGGCCGCTCTAGCTCTTGAACCTGTTGCACCTCGGTTCCCAACCGCTCGATCAGCCGCCGCACATGCGAGAGATAAATCAGCGTATGGCCGAAATCGTTGTAATGCATCAGAGCGGCTGCGGCCATCGCCGGTTCGAGGTCAGCAAAATGCAGTCCCTGCGCAAATGCCCCGTTGAGCAATGCGGCCGCGCTGTCTTCGTCCTGTGACTCGACCGTTGCGGCAAAGTCCTCTGCATTCCAGGGCGCGCGCTCGGCAGTGAACGGATGGGCGGGCTCGCGCATCGTGTCGTACGCGATATAGGCGAGCGCTTCGGTGGCGCAGGCGAGACGTTGCGTTTCGTCGGCGAGCGTATCGCGCAGACGCAGCCACGCGTCGGCCGCCGCGTAGGCGTGCGTCATCCCGTCGCGCAGCCGCGCGTGTGAGCTGTGTATGACGCGCATCAGCGCGAGCTCGGGCTCGGCGCCCGCCTTGCCTAGGCGCGCAAGCTCGCGCGCGATGCGGGCGGTGTCGTACTCGGCCATCGCCTGGTCGAGATGCTGCAGCGCCCGCTCTCTGCGCTCCGCGGCCGGCGGATCGCGCGTATCCAGCCACACGGCACCATCCTCCACTTTCACGGGATAGATGCGCAGGTTGTCGCCGCCATAAATCGTGGCGCCGGTTCTCAGGTCGAATTTCCAGTTGTGCCAGTTGCAGGTCAGCACGCAGTCAGCGTCGAGCGCGCCTTCCACCAGCGGATAGCCCTCGTGCGGACAGCGGTTGTTGCAGGCAAGGATCTCGCCTCGATGGAGGAAGAGCGCGACATGTTTGCCTTGGAGTTTCACGGCGATGGGGTGCGACGCTTGAAGCCGAGCGAGCTCGACTGCGCGAGTCCACTCGGCGACGCCGGAGGTCAGTGAATCGTCTGGCATGGTGCTTCCTGGGTGCGCTCCTCGCGGTGCACTCCGATGGTCCCAGCATGAGGCGTCTGCGTCAAACCTTCGTCAGCGTTTGCAGCCAAGCCTTAAGGCTCATCGCACAGCTAAAGCGGTTCGCGGGCCCCAGAAGGACCCGCTCCCAGCGAGAGGCGCGGCTGAGTGGTTTGGCGGACGCACTCGGCGGTGCGTGCGCCTGCGGGCTTATCAGAGGCATAGAGGCGACGGCCGAAGCCGTCGCCTCTATGCCTCTATTGCTGTGCTGCTATTGACCGTGATCTCTGTAGGGAACCGCCTCTCGCGAAACTCGATAGACGACAGTCGGTTCGCTATAAGCGCCGCGATACACGACCGTCGGCTCGCGATAGACGACAGCTGGTTCGCGATAGACGACGGCGGGTTCCTGATAAACGACAGTCGGCTGCTGATATACGACGGGTGCGCTGACACGTGCAGGCGTTACGTCGTAATGATAGTAGCCCGGGCCCATCTCGACGGTTGTTGCGCAGCCGCCGAGCAATGCACCAAACGCCATGGTCCCTAGAATCGCTTGCTTGGATACGCGTCTCATAAGAGGCCTCCTTCCGTCTTGCCTTTATATGGCAAGCGGAGCCAATGGAGAGTTCCGTCGGAAATCCGCACAGGTCGCCGCCATGTAGGGCGAGCACCTACAACGAGCGCTCTTGCCGCGGACAAATTACGGGTGTGACGTGCGACGGCGAGATTGTGAGATCACCCAAAGAAACCGATCAAAACGTGGTCTGACCCCATTTACAACCCCATTTACAGCGAGCTGGCGAGGTCGCGAAGTGTCTGTCGCGGGTTCTCTTCGATCGGCGAGCCATGCGACACCAGGATGCGCTTGAGCGACTCGATGTCGGCCCATTGCAGCAGCTGTGTGCGCAACGCGTTCTTGTCCGCGATCATCGCCATCTTTACCACCTTGGGGATTTGCGCTTTCTCGCCGGCGAATCCGGCTATGCGCAGCAGCCAACCGCCGTTGCGCATGTTGCCGACTACGTCGTTCAGCACCAGCGTCGTGCCTGTTCTCGTGCGAACGACCAGCGCCGATTCGCAAGCACGCGTTCCCGGGACGGCCACGAACTGCACGCTCGGATCATCGAAGCGAGGCGCCGTCGTGTCGACCGGCACAATCTTCTCGACCTTCGCTCGAGCGCCTTCGGGCGCGACGACGTGCATCGCCGGATAGCGATCCTTCCAGATCTTCGCGTCGAGCCGATGCTTGTCGCTTGGCACGATCAGGAACGCGGGGCGGCCGCGCGCTTCGAGCGCGGCCATCTCATCCTCGTCGAGCGCGATCGCGCTGAACACCACCAGCCGCGAGTCGTTCAGGCGCACCACGGTCATGCGCCGCGGCAGGTCCATGAGCGGCATGCGGATCTTGCCGACAACCGTCAGGATGTTGTCGTCGATTTGCTCGGGCTTGTCGTGCGGCAGGACTTTCCATTGTTGAAACGGCTTGGTCATGACCGATTCTCCGTTTGCATAAGCGGGAGTCCAGTGAGTATTGAGTGGGCGGGAATCCAGTAGTTCATGCATTGGTTGTATCGATTCAATGGTAGTCGACTAGGGTTGCTTTGGTCGCCTCTCCCACGGGGCGAGGCCGACGCGCGACAGCGCGGCGGGTGAGGGCGGAAGTATCCCTCATTTGCGGATCCTCATTAAGCCGGAAGGCTGACGCCTTCTCGGAATTCTCAGCAATAATTCAGTTCGTGAAGACGCAGACGCGGTTCGAAATGTTTGTAAAGCATTGCTTGACACAATGTAAAGTAATGCATTACTATCCGCACTTGGCTATAGAGTGATCCGCACCTTCCGCCACAAGGGCGTCGCCCGGCACTTCACCGGCAGCAGAGCGGGTGGAGTTCCGAAAGAACATCGTGCGCGGATCGATCGAATGCTGGACCGGCTGGATGCCGCTATAGGTCCACAGGATATGAACATCCCCGGCTGGAGATTGCATCCTCTTCGGGGCGATCGGAAAGGCCGTTGGGCGGTCGCCGTGTTCGGCAACCTTCGACTTACTTTCGCGTTTGATGGCGAAGATGCCGTCGACGTTGACCTCGAGGACTATCACTGATGAAGACGCTCCGCGATCGCCGCCGGAAACCCACGCACCCAGGCGCTGTCTTGCGCGAGGACATCCTGCCTGCGTTGCGCATGTCTCAGGGCGAGCTTGCCAGCCGCCTGGGGGTCTCGCGAGTGACGGTCAATACGCTTCTACAGGAAAAGCGCGACCTGTCGATCGAGCTCGGTGCGCGCATCGCCAAGCTGCTTGGCCATTCACCTGAAAGCTGGATTCGCATGCAGGAAGCCCTCGACCTCTGGCAGCTCGCGCAGGATCCGACGCGCCTGAAAGGGATCGAACCACTCCCGCCGAGCCGAATCGCGGCGTAGGCACGGACGTTAACCACTGCGCCCGAATGAATTCGGGCCTACGCAGGATGTTGCAAATTGCAGGGCTGGCCGGGATGACGTCAGGGGGTGGCGGCGCTGTTGCGGTTGGCGGCGGAGGATCCGCTGTTCCGTTAATAAATGGCGGATCCCTCGCTCGCGCTGGGGATGGCATTCGAAAGGCTGGTGCCACGGAGGATCCAGTGTCGCTTCAAACAACGGCACTGGATCCTGGCGCGCACCCGATATGCGGGCCGTTCGACGCGGCTACGACAAGCTTGGCCGGGATGATGGCGAGCGTAGCCGCGCCGGCTACGATCGGGGCGGTTACTTGGCCCTGGGCTTCGCCTTCCACAGCCCCAGCATCGCGCCGGTCGGATCGACGATGATCGAAAGCCAGCCCATGTCCATCACTTCGGTAACGTCCTTCATCACCTTGCCGCCGAGCGACTTCGCTTTTTTGGTCGAGGCTTCGATGTCGTCCACCAGGACATAGGCGAGCCACATCGAGGGCGCATTGGGCATCGGATTCTTCATCAACCCACCTCCGGTGCCTTCACCCACGCCGATCAGGGTGTAGGTGCCGCCTGTTGCTTCGCTCGCGATATCTTCCAACTTCCAGTCGAACAGCTTGCCGTAGAAGCTCTTTGCCTTGGCGACATCGTTCGTGTTGAGCTCGACGTGTACAAAAGGATTAGCCATTCTTGTCTCCAGTGATTGAAGTGGTTAGCGTGAAAGAAAACGGCCGAGCCGGTCCAAACTGCCATTCCAGCCCTGTTGATGGCGATCGCGTGCTTGTGTGTCGAAGAAACGTTGATGGGTGAGCACGAGCTCGGTCTCATGCCCTGAGGGCTTGAATTCGACCGTGACCAGCGACTCGCGTTCCGGCGTGCTCTCCCACGCCCAGGTGTAGACAAGCTTTTTGTTGGGAATGACTTCCTGGAACACGCCGCCCACGCGGTGCACTTCGCCGTCCGGTGCGTGCATCACCATGCGATAGCGGCCGCCCACGCGGACGTCCGTCGTGACTTCGGATTCGCCCCAGCCGTCGCTCGGCCCCACCCAATGTTTCATTTGTTCCGGATCCGTCCACGCCGCGTAGACCGCGGCGACGGGGGCCTTGTAGACGCGTCGGATCTGGAGACTGGTCTTGTCGTCGGTTGCGATTTCCATGCTTCTTTCTCCTTTTGCTCAAGAAACGCGCCCAGGCGGTCGAGCTGCGTGTTCCAGAATTCCTCGTGGCGCTCCAGCCACTCGAGGGCGCCCTTAAGCGCACCGCCCTTCAGCTGACAGCTCACCACGCGGCCCGTCTTTCTCCGCTCGATGAGCCCCGCATCATGCAGAATCCCGAGATGCTTGATGAATCCCGGCAGCGACATGCCGAATGGCTCGGCCAGCTCACCCACCGAGCGCTCGCCGTGCCGGAGCTTTGCGAGCACGGCACGCCGAGTGGGATCGGCGAGTGCGCCGAAGACGGTGTTCAGCCGGCCGCTCGAATAGTGAACCATAAGGTTAAGTATGCGTGCGGCTCCGCAATCTGTCAAGCGACGCGCTGCACACCGAGTGATGCGTAGCGGACGCGATGCAGAGTAATACCTGGCTTGGGCGAACGCCAGTCGGTCCCGCGCTCGTCGGGAGTGCTCCGTCGAGCGCAGGATGTGGCAAGGGCCTGCAAATCGAGTTTATTGTTTGGGGCTGCAAGCTTATGATTGGGAGGAAGCGAACGTGACGCTGCTTCTCGCTCACCGCGTTCGAGCGCGGACGTCACCGGCAATATCAAAATGGCGACAGGCAACGGCCCTTCGACGGGGCTCAGGACAGGAGGAGACCGCATGAAGCTTATCGAAGTTCTCACACGGGCCATATTGGGTCTCGCATTTGCCCTGACCGCCGCAGCGGGCGGGGCCGCCGATTACCCCGCGCCCAAGGAAGGCAGCTGGACGGTGCGCGACTTTCGCTTTCATACGGGCGACGTTATGCCCGAGCTGCGCCTTCATTACACGACTGTCGGCGCGCCCAGCGGCGAGCCGGTGCTGATACTGCACGGCACGACCGGATCGGGCACGAGCATGCTCACCCCCGCTTTCGCTGGAGAGCTCTTCGGGCCCGGGCAGCCGCTCGACGCCAGCCGCTACTACATCATCCTTCCCGACGCGATCGGTACGGGCAAGTCGAGCAAGCCTTCGGACGGCCTGCGCACGAGATTTCCGAAGTACAACTACGACGATATGGTGGAGGCGCAGCACCGCCTGGTCAAAGAGCACCTGGGCGTGCGCCACCTGCGGCTTGTGCTGGGCAATTCGATGGGCGGCATGCAGACGTGGATCTGGGCGCAGAAATATCCGGACTTCATGGATGCTGCGGTGCCCATGGCGTCATTGCCGACCGAGATGTCCAGCCGCAACTGGATGATGCGGCGACTGATCATCGATTCGATACGCAACGACCCCGAGTGGATGAACGGGAATTACACCAAACAGCCGCGTAGCGCCCAGTTCGCCTCGGTGTTCTACGGGATCGCTACCAATGGCGGCAGTCAGGCGCTCTATAAAACGGCGCCTACGCGCGAAAAAGCCGACCAGTTGCTCGACCAGCGTCTGAACGCGCCGTTCACGGGCGATGCGAACGACCATTTGTACCAATGGGATTCATCGCGCGACTACAACCCCTCTCCGGGTCTGGAGCGCATACAGGCGGTGTTGCTGGCGATCAACTCCGCGGACGACGAGCGCAACCCGCCTGAGACCGGGGTGCTGGACCGCGAAGTCAAGCGCGTGAAAAACGGCCGGGTGTATCTGATCCCTGCGAGCGACCAAACCGCCGGCCACGGCACCACCGGCCAGGCGAAATTCTGGAAGCAGCAATTGGCGGAGCTGCTGCAAACCACGCCGCGCGGTGCGAACTAGCGAAAGGGCCGCGCACTCTATCTTGTCATCCCTCACCGCCTTCAACCTGGGATCAAGGATCTGCTCGGCGTTCTCCAAGCGCCTTAGCGCTTGTAGGTCATAGTCCGATACGGCGGCTTTTCAGAAACTAATCGCGCGCAGCGCCGTTCCAATCCGGTGCACAGCGAGCGTACGGATGCACATTCCCAGAACCGCTTGGGTTCTTCTCGGCATCGCAGCCCTGGTGGCGGTGTTCGTCGCCTTGTTTAATTGGAACTGGCTGCGCGGGCCGATCTCGACCTACATGAGCGCGAAGTTCGGTCGTCCTTTCATCATCAACGGCGACCTCCGCGGCGAGTTTTCGCTCAAGCCGCAGCTGAGCGCGGACTACGTAACGCTCGGCAATCCCACCTGGAGCAGCGACCCCATCATGGCGCGCGCGCAGCACGTGACGGTTCGCGTGGATTTGCTGTCGCTCCTCGGCGGTCCGGTTTCGCTTCCCGAGCTGACGCTGGTGCGGCCGGTCCTGCTGCTCGAGCGCAACGCTGACGGGCAGGAAAACTGGCATTTCGGCGGGCCTCCGGAGATACCGCGGATCGGCCGGTTGAACATCGACACCGGCATCGTGCATTTTCTCGATCCCGCGCCGGGAACGGACATCAGCGTCAACGTCGAATCGGCACCCGGGGAGAACGGCGAGCTGCCGGTCAAGTTCAAGGGTGCGGGTAAATTGCGAAAGAACGAATTCACAATCGAGGGCAGCGCGGCGACGCTGCTCGCGCTGGAAAACGCCGATCGGCCATATCGTCTCGACGTGCAGGCGAAGGCGGGCGCAACGAGTGCCAAGTTCAACGGCTCGATCATTCCTGCGCGTGTCGATAATGTCGATGGCTCGCTTTTGCTGCAGGGACGCGATTTGTCGCAGCTTTACCCAATCCTGCCGGTGCCGTTTCCATGGACCCCGCCGTATCGGCTCAACGGTAACCTCAAACACGGTAGCGGCGTGTGGTCGTTCCGCGAGTTCAGCGGCAAGGTGGGCGAGAGCGACATCGCCGGCCGCTTCGACGTCAACCGCAAGAATGAGCGAGTCATGGTCGACGCCGACCTCGTCTCGCAGAGTCTCAATTACAAGGATCTGGGCGGCCTGGTGGGACTGCCGCCGCCGAGCGCGCCTGCCGAGAAGAGGACGGCCGCGCAGAACAAGGAGGCGGCCAAGCGCGAAATGTCAGGGAGGGCGCTGCCGACCAGGCCTTACAGCCTCGAGGGGCTGCGCGCGGTCGACGCCAAGGTGCGTCTCAAAGGCAAGCGCTTCATCGCGACCGATTTGCCGCTGGACAATCTGGACGCGGTGATGGATCTCAAGGACGGCGTGCTCAAGCTCCAGCCGCTCGATTTCGGCATTGCGGGCGGACATGTCTCGTCGGCGCTGACCATGGACGCGCGCGACAAGGTCATCAAGACCGATGGCGACGTCACCGTGCGCAACGTCGAGCTCAAGCTGATCGTGCCTGCGCTCAAACCACCGAAAGGCAGCGCGGGGAAGGTCGGCGGGCGCGCGAAGTTCACCGCGACCGGCAACTCGGTTGCCGACATGCTTGCAACCAGCAATGGCGAGATCGCGCTCATCAGTTGGGGCGGCGACGCGAGCGAGCTCTCCATCGTGCTCACCAATCTCGATCTCGCCCGCGCGGCCGAGCTTTTGATACGCGGCGACACCAATTCACCCATCCGCTGCGTCGTTGCGGACTTTGTCTCCACCAACGGCGTGATGGACGCCAGGACGCTGGTGATCGACACCGAAGCGGAAAAAATTCTCGGCGCCGGAACCGTCGACTTCGCCAAGGAGCGCTACGATCTCAAGCTCAATGCGCAGTCGAAGCGGGCCAGCCTGGTGGCGCTGCGTGGCCCGATCGTGATCGACGGCAGCTTCAAGAATCCGAACGTGCATCCCGCGGTCGGTCCGATCGTGGCACGTGTCGGGGCCTCAGTTGGGCTTGGCATCTTGAATCCCCTGGCGGCGCTGCTGGCGCTGGTCGACTTCGGCGGCGCAAGCGATGCCGATTGCCGGGCGCTCATCGGCGAAGCGAGCGGGAACGTGCAGGCAACGGCGACGGCGCAAAAGGAGGCGGCAAAATAACGACGGCGACGGGAACGCCACGTCCGCGTGTTTCATCTAATCCGGTTTCGAAGGCCTAATCGGCTATAACAGCCGAACAGGTTCGTGGGGTGGCGACGCGCATCCAAAGCGCTTCGCCAGCCGTATATCGGATGCAGCACAATTCAACCGAGGAGATCCAATATGAGAAGAGCAAGCATTATTGTCGCAAGCGCGTTGTTTATCGCAGCGGGAAGCGCAGTCGCCCAGGCGCCGAACGACGCGCAAATCGCGCATATAGTCGTGACCGCCAACCAGGTCGATATCGACGCGGGCAAGCTCGCCGAGTCCAAGTCGACCAACGCCGACGTCAAGGCATTCGGGCAGCGCATGGTTACCGATCACACCGGCGTCAACAAGTCGGCGACCGAGCTCGTCACCAAGCTCAAAGTCACGCCCGAAGACAATCCCACGAGCCAGGCGCTGAAGAAGGGCGGCGAGGAAAATCTCGCCAAGCTCAAGGGCCTGTCCGGCGCCGCGTTCGACAAGGCGTACGTCGATCACGAAGTCGCCTACCATCAGCAGGTGCTCGACGCCGTCGACAAGACGCTCATTCCAAACGCCAAGAACGAAGAGCTCAAGGCGCTGATCGTCAAGGTGCGGCCCGCATTTGTCGCGCACCTAGATCATGCCAAGATGCTTCAGTCCAAGATGGGCAAGGGTTGATCGGTGAAGTTGAATTCAGCGCGCGCGTTTCGCGTCGCGCCCGCACTGGCTGTTGCGCTGGGCCTGCTGCTATTCGGCAGCGGCCCGGTGCTGCCGAACGCGGCCGCCGCGAAGACTCATACGGTGACCATCGACGGAACCAGCTTCGATCCGGAGACGATCACCGTCAAGGCGGGCGACACGGTCGTCTGGGTCAACAAGGATCCGTTCCCGCACACCGCGACCTCGCAGGCCGGCGGATTCGATTCCAAGGAGATCCCGGCCGGCAAGTCGTGGCAGTTCAAGACGACCAAGGCCGGCGTGTTTGCGTACACCTGTACGTTCCATCCGACGATGAAGGCGACGCTTAAGGTGGAATAATCGTTTGCGAGTGCTGTCGTATTGCAAGTTGCTTGCATCACTTGCCGTCACTTCCGCCAATCGTGTCGTGAGCCGATCGAACGAACTGCGGAGTTGTCGCGAGCCGGAATCCATTCTTTGTCAACGAACACTGGATTCCCTCCAAAGACCGTGGACTTCCGCTTGGCCGGGAATGACGAATAAAGGGCGTCGTCCCCGCGAACGCGGGGACCCAGTGGCGTTCAAGCGCAAGACACCGGATTCCCGCTTTCGCGGGAATGACGAATGGTGCGCGTCTTCGCGCTGGAGCTTGTCCTCAAGTGCCTAATCGGAATGACGACAAGAGTATGTCGCGAATTTCTGACTCTCCACGTTAGCGCGGCAACTGCCTCAATCCCGCCGGAATCATCCATCGTTCGCCGAAGCGGAATCCGGCTTCGATGATCAACGCCAGCGCTGCCGCGGGGATCGCGCCGGCGAGCATCATCGCGTGATCGTTGAGCGCAAGCCCGGTCACGATGCGCTCACCATAGCCTCCGGCGCCGATGAACGCGGCGATGGTCGCCGTGCCGACGTTGATCACGGCCGATGTCTTGATTCCGGCGACGATGGTTGGCGCCGCGAGCGGCAGCTCGATCTTGCGCAGTATCGTACCCGGCCGCATGCCCAGCGATTGCGCGGCCTGGCGCATGCCTTTCGATATCTGCGTAAGCGCGGTGTGCGTGTTGCGCACGATAGGCAGCAGCGCATACAAGGCGAGCGCAATGAACGCGGGGACCGCGCCGATGCGTCCGGTGAGCGGGATCAGCATGGCAAGCAGCGCGAGCGCCGGAATGGTCTGCACGATGCCGGTTGCGCCGAGGATTACACCTTCGGTCGACGGACGCTTGGCCGCGAGTACGCCCAGTGGAATGCCGATGGCGATGCTCGCCGCCAGCGACAGGAACACCAGCAGCAGGTGCTCGTAGGTCAGTCGCGCGAAGTCCGGCCCGAACAGCTTGCGCCAGAAGTCGTCGGACGGCGCTGCGTTAGGCGGCGGCGCGCCTGCGCCGCTGGCCGCTGTACTCGGCGCCCGCGACACCGCGCCTGCGACGGCTGACGTTGCGCTTGGCGCCGGCGATGCCGCGCCCGCGCTGCCCGCGGTCGCGCGTTCCTTTATGAAGCCCGCGGCGACTGTCGCGAAATCCTTGCCGTCGAGCTCCGCGGCGGCGTTCATGCGCCGCATCGTCGCGTCATCGATCATGCCTTCCAGCTTCTGAAGTGCGTCCCAGGTTTTTGGAAACCGCTGCGGCAGGTCGGCGCGGTAGAGCAGGACCGCGTCGTAGCGCGGAAAGTAGTTGCGATCGTCGGCAAGCACCGTCAACCCGTACTTGTCGATCTTGGCGTCGGTCGAATAGATGTCGATCGCGTCGACCTGGCGCTGGGCGATCGCTTCGTAGGCGAGCCCGTGATCGAGCCCGCGCGGCGTCGCAAACGGCAAGTCGTACGCGCGCTTGAGTCCGGGCCAGCCGTCCGCGCGGCCGATGAACTCCTGCGAGAGTCCCAGCCGCAGCTCAGGATGCGCCTTGAGATCCGATAATTTCGAGATGCCCTTGGCGCGCGCGTCGTCGGCGCGCATGGCCAGTGCATACGTGTTGTTGAAGCCGAGCGGCACACCGGCCGCGAGCCCGATGGCCGCGAGCTTGGCATTGAGCTCGGAGAGCGGCGGGACGGCGTCAAGCTTGAGGATTTCCTTGGCGATGGTGCCGGTGTATTCGGGATAGATGTCGATGTTGCCGCCCTTGAGGGCGTTGAGGACGATCGCGGTGTTGCCCAGCCCCTGGTTGTGCGCCGCCGTGGCCTCGCCCGCGCCCGCCGCGGTCTGCTTGAGGATCTCGCCCAGGATGTACGACTCGGTGAAACGCTTGGAGCCGATGTTGAGCGTGGCCGCGCTCGCCGCCGTGGCCGACATGGCGATCGCGACAAGCCACATCGATGAAATTATTTTCGCCACCGGGTTCCAGTCGGTCATGTCGCGGTTCTGCGCCAATGTACACTAGCGACCGCCTGCGAGAGAGCCCGCCCTCGCTGCTCTCCGGCAGCGGTCCGCACCCAGACGACCCGTCTCGTGTCCCCTTATCCGCACCTCCTCGCCCCGCTCGACCTGGGGTTCACGACGCTGAAAAATCGCGTCCTCATGGGGTCGATGCACACCGGGCTCGAAGAGGAATCCGAAGGCTTCGACAAGATGGCGGCGTTCTACGCCGCGCGCGCGCAAGGCGGCGCGGCGCTGATCGTCACCGGCGGCATTGCGCCGAATTTCTTCGGGCGTCTCGAGCCGCGCGCCTCACAACTGTCGTTTTCAT
>Ga0193751_1001899_pt1 | contig 13031 bp, 13 predicted proteins | sample L1c2metaG_FD_143050 | JGI IMG/M metagenome (GOLD analysis project Ga0193751, IMG submission 143050) | Soil microbial communities from a riparian zone of the East river system, Colorado, United States - L1c2 | ecosystem: Environmental > Terrestrial > Soil > Riparian zone | place: USA: East River... | reverse complement strand
ATGATGCGGATCGCGCCGTCGGGCAATCCGCAGATCGCTTCGCGCGCCGCGAGCTTGGCGTCGAGATGGACGACGGACGGGCCGCCTTCCGCCTTTGGCAGCAGGATGGCGTCCGGGCGTCCGGCGACGACCGCGTCGAGATCGGCGTCGGTGAGCCCGGTGTCGAGGCCGTTCACCCGCACCAGCAGGCGCGGACGCTGCGGCTTGGCGCCGACGTCGTTGAGGAACGCGAGGGTGGCGGCGCGCGCCGCTTCCTTGCGGTCGGCGGCGACCGAATCCTCGAGATCGACGATCAGCGCGTCGGCGCCGCTCTCGAGGCCCTTGGCTTGCTTGCGCGGGCTGTCGCCCGGCACGAACAGCAGCGAGCGCATTGCTGACACTCCCGCACGCGCATGGTTCGAGACGCCGCCTTCGGCGGCTCCTCACCATGAGGCTGATGGTTAGGCCGGACGCATGCGCATGTAGGCCTGGCGGCGGCACTCGGCCACCAGCTTGCCGTCCTGGTTGAAGGCGCGGTGCAGCAGGTCGACGATCCCGGCCTTGGGCCGCGACTTCGACTCGCGCTTGCTCAGCACCTCGGTGGTGGCGTGGAGCGTGTCGCCCTCGAACAGGGGATGGGGGAATTTCACCTCGGTCATGCCGAGGTTGGCGATGGTGGTCCCGACGGTGAGGTCGTTGACCGAGATGCCGATCATCAGGCCGAGGGTGAACAGCGAGTTCATCAGCGGCTTGCCCCACTCGGTCTCCTGCTCGCAGAAGTGCCGGTCGATGTGCAGCGGCTGCGGATTGAGCGTCATGTTCGAGAACAGCATGTTGTCCATCTGGGTCACCGTGCGGGTGAGCCGGTGCTGGACCACTTCGCCGGGCGTGAAGTCCTCGAAGTAGAGCCCGCCGCGCGGATGCCGGATCGCGGTCGCCTGCGCCATGGAAGTCCTCCCTGTCCAAGCCGTCATTAATATCCCGTTTACCATAAAGGCCGATGGTGCGAAGCGGGCAAGCAGCATGGCCGTCGGGGCGGCAAGCGACGTTGGAGGCACGGTCGTCGGGGCCATCCGGGAAGCCTCCCGGGCGACCGGGACCGGCTTCGAATATTTGCTCAAGACGGCGATGCGGGAATCGAGCTTCAACCCCAACGCCAAGTCGTCGAAAAGCTCGGCCACCGGCCTGTTCCAGTTCATCGACCAGACCTGGCTCGCCACCCTCAAGCAGTCCGGACCGAGCCTCGGCTACGGCCGCTATGCGGGCGCCATCGCGCGCACGTCCTCGGGCCGCTACGTGGTGCCGAACGCGGCAATGCGCCGGCAGATCATGGGCCTGCGCAACGATCCGACCGCCAACGCGATGATGGCCGGCGCCTTCACCCAGACCAACGCGGCGCGGCTCGGCCGCGCGCTCGGCCGCAGCCCGACCGACGGCGAGCTCTACATCGCCCACTTCCTCGGCCAGGGAGGCGCCGTCAAGCTGATCTCCGCGGCCGGGAATGCGCCGCAAGCCAAGGCCGCCAACCTGTTTCCCCATGCGGCGCGCGCCAACCATTCGATCTTTTTCGACAAGCAGGGTGGGGCGCGCAGCTCGGCCGAAGTCTATCGCGTGCTGGTCGCCAAGCATGACGGGACCGCGATGCCGCCGCTGCCGGCCGTGGCATCGGCGCCGCTCCAGCCGGCCGCGCCAGCGGCGCCCGCTGCCGCACCGGCTGCGTCCACAACGGCGACGCCGGCGACCTCCCCCGGCCTCATCGGCGTCGTGCCGGCGACGGCCGCCGCCTCCGCGTCCGACCCTCCGCTGTTCAGCAATCTGTTCAGCAGCGACCGGCGCGAGCCGGTCTCGCCGTTCGTGCGCGACCTGTGGGGGAGGAACAATGTGGGCCTGGCGCAACCGGCCTCCGCGTCGCTCGCGACCCCGCCCGCCGTAGCGCAGCCGGCCGTGGCGCAGCCCGCGGCGGCCCAGCCGGTTGCGGCGGCCGTGCCCGCCAATGGCGTGAACGCCACCGGCCGCATCGGCACCTCGCTCGAGCTGTTCCGTTTCCTCCAGCCGGACGCGCCCGCGGCCCCCGGCACGCGGCCGATCTGACGCGTCCCGTTTTCGGCGCGTTAAGAATTCGGCAATCTTCCCAAATATTTATGGTGAACTCTTTGTTAATCCCGCGGGATTAGTCTGGCTGCTGCCGAATGCAGTCGCGTCGCGTTGGGTAGAGCCATGATCGTTCGACAGTTCCTGCAATGGGTGCGCACCGCGCCGGCGGCCGACCGGGTCGATGCGACCAGCGCCCTGGCCCGCGCCTATCTTTATTCCGATCTCTCGAAGGACGACCGCATCGCCGCCGAAGGCGCGATGCTGATGCTGCTCGACGATGCCTCGCCGCTGGTGCGTGCGGCGCTGGCGCAGGCGCTGGCGGCTTCGCCCGAGGCGCCGCCGACCGTCATATTTGCACTTGTCGCCGACCTGCCGGAGATCGCCGGCATCGTGCTGGAGCGCTCGCCGGTGCTGGTCGACGCCGATCTCGTCGACCGCGTGGGCGGCGGGATCGCGTGGGCCCAGGCGGCGATCGCGCGCCGCGCGCCGCTGCCGCGGCCGGTCGCGGCCGCGCTCGCCGAGGTCGGCTCGCCGGAAGCCTGCCTGATCATGATCGAAAGCCCGGACGCCGAAATCCCCGCGTTCTCGTTCGAGCGCCTGATCGACCGGCACGGCCATCTCGCCGCGGTGCGTGAAGCGCTGCTGGCGCGCGACGACCTGTCGGCCGCCCACCGGCAGGCGCTGGTGGTGAAGCTCTCGGCGAGCCTCGCCGGGTTCGTGGTCGACCGGAACTGGATGGAGGAGGGGCGGGCGCACGGCATCGCCCGCGAGGCATGCGAGAAGGCGACCGTCACCATCGCGGCCGGCGCGCCTGCGTCCGATACGGCGCGGCTGGTGCGACACCTGCGCGAGAGCGCGCAGCTCACCGCGGGGCTCATTCTGCGCGCGCTGCTGTCCGGCAACGTCGCGCTGTTCGAGCAGGCGCTGGTCGAATTGTCCGGGTTGCCGGCCGCGCGCGTCGCCGGCCTGGTGCACGACCCGCGCGGCGCCGGATTGCGGGCGCTCTACGAGCGCACCGGGCTGCCGCCGTCGGCCTTTCCGGCGGTGCGCGCGGCGCTCGACGCCATGCACGACAGCGGCTTCCTCGGCGATCCCGGCGGCGCGGCGCGGCTCAAGCGCCGCATGATCGAGCGCGTGCTGACGTGCTGCGAAGACCATCCGTCGGCGGACGTCGAGCCGCTGCTGATGCTGTTGCGCCGCTTCGCCACCGAGGCGGCGCGCGAAGAGGCGCGGCTGTTCTGCGACGAGCTGGCGGCGGCGTAATCAAGCGTAGGGTGGGCTAAGGTCACCGAAGGTGACCGTGCCCACGCGTTCTTCGCAGCAAACAAACAGTCCACGTGGGCACGCGCGCTGCGCGCGCTTAGCCCACCCTACGGTGCTACGGCACGAGCTTTGGCGCGTCGGCCGCGTCGAGGTAGCCCGGGCGGTCGCGGTTCTCATGCACCAGGAAGTCCTCGGTGACCTGGCGCAGGCGCTGCGCCAGCACCTGGGCCTTGCGCTCCGAGTTCCCTTCGTCGTTGCGATGGACGATCGCCATGATCCCGTCGACGTGCTGGTCGAGCAGCGCGCGCGGGATGCGCGCCGGTTCGGGCGAATGCTCGATCAGCCGGCACAGGCTAGCGGCGACCGGCTCGACCAGCGGGAAGCCGAAGGTCGCGGCCTCGCCCTTGATGTCGTGGGCGGCGCGAAACAGCTCGTCGCGGGTTTGGTCGGTGAAGCCCGCCGCGACCGCGCGCCGCGCCGCGTCGAGGCGCGCGCACTCGCTCTCCATCCAGCGGGCGAAATCGCCCGACAGCTCGAACAACGCCTGCTCGGCGCGCGCCACCGGGTCCGGCGCGGCGCTGTCGCCCGGCTGCGTCGGCACCACCGCCTTCTTGAGCTTGTTGGGCAGAACGATCACGTCGTGATCGCCGTACGCCGTCACGGCGGGCCGGGCAGCGCGGTCGGGATCCTTCATCGTCCGGCTCCTTCCCGCACCTTCACGCCAGGGCCTTGGCCTTGTCCAGCAGCGGCGGCTGCTTGATCACCTCCGCCTTGCCGCCCTTGCGCCGCTCCGGGCCGGCGTAGTTGGGGCTGACGTTGCGGCGCCGGTCGGGGCCGAAATAGGTCTTGGTCTTGATGAACGGCCGCGGGTTGACCACGATGTTGAGAGTGCGCTGGTAGAGCGCCTTGGCCGAGATCGGCTTGGCCAGGAACTCGGTGATGCCGGCGTCGCGCGCGGCGATCACGCGCTTCTTCTCGGAATGGCCGGTCAGCATGATGATCGGCACGTAGGGATTGGCGTTGGCGCCGGGCTGGCGGATCATCTGGGTCAGCTCGAGCCCGTCGAAGATCGGCATCGCCCAGTCGGTGATGACGATGTCGGGCGAGTAGTGGGTGAAGGCTTCGAGGCCGGCGGCGCCGTCCTCCGCTTCGTACACCTCGCGGGTGCCGAAGCCGTGCAGCAGGGTGCGCAGGATGCGGCGCATGTGCGCGTTGTCGTCGATGACGAGGAAGCGCAGGCGGTTGAAGTCGATGCGGACCATGGCAATCTCGACGGCGCGCCGGCCGGCCGGCCGCACCGCCCGGCAACGCTAGGCATTCGCCGTTAACGAATAGTTTAGGATGGGGGCGGCAGGGGGCCGATCCGGACATGCTCCAGCCGGCTGAGGTGATGTCGCACGATCCCCTTGCTGCGTTGAACGAGCAGGTGCGCCGCGACTTGGAGCGCGTCGCCCATCCGTGCATGCCGTGGCTCGCGCCGCGGATCGGGCCGGACGGAAAGCCGGCGCTCGATGTCCTGATCGTCGGCGCCGGCCAATCGGGGATCGCGGTCGCCTTCGCGCTGATGCGCGCGCAGGTCACCAACATCCTGGCGATCGACAAGGCGCCATACGGCCGGGAAGGCCCGTGGCTCAGCTATGCGCGGATGCACACCCTGCGCAGCCCGAAGGAATACACCGGCCCCGACCTCGACATCCCGAGTCTCACCTACCGCGCCTGGCACGAGGCGCGCTTCGGCGAAGCCGATTGGCAGGCGCTGCCATCGATCGGCAAGGAGCGCTGGGCCGAATACCTGCTGTGGGTGCGCGAACGGACCGGCGTGCCGGCCCGCAACGGCGTCGAGGTGCTCGATATCGCGCCTGCGGCGGACGATCTCATCGCCGTCACGGTCGCCGAAGGCGGCCGGCGCCACACGCTGTGCACGCGCAAGGTGGTGCTGGCGACCGGTCAGGAAGGCGCCGGACGCTGGTCGATGCCGGATTTCGTCGCGGCCCTGCCGGCACATTTACGCGCGCACGCGGCCGACGCCATCGATTTTCCGGCCTTGCGCGGCAAGACCGTCGCGGTGCTCGGCGCCGGCGCATCGGCGTTCGACAATGCGGCCGTCGCGCTCGAGCACGGCGCTGCCGCCGTGCACCTGTTCTGCCGCCGGGTCGAGCCGCAGACGATTCAGCCGTTTCGGTGGCTGACCTTCGCGGGCTTCCTGCGGCATTTCTCCGAGCTCGACGATGCCTGGCGCTGGCGCTTCATGCGCACGATCCTCGGCTTGCGCGAAGGCTTCCCGCAGGAAACCTACGACCGCTGCGCCCGTCACAAGAACTTCGTGCTGCACACCGGCGCGCCGTGGCTCGGCGCCGAGGCGGTGAACGGCCAGGCCGAGATCAGGACGCCGGCCGGCCGATTTCGCGCCGATTTTTTGATCTGCGGCACCGGCGTCGCGGTGGACTTCTCGGTGCGGCCGGAGCTGGCGCGGTTCGCCGGCAACATCGCGACCTGGGGCGATCGATTTACGCCCCCGCCCGGCGAACGGGACGAACGGCTCGCCCGCTATCCGTACCTTGCCGCCGACTACGCCTTCGTCGAGAAGGAGCCCGGACGCACCCCATGGGTGCGCAACATCCATCTGTTCGCGATCGCCTCGAGCGCGAGCTTCGGGCCGTCCGGCGCGTCGATCAACGCCATGACGAGCGCGGTCCCCAAGCTCGTGTCCGGCATCACGCGCGGGCTGTTCGTGGCCGACGTCGAGCGCCATTGGGCGTCGCTTCAGGCCTATGACGTCCCGCAGGCCGTGATCCGTCCTCCGCCGGCGGCGGGACTCTTATGACCAAATTGTTCGCTCAAAATACGTTCGTCGAGGCTGTGGCCGGGGTCGAACAGCATGTGCATGGCGACGGCGTGATCCATGGCGATGTCGACCGCGCGCACCTCGACATGGTCGGCGGCGCCGCTTCGAAGAGCCACTACTTGTCGCGGCGCCACTACGCAAAGCTCAATCGCAGACCAGCTCGCGAATCTTTTTCACCACGGCGCTATCCGTGTTCTCGGCGATACCACGCAGGATGTCGTCACGAGGGTGGGCTGATCCGCGTTGTCGGCTGGTGGCGCTCCTTGTCGATCCACTCCCACACGTCGTCTTCGCTCACCTTGAAGGCGGCGGCGACATGGCGCACGAGATCGCAGACCAAAAGGCCATAATGCTCATGAGTGAGCTTGCCGGGATGAATATGGCACACGATATCGTCGTCGGGTCCCTTAAACATGATTACCAAGGGGTCCTCGATTTTCATCGTTTTCTGCCGCCGACCGAGTTGGCTCATGGGTGTGCCCCGCGCCCTAATATCCGAACTGTTCGCTCAGGATGCGTTCGTCGAGGCTGTGGCCGGGGTCGAACAGCATGTGCATGGCGACGGCGTGATCCATGGCGATGTCGACCGAACGCACCGAGCGCACCTCGACATGATCGGCGACGGCGGCGACCGGGCGCCGCTCCGCGTCGATCACCTCGATGGTGACGCGGGCCTGGTCGGGCAGCAGCGCGCCGCGCCAGCGGCGCGGCCGGAACGGGCTGATCGGCGTCACCGCCAGCAGCGGCGAGTCGATCGGGATGATCGGTCCCTGGGCGGAGAAATTGTAGGCGGTCGATCCGGCCGGCGTCGCCACCAGGATGCCGTCGGCGACCAGCTCCGGCAGCCGCACCTTGCCGTCGATCAGGACGCGCAGGCGCGCCGCCTGATAGATTTGGCGGAACAGCGACACCTCGTTGACGGCGCGATGCTCGTGCGCGCGGCCGTCGACGTCGCGCGCGCGCATGAGCAGCGGGTGGATGACGGCGGTTTCGGCCGCGGCCAGCCGTTCGGCGAGGCTGTCCTCATGAAACTCGTTCATCATGAAGCCGACCGTGCCGCGATGCATGCCGTAGATCGGCCGGCGCGTGCCCATGAGGCGATGCAGGGTCTGCAGCATCAGGCCGTCGCCGCCGAGCGCCACGACCACGTCGGCGGTGTCGATCGGCGCGTCGCCGTAGCGCGCGGCCAGGCGCTGGCGCGCCTGCTCGGCCTCGGGACTGGGGCTCGCCACGAAGGCGATCCGCGCGTATGGGGACGTGGGACTCATCGGGTCTCGCGGCGTTCGAGCATGCGGCGCAATCACGCGAACGGCCGCGGTCGGCGCGCCGCCGAACGAAGGTGAGGCAGATGGAGCGCGCAGTCCTCGTCTATACGACCTATCCGTCCGTTGTCGAGGCGGAGAAGGCGGGCCGGGCGATCGTCGAGCGGCGGCTCGCCGCCTGCGTCAACATCCTGCCCGGCATGGTGTCGCATTATTGGTGGCAGGGCGCGATCGAGCGCGGCGAGGAGGCGGTGATGATCTTCAAGACCCGCGCGTCGCTCGCCGACAAGGTGCGCGCCGCCGTCAAGGCGAGCCACTCCTACACGACGCCGGCCATCCTGGTGGTGCCGGTCGAGGGCGGCGATGCGGGGTATCTTGAATGGATCATGGCGGAGACGGCGGAAGGAGAAGCGAATAGCGAATAGCGAATAGCGAATAGCGAATAGGAAGAGTGTCGGGCGCGCGCCCCTTCTTCGCTAAACTATTCGCTATTCGCTACTCGCTATTCGCTCTCTCTTCAGTAAACCACCGTGCCTTCCATCGCGCCCTTGAGGTCCTGGAATTCCTGGCAGCCGGTGCCGCCGCAGATCAGGCGGATTCTCTCCAAAAAGTCGGCGGCCTTGAGCATGTTGCCCTGCTCGACGTGCCACATGCCGTAGTACTGCCACGTGCGCACGTGGTTCGGGTCGATCGCCAGCGCCTTGTCGTACCAGACCTTGGCCAGCTCGTAATTCCCGAGCTTGCGGTTGGCGTAGCCGATGTAGTTGGCGACCTCCGCGCTGTCGTCGCGGCCGAGCGCCTTGAAGGCGGCGATGCCTTCTTCGTACTTGCCGTCGAGCACCAGCACGCGCGCCGCGCGGTAGCCGTCGATGAACTCCTGCTCGCTCTTCTTGTCCAGCTGCTTCTTCTTGGTGGCCTTCTGGCCGGAGTCCTTGGGCGGGGTCTTGGGCTCGGGCGACGTGCGCGGGTCGGGATCGCCGGCGGCGAGCGCCGGGCCGAGGGTAACGGCAAGGCCGAACAGCACGGTGGTGGCGAGGGCACCGAGGCGGCGGGCACGGCGTTCGATCATGGGAACCTCCGGGTGGGGTGGTTGGGCGATCATACGCGCACGTCAGCGTTGTTCGCATTCACGCGACCGTGATCGCGCCGTTTTCCTGCGTTGCCGCCGGCGCGGGCCGCATTGTAGAAGGGGGCGTTCGGTAAAGGGGGATTCGATGTCCGCATTCCGCATGCTGGCCGTGCCGCTGCTGCTGGCCGCCCTGGGCGCGCCGGCCGCGGCCGACGACGTGACCGACGCGCTCGATCAGGCGCGCAAGGCCTACCAGTCCGGCGACTTCGCCGCCGCCAAGCAATCGGCCGATCTCGCCTCGCAGCTGATCGGGCAGAAGAACGCCGAAGGGTTCGCCACGTTGCTGCCGGCGGCGATGGCGGGCTGGACCGCCGGCGAGGTGGAGACGACCGCGCTCGGCAACGTCGGCTTCGGGGTGACCGCGGCGAGCCGGACCTACACCGGCCCCAAGGGGCAGACGGTGCAGGTGCAGATCAGCGGCGATTCCGCCCTGCTCACCCAGTTCGCGACCGTGCTGAGCAATCCGCAGATCGCCGGCGTGCTCGGCAAGATCGTCACGGTCGGCAACCAGCACGGCATCCAGAGCAAGGAAGGCGACGTCCATATCGTGATCAACAACAAGTTCCTGGTGTCGGTCACCGGCTCGGCCCCGCCCGAGGCGAAGCTCGCCTACGCCCAGGCGGTCGACGTCGCCAAGCTCGGCAAGATGTAAGTGTTGCTCAGATCGCCAGCTGCCACATGACCGGAACGAAGTCGTAGTTCGCCCCGCTCTTGGTCACGTGCCCGGATGCCGGGAACGGGAAGTGATAACCCTGCACCAGCATCCGGTCGGCGGCCGCGCGGTCGAGCAGGTGCTTGCGCGTGTCGACCGCCAGGCTGCCGTCCATGTCGAAGGCCGGCTGCCATTCGGGATTGCGCAGGAACAGCCACGGATGGCTGGTGACGTCGCTGAGCACCAGCATCGACTGGCTGCCGGAGGCGACCGCGAAGGCGGTATGGCCGGGCGTATGACCGTAGGCGGCGATCGAGGTGACCCCGGGCGCCACTTCCTTGCCCGGCTCGAATTGCTGGACTTTCACGTTCTTGAACACGCGCCGCACGTTGAGGAAGTTGCCCTTGAGGGCTTGCGGGGCCGTGCTCAGCTTGGCGTCGTCCATCCAGTAGGCCCACTCGGGCGCCGGCACGAGGATTTCCGCATTGGGGAACACCAGCTCGTCGTCCTTGGTCTTGATGCCGTTGATGTGGTCGGGATGGAAATGCGAGATCACGATGGTGTCGATCGCCGCGGGGGCGATGCCGGCGGCGGCGAGGTTCTCCGGCATCGAGCCTGACGCCGCGCCGGGGATCTGGCCGGCGGTGCCGGTATCGAGCAGCACGAGGCGCGCGCCGGTGTTCACCAAGAGGGTGGTGAACGGGATCGGCAGCTTGTCGGTCGGCAGGAACGAATCCGCCAGGGCCTGCTGCACCTGCGGGAACGCGACGTTGCGCACGAACTTGTCGTCGATCGCCCGGTTCCAGACGCCGTCGTAGAGCGCCGTCATCTCGTAGTCGCCGAGCTTGTAGCGGTAGAGGCCGGCGGCCTGCTTTCCGGCGGGCGGCGCCTTGGCGAGGGCCGCAACCGGCAGGGCGGCGGCGGCGAGCGCGGAGCCGGCGAGCAGCGATCGGCGGTTGATCTGCGTCATGGGTGGTCCTCCCTTGGTGAGATCGCCATTCTCCACAATGGCTAACAACGGCGCCGGGCGGAAATTCCGCCGCGCCGGGCGCTCAGGCCCGGGCCGTGTGGGCGGCGGCCCCGGCCTGCGGCGCTTCGGCTTCCAGCTCTTCGAGCGGCCGCTGGTTGGGCTCGATTCCCCAGAGGTAGACGACGGCGATCTGGATGATGAGCAGCGCGGTCATCAGCCCGAGCACGCCGCCGACCCCGTAATCCTTGAACAGGGCGATGACGATGAACGGCGAGACGATGGTGGCGGCGCGGCCGATCGTGTTGCAGATGCCGTTGGCGCGCAGGCGGATCTCGGTCGGGAACAGCTCGGGCGTGTAGACCCCGAACAGGATGGAAACCTGCACATAGATCGAGATCACCAGCAGCACGCCGACGGTCAGCAGCAGCCCCGGCTCGTGCATGAAGGGGTAGATGCTGCCGAACAGGATGGTGAGCACCGTCGCCCCGATGATGCTGCGCCGGCGCCCCAGCCGGTCGGCGACCAATGCGCCGACCGCGCAGCCGGCAATCGACCCGAAGCTGATGACGAGGGTGAAGGCGAACGAGCGCGCGATGCTCAGTCCCTGCTGGATGAAGAATTGCGGCAGCCACAGCACGAAGCCGAAGATCAAGGTATTGATCGAGATGAGGGTGACGCAGCCGACCACCATGCGCGGCAGGATGGCCGGGCTCAGCAGCGACGCGAGGCTTAATGCCGGTGCGGCCGCGGCGGGAGCGGAGGCGGGCGCGGGCAGGGGACCGGCGCCCGCAGCCTCGCGCTCGATCGCCTGGAGCAGCGCCTCGGCTTCGGCGGTGCGGCCTTTGGACTCGAGCCAGCGCGGCGACTCCGGGAGCGCCTTGCGCAGGTACCAGACGACGAAGGCGCCGATGCCGGCGATGACGAACATCAGGCGCCAGCCGAGGCCGGGAAGCAGGACCGCCAGGAAACCGGAACTGTCCTTGGCGGCCGCCGCCCCCCAGGCGCTGACGCCCGGAATGATCAGGGTGCCGAGCAGGACCGTCACCGGCAGCCCGGAGACGACGATGAACGCCATCGACGCCAGCCAGCGGCCGCGCACGCGCGGCGGCACGAACTCGGTCAGCGTCGAATAGCCGACCACGATCTCGGCGCCGAGCCCGAGCCCGATGACGAAGCGGACCCAGTTGAGGACTTCCATGGTGGGCGCAAGCGCGGCGGCGAGCGAGGCGACGCCGAACACCAGCAGATTGAACTGATAGGTGAAGCGCCGGCCGTAGTGATCGCCGAGGAACCCGGCGGCGAAGGAGCCGATCGTCATCCCCAAGAACGTCAGGGAGACGAACTGGGCGTTCTTGGGGAGGGTGGAGAAGCCGCTCTGCAGGGCCGCGCCCAGCACGGTCGTGCCGACGTAAAGATCGTAGCCGTCGAAGAACATGCCGGCGCCGATCAGCCAGAAGATGCGGTGATGGAACGACGAGATCGGCAGCCGGTCGAGGCGTGCGCCGGCATTGACCGTGGACATGGGCTTCCTCCCCCCCAAGCATATTGTTTGGCCCGGTTAATCCGGGTGGCGGCAAGTTATACGAATTGCCGGCGCGGCACTACGGCGAAAGCTCAGCTTCCGTCCGCCTCGTCGGCCAGCGCCTTGCGGTATCCGAACGCCCAAGCGAGGCTCTGCACCAGCAGGAACAGGCCGGCCGCCGCGCCCAGCACGATGAGCGCGCCGGTGTCGAGAAACGTCGCGTAGCTGCCGCTCGACATGGTGAGCGAGAGACGGAAGCTGTCCTCGAGGCGGTCGCCGAGCACCAGCGCCAGCAGCAGCGGCGCCATCTCGTAGCCGAACTTGCGCAGCAAATAGCCGAGGCCGCCCGACGCGGCCATGATCCAGATGTCGGTGGTGCTGAAATTCACGCTGTAGACGCCGATGACCGAGACCACGAGGATAATCGGGACCAGCCATCCGTAGGGAATGCGCAACAGGTTCACGAACAGGCCGACCAGCGGCAGGTTGAGGACCAGCAGGATCACGTTGCCGATGTACATGCTGGCGACGAGGCCCCAGAACACCTCCGGGTGGTCGACGAGCAGCAGCGGGCCGGGCTGCACGCCGTGGATGGTCAGCGCGGAGAGCAGGATCGCGGTCGCCGGGATCGACGGGATGCCGAGCGCCAGCAGCGGGATCATGGCGGTGCCGGTGACGGCGTTGTTGGCGGTCTCCGGGCCGGCGACGCCGGCGATGGCGCCCTTGCCGAACTGCTCGGGATGCTTGGAGAAGCGCTTCTCCAGGGCATAGGACACGAACGTCGACACCACGTGGCTCACTCCGGGAATGATCCCGAAGATGAAGCCGACGATCGAGGCGCGGCCGATCGCCGGGGCGGATTCCTTCAGGTCGTTCCAGCGCGGCACCAGGTCGCGCAGCTTCGGGTGGATCGCCTTGATGGCCGCGGTCTGCTCCAGGTTGATCAAAATCTCGGAAACCCCGAACAGCCCGATGGCGAGCGAGGTGAAGGAAAGGCCGCTCGCCAGCCCGACCTGGCCGAAGGTGAAGCGCGGCAGGCCGGTGAGGTTGTCGAGGCCGATCGTGCCGATGGCCAATCCCAATAGCACCATGGCGGCGGTCTTCGCGCGCGGGCCGGCGGACACGGCGGTCACCACGCCGAGCGCCAGCAGGATCAGCACCACCTCGACCGGCGGGCCGATCGCGATCATCAGCTTGGCGAGCGGCGGGGTGATGAGCATCAGGCCGAGAATCGAGACCGTGCCGCCGACGAAGCTGCCGACCGCGGCGATCATCAGCGCCGGCCCGGCGCGGCCCTGGCGCGCCATCTCGTAGC
>Ga0193751_1001898_pt1 | contig 13034 bp, 12 predicted proteins | sample L1c2metaG_FD_143050 | JGI IMG/M metagenome (GOLD analysis project Ga0193751, IMG submission 143050) | Soil microbial communities from a riparian zone of the East river system, Colorado, United States - L1c2 | ecosystem: Environmental > Terrestrial > Soil > Riparian zone | place: USA: East River... | reverse complement strand
GAGATCGACGTCATCTTTCTTCCACCCCGTCTTCTCCCAGATCTTATGCATGGCGCCGACCGGAGCCATCATCACCCACTTCGGCTCGACTCCGCTGGTAGCCTGCGCAACAATGCGGACCATCACACTTGCGCCCAGTTCTTTCGCGCGCGCCGCACTGGTCACGACCAGCGCCGCCGCTCCGTCATTCACTCCGGGAGCGTTGCCGGCAGTAACGGTGCCATCTTTCTTAAAGGCGGGCTTGAGCGCGCGCAGCACTTCGATGGTGGTGTCTTCGCGCGGACCTTCGTCCTTGTCGAAAATTACGGGCGGCTGCCCTTTTTTCTTAGCCGGGATTTCAACAGGAACAATCTGCGACTTGAAGCGGCATTCCTTCTGCGCGGCGACCGCCTTGCGATGCGAGTTGACGGCGAACTCGTCCTGCTCTTCGCGGGTGATGCCGTATTTCTCGGCAACGTTCTCCCCCGTCAGTCCCATGTGATAGTCGTTGTAAATGTCCCACAACCCATCGTGCACCATGGAGTCGACCAGTTGTCCGTTGCCCAGACGATATCCCTTGCGCGCGTTCGGCAGAAGATAAGGCGCGTTGGTCATGGACTCCATACCACCGGCGACGACGATCGAGCTGTTGCCGGTTTCGATGGCCTGTGCCGCAAGTGCGACCGCTTTCAATCCTGAGCCGCATACCTTGTTGATTGTCATGGCACCCACCTCGGGTGCGAGTCCGCCGAATAGCGCCGCCTGTCGCGCCGGATTTTGACCAAGTCCGGCGGAGACGACATTGCCCATGATGCACTCGTCGACTTGCTGTGGCTGCAAGTTCGCCCGCTTGACTGCTTCCCGCACCGCGATCGCGCCCAGTTGCGGAGCGGCTATATCGCTCAGACTTCCCTGAAATTTTCCGATTGGTGTGCGGCATCCCGCGATGATCACAACATCATTAGATCCGGCCATGGTTGCGCTCCTCGACGCTCTTTAGACGCTCTTCAGACGCGCTCGTTCAAGCTATCGTCGTTGAAAATCGTCTCTCATTATAGATGGCGGAAAGCTTCGCGAAGTTTCGCGCCGCGCAATCCCGCCGGCATCGCAGCGAACTTTTTTGAAACACGCGAGCGGCGAAAGCAACGTCGTAGGGACCACGGCAGCGTGAGTTGTGATGTCACGCGAACTTTTTCTTCGCGCGCGAGTCGCGCATGTGACTTTGGTGCGTCGGCGCATGCTCTCGTTTCGATCATTTTTCTCTTGACTTCGTTCTGCGTTGACTCTATACATTCAATCAGTTGCAACAGAAGACCGTTGCGAAATTCCATGAACAATGGAAAGGGAGAATAGATCCATGGCAACCAAAAAGAAAGCAAAGAAGAAAAGCAGCAAAAAGCACTAAGCAACTGCAACAGGCAACGACAAAGGGGACGCGATGAGCGTCCCCAAAGTTTTTTACAACACTCTCCACATTAGTCACAATGGAGAGACAGGCGCCTCGCCCGTCCAGCCGAGAAACCCGGTTCCCCACCCGACACCGCCCGCCTCACTAATTCACTCTAGAAGCCGATTTCTTCTGCGGCGCCGCCACGATCTTCTCCGTAGCCGGACAAAGATTGCGATAGGGACAGAACGCGCAGTGATACTTCGGATTGGCAGCAAACTCCCCGCGCGCGATTCCGTCCGCCACCTTTTGCACCCGCAACTTTGCCTCTTCCAGCTCCGCGTCAGTCCGCGTCGTGCAGACAGCCGTGTTGTTTTCGAGGTTATAGAGAACGAGGCGGTCGGCGTGTTTTCCCAACGTCTCCCGCGCCGCAATCGCATACAAGGAGAGTTGCAGGCTCTCGTCGGCATCCTCTTGGGAGCACGGCTTGCCCGTCTTGTAGTCCACGATGGCCACGGTGTCCGGCCCGGTGCGATCCATGCGATCCACACGCCCGGTCAATTTTGACGACCCCACTTGCAGCTCAAATCTGTGTTCGGTCTCAATAATTTCCGGCGGCGGCCCGCTGCGTGCAACCTCAAAGAACTGCCGCAACTGCTCCATTCCCTGCCGCAGATACAGCTCATACTGATAGCGGTCGGCAATGCCCGCACCCGCCAGGTCAGCCCGAAACAGTTCGATCAAGTCGTCGTCGCCAATCTCGCGCTGACAGCGTTGCGCATCGTAGAAGGTGTGCAACACGCGATGCATGGCTGCTCCGTAATGCAGCGCGGCGGCGACATCGCGGGGAAGGTTCCACTCCCGTTCGAGCTTGAAGCGCAGCGGACACATTTCGTAAGTGCCGATGGACGACGCGCTCAGGCTCGTGGTGAAGCTCGCCGATGGCGGCATCATCAGCCACGTGGCCACATTCGAATGCTCCAGCGCGATTCTCTGTTCCTCTTCCGCAAACAAAGTATCTTGCACGGCCGCTGCCGAGTGTGTTGACCAGAACTTTCTGTAAGGCAGACTGCCCATAAACTCCCGCAGGAATTTGCTTGGCCTCGTCTCCTTGCCCGTGCCCTGCTTCGCATAGATCGCAAGCGTGTCCTTGGCGCGCGTCATGGCCACATAGAAAAGCCGGCGCTCTTCCTGCTCGTGCAACGTTTTGTCGGGTATCAAAGACGCACCCGAAGTTCGCAATTCCGCCGGAAACGCAATGAGCGGCTCATGATAACTGCACGGAAAGGAGGTTGACGACCCACGCAGCACCGCTACGTGCCGATATTCGAGCCCTTTCGCTGCATGCGCCGTCAAGAGGTGCACCCCATCGCCCGGGTTGCTCTGAAGCGCGATTGAGCCCCGCGCCTCCACAAAATAATCAAGGTACTCGAGGAATTCGGCAGGAGCCCCGGTTTCGGTGGTGGCTTTCTTATGCCACTCTTCCACAAACTTCAGGAACGCCAGCACCAATGCCGACCGTGGCAGTTCGAAGTGCCGGACGATGAGATTCGCTGCATAGTCCGCTCGAGCCCCATCCTTCTCCACTTCGTGGTGCATCTTCTCTACGCTTTCGAGCACCGCGGCACCGTTCGGCAGCTTTCCCAAGACGATGCGGAGATCGAGATCGTCCCGTCGCACCGCCTTCATTGCCGCCCGCAATTCCACCGGATTGATGCCAAACTGCGGCAGCGCCGCCACGCGAAACAGGCTGGCCGCATCATTGAGCGATACCGCCGCGCTTAAGCACGCCAGTACATCGCGGACTTCGGGCGTGTGCAGAACATCCAGGCCCTCGATGGAGAATGGAATGCCCCGCTCCGCAAGTTCATGGACCAACTCATCGCGATGGCTATGCTGGCGATAAAGCACCGCAAAATCGTTCCACTTGCAGCGCTGCTCCCTATGCTTCTTCTGAATCCGATAGGCAACGTCCGCAGCCTCGACCTCCCTGTCCAGCCAAGTGACAATTTCAACCAGCGGCGCAGCGGTGCCGTCTCCCCTATGCTCGGCCTCTTCATCGCGTAGCGATGCAAGGGGTGCACGCTGGTACGAAATCGAACTCGCTGGTTGCGCGAATACCTGAGGGTTCTCCGCCACAATACTAAAAGCGCAGCGCAGGATCGGCGTGAGCGAGCGCCGATTCTTTTCCAGGGCCACGACTCGCGCCCCGGGAAATTTCTTGGCGAACAGCGTGAACGCTTCGCTCGAAGCGCCACGAAACTGGTAGATCGCCTGATCCGGATCGCCCACAACAAAAACGTTCGCCTCCGGCCCGGCAAGCAGCGAAAGAATTTCGACCTGGGCAAAATTCGCGTCCTGGAATTCATCGACCAGCAGAAAGCGAGTGCCGAGCCGTTCTTTTTCGAGGAGCGCAGGATCATCCTTCAGCAACTGATACGCGTTGGTAATCATGTGGCCGAAGGTGCCCAGGTTCTTTTCCCGAAGCATGTCTTCCACAGTAGCGAAAACGCGAGCAATCTCCCGGCAGCGCTCCAGTATCTCGACATCCTCCATCTCCGCATTTCGCTTCGAGCGGGCAACACGAGGAAGCGGAACCTCGCCCCGCTCAATGCGCTCGACATAGCGCGCATACTCCGCCGGGCCGACCAGTTCGTCCTGGCACCGCCGCATGAACTCGAGCAGGCTGTCGAGGAACTGGCCGACGTTGGCAGCGCGCACGAAGTGCTTGAGACGCAGATCCCGGATCCGGCGTCGCAAGAACACCCAGAGATCCTTCTCGTCGAGCACACCGAAACCAGCGCCGCGGCGGTGGAGCAGTCCGTTGCACCACGCATGGAAGGTGCAAGTCTGCAGGCCGTCGATGGCGGTACCCTTCAGTTCCTCTCGCACGCGAGCCTTCATCTCCGCCGCAGAGTTATCGGTATAGGTGAGCGCAAGAATTTCGTCAGGTCGGGCGTGACCTTCGCGGATGAGGTTGGCCACGCGCTGCGTGAGCACGGTGGTCTTCCCCGTGCCAGCGCCGGCAATCACCAGCATCGGACCATGAACGTGTCCAATAGCTTGCTGCTGGCGTTCATCGGGGAGAATCTTCGTCGCAGGTAAGACAGTCGAAGCCACTTGTGAACTCACTAGCCGGAGAATATCAGAGCTGGTTGTGGAAGGCTGTAGCTGGCTTCGGAAAACTCGGGGTTTCCCAGCCGGAACATCGTCCGTAGAGACGGGGCTCGCCCCGTCTCAGACTGCGGCAAGACTCTGGTTCGAGCGGGTCTTGGAAAGGGCAGACGTCAGAGCCTGCGGAAAATCTCAGACTCCTTCACGAAGGGGAAGGGCACGACGTTCAGTCGTGCCATAAGTGCCTCTGAATGAAAGGCGGCTTCAGCCGCTGCGGCGCGCATCACGAATTCTTCTCCGGCCAGGGAATCAGCGAAGCGCTTCAATCGCAAGAGCAGTCGCAACAATCGCCGCCGTCTCCGCTCGCAGAATTGTGTCGCCGAGCGAGGCCGCAACCCATCCCGTTTCGTAAAACCATGCGAGCTCCCCGTCAGCCCACCCGCCCTCCGGACCTACGGCGAGCGCCACTTCGTCTCCGGTCGCGACTACCGGTAAGTGGGACTCCAAAATTTCTCCCAGCCGAGTTTCCCCGTCTGATCCAGCGATCGACTCGGCGAGAACGACACGTAGCGCGTCAGCGGCCAGCACCCCGTCGCCCTCAAGATCTTTCAGTTTGACCGGCGCTGCAACCTCAGGCGGCGCAGACCTCCGCGACTGTTCACTCGCCTGACGAACAATACGTTGCCAGCGTTCCCGGCGCTTCATAGCCGCACTGGCTAAATGAGCATCCGTCCGCCGGGCGATTACAGGGATGATGCGAGCGACTCCGATCTCCGTGCATTTCTCGATCGCCCAATCCATGCGGTCGAATTTGAAGATGGCGAGCGCCAGCGTAATCTTCGGGGCGCCCGACCTTAGCCTAAGGTGTTGCTTCGCGCCAAGCGCGAACTCAATGCGATCATAGGAGATCGTAGTGATTGTCCCGCGGCGAACCTCTTCGCCGGTCGCAATGTCAAACTCCTGCCCAACCTCGGCGCGCAGGACGCGAGCAAGGTGCGCAGCATGCTCGCCCACCAGAGCGGCAGTGTTTCCCGATACTTCGTCGGCGATCCAGCGGCGGCGTGTCATGCGTCAGGTGTCAGGTCTCAGGTGTCAGGTCTCAGAAAAAACTTGATCATTGAAGATAAGGGCAACAAGCCTGACACCTGGCACCTGCCACCTGACACCTGCCCTACACAAACATGTCCTTCACGCGTCCCAGCAGCGACCGGTTCTGCGGTTTATTTTCCACCGGAGACAGTTCTGCGAGTTCGGCCAACAGTTCGCGCTGGCGTTTACCTAGTTTCCCAGGCGTTTGTATTCGCACCTCAACGAAAAGATCGCCTTTGCCGTGCCCATTGAGCACAGGCACACCCTTGTTCCGGATGCGAAACGAGGTTCCCGACTGCGTGCCTTCGGGAACTTTCAACTTGTGTTCTCCCTCCAGCGTCGGAACCATAATCTCCGTGCCCAGGGCAGCTTGCGGAAACGAAATCGGAACCACGCAGTGCAGGTCGTTGCCCTCGCGCTCAAAGAAGGCGTGCTCTTTGACGTGCAGGACAACGTACAAATCGCCGGCTGGACCTCCAAACGCGCCCGCTTCGCCCAGACCGCTGAAGCGAATTCGCGTACCGTCCTCCACTCCCGCGGGAACCTGGGCTTCGACCACGCGCTCGCGCAGCAAGCGGCCTTCGCCTTTGCACTTCGGGCAGGGATCGGTGATTACGCTCCCCGCGCCCTGGCAAGTTGGGCAAGTTCGAGCGATGCTGAAGAAGCCCTGTTGATACCGCACCTGCCCGCGACCATTGCACGACCGGCAGGGGACCGAGGCTTTGCCGGGCGCCGCACCATTCCCGCGGCACGCGTCGCAGGTCTCATGGCGGCGAACATTCACTTTCTTATCGGTGCCGAAGACCGCCTCGTCAAATTCGAGATGCAAATCTTCGCGAAGGTCGGCTCCGCGCTGGGCGCGGCTGCGGCGACGTCCGCCCTGTCCGAACACGTCGCCAAAACCGAAAATGTCGCCGAAGATGTCGCCGAAATCCTGGAAGATGGCGGGATCGAATCCGGCTGGACCTCCGGTGCTGCCGCCCACGCCGGCGTGCCCGAAGCGGTCATACAGCGATCGCTTCTCGCCATCGGCGAGGATTGCGTACGCTTCCGTGATCTCCTTGAACTTGTCTTCCGCCTCAGGATTATTAGGATTGCGGTCTGGATGATACGTCATCGCAAGCTTGCGGTAAGCGCTCTTGATTTCAACCTCGGTGGCCACCCGGGTGACACCGAGGACTTCGTAAAAATCGCGTTTTGTATTAGCGGCCAGAAACTCCCCCACTCTTCAGTTGAATAATTCAGTAAAGCAAATCAGCCAAGCAAATCACACGAATCTATCCATCGTCACGAATCTATGCATCATCACGAATCTATGCATCATCGCGAATCTACGCATCGCCGTGAATCTATGCATCGCCGTGGAAGAGCGGCCCTTCAGGGCCGCGTAAGCCTTCCGAAATCAGGATGGGCTTTAGCCCCTGAGCATCCCGGCCCTATCCGCGCGCATTGCGAGCGACCCGCACCATCGCGGGACGCAGCAGCCGCTCCTTATACTTGTAGCCACGCTGCAATTCGTCGAGGACGTGGTGATCCGGCACTTCGCTCGTATCCACCATTTCAACCGCTTCGTGAACCCGCGGATCGAAAGCCTGTCCCACCGAAACAATCGGCTGCACTCCGATTTTCTGCAGCGCATCCTGGAACTGACGGTAGATGAGCTCAATGCCATTGCGGAAGTCATTGGAGTTGGAGTTGGAGTTGGAGTCGCCGCCAGCCTTCAGCGCCCGCTCAAAACTGTCAAGGATCGGCAAAAAGTTCTTGATGACATCGGCCGCGGCATACTCGCGGAATTCCTGCTGCTCACGCACCGCGCGCTTGCGGGCATTATCGAACTCCGCTTGCAGACGCGCCAGGCGATCAAGGAGCGCGTCGCGCTCGGCCCTGAGCTTTTCCGTTTCCGACGCGGCGCTCTCGTCCCCTGCTTTGCCGGTAATCGAGATGGGCCCAGTTTCTTCGTCTTCCGCCGCGGGAAGCTCCCGATCCAGATCCAAATTCACTTCAGTCTTTCCATTTCCCTTAGCCATACCGCGAATTACTCCGATTCATTCAAAAGTTTGTCAAACAGCCGCGCGATGTAAGACACCGCCGACATGGTGTGTTGATAATCCAGCCGGGTAGGTCCAATCACCGCCAGCGACCCCATCACCTCGCCGCCAACCCGCGCGGGCGCCCCAATCAGCACGAAATTCTGCAAATTCGAAGCAGGCAGCGCCTCGTCCAGTCCAATGACGACGCGCACCGCTTCCTGCCGCGTGTCCAGATAAGCGCCCAGCAGCTTTACAACTTTTTCCTTCTCCTCAAGCGTCCGCAGCATGTCCTGCAACCGCGAGCGATCTTCGTTCCCCGTAACGCTGTTTGTAACCAGATTCGCTGCGCCTTCCACAAACACCGCCTGCGTGTCGTCGCTGGAAGCCAGCGCCCCCTGCTGGTAGAGCTGTTCAATAGACTTCATCAGCCGGTCATACTCGCTGCGTTCATGTTCGATGCGGCGGGCAAGCTCGGCACGCATGTCGTCCATAGTCCAGCCGCGAAAATTCTCATTGATGTAGCGCGCCGCCAAGTCGAGATCGGACTGCGGAATATCCAGCCGAAGCACCCGGTCGCGCACCACCCCCGAGCGTGCAACCACCACAGCCAATACTTTCTGATCGCTAAGCCGCGAAAAATAAACGTGATCGAGCGCGTTCCGTGGGCCACTGGTAGCCACAGTGATCCCGACGCTGTGCGAGATCAGAGATAGCACATGCGAGGTGCGCTCCATGAACTCCTCGACGTCGGTGACGCCGGTTAGAGTGTCCTGGATAATGCTCTGATTCTCGTGCGAAAGATGCGCCTCTCCACTAAGCTGCTCGACATAATAACGATAAGCCTCCGCCGTAGGAACGCGTCCCGCCGAAGCATGCGGCTGCTCCAGAAATCCCGCATCAGCCAAATCCGCCATCACGTTCCGGATCGTAGCCGCACTCAGCCCTTCGCGGCTGGAGCGCGCAAGCGTGCGCGACCCCACCGGCTCTCCGCTGGCGATGAATGTTTCGACGATTGCGGTCAGGATTTCCCGTTCCCGCCCGCCCGCTGGTCCTGCTGGCATATCTACCTGAGACGGGGCCGAAGCGCCCCATTAAATTCTTTAGATGCAGTGGCTTAGATTAAGATTCCACCACTCCTAAATGGAATTCTAGGGAGCGCTGGCGAGGGTGTCAAGGATAGCTCGGGGCCGCTCGCTTACCCTTCTGCCTTCTTTCCCACGATCCACACATGCCCTTATCTCCGAACCAGCATGCAACTTCGTCAAACCACCTCGTTCTCACGAAGCAATTTAGGTAAAATCCCTGTTCTGATCCCATGCGCAATCGACCAAAGCAAGTCGGTGGTCCGGCAAATGCACCGACAACCGCGCCGGCAAAGGCGAAATACATCGCAATCAACGCTTTCCTGATCTTTCATATTCTGGCGATTGCTTGCTGGTGTCTCCCCATCGACAGCCCGCTGATCACGCTTTGCAAGGACCGGGTGCGCCCCTATTTTCTGTGGTCCGGACTATTTCAGTCCTGGGATATGTTCTCCCCGATCCCCAAAGCAGCGAACACTTATATCGAAGCTACTATCGTTTTCAAAGACGGATCCCGAACAACCTGGACCTTCCCGAGAATGGAGCAACTCAGCCTGACCGAGCGCTACTTCAAGGAACGCTACCGCAAGTATGCAGAGAACCTCCCGCTGGATCAAAACGACGCCTTGTTGCCAGATGCCGCCCGCTACATCGCGCGTCTAAACAGCACGCCCTCGCATCCGGCAAGAACCGTCATGCTGATCCAAAAGTGGTCGTTCATTGTTCCCCGCGCCGACGGCTCCTACATTCCCGAGCCTTGGGGCCAGCATATTCTCTACGGCTACGGCGTGAAGCCTGAGGATTTACAGTGAGGCTGAGGTCCTTGTTCGAAGCGTGGAATGCGTTCTTCTTCGCGCCACAATCGCCGCTACCCATCGCATTGTTTCGCGTCATATACGGTTTGCTGGTCATCGCTACTCTTACCTTGCTGCGGCCGGACTGGCTGACCTGGTACGGCCCCCACGCATGGGTAAGCCTCTCTACCATGCATACGCTTGAGGCAGGCACGCGGCTAAACTTGTTCGCAATCATTCCGCAAACCGATGCCTGGATCAATGCCCTCTTCTGGATATTCCTCGGATCGGCCATCCTCCTGACCATCGGCTTCCTGACTCGCCTCAACAGCCTGCTGGTTTTTCTTTGCCTCGCCTCGATCCACCAAAGAAACGTTTACATTCTCCATGCTGGAGACACGTTCTTGCGAGTCGCAGGATTCTTCCTGATCTTCGCCCCCGCTGGCGCGGCTCTCTCTGTAGATCGTCTTATCCGTATCTGGCGTGGAAAGGAAGACGCCAGCATCCAGCCACGCAGCCCATGGGCGCAGCGCATGATTCAGTTCGAATTAGCGCTCATGTATTTCGCAACTTTCTGCGTGAAACTGAAGGGAGCCCCGTGGCTGCAAGGAACCGCAATGTACTACATACTTCATCTCGATGAGTTCAAACGCTTCCCCATACCCGCGTGGTTTCTCCACCCGCTGATGCTCAAGCTGGAGAGTTGGACGGCGCTCGTTCTGGAATTCTCGTTGGGCGTCTTAATTTGGGTAAAGGAACTCCGCTACATCGTACTGACGCTCGGATTGCTGTTTCATCTCAGTCTCGAATACTCTCTAAACATCCCATTGTTCCAGTGGGACATTCTGTCGGCATACATTTTGTTCATCGATCCCGCTGACATAACGCGCGCTTGGGATTGGCTGCGAACCCGCACCGCTGCACACCCGCTGGACCTGTAAGGCTACTGAAAATTGGGGCAAGGCCGCAGCGCGACCTACGACATTTCCGACTTGACAACCCTAGGATTCGGTATACGCTGTTCCACAGAGCGAATTACGTCTTCTCCTCTTTCAGATCCTCTGAACTAAGGCAGTCCATCTGAAGTTTCCCCCTCTTATGTCACGACAACCCTGGAGGTTGACATGTTTGCTCGTCACGTTTCCATGCACCTGAAGCCCAATACCCGTGCGGAGTTTACCCAGGCAATCGAGAACGAGATCCTTCCTCTCCTCCGGAAACAGCACGGATTTCAAGACGAAATCGCATTCGTCGCCACCGGATCTGGAACGGAAGTGGTTGCCATCAGTCTTTGGGACAAGAAGGAAGACGCGGAAGCCTACCACCGCGGAAGCTATCCAGAAGTGCTGAAGGCCCTGGCGAAAGTGGTCGACGGTACTCCTGAGGTCCGAAACTTTGAGGTGGCCAACTCGACCTTGCAAAAAACGGCTGTTCGCGTGGCAGCCTGAAGCAAACAGGCTTTCGCCTTCATTTGGGGGCGACCAATCCCCGCCCCCTTGCGAAAGAGACAAGAGTCGAGGTTTAGATCTTTCTGGTGACGCCCGCTTCTCAAAGGTAACCCTGCTTTCCGAACCGCCCGCCTCCGGAAGACTTGGAGGTGTTCTGTGTCCCAGCAATCGCCGATTTATTCTCAAATGAGTACGAAAAACGTGCTCATCATCGATGGCAACGAAGCCATGCAGACGCTGCGCGCCCGCGTGCTGAGAAGCCACGGAGTTCACGTGCAGACGGCCAAGAGCGTCACGGAAGCAGCATTGCTCTGGGTGCCCGATTTTTTCGATTTGGTACTGTTGGACGTGCGCCATAGATCCAAAGAAGCAGTGGAGTTCTGGCGAACGATTCGGCGCCAGCATCCAGGGCAGCGGATCAGGTTCCTAGTTGGACCCCCAACGTACCTGTCTCCTACCTGCGCCGACGAGGTCATAGCCCGCGACAAGGTTCCTGAAGACGGGGTGCAGGGGTTAAGGCTTCTGGCTGTCGCGTAAGGCCTTATAGACCGACAGCAGCAGGCTGTATGCCGACTGCACAAACCGAGCGATGCTCAAACCACCGGAGGTAAGTCATGACTAACATCTATGTCGGTAACTTAGATTTTGCCACTTCTGAAGACCAGCTTCGGACACTATTCGAGGCATACGGAGCAGTCAAAACGGTCACGGCCGTCACGGATCGCGACACAGGTCAACCGCGGGGATTTGCGTTCGTGGAGATGACTAGTGCTGGGGAGGCGCGAGATACTGTTCGCGCTCTGGACGGTTCAGTCCACGGCGGGCGCATCCTGCTTGTCAATGAAGCTCGTCCCAAACTCTACCGCACTGGCGAACACGAGTCACCTACCAGTAGGGATCACCGGCACCATCGTATCTAATAATTGACGTGCCATTGAAGACACGTTCGGACCTGCTTCGGAAGCGAGACGGGGAGAAATCATGAATACAGGCAGCTCTATATCTCTAAACAGCAGCGCGTGGAGAAATTTGTACAAGACCGTGCTCTTTGAGGTTGATAAGACCAAACTCCCGGAGCTCATTGCGCAAGCAGAGAAAACACTTGCACTACGGGCACGGGAGTTGTTCTATGCCGCCGGAGACAACATCGAAGAGGGAGAAGCTCTTGATGACGCGATATACGCCTTGCATGCCCTGCGGAACACATCGCGAACTAGCCACTGTATACCGCATCGCAGTGAGGCTGCCTAGGTCAACTCACAGATGCTACGCCATCCCTTCCAAGGGTTCTCCCTGCGTGCACGTCTCGCCCGCAGCGTTATTCGTGCACATCGTCGAGAAATAACCTGAGCTTGCCGGAGCGTGAAGGCTGGCGCAGTTTGCGCAGGGCCTTGGCTTCGATCTGGCGAATGCGCTCGCGGGTGACGGCGAACTCTAGGCCAACCTCCTCCAGCGTGTGCTCCGAGCCGTCCTCCAGACCGAAGCGCATCCTGACCACCTTCTCTTCACGCGCGCTGAGCATGTGCAGCACGCGCGCGGTCTGTTCCTTCAGGTCCACGTTGATGATGGCCTCGGCGGGCGAGACCGCGGCGCGGTCTTCGATGAAGTCGCTAAGGTGGGAATCCCCCTCCTCGCCGATTGGCGTCTCCAGCGAGATCGGTGCCTGCATGATCTTGAGCACCTTGCGCACCTTGGCCGCCGGAATGTCCATCTGCTTGCCAATCTCTGCCAACGTGGGTTCGCGGCCCAACGCTTGGACCAGTTGCCGCGAAGTGCGAATCAGCTTGTTGACGATCTCCACCATGTGGACCGGGAGGCGGATGGTGCGCGCCTGGTCGGCAATGGCGCGGCTGATGGCCTGGCGAATCCACCACGTGGCATAGGTGGAGAATTTGTAGCCGCGGCGGTACTCGAACTTGTCTACCGCCTTCATGAGGCCGGCGTTGCCCTCCTGAATCAGGTCCAGGAACTGCAGCCCGCGATTGGCATACTTTTTGGCGATGGAAACCACGAGGCGCAGGTTGGCCTCGATGAGCTCATGCTTGGCCTGCTCCCCGTCCATCTCGGCCTGGATCATTTCGCGCTGGGTGCGGTGCAGCTCCTTAAAGCTC
>Ga0193751_1001897_pt1 | contig 13034 bp, 11 predicted proteins | sample L1c2metaG_FD_143050 | JGI IMG/M metagenome (GOLD analysis project Ga0193751, IMG submission 143050) | Soil microbial communities from a riparian zone of the East river system, Colorado, United States - L1c2 | ecosystem: Environmental > Terrestrial > Soil > Riparian zone | place: USA: East River... | reverse complement strand
CCATTCGACGAGGGCTCTTGCTGCCTCGGTGGCGTATCCACGGTTCCGAAAGTCGGCATGGACTCCATAGCCGATTTCGACCTCCCCGTCGGTGTTCGGGTGCCCTTGAAAGCCGGCGGATCCGACGACAGTTCGGGTATCCCGCTCGATTAGGAGCCAGACGCCGTATCCCAGCAGGTGTGGATCTCGCCGAGCAGTTTGGCGTAGAAGGGCAGAAACTCCGCGAGCTCAGGATCGGGCCACTCTTTCGGCAGTCGTGCGTCGAGGAGCCGTCCGCCTTCCTCCACGTCGTCGCTGAGCGCGTTCGCGACGGCGAGCGAACACGGCACAAGTTCGAGCCGCGGCGTGCCTACGGCAAGTTGTTCGGGCATGACAAGGATCTCCTTCATCCGACGGAACGTAAGTGACGTCGGCGCTGGAGCGGGTTAGCGCATGCCGACGCCGACAGGGTGAGCCGAACTCGTATTCACGGGGCCCCTCCTTACTGCGTCGGAGAACAGGAGCAGCATAACTGGCATCGCTTCGACCTACGGTCGTGCCGGTGCCGCCAACCCAGCCGTAGCGGCCGTCGGTTGCGACGGCGCCGCCGAAGCCCCAGCCGGGTCCCTCGAGGAACAACATCGACGCGTGCCGCTGCTCCTCCGTCAGGTGGTCCGTCGTCATCAAGCGCACCGAGCGAGGCGACAGGAGCCCACCGCCGTCTGCGAGCAGCATCCGCGCGAAGCGGTGCCAGTCGGCGAGCGTTGAGACGAGGCCGGCTCGACCGAAGCGGCGACCGAAAACTCAACCGCGCACTGCACATGATCCTCGTCACGCGAAAACGCTCACACCCCGCCACGATCGCCTACATCGAACGACGCCTCCAAGAAGGCAAAACCCGACGCGAAGCCGACCCCTGCCTCAAGCGCTACCTCGCCCGCAACCTCTACTGGCTCCTCGAACACCCGCCGATGACCGTTTGACTTTTATAGAAGCATCACTGGCACGTCAGGCTCCTTCCACCTCACCATCAGAGACCTTGACCTAAGAGCGCCTAACAGAAAGGGCCGTGAGCTCCGATACTGAGATCGGTGAAGTGCGTCGCCCTCGTCCTTACTACCCTGACGGCCGTTGCCGTGACTGCGGCCGGTGCTACGACTGGTCCGATCGTTCGCGGCGACGGGCGGGTTGGACCGTTCCGGATTGACGTGAGCACTGAGGCGCAGCTTCGGGCGCTGGCCGGGCAACCTGACCGCGTGGAAAATCAGTTCTTTCCGCCCCGGAAGACTCCGGTTGGTCACACGCTCTACTACCGCTGTGGCCCTGGCTGCCGGACCGCCTACTCGATCAACAATGCGACCGGCAGGCTGTCGGACTTTGAGTCCAGTTCGCCCCGTTTCGTGACCGAGCGTGGTTCCCGCGTCGGGATGCCAGCGGCCGAGGCAGCCCGACGCGAGAGGCGAAAACTCGTGCCCGGCTGCGGGGACGGCCTCTACCTTCACCTTCGTTGGGACCCTCATCACGCCTTCGTTGTGACCGTCTGGCACGGAAAGGTCGACGAGATCATTTACCTCGGACACCACTCCATCTACTACGACGGCCTTTGCTGAGGCAGCTTCGTCGCCGAATCTCAGACGGACGCGGCGGAGAGAGGCTGACTCTTGCCCGGAGCGGCTAGCAGGCGGATCACTCTGGGGACATTGCTGAACACTCGCCCTGTCGACGGCCTCGGGAGACGACGAGTAAGGGCAAGACGTGTTCCGATTCCCGTGTTCCGACAGAGGTTGACAGGCCCGCACGCATGAGCGGCGTGCGACAGTCTCGGGACGAGCGGATCCGGATCAAACTCGGGATAGGTCCGACAATGTCTCGCCGGGTCTATGCCGCCCATTGGTGGAGACGGACTCCGCGGTCGCTCCGACCGAAGTAGCGAGACTCGCACCTGCGGTCGACCGTCAAGGGACTGTGAGACTTGGCGGGTCGGTACCCGTTCGTGTCGCAGTTCCGCCAAAGAGCGTCAGGAGCAGCTAGTCAAACCCCTGGGCGCATCACTTGAGTGCGTCCCAGTGCGCGTGGTTGCGGCCTGTCCTGGTAGACGGCTGGTAGATGGGATGCGTTTGTCCGTGCACGGCATGGTGTGGCGGTCGGGGCAAATCCGTGAGTCGTCTCAACGTGCCCAACCGCAGCCGTTTGTGATTGGGTCAGCCACCGAGCTCTTTGAGCCGCTTCCGAAGCTCGGCGCGTTCGGCCTCCTGGCGGTCTGTGATGACTTGTTCGGCTGCCCGGCGGGCGGCTTCTCGGGCGCCATCTTCTGCCGCTGCCTGTTTCAGACGCAGTTCGGGCGTTTTTAGCGATCCGTACTCGACACCAGCGTCCGAGACGCCAAGGAAGCGGCGTTTCTCACGGACAGCAGTTTCGACGCTGATCGAGGGACGTGATTCGCTTCCTACGGCCAGCCAGTCCGAGCTTGGCGTTACGGTGAGACGATATCCGCGCCCTCCTTCGAGCGTAGGTCTGGGAAGACCCACAGGCTCGAAGGAGGGCCGGATAGAACCCTCAGCCGTTCACAACGTCTGTTGGCGCGACACCTAGCCCTTCGGCCCCACGAGGTCCGTCATTGCCGGCACGTTCGTGGTGTCGCAGGTGTTGGCGAGGCAGCCGAGCCGCCAGCCGTCCTCGATCGTCCGCAGCGTCGAGTAGTGGTTGTAGGGCACGTTCGACGTGCGTGCCGCATGGTCGGAGTGCGAGATCACGAGCGTGAGCACGTGGCCGCCTCCGAACGGCAGGACGGCGTCGCAGCAGCCGCTCGTGTCACCGAAGCCGGAAGGTCCGGAGCCGGTGAAGTCGCTCTCGTCCCAGGTGATGAAGATCAGCGAGTTGCCGTTCCAGGCAGGCGAGCTCTGGATCGCTGCGACCGTGTTCGCCAGGAACGTGTCACCCGCCTGGATGAGGCCGGCGACGTTGCCGAAGTTGCAGGCGCCGGCGGTGCTCCGGCCGTGCATGTCGTTGCACTGGTCGGGGCTGATCCACGAGAAGTCCGGCACCGTGTTGTTCGCCAGGTCGGTGGCGAACTGCGAGAAGTCGACGATGCTCGCGACGCGGCTCGGGTTGGACTGGACGTCTGCGTACGAGATGAACGGGTTGTGCTTCCGCTCGTACAGCTGGTCGCCGCAGGCATGCGCGAGCGCGTTGCCGCTGCAGAGTGAGTACGACTGCATGTACGCCTTCCACGTCTTCCCGTGCGACTCGAGCTGGTCGACGACGTTCGGCACGTTGATCGTCGTGTCGTTGTCATCGGCGACGCCGTTCGTGGAGCCGGACGTCGCAGCGATGTAGTTCGGCTGGCTCGGGTGCGAGACGCCGAAATAGCTCGTGGCGACGCCGTACGTCGCGATCGCGGAGTTGATCCACGGCGCGTGCGGATTGCCGACAAGCGTGTCGTAGCCCGTGTTCTCCATCATGATCACGAACACGTGCTGGTAGTTCTTAACGTCGGTGCGCGGCTGTGCCGCGGACGTCGCTCCGGCGAACAGGAGCGCGACCGCAAGCACAGCAGGGACGGCGAATTTCTTCATGACCTCTCCCCAGGTCGCTGACTAACGGCGCGGACCCGACTGCGCCGTCGCGGCCCGAGTCTAGAGGCCGCGCGGCCGGGCGGCGCCGACAAAGGCCTCTTGTGACGTTTCCGTGGGACTGCGTCAATCCGGATGGCCGCAGTTCGCGTAGGTTGGGGCGACACTCGAGGAGGGAGGCCAAATGAGGCGTCGTGCTTTTGTGCTCGCTGCCGCGGCCCTGACCACACTGACCACAGCGTCGGGAATGGTCGTGGCGAACGCACAGACCCAAGGTGCGCTAACCCACGTCTTTCGGGTCACGCTAGCGGGGGAGAATGAAACGCCTGCCGGCGACCCGGTCGCGACCGGAACCGCCACGGTTCGGGTTCGCGCTGGTCAACCGAAGATTTGCTACCAGCTGACGGCGCGCGATTTGTCGGGACCCGCCGCGGCGGCGCATATCCATCGTGGCGCCGCAGGCGTGTCGGGACCGGTGCTCATCCCGCTGCGCACGCCGAACGCAGCCGGCAAGTCGGCTGGGTGCGCGAAGGCAGCCCGGACGCTGGTGAAGGCAATCCTCGCCCACCCGAGCCGCTACTACGTGAACGTGCACACGGCCGAGTTCCCTGCCGGCGCGATCCGTGCCCAATTGGTAGGAGCCCGGCCAGTCTTGGGAACGATCCTCCACCTACAGCTGAAGGGCTCCTCAGAACCAAGCGCAAGCGGAACGGCGGTCCTGCGAATCCGCAAGGACGCGGGCCTCGTCTGTTACCGACTGCACGCTGAGAATGTCACCCTGCCTACGGTAGCCGCGCACATTCACAAAGGCGCGGCCGGCGTCAATGGCCCGGTCGTCGTCCCCTTCAACGCGCCAGGCGCCGACGGCAACTCGACCGGATGCGCGACAGCCTCCGCATCGCTGATCGCCGACATCCTCGCCAATCCCGCCGGCTACTACGTAAACGTTCATACGAAGGAGCACCCGGCAGGCGCTATTCGCGCCCAACTCGGTTGATCCAGCGTCGGGGGCCGCAGATTGCGGCCCCCCGAAGCGCAGGCCAACGAACCGCTGATCGGGCGGCGGCGTGGAGCCATGTAAGACGTAGCAGAGCCAAGCACCAGCGGGGCCCGGACATCCACAGCCCAGCTTTTACGCTTGACGCGCGCGCGCAAATATCACGTGAGCCCGTCTGTCGTCAACCTGCCATTGGAGAGCCGGTCTCGCCCGCGGAACGAAGCAGCGCGTGGAGAAGCATCCCGCGCGCGTGGGAACAATCCAGAAGCGGGCGGATGAACGCAAGCAGGCGCTCTACCGATGTCGTGATCTGGCGGAAACGCGACACGCTCCCCCAGCTGTTGCAAGCGCCTGTACTCGATCCGGGACGTCGGATTGGGGAGGCCTAGTTCGTCTGCGCGCCGGTTAAGAGGATGGCCGCGAGGATACGTGCGCACCGGCTAAGAGTCCGAGCTCGGGGCTGATGGCGCCGCTCAGGTCGCGGGCGAGCCGGCGGAACGGGCCATCCTTGGCTAGTAGTTGTCGCTCGGTGCCGCGCTGGACGATCCGGCCGCGCTCGACGACCAGGATTTCGTCTGCGCGTCGGACCGTCGCCAGCCGGTGAGCGATGATCAGTGAGGTGCGGCCGCGCAGCAGCCTGTCGAGTGCGTGTTCGATCAGGATCTCGGTTGGCCGGTCGATGTTCGAGGTGGCCTCGTCGAGGATGAGGATCCGTGGGTCGGCGAGCAGTGCGCGGGCGATTGAGATCAGCTGGCGTTCGCCGGCGGATAGTCCGGCGCCGCCTTCGCGCACTTCGTGGTCGAGGCCGCCGTGGAGCCGCGCCGCGATCCGGTCGACGCCGATCGCGGTCGCGGTCTCGCGCACCTGCTTGTCGGTCGCCTCGGGTCGTGCGAAGCGGATGTTGTCCGCGATCGTCCCGGCGAACAGGAAGGGGTCTTGCAGGACGACGCCGAGCTGGCGACGGTACGAGCGGAGCTCGAGCTCGCGCAGGTCCTGGCCGTCGATGCGCACGGCTCCGGACTTTGGGTCGTAGAAGCGCGCGACGAGCTTCGCGAGCGTTGACTTGCCCCCGCCGGACTCGCCGACCATCGCGATGCAGCCGCCCGGCGCGACGTGCAGGTCAGTCCTGTGCAGGACGTTTTCCCGGCCGTAGGCGAAGGTGATTCCGTCGAGCTCGATGTCGCCGTCGATCCGCCCGATCCGGCGAGCCCCGGGCCGGTCCTTGATCTCAGGCTCGGTGTCGAGGACCGAGGTGATCTTCACCATCGCCGCGGCCGCGGACTGGAGCATCCCGTACACGTCGGAGAGCTCCTGCAGCGGCTGGAAGACGAGCTGAAGCAGGTAGATCGCGGCGAGGAGCGTCCCGATCTGCAGCGATCCGGTCTGAATCAGGTGCGCGCCGACGACGATGACGCCGGCTGAGGCGACCACGCCGAGGAACTCGATCGAGGGGAAGAAGACCGAGAAGATCTTTTGTGCGTAGATGTTCGCGGTGCGGTTTGCGCCGTTCAGCTCGTCGAATTCGCGCTGGAACGCCCGCTCGCGGTTGAAAGCCTGCACGACCAGCATCCCCGAGAGGGACTCGGCGATCTGCGCGGTCATCGCTGAGATGCGGTTGCGTACCTCCAGCTGCGCTCTCGACGAGCGCAGCTGGAACCAGCGCGTGAGCAGGAGCGCCGGTGGCAGGACAACGAGCGTCACGAGCCCGAGTCGCCAGTCGTTCACGAATAGTGCGATCACGGCGGCCGGTAGCAGCACGACGTTAGTGACGAGGGTCGGCAGGCCTTGGGAGAGGACGTCGGAGAGCGCGTCGACGTCGCTCGTCAGCCGGGCGATGATCCAGCCCGCGCGCTGCTCGGAGAAGTAGCGCAGCGACAGGGAGGTCAGGTGGTCGAAGAGGTCGCGGCGCAGCCCGAGGACCATTCTCTGTCCGATTCCGGCGAGGCCGCGGATCAGCAGCGCCATCAGCGCCCAGCCCGCTGCCTGCACGCCCAGGTAGATCGCCACGATCGCGGCGACGTAGCCTTCGTTGCCCTTGGCGACGCCCTGGTTGATCGCGTCGCGGACGAGGAGCCAGCCGCCCGTCTGCGCCACCGCCTCGCCGACCGCGGCCAGCATCAGTGCAGCGACGAGCGGCCAGCGGCCTTCGAGGTAGCGCGTCAGTCGTGTGAGACCAGTGCGAGGCTTACGCGGCAAGGATCTCGTCTCCGAAAAGCCGCGAGAAGGGGCCGTCGGCAGCGAGCAAATCGGCCGGTTGGCCGTCCTCAACGATCTGGCCGTCCTCGAGCACGACCGCTCGGTCGGCGATCTCGATCGTCGAGAGACGCTGCGCCGCGATCAGGACGGTTCGGCCGGCCACGGCCGGGCGGAGGCCGCCGACGAGGACGTGCTCGGTGTGCGTGTCGACCGCGGAGAGGGGATCGTCGAACACCAACACGCGCGCATTCGCTACCAGCGCGCGCGCAAGCGCGACGCGCTGTCGCTGGCCGCCTGACAGGTTGACGCCGCGCTCACCGATCAGCGTGTCGTAGCCGTTGGGCAGATCGTCGGCGAAGGCGGCGACGCCCGCCGCTTCGCAGGCAGCGAGTACCTCGTCCCAGGGGGCGTCCGGTCTGCCCCCAAGCAGGTTCTCGCGTAGCGGCACGGAGAAGAGAACCGGTCGCTGCGTCACGACCGCGACGGCTTCTCGCAGATCGGCAAGCCCAACCTCCCGCGCGTCCACGCCACCGATCAGAACGCGGCCCGCGGTCGGGTCGTAGAAGCGAGGCAAGAGGTTGAGCAGGGTCGTCTTGCCCACCCCGGTCGGTCCGCAGACGGCGACGATCTCCCCTGGCGCGACCTCGAGCTCGAGGCCGCGCAGCACCTCGTGCTCGCCGCCGTAGGCGAAGCGGACGCCCTCGAAGCGCAAACTGAGCGCGCCGCTTTCTAGCCGCTGCGGCCGCTCCGGCTCCGGCAGCGCCTCGATCCCCTCGAGCCACGCGAAGCCACGGCCCGCCGAAGCGAGTGCACGCTGCGCCAGGTTGATGATCCAGCCCATTGCCTCGAGCGGCCAGACCAGCTGCAGCAGCAGCGACGTGAACAGCGCGAACTGTCCGTAGGTGAGCCTCCCCTGGATCACCTCGCGCCCGCCGAAATACACGACGATCGCGATCGACAGAGCCGGCAGGTAGAAAAGGCCAGGCAGGTGGCGCGCCTCGACGCCCGCCTGGCGCAGAACGGTGTCGCGGATGGCGCTCGCCTTCGCCCCAAACCGGCCGCGTACATCATCCTCGCGGCCGAACGCCTGCACCATCTCGATCCCGACGACGGACTCGTCCGCAGCCTCGGTGAGGTCGCCCTTTCGCTCCTGTACTTGGCGCGAGATCGGGTGCACCTTGTGCGCGAACAGCCAGGCGACGATCCCAACGAGCGGCATCGAGACAGCCGTGTAGAGCGCGAGCCTAGGGCTGACGAGCAGCAAGATGACGGCCGCCCCGAAGATCATCATCACGCTCTGCACGCCCTGGACGAGGCCCCAACCGATGAAGTAACGGATCGGGTACAGGTCGTTTGTCGCGCGCGAGAGAACCTGGCCCGTCGGATGGCGGTCGTAGAACGCGCGCGGGAAACGCAGATACGCCTGGTACAACAGCTCGCGCATTTGCGCCTCGATCCGAATCCCGATACGCGCCGTCGCATACCGGCGCGTGAAATTGATCCCGAACCGGATCGCAGCAACGCCGACGATCGCGACGACGTACGGCCAGATCGCCTGCTCGTGGTGGACGATCGAATTGTCGATCGCGTGCTGGATCAGCACCGGGATCGCCAGCGATAGCGCCGTATAGCAGAAGGCGCAGGCGAGTCCGAGCGCCCCCAGGCGGCGCTCCCCCCACCACAGGCGCAGCAGCCGCCGACCCGTCGGCCAGGCAGGATAGTCGGGCGGATCGACTCGATTCACAACGTGCTCGACTCCTTCCCAGTTCTCCGGCGCGGCGCCGATTCACGGACACGCACGAAAACCGCGTCAACTGCCGGGCTTCCTCTCGCGCTCGGACGCTACAAGCGCACGGTCACAGCGGGAGGACGCGCGCGGGCTTGTCACTATCAACGCCGACCATGCACATCGCGTCCCTCCTTCCCGCAGCTGCCTTGTCCCGACGGTACCAGAGAGGACAAAGCAGCCCCGCCGCGCACGACCACCTGGTGAGCCGGGAGCCCTCTCTCAGTCGGGATTACCGCCGCGATGTCGCCCATGCGTGACGAAGGACCGCCGCCCGAGCACGGGCCGCCGCATGTCGCAGTTCCGCCAAAACGCGACAGCGACGCAGTTCGACACAGCACAGCGAACTACCGCTTGCCGGGCCGGCGCTCTGCGGCCTCACCCTGGTCTACCACTGGTGCGCTGGCTGCATGTCGCCTTCGGGCTCCACCACAGGATGGACGACTTCTTGAGCGTTTCTTTACGAGGTTTCAGGACGCTCTTAGAGTCCCTTGTTCGATACGAGTAGGACTCGACGAACTGCCACCCCTGCCGAACTATTTCCGAAAGATGCGCGATCTGGGCATAGAGGCTCAGAGCGCCACTTGCGCTCAAACTGGATTGTGATGTGGCCAATCGGGTACTCAAAAGCCGTGAAGCGTGCGGCCGCTCTCACCCCTCTTCTTCTCCTCGGCTTTCTCGCCAGTACAGCCGTACCTGGGCGGTCTGCAGAGCCGGCTCTGATTACTACGGCACTCCCGACGATCACCACCACGCTTCCGGTCAGCACAACGGTGCCGAAGGTAACCACCACGCTTCCGGTCAGCACAACGGTGCCGAAGGTAACCACCACGCTTCCGGTCAGCACAACGGTGCCGAAGGTCACCACCACGCTTCCGAAGACGGATCCGACGACCGCGACCACAACAGCAGCGACCTCGCCCTTGTCGGCGGGCCTCGGAGCGATGTTCCCGTCACTGCAGAACGGAGGGTCATTCCTGTCTGGCGGGAACGGCTCGGCCGCACCGGGGGCGGCGTCCGCCAGTCTGTTCAGCGCTTCTTCGGGTGGCCCGAGTGCCGCGTCCCCAGCGGTCACGCGCCTTCACAGCTCCCGACCGTTCCTCGTCCTGCACGGCCCGAAGGCGCGGCGGTCCGCGATTCTCGTGTTCCACCTTCGCCACGCGGGGCGCGTTCGGTTTACGGTGGTCGAGGTCTTCCCGCTCTGTCGAGTCGTCGGCGTGTTCACAGTGCGCGGCCACGCCGGCCTCAACCGCTTCCGCTTCAAGGGTCGCGTGCACGGGAAGCGGCTGCCCGCTGGGACGTATCAGATCGGGCTGCGCACGAAAAGCGCCAGGTTGCTCCGCGTAACCATTGCGATCTTCGACTCCGTCGTCGGGTCGCCCTCAGCCGTCACGGCGGCGAGGAAACGCAACGTCTGCGGGGCCACCACGTCGTTCTCGTTCTCGTCCGCTCTTGGTTTCGGCCCGACCGTGGTCGAGGGAAGGTCGGCAGCTGCTGGATCGTCCTCGCCCTCCGGAACGAAGCATGTTCTCGGCGTCGATGTCACCGCGCTGGCGCCACAGATCCTTGCTAAGGAAATCGGCAAGAACCCGTTCGTGATCGTCGCGCTAGGTCTAGCGGTGCTTCTGTTCGGTCTCGCGGCGGTCCCTGAGGCGGCGACCCCAGGACCGCGAACTGCCGATCTGCTAGCTCGTCAGCGATCTGCGATGATCCTTGCCGGTGGAGTTGCGATCGCGGTCGGCGTGATCCTCCTCGCGCTGAGCTAGCGCGCTCGAACCGGGGACCTCCTGGGTGGCGCACATAGTCAGGGATCACCTGCTTCGTCGGTCCGTCAGTAGTCCTTGAGCTTGAGCACCAGTTCGCGAACAGCGACTAGCTCCGAGGCAGGCGAACGGGGAACGTTGGAGTGCGGATGTCGTCGAGCTCGCGGCCGTCGGGCTGGAGGAGCTGCACCTCGATCTTGAACCGGCCGCTCCGCTTCGGCACCTTCAGATCTCGCGCCGGCCGCCAGTTGTGCAGTCGTTCGGACTCTCGTACTGCGCGAGCTGCCCCCGCAACGTCTTCTCCGGCACGGGCTCGCCGCCGGGGGTGAGCACCCACCAGTAGATCGGGAGCGCCCTTCCCCGGAAGCCCCGGATGGCGATGCTGAAGTGGACGACCCGCCCAACCGCCTCGAGCTCTTCCTTGCTCGTGCTGCCCTGGGCTGCGTAGTGCATCGGGAGATACACGCGACGGCGACCTGGCTCGTCCACCGTGACCCTGCTCAGTTTCGCGTATCAGCACTCCGAAGCCACGTTATTAGTGCGTGGTAGGGAAGGTCTCAGCGCGGTCGAACGCGCAGGGTCGCTAGCACGCGGTTCGCCTCCCGAAGGCTGGTCGCCGAGGCCTTCCCGGTGCCGAACTCGACCCACAAATCGAAGGCGCGTCCCGAAACCTTGAATTGTCGACGTGCGAAAGCGCGATTGAGCGGGAAGCCCTCGACGGGGGCGCCGAGGTCTCGTCTCTGTATGCGCAGCGGCGACGTCAGTGGCGGGAAGCTGGCGGCTGCAGGCCGGCCGACCTCGAGCAGAACAATCAAGACGTCGTCTTTGTGCATTCTCGGCACGGCGCTCTGGCCGCCGTCGTCGCCGTCCACGGGCGGCAACCGCAGGCTCGCCGCGTGCAGAATCGCTAACCCGCCGACGCGCCGGTAGATGACGCCGCTCCACCCGGATGGCAATCCGATCGCTAGCCCGTGGCCAGTAATCGTGCGCGGCTTCGTTGTTCCGCTGGCCGGGCGACTGACCCGGACGATTCGGTGCTGCCTCGGCGTCCAACGCTGGCCAGGCGGAGCCGTCGTGAAGAATGCACCCGCCGGCGGCGCGCACGGCTTGCACCAAAAGCCGAGCGTGTAATCGCCGGGCCGTACGTGCGGGACGATGAACGACAGTCGAGCCACGGCTGGATCGGCAAGACGAAGCGAGCCGAGCATGATGATTCTCCGGTTGTGCGGTGGACCAGTAGGCCGCTGAACGAGGCTCGACCGAGCGAGTGCCATCGGCACGAGATAGACCCGCACTCCCGAGAATGCTGCGTAACGGCCCGGCGAAGCAACGTGAACGCGCTCTCCCGTGGGGTGCATTTACTGGATCTCATGCGGCGATGGCTTCGTATTCGTGGATGAGTCCGCCGAGCAGGTCGCGTCGTCGAATCGCCGTGGGCGTTGGCTCGCCGTCCGTCGAAGCCCGCCTGCTCGGGTCGGGCGTTTGTAGATCGGGCGCCCTGTGCGGGCGCCGTTCGTTGTAATGCCGGATGTAGATGTTGAGGACGCGCTCCAGTTGGCAGCGGTTGAAGATCAGGATCCGGTCGAGGCACTCGCGCCGTGCGCTGCCGACCCAGCGCTCGATGTGCGCGTTCGCGTTCGGCGCCCGGACTGGTGTTCGGATCACTCTGATCCCGTCGCCGTTGAAGATTGCGTCGAAGGCGCGGCTGAACTTCGTGTCCCGGTCGTGGATCAGCAACCGCGGCCGCTCGTTGTCGTCGTCGAGGTTCATCAACAGGTTGCGCGCCTGCTGCAGCATCCAAGCACCGTCCGGGGTGCTCGTGCAGGCGACGTACTCGATCCGGCGGCTGCCGATGCAGATGAACACGAGCACGTACAGCCGGCGCAGCAGAACGGTGTCGACGGTGAGGAAGTCGCAGGCGAGCGTCGTCGCTGCCTGTGCTCGCAGGAACGAACACCAGTCGAGTTGGCCGCGCTGCGGTGCCGGTGGAACGCCCGCCGCCTTGAGCAGGTTGCGCACCAGGGTGGCCGAGACGTCGATCCCGAGCTTGCGCAGCTCGCCAACGATCCGGACGTAGCCCCAGCCGCTATTCTCGCGCGCCAGCCGCAAGATCAGCTCGCGCACTTCGCTGTCGATCGGCGGTCGACCGGGACGTCGGTGCGGGTACGTCCAGTGTCTCGCGACCAACTGCCGGTGCCAGCGCAAAAGCGTCTCCGGCGTCACGATGAATCTATGCCATGAGCGGCGTGGCAGCACCCGGCTGAGCGCCGCCAGGAACATCCGGTCGTGCGGCGTGAACTGAGGCCTCTTCACCTGGCGCCGCAGGATCGACAACTCCTGCCGCAACACCAGGATCTCCAGTTCCTTCGAGCGCTCGCCGCGCCCGAGCAGCACCACCAGCTCGAACGGCCGGCACACGAGCACATACGCCAACGACATGGCCAAGAAGAGACCTCCAAAGGACGGGCCGCCGACGCTACCGTGACATCATCCGCGCAGGGCTCCGCTACTCAGCCCGATCGGGTTTATGCACCCCACGGGATCCCGCCGCGTTGCTCTCTCTCTGTCCGCTCCTTGACGCGCGGCGCGCCGTCCGGGACGCGCTGGGCGAGAACACCCCTCAAGGCTTCGTGTTTGAGATCAGGATCCCCCCGGAACTTCGAGCATGGGGGAGCGGCGAGTCATCGCCAGAGACCAACCCGGAACTCGATCCAGACGGGATCGCGCCAGACTTTCCGCCC
>Ga0193751_1001895_pt1 | contig 13040 bp, 20 predicted proteins | sample L1c2metaG_FD_143050 | JGI IMG/M metagenome (GOLD analysis project Ga0193751, IMG submission 143050) | Soil microbial communities from a riparian zone of the East river system, Colorado, United States - L1c2 | ecosystem: Environmental > Terrestrial > Soil > Riparian zone | place: USA: East River... | reverse complement strand
TCGCTACGCCTACCGCACAAAGCCCGACTATTTGCCCGAGCTGGTTGCTTTTGGAATCATCGTCCTGATCGCCTTGGGGCCACTGTTTTTGCTGGCCAGCGCATTTCAGGAACGTTGAAATAAGAAAACTAATCCAACGTAAAGACCTTGTGAGTCTGTTGATTCTCTTTCACTACTTCGTGTTGCGAGCCCTCGACGATTAAACAGAACATCGATAACAAAGGCCGCGCGGCGCGGGGAGGCATCGCGGTCGCGTTTTTGCTGGCTGGCACGTGTCTGGGTGTCGGATTCACGCCTGCTCGCGGCGATCTTTATTCTGTTCGAGCTCTTCTGCGCTTTTGAATCGTGGGTTGGCTGGTGCGCCGTCCGCGCCTGCGGAGTCAAAACGCCGCTCTGAACCGATTCCTGCTGTGGAGACAACTCGGCGTTGTAATTGGCAATTGGCGATCAGTTTCGTCCCTTGCTCCTCGCTCTTAGCTCTCTGCTCTTCGCTTCGATTGGATACGACCCCGTTTCTGTTTCCCAAGAGCCTCATTTTCCTTTTGGAACTGAAACGCGATCCATATGGATTATGGCACAATCCATATCGGTCGCGGCACAATTGGTTTTCCTCGTGATATGGATCGCGCTCCGGGTCATATGGATTTCTTCGCGATCCATACCGACCTTTTTGCGATCCAAATGGATCAATTTGCGATCCGATCGGATCTTTTTGCGCTTCTAACCGACCGTTTTGGAATCCATACGGATCCTTTTCTGATCCATGCCGATCTTTTTCGAACCGGTATCGGTCTTTTCGAGCTTCATACGGATCGTTTTCGAATCCGAACCGACCTTCTTGCGATCCATATGGACCGTTTTCCAATCCATACGTCGCGGAAAACGATTCTTTTCGAATCTTGGCCCGTCGAGAGACCAAAGGCTCGAACTTTACAAAAGCGCGGCAGGGAAATATTCTCGCGCTGAGTGCGGAATATTTTCCTCTTGTACATGCCTCCTGGAAATGCGGAGGCGATGGTTCACTATCAGGACACGATTGGAAACAAGGTAACCTTCGATCGGATCGCGCCGCATGTCTCATCGACGATCGGTCGCAAACTGCAGCAGATATTTGGGCCGAGGCCAATTGCAGTTTGGGGATCTCGCGATACTGATGCCAATCGATCAAAGTTCGACCGCATGGCGGAAGGTGATGAAATCCTCATCGTCGAAGGACAAACGATAAAATTACTCGGCCGTGTTGCGGCCAAAGATACCAACCCGAAGCTGTCGCGGGAACTGTGGCAGAATCTGCGCGGCGGTGCGATCGAAGGTTGGGATCTAATCTATTTCATCGCCAATCCACGCGAGATCGATCTACCGTTTCGGAGTTTTTGTGAGTTGATTGGTTACAAACCGGGATACCAACTCCGGGGACTGACGCGTGTTGAGGATGAAAAGCTCGCCGGATTTTACGATCGATATGATGACCTCTACGAAATTCTGATTCGGTTAAAGGAGGGGACCAAAATTCAGGAGATTCCCGAGCCAGAAGCCTACAAAGCACCGCCGCTCCGTGACGAAGAAGCAGCGACAACGCCGCCGCGCGAGCTTTCGGAGCACCTACGAATGCAATGGCTGCTTTTGAAGATGGGACGTCAAGCCGGCGAAAAAGTTTGGGCGCCGCGGAACGATCAGCAGCGAATCACGGCTGAATACAAATTCGCTGATTTCGAAAAGGAATTTTCAGACGGCCTGGATACGCAAGCAAAGTATGTGGCAAACATCGATGTTGTATGGAAGGAAGAATTTCGAATCGATGCGGCCTTTGAGATCGAAAACAGCACATCGATTTACTCCGGTCTACTGCGGTTTGCCGATCTCACGATGGTCGCGCCAAACACACTTTACCCGTTGTTCATAGTAGCCCCAGGTGAGCGGCGGCAGCGCGTTCGCGAACAACTCGCTCGTCCAAGTTTTCGTCATCTGGGTATAGATAAAAAAGTTCGATATCTTTCATATGAAAGGGTGAACGAAATCGAGGATTTCTTCGGCGAAGCCGAGACTGGCTTATCGGTGGATGTCTTTCGTGCGAAATCAGAGTTCCTCGGTGCAGTATAAGAATCGCAGATCGAGATCAACGCACTGCGACCTTTTCGCACGAAAGCCGGTAATTCATTCTAAGGGTTTTGCGTTGGCCCCTTTTACGGCCCGCATTATGGATGTTCGTGAAGAGTAGGGGTAAAACTTTGGAAATACCGCGGCAACACGGTTCTTAAGTACAAAATAATTCGCAACGCCCCAAAATAGGTCGGGTGGAATGGGATGATTAGCGTTGGGATTGTGAAAAATTGCCGCTCCTTGCGTCCACGTTTCGGCATACGTTTGAGGAGTGACTTCTGCGTAGAACGGCTTTGGGATCGTGGCATCCGGGTCATGGTCATGGTATGTCCCTCCGCGAAACATACGGACATCACGTCTACCGAAACCGGCTAGCTGGCCCATTCTACTGAACTTTGACAGCGTCGCGCTGTTAGTAAAAAGCACCGCGCTAATCTGCTCTGATCCGGGTTGTCCGAAAAAATTAGACGGAATCGCCTTATTCTTCCAGCGATGTTCTCGAACGCGAATGTTTCTAACCTTAAGCTTTCCCAGTTTGTCCTTTCGCCACGTGAATCGTTTGCCGTAAAGGTAGCTTGTCAAAGCTGAGCTCGACCAAGTCATTGAGCTTTCTTCATGAAAATCGGCTATCGCGAGAATGAACGGTTTGCCACGAACTTGGCGCAACGCGGAGTACTGAGTATTAAGCTTTCGAAGCTTTGAAAATAGCGGACTGCCGAACTTAATCGGCATGTAATCGGGCAAAAGCCGAGCAACCTCCTCCGGCGTTTGCGGCGCAGGTTCAGAAAACGCCGAGCTTGGATTAACAGTCGCTGCTTCTAGGCAGAACTCGAAACCGAGTTTCGCTCCAACGAAATCTGGTCGGCTGAAACTGCGATCGAGCAGTACTCGCTGCTCATGTAGAAGGGCGAAGATGTATAACTCAAACAGTCGTGCATTAAATGCGTTTGTCTGGAATTGCTCCGCAAAGTTGCCATCGACGTCAGCTAGCGCATATCCGATCTCGCGGATTATTCCGCGTGCTGCTTGATGATGAACGTCGAGAAGAATCTTGAAGTGCTTTCCCAGTCTTTCCGCCGGCACCCTGCGCTCAAAGAGTAAGTTCTTTTTCCTAGTTACGTCCCATTGAGGGAATGTTGACTCACCGGTTGCGACGTGCTTACGCATCCGCTCGCGTAATGTCGCCCGAGCTTTTGAGCGCGATGGATTCGAAACATCAAAGTCGATCGCGCGGAATAGGCCAATCTCATCGCGACCTAAAACCACCCAAGACCAGTCATGGTCGATCAGATCTAAAACAATCGCGCCCAACACATTCTCTTTTGAATCTGAATACCACTCCGTTTCTCGACCGGTCAGTTCTGCATACGGGTGCTTCGCATAGGCGAGCGCCTCGAATCTCATCTGACTGATGGGGACAATGCGAGATTTCGAGGGCATCGGTCGTCTGGGCGTGAAGAGCAGAGCTAAATGTAGTATTTGAAATTCGGGAGCACCTTCTTCGCTCCACGATTGGCCACTAAAATTTCGCCGACGGCGTCGGAAAAGTGAATGGTGACAGGCTGATGCTCCCCCAATTTACAACAGTTATAGTTCAGCTTGGTTAGTCCAAGAATGTCTCTCGCCACCAACTCTAGATCAGCTTCACCATGTTGAATGTCGATACAGAGCGGTTGGGGAACTTCAGAGCCATCGTAGGTCCGAAGGCGCGGTTTGAATCCAGACGCCCAGAGAAACCCTCGTCTCGTACTTACAGGCCAGAACGTTCCTCTCAAAACAGGACGGGTTCCGTTTCGATAAGCTCGGAGGCCGAGCCGCTCCGGAGCAACGCGAACACCGACAAGTTTCACACCAGTTGGACAGGCTTCGCTGTATCCCGCGTATTCGTCTTCATTGATCGCTGAACGACAATGAAGAAATACCTCCGTTAGCGGCTTGCCGTGTTGCTCCCGATATGTCTTCAGGACGCCGCTCAGCAGCTTCTTCGCTGCTGCACGAGTAAGATGGTATTCTCCCTTTCGCTCGGAATACCAATGGCCGTAGTCGCCAAGGAAGACGACACCGTCGCCGTCATCCAAGAACATTTGCGCGGCGGAGCACGCGTTTCGATCCCGATCTTCGGTGTCCTTGAACGCTACTCCAACATAACAAACACCTTCACGTGCAGAACTAAGCTTCCATGGCTTGGCACCGCCTTTGTAGTACAGCGCAGTAGCCAAATTCCATGCTCGATCGGAGAGCGGTGTCAGTTCCCGTTCGGCCATTGATTGGCGCGGTTGCAGCCGCAGCGTTGATTCCCGAACGATTTGGATTGGAACCTCAAGTTCCATTACACGAGCCTTAATCTGCCGCCTAAAGTCCAAAGAAAAGGCGTACTGGCGAGGGTCAAAAGTAGCGAAAAAGTCGCCCATGGTTTCGCGGAAACCTCGCTCTTTTCTTCGGACTCTAACGCCTGCTGATCGCACTCGGCACGTTCCAAAGACGACATCAGGAACGACACAAACGAACACGTGAAACGTTTCGTCACGCTGCTTGGCGATTTGTATTTTGTCTAGATAGAGGTTGACGACTGAATAAACGCGCTCATGCATCTCCGCGATCTGCGTGGCTGATAAGAGTTGGCTGTCGTCGATCGCATCCTCCCACGCTGGCTCTGCGGACCAAACCGCATGGAACGATTCTTCAAAACCGGGAAAATGCGGCCAGAGCACCTCGTCAAATTCCTTCTCGGTCAAAATCGGACGATTGAGCGCAGCACTGAAGGAACGGAAAGCGCGAATTCCGTCCGGTGTGCCGAACAAACCATAGGTAATATGATGCGGGCGTTCGATGCCTTTGGATTCGAAAGGTCCGAAGAGAGTGATTCCATCACGTGGATGTTGTATCCGTTGCTCGAGTGCGAACTCCAGCGGTGGTTCGGGAAAGTTGATGCCGCTATTCATCGGTGCGTTCGGTTTGTGGCTCTTCGTGTAAGAAGAATTCGCCATCTTCATCACTCTCGACCTCGCTGCTCACGGTTTCGTCTGCTTCGTCAAGAGCCGCTTCGTTAAGGCTAACTGTCGATTCAAAGGTATGAAGCTGCGGCGCGAGACGAATGCCATCGGCAGTCTTAGCTTGAAGGGCGAGCAGAATACTTTCAGCGGCGAGTAGGCGATTCAGCCACTTCGCGTTGAACCACATCTTGCTAACTCGTCGTCGTCGGGGTCCTACCCGGTCATCAGTGATCGGCTCCTCGGCCTGATCGAAAAAGAATAACGTGGGCGTTATTTGAACCCAGAAAAATTCGTCGAGGCCACGACCAACCCGCAGGCGAAAAGCAAAGTGACGGTGATTAAGCTCGGGTGGTCGACCGAAGGACTTGAAGGTAGCTTTCCCTCGAATTCTGAGTCGCGCAGGGTTACCGCGGAAGTCTTTAAATCTAAGCCAACCATCAACGGTGAAGTTTTCGGGCAGGTAAATTGTTTGATTCCGCTTTGGGTGAACGCAGCATCCCGCCGCAACCAGGTTCGTCTTTAGCGACCTGACGATAAGGTTCGTGACGATGTTTCGTGTTCCGATGCCATGAATGGTGTCGTAGTCGATCCACGACCATTGTTCTTTCGTAGGTTTGATAATCCCGCTGCACTCCTTCGGCGGCTCATTAAAGGCAAGAAACAACTGTGGATTGACGCGGTAGTGAGCCCACGAGGTATCGATTTTATCCCTGTCATCATCCGAGAGTGTTTGGTCCGCGGCAAATGCCTTAATACCGGGCGGGATACCTTCGACTCGGATGACGTTTGTTCGAACTTGTTCTGGGGCATTGACGATCAAATCTTCGCCTGTCGGGAAGCTCATCGCAGCTAGAAACGTAGCGTTGGAAAGGTTCTTCGGCGCAGAGATGTCATTCAACTTTTCGAGAAGTTGGCGAAAACCAGCGGCCCATCCTGCTTGAAACGGTACATATGAGATAGCCGTTGTAAGCCAATCGAGTTCTGTCCCGTCGAGCTTCAGCGGAATTAGAAAATCAGGGATTGCACGTTGATCGGCAATCTTCTGTGCTAAGACGCGCTCGCCAGTCGGCTTCGGCTTCCGCAGAGATGCTGCCGAAATGAGAGCCAGCATGCGAAACGTGCGCGTCTTAATTGCGTCATCAATTGTTTGCGGCCATGGCTCACCACCGAGCATCTTGATTTGGTCAAACCAGACCGCATAACCGAGCGCGGCCAGTTTCCTAGCAAGCCATGTTGCCAGAACGAGTTCTTCACTCGCGTAACTGATGAACAAATGCGAAGCCTCTGGAGAGTTCGGGGGCATCCTTATAAAACGATCAAGCGTACCTACAAAAGTTTCCGACGTCCAAGCTGCCAGACCGTGAGCTTCGTCATAAAGAGAGCATTCGCTCTAGGTAGGCGCCAACTTTGGTCCAGCTCTTGATCCAGACGAGCCTGACTCCTAAGTGACGAACCGACGATTCGATCCAACGCTTCTGATCGTCCTCAGCAATATCTTCTTTGAGCCAGTAATGTTCGTAACATTCAGGGTCTTTTCCGCGAATCTCCAACTCGGCGGCGCGGTTAGCGTGTACCCACGCGAGCCAGCGGCGAAGATTCGGATCGGAGAAAGATAAACCGACAAACACAATCGACCTCAGGACGGCCGTTCCAAGGAACAGCGACGACTGCCAAGAAAATGCGCTATTCGCCAATTGCAGGTACTCTCCTTCGGAAAACACCAATTTCTCTGGCGCTGCCATTTTGGGAAAGAGACTGAAGCCCTCATCCATAGGGATAAGTCCGTGACAGAAGATGTACGGAATGCGCGGCGCTTCACGATGCGAAATTCCCCGCGTTACCCGATCGAACACGCGCTCTTTCTTTAGGTCGGCAGTTGGAGCGGCCGACGTCGCAGCAAGAGCGTGTACTAGGCTATAGAGAAGTTGCTCACCATTAAAGGATAATACGGCGAAGGGAGCGAGGTCTGCAGCGCGAGCCTTGATGATTACCTCGGCGAGTTGCAAGGAACTTACTGTCGGATAATTCATTCTTACAAAAGCGAGAAAGGATGCCCATTTGTCGCGTTTGAGCTGACCGGGTGAGGCCGCGGTCAAAGCCTTAGCGATATTCGGCCAAGTCGTCCCCGCTCTCTTCTTTACTTGCTGATACAGAAGGTCGGCTAGACGCTTCGTGAAGGTGGGATCGTCTTCGTCTAATACATCCTTTGCCGCTTGGATCAGCGCATCGTAACTAAAGACTTCGCTAAGCGATTCGAGCAGTGCGTCCGGAGCAGCGACGGCCGCGTCGGTTGCGATAAGGTCTTTCACCAACCGTCCCCAATCGGGAAAGGCGTTGAGCGAAGTTCCTGCGCCAATCGCAAGAGCCCACCCCCAAGTGCGGGCGCGCTGAGCTAAGACGTCGTCACACGTTTTCCACGTCAGGCTGTAATTGCTCATCGTTTACGTTGCACGGAGCGGCAGGCGCCGTCCGATGCAATGGCATTCCGCGCGTCGGCTATCATGCGCGGCTGGCACGCGTCGTTGTCGCGCGTGAGTTCTTCTGGGGACGGCATTCGGGGAGAAACTAAACGAGGGAGGGTGGGGAAGGCAAAGCCTTCGGTTAATCGTTAATTGGTATCAGTTATTGGTTGAGAGTCGAGAGAGAGCTTGGGAGTTTAGCGGCATCATGCACCCAGAACAGTTCGCCCCGCTTATCCCGATCTTCATTATCCTTATCGTCGGAGTCTTCTTCATAGGTATTTTTCGCACGTTAGGCGGGGGAAAATTATCCTACGAACGGATAGAGAAATTGTTTACTTCCGCAGAGCGCTCGTTTCTCGGTGTGCTGGAACAAGTCGTCGGAGGCCAATATCGGGTTTTCGGGAAAATCCGTCTCGGCGATATCATCCGGCCGCGGAAAGGGGTTTCGAAGAGCGCGTGGGCGACGGCCAAGAATCGAATCGATCGAAAACATGTCGATTTTGCGATCTGCGATCCTCGCACGTTGCAAGTGATCGGAGTGATTGAGTTGGATGATGCAAGCCACTCTGGACTGAAGCGGCAACGTACTGACAAGTTTGTTGATGCTGCGCTTGCTGCAGCCGGAGTTCCAATCGTGCGTATCCCTGCGCAAAGAGGTTATACGCCAGCAGAAATTCGGGACAGAATCTTGCAGATTGTTTCCCCTAAGACCTAATTGTCGAGCGCGCGACGAAGCATCGCGCGTTGCGAGAAGGGAGCGCGCGTGTTCCCGCGCGGTTATTGGTTATCCGTGAATGGTTAATCGTTATTGGGGAGCGGGGAGCGGGGAGGTGGGAGCGAAGAGCAGGGAGCAGGGAGCACGGAGCGGGGGAGCAAGGAGGTGACGGTTGAGGACGTAAAGGCTTCGCCCACGTCCCGAGGGGGTTGAGGGGAAGAGGGGGGAAGAATTTCGGATTTCGGAATGCGGATTGCGGAAGACGGAACGTATCAGCGTGGTTTGTAGATCTCACGCCGGTGGCCGACGTAATGAGGATAGATGCGCCCTTGCGGCAGATCGAACTCATAAAGAACACGATAATCACCGATTCGTAGCTTAAACTCAGGCCGCCCGTGAAGTCGCTTGTGAGGGAATTCTTCCAACCGCGCGCTCATTTCATCCAATTTTCGTTGAACAGCCTCACGGACCGGAGCAGGCAGTGAATCAAATGATTTGGAGAACGTCGGCGACCAAATCTGAAGCGCAGCCGCCACAGATTTATTTTCGCTGGCGGGTCGTGTACTCCCCTGCCGCGATCTCGCGGCGGGACTGATCGAGCTTGGCTTTAGTTTCTTCGGCCAGCTCAAGTTTGTCCTCGAGATAATCGTCAATCCATTCACGGATCGCCTCAATCTCCGCGCGGGACAGTTTTGGAATGGCTGTGCGAATTTCCTCAACCGTGCTCACGGCAGCAGTTTAACCGGTGGACGGCAAATGGGAAAGGTTCAAATCGAGTGGCTCACTGCCTTCGGCTGTCGCTTGTTCTATGAAGGCTTCCAGTTTGGGGCGCGGCTGAGGATCGTTAAGCAACTGTTCCCAACGCTCATCGTCGACTCCCGCGAGCTCGCGCAACTTGTCGAGTATCGCGCGTCGTTCGGTGTCACTAAGCTTTGGCAACTCTTTGATGATCTCAGATGCGCTCACGGTGCCGACTATAATCTGGTCTCGGCGATTTGTCAGCCCGGAGGTCAGAAGAAAAGAGGTCAGCGATCAGTCGCCACGGCGACTTCGTCCGTTGGGGAAGAGGTCAGAGCAGAGCGACGATTGCGGATTGCGGATTGCGGAATGCGAAGTGGAAAAGAAAAGTGGGAAGACTGAAACGCGCAGCACGTAAAAGCTTACTTCACCAACTCACCGGCTTGCTGACGAATAATCGCGCGGAGCGAAACGTTCACCATTTTCGAGTTTGGAAACGCTTTGGCCACATCCGGTTCCAGAACGACTACATTGGTTCCTTGCGCATAGCGCCGCGCGTATTTACCACGTTCGCCTTGTGAGAAATCGTATTCGTTTCGCATCGGCTTTCGGCCGGATTTATTCGATCCCTTTTTCATAACTCTTTCGTTCACGGCGGCTGGCGCCCCGGTGCTTCCTCAAACTCATCGCAATTTGCGATGAGTTCCTCGGTTTTGTTATCGCAAATTGCGATGTCAAAGCCGCAAATTCCGCCGGCGTAAGCCGGAACATGAAGTCATCCGGGAAACGTTCGCGATTTCGCTTGATTGCCTCGTTAAATCGGAACGTTGGGATGCCATAAATGCGGGCCAGGTCAGTATCCAAAATCACTTTCTGACCACGAACCTCGCGGATGAGCTCGTCAAGTCGTGGGACATCGGCCAACGGTCTCCTCTTTTTCACGCTAAACGATTCATCATCATCTAATACGGGAAATGTCGCGGGAAGTTCGGCACAAATTAGAAAGGAGAAAACAAATTCGAAATGCCCGCCGCGGCGGGTAAACTTCTTGCGGGAAAGCTGAACTCTGAAATGCGGAATGCCCGCCGCGGTCGCCTCACCACGGCGAGTTCGTCCATCGGCGAACACGGCGACCAGGACGGGTAAATTTCGGACAGAGGACAGCCGCCTACGTTGAAACTACGGCGAGCCAAGGAGGACCCGCCGTCGCACAAGACTATGGCGTGGCAAGGAGGACAGAAGTCAGCGGTCAGAAGTCAGCGATCAGAAAGATCGTTGCAGTCGCGGATTTGTTGCTCCTGCCCGATGGCGCGGCGCAAATCAGCAGGTGTTTTTTTGTCCGCCCAGCCACGTTTCTGAGGTTTGCATAACCCGCACGCCGAACGTTTGGGCGCGCGATAACGACGCTGGGTCATCTTCGATTTCATCGGGCGCTATTATCCGGCGCCGTTCAACGCGAAGATTATTTCACCAACTCACCGGCTTGCTGACGAATAATCGCGCGGAGCGAAACGTTCACGACTTTCGAGTTGGGGAAAGCTTTGGCCACATCCGGTTCCAGAACGACCACATTGGTTCCTTGCGTGTAACGCCGTGCGTATTTACCACGCTCGCCTTGCGAGAAATCGCATTCGTTTCGCATCTGTTTACGTGAGGATTTATTCGATGCCTTCTTCATAACTCTTGCGTTCACGGCGGCTGGCGCGTCGCGCGCTAATGATGCGAATATTATCGCCTCGATCCGTATGAACGACAATGAGCAATTTGCCAGTAAACGCACTGCCGATTGTGACGAAACGGTCCTCGGTCTTCGAATGTTCTGGGTCAGGTATGGTCAGCGGTCGGTCAGTGGTCGGAGGTCGGAGGTCGGTCGCCACGGCGACTTCGTCCGTTGGCGAAGACGTCAGCGGGCAGAAGGCAGAATCTGTTTTGCGACCAAGGCGCTGATGCGTTATTCTTTTCGCTATGAGTGCCACGGAGATTATCGAGCAATTTAAAGCCCTTCCCGCCAGTGAACGGGCCCGAGTGGCAAAGTTCGTCGTGGAAAACGATGACTCCTGGATTCCAGAGTCCTTTAAACAGGGTATGGCCGACGCCGAGGCAGGACGTTTTGCGGACATGGAAACCGTTTTGAGCGGAGCCAAGCCGCCGTCTCGTACGGCGGAATGAAATACCGTTTCAAGCCGACCCAGCGGTTTTGGGAAAGTTTCTACGCGCTCTCACCAAGCCAGAAGGATTCCACGCGCCGGGCTTGGAAAATCTTTAAGGAGAATCCTTTTGACCCTCGATTGCGATCTCACAAGATCCACAAGCTCTCGGCCCGGTACGGCCGCACTATTTACGCGGTGGAGATCGAAGCCAATTTGCGAGCCGTATTTTACGTCGAAGGCGACGCGGTGGTGACGGTGGACATCGGCTCGCACGATATTTATCGCGGGTTGTAAGTGCGCCGTGCTCGGTGAAGGCCATGGGTCGGTAGCGGATATTTCGTTTCGATGCGGTCGCATTTTGCGACCGGATAGAGCTTGGCGCGAGGGATGAGGTCGCAAATTGCGACCTTAAAGAACTGGCGTCTTCGGCAGTCAGCTGAAACGCGAAATCATCGGGAAACCGCCTTCGATTGCGCCGGAACTGCTCATTCAATCGTTTCGTCGAAACGTCGTAAAGAGCGGCCAGATCGGCGTCGAGTATGACGCGCACTTCACGGATCGAATAAATCCGTCGCTCGATTTTTGGCTAGTCCCAGATCGTTCATCAGGGGGAGAAACGAACCAACGCAGGCTAAATTAGAAAGTAGAAATGAAGCAATTTCGAATTTCGAAATGCGAAATGCCCGCCGCGGTCGCCGCGGCGACCAGGACGGGTAAATTTCGGACGGAGGACAGCCGCCTACGTTCAAACTACGGCGAGCCAAGGAGGACCCGCCGTCGGACAAGGCTATGGCGTGGCAAGCAGAGGTCGGCGGTCAGCGGTCACAGGTCAGAAGGCAGACGAGTCATTTGCTGGGAGGATGAAAGCCGATCTTCCGCCGGGGCGGAGCGGATACCAGAGGTCAGATATCAGAGGTCAGAAGTCAGAGGGCGAGGCGATTTGTCAAAGCGGCGCGCACACGATTCATTTCTTCGCCACGGCCAGTCCGTCCGTCGGCGGATCAGATGTCAGATGTCAGATGTCAGATGTCCGAGGTCCGAGGTCCGAGGTCAGAGGTCGGCCGGCTCGCCAGTCAGAAGCAGCGCGGGACGGACCTTCGCGGCCATCCCGAAATCAATCATCCAAACTTCACCCGGATTGACGCTGCGCATCGTCGTTCTCCATGCGATCGAGCATCAGTGCCCCGTTAAGCGCTGACTGATTGCACAGGGCCACCTCGGGATCTTGGTTGGCGATTTCCAGAAGTCCCTCTCGAATGGCCCGTCGCTCTGCCTCGCTAAGCTTTGGCAGTTCTTTGATGATCTCGGATGCGCTCACGGCGCCCATTATAATCTGGTCTCGGCGATTTGTCAGCGCGGAATGCGGAATGCGGAGGGAAAAAGAAACTCGAATTGCGGATTGCGAATGGCGAAATGCCCGCGGCGGGTAAACTTCGGACAGAGATCAGTCGCCACGGCGACTTCGTTCGTTGGTGAAGAGGTCAGAGGGGAGCAGCGAGGCTGCGCGGTCAGTTAATGGTTATCGGGGGAGCCAACCAGGAACATCCGTATTTTCTCGCAGTTCGTTAGCATTGTCAGTTAGTCTGGCCGCATGCTTCGCGAGATTGTGCCGAACGAAGGACCGATGGAAACTTGTGCTGAGCAAAAGTCGAATCCATCCGCGGTATGCTGATGCCAAGTGTATTGATCATTGAGGATGATGAGGATGGCCGCCGGGCCCTATCCAAGTTGTTCGCGCGGGCAGATTGGAAAGTTTTTGAGGCCGCAGATGGCGATTCCGGAGTGGAACTCGCTCTCCGGAACCGGCCGGAAGTTATTTTATGCGACTTGCTGATGCCGAAGTCGAATGGCTTTCAAGTTTGTCGTACCATCCGGCAAAAGC
>Ga0193751_1001894_pt1 | contig 13052 bp, 11 predicted proteins | sample L1c2metaG_FD_143050 | JGI IMG/M metagenome (GOLD analysis project Ga0193751, IMG submission 143050) | Soil microbial communities from a riparian zone of the East river system, Colorado, United States - L1c2 | ecosystem: Environmental > Terrestrial > Soil > Riparian zone | place: USA: East River... | reverse complement strand
TTCTGGACCGTGTGGGCTGCCACCGAGCCCGTGCCCGTCAGAGCAAGCAAGCTCGCCAGGGCCGATATGGCGCACAGGCGCCAGATTCGAGAACGCATCGTGAAACCTCGCGTCGGGGAGAGGAGACCGCGCGTCGTTCATGATCGAGGTCGACGCAGCGATCCAGGCCGATTGCGGCAGCCGTCCGGCTACCGCCCGAGGGCGAACGACGGAGGTGCGCGACCGGCCTGGCGGCGGCCAACGTTCGAGCCTGGGCGCCGGTTGACCCAGGGCAGCCGTGGGTAGGTCTGCGCCGTTGGGACCCGCCGCGGCCGGCGAGCCTCGGCGAGGCGCGAGATCAGGACATCTCGACGCCACCCGTACAGGGCGGCCACGAGGGCGACGGCGAGGGCCACTGGGGCGAAGATCGGGATGGCATGCAGGAGCACGCCAAGGCCCGGCAATGGAAGCCCGATGGCAGCGCGCTCCAGGTTTTCATTGACCACCAGCAGCACAAGTGCAGTGGCGAGGATGACCGCCCACAGGCCCAGCACGTGTCCGAGGAGGTGAGCACGGCGGCGATGCGAGGCCGCGGCCGGTCCGCCGAGCCCGCGCGCCGCCTGCGAAAGAGCCACGAGCCGGCGCATCGCGAGCCCGGCGAGCACCGCGCCAGCACCGACAACGGTCATCACGGTCGTGTCCCAAACCGCCCCGTGGCCGGACTGCTGCAGGGCGATCCGAAAGTTCGGCCCACTGGCCAGCAGGAAGAGGAGATCGTGCCCGAGCACGAAGGCAGCCAGCGAGAGCAGGGCGACGGCGACGCGATCCAGCATCCGGCGCGGCATGACGGGGTCACTCTAGGCGAAGCAGGGAAGGTGCGTCGAGCGAGCCGATTGGGTGCCGGGCGCTAGAATCGAGCTCCTCATGACCACGGTCGTCGAAACCACGCGTGAGATTCCCGCCTCGGCGCGTCGTGGCGACCTGAAGAACTTCATCGGCGGCGAGTGGGTGCCATCGCGAGCAGGCGAGTGGCTCGACGTGCCGAACCCCGCCACGGAGGAGCTTCTCGCCCGCGTTCCGATGTCGACTGCGGCCGACGTCGACGCGGCTGCGCGTGCGGCGCGAGTCGCCTTCGCTGACTGGAGCGAGCTGGCCGTCCCCGAGCGGGCGGGCTACATGTTTCGCTTCCGCGAGGCCTTGAATGACTACCGCGAAGAGCTGATCCGGCTGTGCACCACCGAGAACGGCAAGGTCTACGCCGACTCGGCTGGCGAGATCCGCCGCGGGATCGAGGTGGTCGATTTCGCGTGCGGCATGCCCACCCTGATGATGGGCACCAACCTCGACCAGATCAGCAAGGGGATCGACTCCGAGCTGGTCCGCTTCCCTGTCGGCGTGTGCGCCGGCATCACGCCCTTCAACTTCCCGTTCATGGTGCCGCTGTGGATGTATCCGCTGGCCATCGCTGCCGGCAACACCTTCATCCTCAAGCCCTCGGAGCGGACGCCGCTCTCCGCGGTGCGCACCGTCGAGATCCTGGCCGAGATCGGGCTGCCCGCCGGGGTGATCAACATCGTGCACGGAGGGGCTGAGGCGGTCACGCAGCTGTGCAGCCATCCCGAGGTCGACGCCATCAGCTTCGTCGGCTCGGCAAAGGTGGCGCGCATCGTGTACGAGACGGCTGCTCAGCACGGCAAGCGGGTGCAGGCGCTGGGCGGGGCCAAGAACCACATCATCGTCATGCCGGATGCCGTCGTGGAGCCATCCATCGAGAACATCACCGAATCGGCGTTCGGCAACGCCGGCCAGCGCTGCCTGGCCGGGTCGGTGATGACCGTCGTCGGCAAGGCAGCCGATGAGTTCCTGCCACGCTTCGTCGAGCGGGCGGATCGGATCACCATGGGGTTCGGCCTCGACGAGGGCGTCGAGCTGGGGCCCGTCATCCGCGACGACAGCCGCCAACGGATCCTGGGCTACGTGGAGCGCGGCGTCTCGAGCGGCGAGGCCCATTTCCTGCGCGACGGGCGCGGTGGGACTCCGTCAAAAGGCTTCTTCGTGGGCCCCACCATCCTGGAGATCGATCCTGCCGCCGAGATGGCACGCGACGAGCTGTTCGGCCCGGTCCTCGCGGTCCTGAAGGCCGATTCGGTCGACTCCGCTCTCGAGCTGATGCGCACCACGAACCAGTACGGCAACGCCGGCTCGATCTTCACCAGCTCGGGCAAGGCGGCGCGCGAGTTCAAGCGCCGATCCTCGGCTGGAATGCTGGGCGTGAACATCGGGGTCGCCGCGCCGATGGCCTTCTTCCCGTTCAGCGGACGCCGCAACAGCTTCTTCGGCGACCTGCACGTCACCGGGCGCGATGGCGTCGAGTTCTACACCACGAAGAAGATGGTGACCACGAGGTGGTTCTGAGTTGATGGCGCGGCGGGCAACCACCTGGGCCGGCTAGCGCAACGGCCGGCGGTGGTTGCCCAGCCGCGCTTTCTTTCCAGTTCCGCTGCCCGCCACCACTCCGCCGCGTTCAGATGAGTGAGCGCAAAGGTCCTGCGGCGATCTTCGTCAACGAAGGCGCCGCCTCTGCGCACCATTCGCGGGTGCAGAGCGCCGTCGCGCTCGCTCGTCGGGCGCTCGACGCGGATCTGCACGTGACCGCCACGCGGGTCCCCGAGGAGCTGCGTGCCTTCCTTGACGAGCGCCTTGGCGAGTACCAGACCGTGGTCATCGCCGGGGGAGATGGGTCCCTGGGCGTGGCCTTCAATGCGGTGGCCGGCCGCGACGTGACCCTCGGTTACATTCCAGCCGGCTTCGGCAATGCCACGGCTCACCTGCTCCGATTGCCGCGCCACCCGGCCGCGCTGGCCGGCCTGCTGGCAAGCGGCGAGGCGCGCTCGATCGACCTGGTGGCCGTCGACGGCCGTCTGGCGCTCTTCGCCGGGGCCGGCTGGGATGCGCTGGTCGCGCGGCGCTACGCCGAGGCAGGAGCACGTCGGCTGCGTGGCTGGGCGTCGGCCATCCTCAGCTCGCTGCCGGACCTCACGCACCGCCACATCGTGCGGGTCGACGTTGACGGCGCGCCGACCTACGAGGGACCGCTGACCCTGCTCGTCGCAAGCACCACCCCGTATTACGGGCGCGGTCTGCTGGTCAACCCCGGGGCCAGACCAGATCGTGGGCAGCTGACCGCCCGCATCTATCCGGGACCATTGGCCAGACATGCCGTCGAATCGGTCCGCTGGCTCGCCCATCGAGCCCCCTCGGCGCCGGGCATCCAGGCAACCTCGGTGACCCTGACGAGCCTGGACGGCCGGCTGGTGCCGGTGCAGGCCGACGGCGACGCCGTGGGTGAGGCATCGCTCTGGCGGTTCGAGCTGGGCGTGGCCGCCGTCCGCCTCATCGGCAGGTGGTGATCGCGGTCACCACAAGTCGGGGAGCGTGAGTTGCGCCGTAACTGGGCGCGAACTATGGTGCGGGAACTTCCACGAACTTCGAAACCGCCCTCCCGGCCCGCCTGAACACGGCCGGCCAGACGACCACACAGGAGGTGCTCAATCCCGGCTCATGCGACGTTACCGTCGGCCCCTAGTGAGGAGTGAGATGAAAGTACCCGGATTCCGCGCCGGCCGGATCGCGGTCCTCGTCGGTTTCATGACGTTCGTCGTCGGGGGATCGGCGACACTCGGGTCGACCCCTGGTGGTGACGTCCGGCTGACCAACGACAACCCGGCATTGTCTGGCTACGTCAGCGCCGACGACCTAGCCGGCCTCGCCCATTACACCGATGCGACGCTCAACGAATGCTCGAGGTCGCGCGGCCGGCAGAACGAGCCGGCGCTGGCGATCGACCCGCGCAATAGTCGCGTGATGGTCGGGTCGAGCAATGACTACTGCGCCGTCTACAACGACGGCGTCGATGCCAATGGCGCTCCCATTCCGTCAGGGCCAATCTGGCTCGGCTACTACCGCTCCGAGAACAGCGGCGGCTCGTTTGTCTCGTCGCTCATCCCGGGTTACCCGGGCGATACCTCGCAGCTGGGTGCATTGGCCAGCGTGCGCACGGCCACCTCGGGGGACCCCGTCCTTGCCTGGGATAGCCAGGGCCGCCTCTTCGCGGGCGCGGAGGCGAGCGGTGATCCGGCCGGCACCAAGAAGACCTTCGGCGACGCCTGGGTCGCGCGCTACGTCAACCCCGCCGGGACCGGCGGCAGCACCCTGAACGACGGCAAGCGCTTCGCAGGAACCGTCCGCGTGGCCAAGGGTTCATCAGCCCCGAATCTGCTCGGCGTGTTCAACGACAAGACCGCGATTGAAGCTGATCGCACGAGCAGCTCGTGCGCCGGCAACGTCTACTTCGCCTGGTCCCGGTTCGTTGGCAACGGGGCGAACGCGATCTACTTCTCGCGCTCGACCGATCACGGCGTGACGTTCTCGGCGCCAGCGCAACTGACGTCGAGCGTCCAGAGCGTCCAGTTCCCGGACATCTCCGTGACGTCGAACGGCCACGTGTACATCACGTTCCGCCAATTCGCGTTCCACAGTGAGCTGAATGCCGTCGACGTCGTCAAGTCGACCAACTGCGGCGCGACCTTCTCGCCGCCGAAGGTCCTCCAGACGATTGCGCCAATGGGACTCGTCGACGTCCTCGCCAGCGGCGGCGGCGCGCGTGACTGCGGCGATGCGGCAGGCGCATGCCAGTCCGGCTACACGTTCTTCCGCGCTGACACCGGCCCGCGCTCGACCGCCGACCAGGCGGACAGCGCCCACGAGTGGGTCTACCTCCTGTACGAGGCGATCGTTCCAGGCTCGGAGGTCAACACCGGGACTACGTTCGGCTGGGCTGACGCGTCCGGCAAGGGTGGCCAATCGGCCATCTACTACCTGCGCTACGACGGCGCCACGGGCGGCAAGACGACCCCGGCTCGCGTGGCATCGACCTCCGACAGCCAGCAGCTCTTCCCCGATTTGGCGGTCGACGCCGGCGTCATCCATGCCTTGTGGTACGACAGTCGGAATGACGCCATGAACGACTCCTCGAGCTTCCGCGTCCGACCCATCGGCAACGATGCGGCCGGCAACGTGGGCCCCGGCTTCGATGTGTTCGCCTCATGGCGACCGATCTCCAGCGGGGGATGGTCCTCGGCCACCAGGCTCACCGACGTCACCTCGAATGGCCAGTACGAGCAGTTCAGCGGCCGGACGGTTCCGTTCGGCGGCGACTACCTATGGATCGATTCGAAGGCCGGGCTGACCTTCGGGGCCTGGACCGACTGGCGCGATACGGTCGCCGGCACGGACCAGCGGGAGACCACCGTCGATGAGACCGGCGCCGATGTCCATCAATGCCGGTTCGATACGGGCGGTGGCGTCATCTCCGGCGACACGTGCCCCCGCGACGGCGGCCTCGACCAGAACATCTACGGCGACCTGTCTCCGTAGGCGTGTGACAGTGCACGCTTTTGGAAGGGTCGGCCGAGTGCCGGCCCTTCCGGCTCTCAACCGGCCGCCACGTAGCGGCCGATGGTGACGGGCCGCACCACATCGCTGGACCGTCGGTTGCGCCTCGAGGGCAGCCAGGTTTATGGTCCGCGTATCTGCTGGCGTTTCCTGGATTCGGGTCTGCGCGCAGCAGCGCGAGCTTCTGCATCCGCATTGGGCTACTCATCGCCAGCAGTGATCCGCCCATTGGCGAAACCTGAGACCTAGCAGACAAGGGTTGTTAGTGGTCACCCGGGTCTACCGAGGCCGGATCTTGCGACGAGTCCCCTGACGCTTCTATTCCCTCACGGGTTCGCTCCACGATCCGTGCTCCTGCAGGAAGGAGGCAAGCGCCTGGTTTGAAGCACCCGTTGGTGCTGTCCGACGGTCTTGCACCGCACCAGTGAGGTATTCGATGCGCACACGACGGACTCTGGCGGTATTAGCCGCCCTCGCGCTCCTCGCGAGCCTGATCACGATCGCCCCGGTCGCCGTGTCGGCGAGATCCGCGGGCACCACCAGCCACATTTTGAAGGCCGGGACTGGCCGGCCACGGACCGGCGCATTCTCATCCAGTTCTGGGGTGACCGGTCCGGAGTCCCCGGCAAAAGCCTATAACCGCATCATCGATCGCAGCCTGTCGACGGGCCACGTTTCGACCGGCGTCTCCGTCAATAGCGGCAAGAAGGCGAAGTCAAACCCGACCTTCGTGAACGGGTTCGAGGGCCTGAACCACTACCAGCAGCGCTACGCGCGCGGCGGCAACCAGTTCTCCTTGGAGCCGCCTGATCAGGGCCTTTGTGTCGGTGGCGGCTATGTCGTTGAGGCCACCAACGACGTCTTCAACGTCTTCAACTCGACCGGCACGTCACTCTTGCCCGACAACACAGCGACGAACATCGTCGCCGGGTTCGCGAGGAACGTGAACCACGCGGTGGACCTCAACTCGTTCTATGGCTATGCCCCGGCGGTCAACCGGACCACTGGTGTGCGAGGCCCCGAGCTGACCGACCCGAGCTGCCTGTACGACGCGGCAACCCATCGGTTCTTCCTCGTCGTGCTGACGCTTAACACGAACCCGAACGGGTCGTTCACCCTCGTCAACCACCTCGACATCGCGGTCAGCCAGACGTCGAACCCGACGGGTATGTGGAACATCTATAAAATCGACGTCACGAACGACGGCACGAACACCGGTGGCGTGAACCCTGGCCCGTTCCTGGGCGACTACCCGCACATCGGCGCCGACGCCTATGGCTTCTATATCACGACCAACGCCTACCCGTGGTGCTGCAACGGCTTTGCAGGCGCGCAAATCTATGCGCTGTCCAAGGCGCAGCTCGCAACGGGCGCAGTGTCTGTGACGGTGTCTCACTTCGACACTTCGGGGATGGTCAATCTGCCCAGCGACGCCGGATCGACGCAGCCGGGCTTCACCGTCTGGCCAGCCCAATCCCCAGCGACCGGCTCGTTCGACACTCGTGCTGGCGGCATCGAGTACTTCCTGAGCTCGAACGCCGGCGATGAGGCCACCAATCCGGTAGCCGGATTCGGCGGGGCTCACACCTCGAGTCACCTCATCGCCTGGTCGCTCAAGAACACCTCCTCTTTGAACACCGCGACGCCATCCCTGACGCTCAGCAACAAGGTGCTGGGGGTGAACCAGTACGGCCTGCCTCCGAAGCAGCAGCAGCCCGGCTCGGGGACTCCGGCCACGACGGACACGCCTCAGGGCTACTGCATCAACGACACCGCGACGGTGACGATCGCCGGCATGGGCTGCTGGCGGCTCTTGTTCGCTGCAGCACCGGCCCACAATGAGGTCATTTCGAGTCCGGACTCGAACGACACTCGCATGCAGCAAGTCATGTTCGCCAACGGCAAGCTGTGGGGCGCCCTTGACACAGCCCTCAATCCGGACGGTGGCGCGCAGCGAGCCGGCATCGCCTGGTACATCCTGATTCCAGACGGGTCCGGTGCGACTCTCCAGGCAAAGGTGAGCCTGCAGGGTGACCTTGGTGCCACTGGCTACGACTTGACCTATCCGGCGATCGGCGTGACAGCCTCGGGCCGCGGCGTCATGGCCTTCACTGCCACGGGCGATGGTCCTCCACCGTTCAACCCGAGCGCCGCTTATGCGCCGATCGACGCTACCGCTGGAGTGGGCGCCTGGAATGTCGTGCCAGGCGGCACGGGAGCCGCTCAGGACGACGGCTTCACAAGCTACAAGTCACAGGTCGGCAACCCGCCGCGCACCCGCTGGGGTGACTACGGGGCGGCAGCCGTGGACGGCAGCTCCGTCTGGATCGCCAGTGAGTACATCGCCGGCACCTGCACGTACACCGACTGGGGCGGCCCATTCTTCTCGGGCGGCACCGGTGACAACCTCCTCGGCACGTGCGGCGGTGCCGCTCACGGACCGGGGGTCCGTACTGCGCTGGCCAACTGGTCGACGCGGATCTCGAGGCTTGTTCCGTAAGCCAACCGATTAGCCCTGTGCAGAACGAGGCCCGCCGGTCCGCCGGCGGGCCTCGTCGTTGTCAGCCGAAGGCGCGGCGGACGGTATCCAGGGCGGCGAAGGCGGCGCGTCGCTGCCGCTGGGGCCCGCTGCCGTGAATCCGGATCTCGGTGGGAGGAAGCACCGTGGCGCCGTCCATGGAGACCTGCACTCGGCTGCGGCCGTGTGGGTCCTGGGGCAGCAGCACCAGGTGCAGCACCGCATCCGCTCTCGGCCCTGCCGGCACAACGTGGCCGTCGGCGATGAGGACGCCACCCGCATAGGTCACGGGTGAGCCATTCGCCTCGGCCAGGATCGCGAGCAGGGCGCCGGCCGTTCCCGACTCCACGCTGGCCAGCGACCCCACCCCCCGGGCTGCGAGAGCCCTGAGCGCGACGGACGGCAGCGTTTCCTCATCGGTCCCGTAGACATGCTCACCCAGGAGCTGCTGCGACTGGTCGACCGGACGATCCAGCATCGCCGCATCCTCGCGGGTCGCAAAGCGCAGGTGCACCCCGTCGTCGCGGGCATAGATTCCTGCCGAGATGCCGTCTCCGGGCGCATCGAGGAGGCCGTCGAGCGCCTCAGCCACGGCTGACTCGCCGACGCCGAAGGTCTTCACCGTGCGGACATGCAGCGGGCGGAGCGCGAAGTGCGCCTCGAGACGCGGGACGACCTGCTCGGTCCACATCCGGCGCATCTCGGCGGGCACCCCCGGGAGCAGCACAACCACTGATCGGTCCCGGTCAACCCACCAGCCTGGGGCCGAGCCAATCGGATTGGGGAGGGCTTTGGCGGATGGCACACGGAGCGCCTGGCGCAGGTTCGAGGTTGGCATCGGGCCGTAGGCGGCAAAGCGGCGGCGAAGCTCCTCCTCGAGGCCCTGGTCAGGGGTCAGGGTCTCACCGAGGGCGTCGGCCAGCCCTTCTCGGGTGAGGTCGTCATGTGTCGGTCCCAGACCGCCGGTCGCGATCACCAGGTCGGCCGCCGCCCGCGCCTCGCCGAACGCGGCCGCAATCGTCGCGCGCTCATCGGCGAGCTGCCGCACGGCGCGCAGCTCCACCCCGAGCCTCGCCAGCTCGCCGGCCAGGTGCGCGGCGTTGGAGTCGAGGATCTCGCCGAGCAGGATCTCGGTCCCGATGCTCAGCAGGATCGCCCGCGGCGCCGCGTCCGGCATCGGTCAGGCGAAGCGCTCGCGCAGCGGCGTCGCCACCTCATCGGCCATCCGCTGAAGGCCGTCTGGTCCCTGGGCGGCCGGCATGATGAGGATCAGGTGGTCGGCCCCAGCCTCGGCGAAGGTTGCGGCGGTGGCAAGCATCGTGGCGTAGTCGTCACCGCGCAGGAAGGACTGGGCACTGATCTCGATCTCCCTCGGGTCGCGGCCGACCGCTTCGCAGTGGCGCAGCAGGATGTCGCGCTTCGCAAGGAAGGTCGATGGCTCGCCGGTCTGGTTCCAGCCGTCGGCCCTCTCGGCCACGATGCGCAGGCCGCGGCTGCCCTGCGTCCCCAGCCAGATCGGCGGACCCCCAGGGGTCAGAGGCGCGGGATCGCAGAGCGCGTCGACCAGTCGGTAGGGAGGCGCGTCGAGGGAGACGCCTCCGGGCGACTCCCAGAGGGCCTTGATGACCCGCACCGCGGAATCGAGCATCGTGATTCGCTCGCCGATCGGCGGCAGCACCATGCCGTACATCGCGTGCTCCTCCTCGTGCCAGCCGGCGCCCAGGCCCAGCACGAAGCGCCCATTGGAGACGTGGTCGAGCGTGGCGCCCGAGTTGGCGACCAGGGCGGGATGCCGGTACGTGTTGCCGAGCACCAGGTGGCCGATCTGCAGCCGCTGTGTGAGGGCGGCCAGCGCGCCCAGCAGGGCGAAGGCCTCGTGACTGCCGCCCCCTTCGGGGCCGAGTGCCACGAAATGGTCGAAGATCCAGGCGGAGTCGAAGACCTGGAGCGTGTCTCCCAGCTCCCAGGTGGCTCGCAGGGTCGGCCAGTCGACGTTCGTCTGGGAGGTCTTGAAGCCGATGCGCATGCGCTCCAAGTCTAGCCGCGGGACAGCGGCCGGGCCTTCCGGCTAGGATGCGCGGGCATGGCCTCATCGATGGTCACCGAGACCACCATCACTCCCGAGCTGCGCAAGTGGCTCATGAAGAAGCTGCGCTTTCCGGTGATGGCCACCATCGGCAAGGACGGCATGCCCAAGCTGTCGGTGATCTGGTTCGACCTGGACCCGGAGCGCGACGACGTGGTCCTCATGAACACGCTCGCCGGGCGCGTCAAGGATCGCCACCTTCGCCGGGATCCGCGGGTCAGCCTCTGCTTCGAGGAAGGGACCGATTACGTGACGATCGAGGGCCGCGCCGAGCTGTCGGACGACCACGCGACGGCTCTCGCCAACATCTGGGCCATGGCACGCCGTTACGGGCAGGGCGAGGGCTCGTTCGCGATGGGTGATCGGGTCGACATCACTGTCCACGTGGAGCGCGTCATCCGCCACAGCTGACCCGCCACGGTACCCTCTCACCATGAAGGTCGTGCTCCTGGCCGGCGGCACTGGCGGGGCCAAGCTGGCGCACGGCCTGCAGATGGTGCTACCTCCCGGCGATCTGACGGTCATCGTCAACGTGGCAGACGACACGGAGCGGTTCGGGCTCCTCGTCTGCCCCGACCTCGACACGATCCTCTACACGTTGAGCGGCCTCGCTGACCGAGAGCAGGGGTGGGGCGTGGCCGGCGACACCTCCTCCGCGCTGGCGATGTTCGAGCGCTACGGCGAAGAGGCCTGGTTCCGGATCGGAGATGCCGACCTGGCGACCCTCGTTCACCGCGATCGGCTGATGCGTGAGGGCTCCTCACTGACCGATGCGACCGCCGCCACCGCGGCCGCGCTTGGCATTGCGACCCACCTCGTGGCTGCCACCGATGACCGGATGCGCACCTGGATCCAGACCGATAGTGGCGAGGAGATCGACTTCCAGGAGTACTTCGTGCACCGCGGCCAGCAGGAGATCGTGCGGGCCGTGCGATTCGACGGCGTCGAGGCGACCCATCCGAGCCAGGCCGCCCTGGACGCGCTGGCGACGGCCGACCTGGTGGTGATCGGGCCGTCCAATCCGATCGTGAGCATCGGGCCGATCCTGGCCATCCCCGGCCTGCGCGAGGCGCTCGTGGCATCTTCAGCGCAGCGCATCGGAGTCAGCGGCATCGTGGGAGGCAGGGCGCTGCGCGGTCCAGCCGATCGGATGCTCGCCTCGCTCGGCCACGAATCGAGCGCCGTGGGTGTGGCGCGGCTGTATGCCGGGTTGGTGGAGCGCTTCGTCGTCGACGAGGTCGATGCCGGGCTGGCCCCGGCGATCGAGGCGCTCGGCATGAGCGTCAGCGTGCTGCCCACTGTCATGGTCAGCGACGACGACCGCGCCCGGCTGGCTGCCGCCCTGCTCGAGCTGGTCGAGGGTATGCTCGGGGAGTGAGCCTACGAATCATCGTGCCGCACCGCGGGCTGGCCGTGGCCAAGACGCGGCTTGCACAGGTGCTCGACGATGCCGATCGCCAGGCGCTCGCCCTCCGTCTCCTTGAGCGGGTGCTCGGAGTGGCGCACGCCGCGTGCTCGGACGTGGTGGTCATCAGCCCATCCGCCGCCCTCGGCGAGGTGGTCGCCGGAGCAGGCGCCACACTCGTCGTCCAGCGGGGCATGGGGCTGAACGCAGGGCTCGACCAGGCCCGAGACGCCGCCCGCGCCGACAGCATCCAGGGGCTGGCCATCCTGCACGGAGATCTGCCCAATCTGACATCCGCGGACGTGGAGGCGCTCCTTCAGCCGATCGAGGATGGGGCCGGCTTGGCGATCGCCCCCGACCGGGCCGGAGCGGGGACCAACGGACTGGCGCTGCGGCCCATCGACGCCATCCCGTTCCGCTTCGGCCTCGGCTCCTTCGCAGCTCATCGCGAGGAGGCGCAGCGGGCCGGCCTGCCGCTGGCGGTCGTCGAGCGGCCGGGCCTGGCCTTCGACCTGGACACGCCCGCGGACCTGGCACGCTGGATCGAGCTGGGCGACGCGGCGTGATCTCGCTGGTCGAGCTGGAGGGGATCCCGGAAGTCGTTCCGGGCGACAACCTCGCCGGCCTGATCGCGACGGCGCTGGGCGCCGCCGGCATCGGTCTCGTGGATGACGACGTCCTGGTCATCACCCAGAAGGTCATCTCCAAGGCCGAGGGCCGGGTGGTCGAGCTGGCATCGGTGAGCCCGAGTCGGGAGGCCCTGGAGTGGGCCGCGCAGTGGGACAAGGATCCGCGGCAGGTGGAGCTCGTGCTGCAGGAGAGCGCCGAGGTGCTGCGCATGGCGCCCGGCGGCCTGATCATCAGCCGCACTCGGCACGGGTTCGTATGCGCCAACGCGGGCGTGGACCTGTCGAACGTGGGCGGCGGTGAGGCCGCCACGCTACTTCCCCTGGACCCGGACCGCTCAGCGCGGGACCTGCGAAGCGCGCTGGGGAGTTCGACCGGCGTCGCGCCCGCCGTCGTGATCAGCGATTCGTTCGGCCGGCCGTGGCGCAACGGGATCGTCAACGTGGCGATCGGCGCTTCCGGGATTGAGACGCTGCTCGACCTGCGCGGCACGCTTGACGTCCAGGGCCGCGAGATGCACTCCACGGTGATCGCCGTGGCCGATGAGCTGGCCTCCGCCGCAGACCTGGCCGGCGGCAAGGTGGCCCAGCGCCCGGTGGTGCTGGTGCGCGGCTACGAGCGGCAACCGTCCGGCGAGCCGGACCGGGGCGCGGCGGCGCTGATCATGGATCGGGCCCAGGACCTCTTTCCGTAGAGGCGGCCGCGGGCCACTGCCCCGGCTAGATTGGCTGCAGGAAGAGGCTAACGATCTCGCCGTTCTCGACGCGGAAATTGGCCTCCACCCGCATCGACTGGGCTCCGGGGCGCATCACGGTCAGATCGGCGACGTAGCTGGCGCCCATGCTGCGCCCATCGTTGGCGTACATCCGGAATCCGTCGCCGGCCCGAACGAACCAGCCGCCCACCTTGTCGCGACCGCGCAGGTTGGTGCGCTCGTCGGATCCCGGGACCGAGACGCCCAGCACCGCATGCTCGGCGAAGAG
>Ga0193751_1001893_pt1 | contig 13054 bp, 10 predicted proteins | sample L1c2metaG_FD_143050 | JGI IMG/M metagenome (GOLD analysis project Ga0193751, IMG submission 143050) | Soil microbial communities from a riparian zone of the East river system, Colorado, United States - L1c2 | ecosystem: Environmental > Terrestrial > Soil > Riparian zone | place: USA: East River... | reverse complement strand
CTTCAAAATTTTGGTCGAACGATGCGTCTCTTCGCGCCGCTGTATTTGTCGAATGAGTGCATTAACAATTGTCGCTACTGCGGATTTTCTCGGGACAACCCCATTTTACGCGTGACTCTGAGCGTGGAGGACGTGGTGGCTGAAGCCCGCTATCTCCGCGGCGCTGGTTTCCGACAGATCCTGTTGGTTGCCGGCGAGCATCCAAAGTTTGTCAGTGGCGATTATCTCGCCGAATGCGTTCGGGCGTTAGCGCCCGATTTTCCATCGATCGCTATCGAAGTCGGTCCAATGGGCAGCAGTGATTACGTCCCCATCATTCGCGCGGGCGCGGAGGGTCTTGTTGTTTATCAGGAGACATATCAGCGTTCCGTCTACGCCGAACTGCACACCGCGGGTCCGAAGCGCGATTTTAATTATCGGCTCGATTGTCCTGAACGCGCATACAATGCCGGATTTCGCCGGCTTGGAATCGGAGCGCTTTTCGGCTTATGGCGCTGGCAGGACGAAGCGGTCGCCCTGGCCGCGCATGTCGATTATTTATTGAGGCGCTGTTGGCAAGCGCAAATCACTATCAGCTTGCCGCGGCTGCGACCGGCCGCGGGCGGATTCCGGCCGCTCTTTTCGATAAGCGATCGCGAACTGGCGCAACTCGTCTGCGCTCTGCGCATTAGTTTTCCTCAGCTCGGGATTGTCTTGAGCACGCGCGAACGGCCTTCCTTGCGCGATGCGCTGGTGTCGTTAGGCGTGACGATGATGAGCGCCGGCAGCCACACCGAACCCGGCGGGTACACCCGTCGCGGCACGGAGCATCTGCACCAGACCGTGCGCGGCCGAATCATGCCGCCGGAGTTTCAGGACGGCGAAGACCGGCTGGCTACCGGTCAATTTGAAATTAGCGATGATCGGACACCCGAAAGAATATCATCCATTTTGCGGGAAAAGGGATTCGATCCGGTCTGGAAGGATTGGGAGCAGACGCTCTCTCAGTAATGCGTATTTCCCTCAACGGCCGGGAAGAAGACGCAAGCGGCGCGCAAACGGTGACCGAACTCGTTGGACGCTTTGAATTGCCACCTGAGGCGATTCTAATCGAGCATAACGGCGTCGCCTTGCACCGGCGCGAATGGCCGCAAACGCCGTTAGCCGATGGCGACCGGATAGAAATTATTCGCGTTGTCGCCGGCGGCTAGCCGCGATTTTAACGCGCGGCCTTAACAACCACGCGCATTCCATCTCGCCGAACCACCGTGATCGAAGTGTTTGGCGGGATGAATTCGCCTTGCGTGATCACGTCAATAATCTGGTCGACAAAACGCGCCTTGCCGCTTGGACGCAAGATCGACAACGAGACGCCTTCCGTGCCCGGTGAAAGGTCAACCGCGGTCGCAAATTCGCGGGGCACGCCGGCCAATGAGGGGCCGGGCGGATTCGTGGTCAGGAGCGCGAAACGGCGATAGAAGCTGGTGCGCGGGAGATATTTCGCGAGCAGCGCGATCACGATCGCGGCTGCCACGAGCGCGATGAAGAGGTTGCGCAGCGGGACGGCAAGCATTTCGCCGGTCGGAAAGAATGGCTGCTCCGGATAACGATCGATCATCGCCCAAAGCATTGAGGCGAGCATGAGCAGAACGCCGATCACCCCAAAGACGATCGTGGAATGGGCGAAGAAAAGAATTTCGATGATCACGAGAGCAACACCGAGAACAAAAAGCGCGACTACTTCCCAACCGGCGAGACCGGCCAGGTAATGTCCGAGAAAGAAGAGCGCGAAGCAGATGGCGGAAATAATTCCCGGTAAGCTTGCCCCCGGAATTTTGAATTCAAGGTAAGCGCCCACAATTCCGGCCAGCAAAAGCAAAGGAGCGAGCGTGGTGAGCCATAGCGCGAGTTGCTCAAAGCCAGTGGGTTTGATCGAAACCACGTTGCCTTGGAGGCCCGCTTTTTTTGTAAGATCGACAATCGACTCAGCGACGCCGTCGGCCAGCAAAGGCTTGCCATTTATTTTTTCCGTCGCTTCCTGCGTGTTGAGAGTGAGCAGAGTCCCTTTGGCGTGAATCACCCGATCGCCGATTTTCACTTCCTTTTCCTTGTTCATGAACGCTTCGCCGATGTCCGGGTTGTGTCCGTTCTTTAGGGCGGAGCCCCGGATCAATGCGGACCAGTAGGAAATGGTCTTCTCGCGCGCGGTCACGGGAAGGTCTTCGCCGGTTGGTAAGATCGGCGCGGCCGCGCCAATAGCGCTGACCGGCGCCATATAAATATGCTGCGTGGCCAAGGCAACGAGAGCGCCGGCCGATCCGGCGTTCGAATTAATAAACGTGTAGGTGGGAATGGTGGCGTGATTAAGCGCGCTCGTGATTTCTTCGGCGCTATCGAGCCGGCCGCCGTAAGTGTTCATTTCGAAAATGATCGCACTCGCGCCGCTGGTTTCGGCGGTCTTGAGGGCGCGACGCAAAAAAGTGAGAAGCGAAGGCGAAATTTCACCGCTAATCGGCGCGACGACCACGTCGCCTTTATGGATGACTTCCCGGGCTTGTCCCGTTTCCAGCGCAGACAAGACCGCGATCAAAACGAGGATCGATAATTTCTTCATTGTTTGGAAAGCGCGCCGACGCCGAGTAAATTTGGCATCGCTTCAGAAGGCAAACGAGCAAAAAATAAACAGCCCACGTGATTCCATCAGAAACCATAGAGCAGATCGCGGCCGCCAACGACATCGTCGAGGTGATCGGCTCGTATTTTCCGTTGAAACGGGCCGGCGCAAATTTCAAGGCGCTCTGTCCATTTCATCAGGAGAAAACGCCGTCGTTTCACGTCAATCCGCAGCGCCAGACATTTCATTGCTTCGGCTGCGGCGTCGGGGGAAGCGTTTTCCGGTTCGTGACGGAATACGAGCACCTCGATTTTCCAGCGGCCGTGCGAAAATTGGCGGCCCGTGTTGGCATTCCGATTGTCGAAGAACGCGCGGCCGCGGACGAAGATCGACAACATGAAGCGCGCCGCACGCTGCTCAAACTCCATGCCGAGGCCGCCGATTGGTTTCAGGAAAATCTCTTGAAGAAGCCGTTCGCGGAAGCGGCCCGCGACTACTTGAAAAATCGTGGAATCGACAAACAGACCGCAAAAAATTGGCAGCTCGGTTTTGCCCCGGACAGTTGGGATGCGTTTTTAAAATGGGCGCTCGAGCACGGTTACTCGCGCAGTCAGCTGTTGCAAAGTGGACTGGTCAAGCCGCGCGATGAAGAACGGCCCGGCAATGAAGTTTACGATCGCTTTCGCGGTCGCATCATATTTCCGATCTGTAACGACGTCGGGGAGGTGATTGCCTTCAGCGGCCGGTTGCTCGAGTCCGATCCGCAGGTGGCGAAATATTTGAACTCACCGGAAACGCCGCTCTTTCAAAAAGGGCGCGTGCTTTTTGGACTCCATAAAACCAAACGGGCGCTGATTGAAGCAAACTGCGCGATCGTGTGCGAAGGCCAACTCGATTTGATCTCTCTGTTTGAAGCCGGCATCAAAAATGTGGTCGCGCCGCAAGGCACCGCCTTTACCGAGCATCAGGCTCGAATTCTGAAGCGCTTCGTTGACGAGGTCGTTCTTTGTTTCGATGCCGACCAAGCCGGACGAAAAGCGGCGGAACATTCGCTCGACGCACTCCTTCAACATGATCTGATCGTCCGGGTAGCAGATATGCCACCGGGCGAGGATCCTGATTCGCTCATTCGACGGAATGGGAAAGAAGAATTCGAAAAGCGCGTAACATCTGCGCGCGACTTTTTTGATTACTGGATCGATCGCGAAGCCGCAGTTGTCGATCTAAGCTCGCTTGGGGCAAAAATGCAGCTGGCCCGGAAGCTCGCCGAAACTGTTTCGCAGGTGCGTGATCCGCTCATGCGCGGCCAGGTCTTGAACAAGATGAGTGCGCGTCTCGGCGTTCCAGCGTCTGAGTTCGAAAAACTTATGACTAGGCCCAGATCTGAACGCAGCGCCGAATTCGCTCCGGCTCGATCCGCAGCTGCGATGCCTCCGCGGCATGATGTTGCCGTCCTTTGTCTTCTCGCCTTACGTGACGAAGCAGCTCGCAAATTTCTTCTCGAACAAAACTGGCGTGAAGTCTTACCCCAAATATCCGGCACGGAATTGCTCGCCCGGATTCTGGAGAGCGAATTGCGTCTGGACGATCCCGTCTCTCTCAATTCCTTCATGTCCCAATTGACGGCGGAAGAGGAGGGCCTGGTTTCTGCTTGGCTGATGCAAAACTTACCCCAAATATCCGGCACGGAATTGCTCGCCCGGATTCTGGAGAGCGAATTGCGTCTGGACGATCCCGTCTCTCTCAATTCCTTCATGTCCCAATTGACGGCGGAAGAGGAGGGTCTGGTTTCTGCTTGGCTGATGCAAAAGATGCCGGCAAACGCGACAGAAGTGGCTGAGGGCTGGTGGAGAGGCCTGATCCAGGCGACCTTACGCCGGCAGCTTGAAATTGCCGAGACGCGAATTCGACTTCCGCAATTGACCACCGGCGAAGTCGTGAATTTACAGAAAGAAATTGTTGACCTGCAGGAGCAACTCCACCAGATTTCTCGGCTTTCGTCTGTTCCCGAGCCCGGCCGGTAACTGTCGATCTATGGGAACGCTGATCGAAGGCCGCGAACCTTAACCCCACAGTCTTGGCCAGGCATTCGAAAGCAAGGAAGAGCCTTCGCCGATCAACGGCGAAGCACCCGAAATTTAAGCGAGCGCGCCGGCGAGGAACATCGAAAATCTCGGCGCCCCAGTTGAAAGACAAAGCGAGAATCGCAACATTCAAGTCGAAGCGGATCACATCATTGGTCCGGGCGCAAAGAAATGGAGCTGACGTATTACTCAAAACGAAAACGGAAGCTGACGCGGCGAATGAAATTCAAGTCCCTCTTCGCGAGCTAATCAAACTGGCCAAGGAGCAGGGTTATCTCACGTTCGATGACCTGAACGAGGCGCTTCCAGATGGAATAACAGACGCGAACGAGCTGGACGCCATTCTTACCCGGCTCCGTCGAATGGAAATCGACGTCATCGAGGCATCCGACGTCGATCGACATAAGGAAGTAAAAAAAGATCTCGACGAGGAGGAGGAAGAAAAACCCGAACCAAAGCTGGATATTCTCGACGATCCGGTCCGGATGTATCTCAAACAGATGGGTCAGGTGCCGCTTCTGACGCGTGAGCAGGAAGTGGAAATATCCAAGCGAATCGAGGAAGCGGAAAATATGGTGCAAAAGCACATCAACCGTTTCGGCTTCACCGCGCGCGCCCATCTCGATCTTGCCCAAAAACTGACTGAAGGCCGGGAGCGATTCGACCGTGTCATTCTCGACAAGAAAATCGAGAGCCGGGAGCGTTACATGAAAATCCTGCCGCGATTGTGCAAGCAGGTCGAAAAATTAGGCGACGCCATTACCCAGAATTACGCGAAGCTGTCGGGCAATTCATCCAAAAAGGACACCAAGGGATTGAAAGCGTTTCAGCGATCGCTCGCTTCTCTGCAGCGGCTTTATCCGAAATTTTATTTCAAGCAAAAGGTGACTGAAGAATTCGTTCACCTGGCGGACGAGCATTATCGGACGCTCCTGAATGTTCAGACTGAGATGGCAAAACATCCCCGCTCCTCTGGAGTGCGCTCACCAGTCGGGATCAAATCGCACGAGCTGGAGAAATTCGTCTGGCTTTCTCTGGATGATTACGCGGAGCAATATCAATCTCTGAAAAGCTGGCTACGGAAAGCGTTACGAGCCAAGACCGAAATGGTCGAGGCCAATCTGCGACTCGTGATTTCGATTGCTAAAAAATACACCAACCGTGGCTTGTCCTTCCTGGATTTGATCCAGGAAGGCAACATGGGCTTGATGAAAGCGGTGGAGAAATTCGAATATCGGCGCGGCTATAAATTTTCCACCTACGCTACTTGGTGGATTCGCCAGGCCATTACCCGCTCGATCGCCGATCAGGCGCGCACGATCCGCATCCCCGTGCACATGATCGAGACGATCAACAAATTGATGCGGGTGCAAAAGCAATTGGTCCAGGAATACGGCCGCGAGCCGACGCCGGAGGAGGTGGCCGAGGAAATTTTGCTGCCGGTGGACCGGGTGCGGGCGGTTTTGAAGATGGCGCAGCAGCCGATCTCGCTTCAATCGCCTGTCGGTGAAAGCGAAGAGACAAATTTCGGCGATTTCATCGAAGATAAGGGCGCTGAAAACCCCTGCGACATGACCGCAATCGTGTTGCTGAAGGAAAAGATCAAGGACGTGCTCGAGACGCTGACTGAGCGCGAACGCCAGGTTCTGGAACAGCGCTTCGGTTTGGTCGACGGATACAGTCGGACATTAGAAGAAGTCGGCCGCCAATTTCGCGTGACCCGCGAGCGTATTCGCCAGATCGAGGCGAAAGCACTGCGGAAGATGCGACACCCGACCCGTATTCGTCAGTTGGAAGGATTTTTGGAAGCGCCTGAGGTGTAAGACGTTGTCGGACGCACACCGGCCGCAACTTTCGGGAATCGATTTTGTTCAATTCGCGAAGGAAATGAAACGCGAAGACGACCAACAACTATGGGATCTCCTGGGCCAGGCTCAGCCAGGGCAGCTTTCGCCTTTTTTCGCACGCAACGTCGTTCGGAGAATTCGGGAGCGCTCGGCCCGCTTCGAATGGCTCCGCGGTTGGCTTAATCCGCGGAGGCTCGTTCCAGTGACGGGAGTGGCGATCGCAGTGACAGCGACAATCCTGGCCGTCCATCAGCCCGCCGGCCGTAATCCGGCCGACAGTCCGCCGGATGTGATCGTGAGGATCGATCCGCAGGATTATGACGTTGTCGCCGATCTGGACGAATTGTTGGCCACAGACGAGACCAGCTTGTGGGACGACGATACGCAAACATTGTAGGCGCAATCGCGACTGGCGCGATTTTGATCATCGGCTCCGAATCGATCCAAGCGCAGCCGCAAGGAGGGCAACGTCCGAATGTTCGGAGAATGCCTCCGCCACGACATGCTCCAAATTTGAACAATTCGCGCGATCGATGGATCGCGATGCCACCGGAAGATCGAAAAATATTCCAAAGGAACGCGGAGCGTTGGATGAAAATGGGTCCGGAGGAGCGAAAGGTGTTGCGCGAGCGGGAACAAGCTTACCGCGCGCGGGTAAAACTGGAAGTGGATGCGGCCTTGCGTGATTCCGGCTTGCGCCTCGAGGGTGAAAAACGGGAACAGTTTGAGCAACGTTATCTACAGGAGAGGCGTCGCATTGAGCACGAATTGCGGCAGGAAACCGAAGCGAAGCGTCAGCAACAGTTGCCGGCGTTACAGGAACGTTTAAAGAAGGAATTTCAAGAGCCGTCGCCGTCAACCTCATCGACCTCGGCCCCGGCCGCGTCAACGTCACCAAAAAAATAAGCTGGCGGGATATTGAAACCCGCCAGCTTGAGAAGACTTTTCGTCGTTTATCTTACCGCCAGTGGCGATGATGCCAACGCGAATAGTACACTCGGTGTCCGTGATACCAATAAAATGACGGCCCACCGTAGTAACCATAGTACGGCCTGTAGTACCCGTATCCGTAGTACGGACCAGGGTAGCCGTACCCGTAATAAGGATATCCGTACCCTGGATATCCGACTCCGATGCCAATCGCGATACCAGCATTAGAACTCGGGGCTGCAGCGAATGCGAATCCACCTGCCACGAGCGCGATTAAAAGAAGCTTTTTCATGTTTTATGTTACCTCCCAAACTTCATCAATTGAACACTGATTTAGACCCAAAAGTTGCTCGGATTATTCACCAGCTCGCGGCGCGATCGTATTTTGGGTAACCCGTCACGCAAATATCAGGTCCGATCTTTTCAAACTTTACCCGCTCAAGATGCGCGCCTTCGTGTGTCCGAGGCGCCCCCCGTCCACCAAAGGCCACGATTGGCCCTCCGGTCAAGATCGGAGCCACATAAATTTGCACCTTATCAATCAGTCGCTCGTCTAAAGCGTGACCGAGGACGTTTCCGCCACCTTCGATTACCACGCTTGTTATATTTTTTTGTCCTAATTCGGCCAGAATCGCGCCCAGCGGCATATTCCGATAAGCAAAACTATTTTTAGCAAAGCGGTCCGTGAAAAAACGAGCGCTACGAGGGAGTTTACCGGAACGAGTCATCACCACGCGCACCGGCTGGCGGATTTGGCGCCGACCGCGGACGGTTAAACGCGGATTATCGGTCCGCAGCGTTTCCGCGCCGATCAAAATCGCGTCCGTTTCCCCGCGCAGCGTCTCCGCGTGCCGGCGCGCGGTCGGGCTTGTGATCCAGCGCGATTCCCTTTCAGGGCGGGTCAAGCGCCCGTCTAAGCTCATTCCGCATTTTGCAATTACGAACGGAATTCCGGTCGCGATCCATTTATTAAATGATTCGTTCAATGCGGCGCATTCTTCCGCGAGCACGCCTGCCCTTACTTCTATCCCGGCGCCACGCAAGATCTCGATCCCGCGGCCGCGATGGCGCGGGTTCGGGTCGGTCGCGCCAATCACGACAGATTTCACGCCGGCCCGAACGATCTCGTCGGTGCAGGCCCCAGTCCGACCTTTCGTGGAACACGGCTCCAACGTGACATAGAGCGTGGCATTTTCCGGGACCTTGCGTCGAAAACTTCGGAGACACTCAACTTCGGCATGAGGAAATCCGGCCCGGCGATGGTGTCCGCGCGCGACTATTCGGTTTCCAACAACCAAAACAGCGCCGACCGCGGGATTCGGGCTCGTTTGGCCGATGGACTTTCGCGCCTCCGCTAGCGCGCTGCGCATGAACCGTTCGTGCTTCTTCTCTGACGTCATGCGACGAATATTCGGCGGGGCCCGGTTTGAGCAACTGCTTTCCAGAGGGCATCGGCGCGCGCGCTAGCTTTTCTGCTTGGCGAATCTGTCGCGGCGGACTTACTTAGAGTGATCCCCCAAAAATATGGCCACGAAAACTGAAGAGAAAACTGGCGCAGACAAACTAACCGCCGCGCGAAACAAGAACCTCGAGCTCGCTATCCAGCAAATAGCGAAGGATTACGGTGAAGGCGCGATCATGCGCCTCGGCGCCGAAAAGATCGTCGACATTGATGTAATTCCGACGGGCAACATTTTGATCGATCGCGCTCTGGGCGTAGGCGGATTCCCACGGGGCCGCGTGGTTGAAGTTTTCGGACCGGAATCTTCCGGCAAGACAACGCTCACCCTCACCGTGATAGCGCAAGCGCAAAAGCGCGGCGGTCTGGCCGCATTCATCGACGTTGAGCACGCGCTCGATCCTCAGTACGCCAAAACCCTCGGCGTGAATCTGGACGACTTGCTTGTTTCGCAGCCCAGTTCCGGCGAAGAAGCGCTGCGCATTTGCGAAACGTTGATCCGCTCGAATTCGCTCGACGTCATCGTGGTCGATTCCGTTGCGGCACTGGTCACGCGGGCCGAACTGGAAGGCGAAATCGGCGACGTTACGGTCGGCGCGCAGGCGCGGCTCATGAGCGCGGCGTTGCGCAAATTGACCTCGCTCATTTCAAAAGCGCGCACTACCTGCATTTTTACAAACCAGATCCGAGAGAAGATCGGCGTCATGTTCGGCAATCCGGAGACAACCCCGGGCGGAAAAGCGCTGAAATTTTACGCCAGCGTGCGGATCGACATTCGCCGGATCGGCGCTATCAAACAGACGGACGGGAGCGTCATGGGCAATCGCACCCGCATTAAGGTCGTGAAGAATAAAGTCGCGCCGCCGTTCACCGAAGCCGAGTTCGACATCATGTACAACGAAGGCATCTCTACCACTGGCTCTCTGCTCGATCTCGCTCTCGAAAAACAGGTCATCGAAAAGCGCGGCTCATGGTTGAATTACAAGGGCACGCAACTGGCACAGGGGCGCGACGCGGCGAAGGACGTGTTGAAGAGCGACCGCAAGCTTTACGAGGAGATCGAAGCGGCGGTGAAGGCCAAGCTGAACGAAGACAAAGAATAAAACGCGCTCATATGATCGACATGTTCTTGCAAATCTTTCGCGTCCGAGTCGTCGTCCTCATTTCTCTTTACGCAGGGGCGATGTTTTCGATCGCAGCCACCAAAAATGAACCAGCACCGCGTTTAATGCCCGGACTGGGCGACGTTCATCATCCGGTTTCGACCAAAAACCGCGAGGCGCAGCAGTTTTTCGATCAAGGATTAAAACTTGTCTTCGGATTCAATCACGATGAAGCGAGAAAATCGTTTCAGCGCGCGGCCGAGCTCGATCCGAAGCTGGCCATGGCTTGGTGGGGCGTCTCGCTGACCCTCGGCCCGAATTACAATTTGCCGGTCGATCCTGAGCGCGAGAAGGCTGGCTACGATGCGGCGCAGCGGGCTGTCGCGCTCAAGCCGAATGCTTCCGAATCCGAGCGCGCGTATATCGACGCGGTCGCGGTCCGCTATTCAAACGATCCGAAAGCGGATTTGCATCAGCTCGATGTCACCTACAAAGACGCGATGTCCAAGCTAGCCGCACGTTATCCGGACGATCTCGATGCGGTCACGCTTTACGCCGAAAGCGCGATGAATTTGAATCCGTGGCATCTCTGGACCACCGATGGGAAATCCGCCGAAGGCACCGAAGAAATTGTACGGGTCCTCGAGTCGGTTTTAAAACGTGACCCGAATCACCTCGGCGCGAATCATTATTACATTCACGCGGTTGAGGCGTCGCCGCACCCCGAGCGCGCTTTGCCGAGCGCGGCGCGTCTCGAAAAATTGGCGTCCGCAGCGGGCCACCTTGTGCACATGCCCGCGCATATTTACGCGCGCGTCGGCGATCATCCGGCGGCGGCGCATTGCAACGAACTTGCGGTCGCGGCCGACAAGAAATTTCTCGCTGCCACTCATGAGCAAGGCGTTTACCCGCTCTTTTATTACAGCCACAATCTGCACTTCCTCGCTTTTGCTGCCTCCATGGAGGGCAACTTTGCCGAGGCGAAAGACGCAGCCGCCCGCTTGGTCGGGAACGTCGCGCCCGGTGTCAAAGCGATGCCGATGCTGGAAGGTTTTCTGCCGACTCCGATAGTGGTCCTGTTCGCCTTTGAACGTTGGAACGATCTTTTAAAATTGCCCGCGCCGGACCCAGCGTTTGTTACCACAAACGCAGTCTGGCATTCGCTGCGGGGGATCGCTTTTGCCAACACTGGAAGAACGGCGGATGCGGAACAGGAACAAAAACAATTTCGTGATCTAGCCGCCAAAATCCCTCCGGAAAACATGTACGACATGCTCAACAATGTGGGCGCGGTTTTTAAGATTCACGAACATTTGCTGGCGGCCGAGATTGCCCGCAGCCGACATGATGACAAAGCGGCGATCGATTCTTTGAGACGGGCAATAGCCGCCGAGGACGCGCTGAATTATAGCGAGCCGCCCCCCTGGTATCCGCCCGTTCGGCCGATGCTTGGTCACGTTTTGCTCGAGGCGAAACAATTGCCCGAAGCCGAAAAGGTTTTTCGTGCCGATCTCGATCGAAATCCTCGCGATGGTCGCGCTCTTTCCGGCTTGCGCGATTGCTTGAATGCGCAGGGACGCAAGTACGAGGCCGACCAGATCGATCAACAATTTCATGCTGCCTGGAAAGTTGCTGCGGCCACCAACGCCGCGGCATCCAGGCGCTGATTATTGGCAGGATCGATAATCGCCGGTCGAGTCTCAGTTTTGCGGGCGAAAACGGATTGTGTAGAAGGCGACTTGGCCTTGCCTGTCAAAGTACGGCTGAATTTCGGCATCGTCGTCGCCATTCTCAGCGAAATAGGAATAAGGAGCGCTTTCTGGCGCGACCGCGTATTCGTGTGGATGCACTAAATACACTGAGCTGGGGTTTTTCACCAGCGGCGTGCCCGCCGGTATTCTGTGTCCAAGTGCCCAAACTGGCTCGTAAAGTTTCGGCCCGTCGGTGAGGAACGCCAATTGTTCGTTAAACCCCCAATCGAGGCTCACGATCATGAGGTCGGTGCGATGCCTATGTTCTCGGCAGAAGGCGTCGAGGCTGTCGCTCCAGCGGCCGCGGCCACCGGTTTCCCTGATCAAGGTTTGCGTTTTTGAAATAACCCAGAGCTGACTTGCCACCAGCACGGCGATGGCGAGTAACGCGAGTGTTCGGACTGCGACCGCAGGCCGCTTCGATGTCGATCCTGTTTTCCAAACGGAGGCGATCGCAACCGCAATCACGAGTTGTGGCAACGGAAAAACTAGCACGGCGTGATGAATTCGCACTGCACCGGGAAGAACAAATACACCGATCGTGATCAAGGCAGCCGCTAACAAAAGAAACCGCGCAACTCGAGCACGACTCTTTCTTCGGCTTGCCGCCATCGCCAATAGCCACGCGCTACTCGCGATCAGGAAAATCGCGCCGGCGAGCGAGCGTATTTGAGTTGGCTCTTGGAACATTTTCTCAAAAGCGCCGCCGGCATCCATCAGGCGGTAAAAATAGGAGCCGTCATAGGTCGAAATCATTGTATGCAGTTTATCGGCAAACTCAGCCGGTCCGCTGGAAGCTTTCCCGGACAGTCCGTAGCTCAGGAGTCCGGGCATGTTGAAGAGGATTGGCGATGCCGCCAAAGGGAAGCCAAGACAGGCGAATGCAGTACGTAGCAGTTGTCCTCGCACCGCTCGCCGCAGCAGTCTTCCATAACATAAAGTGCCGGCAATAACGGACCCGATTAGCAGAACAGCAAAATCGATCTTGTTGAAAAATCCCAGTCCGGCAAAAAAGGCGGCGAAGAAAAGTTGCGCGGCTCGCTTTTGCCTGCACCACCGCACGATCAGATAAAAGGCCGCGCACCGGCAAATAAAACTGGGACCGGTAGCGCCCCAGTCCAGGACGCCGAGAAAAAAATAGGCCGGATCGGTCGCCAGGACCGGACCAGCAATCAGTGCCGCGCGGATGCCCAGCCATCGCCACGTAGCCAGCATAAACAAAAGCAGAGCGATCGACGCCCAGCACAAATTTGTCAGCCGAAGCACGGCTACGTTGATTCCAAATAA
>Ga0193751_1001892_pt1 | contig 13056 bp, 14 predicted proteins | sample L1c2metaG_FD_143050 | JGI IMG/M metagenome (GOLD analysis project Ga0193751, IMG submission 143050) | Soil microbial communities from a riparian zone of the East river system, Colorado, United States - L1c2 | ecosystem: Environmental > Terrestrial > Soil > Riparian zone | place: USA: East River... | reverse complement strand
GCCTCACCGCCGCCATATTCAGGGGCTCACGCAGAAGCGCTGTCCCAGATGGAGGATGTTGATGACAGTACAGGTTGGAGCCGGAACGTTCGTCTACGAAGCCCTGGATTCCTGGCCGAAGCTGCCTGACGGCGTGACGCTGGTCGAGACGCCCGGCGTCGCCGTCAACTCGCGCGACGAGGTCTACGCCCTCACCCGGAACCCGAAGAACCCTGTGGTCGTGTTCGACCGGGACGGAAACTTCCTTCGGTCATTCGGCGAGGGGACGTTCACGGATCGCGCACACGGCATTCTGGTTGGGGCAGACGATTCGATCTGGTGCGCAGATGACGGAACGCACACAATCACCAAGTTCACGTCTTCGGGCGAGCTCGTGATGACGCTGGGCACCCCGAATACGCCCGCGAGGAAATGGAGCGGGGAACCCTTCAACCGGCCGACCCACGCCGCTGTCTCGCCGGTGACCGGGGCAATCTACGTCAGCGACGGCTACGGCAACTCGCGACTCCACAAGTACAGTCCGGAGGGCCAATACCTCCTCTCATGGGGCGAGCCGGGAGTCGACGCGGGGCAGTTCATCCGGCCGCACAACGTCGCCATCGATAACGAAGACCGTGTCTACGTTGCCGACCGAGAATGCCATCGCGTGCAGGTGTTCGATGCGAATGGCAAGTTTATCAGCATGTTCAACAACATCCACCGGCCGGACGGCATAACGCTTGGACCCGACGGCAACCTCTACATTGGCGAGCTGAACGGCATGGGCGGCGTCGATGACGCGCCGGGGCTCGGGCACCGGGTGAGCATCGTCAGCCGGCAGGGAGAGTTGCTCGCTCGCTTCGGCGCAGCGGAGGAGGGCGACTCGCCGGGCGCGTTCATCGCGCCGCACGGGATCGCGGTGGACTCCCGAGGCGACATCTATGTCGGCGAGGTGTCATTCACAATCCGTGGCAGCCACATGAGCCCGCCGAGGGAGTTGCGCAGCCTGTCCAAACTGCGGCGGATCGCCTGACTGCCCATCAGTCGTGGCTCATCCACTCGATCATACGGGCGCATTGCAATCCGGCGGGGTGCCCAGTAGAATCGAGCCCGCGACCGCCATCGATCCCCGCAAGACCAGAATCCGCGAGGCTCAGGAGGCCAGCATGTTCTACGAGCTCCGGCAGTACCGTGCCAAGCCCGGTCAGCGCGAGAACTGGGTCCGGTACATGGAGGAGGTCATTATCCCCTTCCAGACGTCGCAGGGGATGACGATTTGCGGCAGCTTCGTCGGGCAACCTGCAGGTGGAGCAGGCAGCGGCCGGCGCGGAGCCAGCGGTACGGAAGACGACGATCTTTATGTCTGGATCCGTCGCTTCGAGAGCGAGGCGGACAGAGACCGTCTCTACGCCGCCGTTTATGAGAGCGACCACTGGAAGAACAACGTCGCGCCCAAGATTCCTGAGATGTTAGATGGGGAGAAGATCAGGGTTTCGCGCATCGAGCCGACGACGAAGTCGGCGATGCGGTAGCTTCACAGGCAGGAGGGCCTCACATGACCACAGCACAGGACGCAACAAAAGGCAGCGGTGCACCGACAAGGCGCCTCAAGATGGCGATGGTTGGTATCGGAGTTGGCGGAGCCGAGATCCTGCCGGCGATGGAGGCGACGGACAGCATCGACTTGATGGCGGGCGCCGACATCAACCCAGTTACCCGCGAGCGTTTCAAGGAGCGCTATCCCAACACCCGCGTTTACGACAGCATCGAGGCGCTCTGCAAAGACCCCGATGTCGAGGGCGTTTGGATCTCCTCGCCCAATCGCTTCCATGCCGAGCACGCAATTATAGCGGCCAACCACGGCAAGCACGTCGTCGTCGAGAAGCCGATGGCGCTGTCGCTCGCTCAGGCCGAAGAGATGGTGAAGGCGGCGGACAAGAACGGGACCAAGCTTCTCGCGGGTCACACGATGAGCTACTCGCTGCCGATCCGCGCCATGCGTAAAATCATCGTCTCCGGCAAACTTGGCAAGCTACGTGCCCTGCATCTGATGGCCTACAGTGACTGGATGTTACGACCGCGCTCAGCCGACGAGCTCGACTTCGCTCAGGGAGGCGGAGTTCCCTGGCGGCAGACTCCACACCAGATTGACACGGTTCGTGTGCTCGGCGGCGGCAAGCTGCGCAGCGTTCGCGGCACAACAGGGCAATGGATGCCGGAACGGCCGATCCCGGGCTACTATTCCGCCTATATGGAGTTTGAGGACGGGACTCCCTGCACGGTCATCCACAACGGCTACGGCTACTTCCTCGCCAACGAGCTGCTTCCCTGGGGCTCGACAGCCCAGCGCTACACCATCGACGAGCGGGTTGCGGTGCGGAAGGCGATGCAACAGGGCACCCGCAAAGAAGACGATGACAAGCAGGATATGCGGATCGGCGGGCAGGCAGAGCGCGAGATATTCCGCAGCCGCGGACCGCAGGCGTGGACGCCTGGCGACCTTGGCATGGTCATTGCGAGCTGCGATCGTGGCGATATCCGCCACAGCGCGCACGGGCTGTTCGTCTATGACGATGACGGTCTGCACGACATCGACCTGACTGGGCCGACGGGCATGGCGCAGCGACGGGCGGAGTTGGTGGAGTTCTACGACGGCATCATCGGCGGCAAGCGCCTCTACCACGACGGCGCCTGGGGGATGGCCACGCTGGAGGTGGGTCTGGGAATCATGCAATCCGCGAAGGAGCGGCGGGAGATCCAGTTGACGCACCAAGTCCCGGTCGCTGAGGACTATGACTCAGGACTACAGGTGCCGTATCTGAACAGCAAGTAGGCAACCAGCAAGTGCGGCACGACGCCCCAGCCGGATGGTTGGGGCGTCGTGCTGTGGTAGTCACGATGTAGCCTCAGTTACGGTCATGCTGTGCCACAGGTTGCTGAAGATCGGTATATGGAGTTGCAGTTAGGCGACGCCCTCGCTGTTACGCTGGCGGCTGTGGAAACCATGAGGTGCGGCCAATGAGAGCCGGCGGCCTGAGCATACTGGCAGCGCTGGTCGCCTTCGTTGCCCTTTTGAGCGTTCAGCCGGCCGGCTCCGGTGCGCAAACCGTACCCTCAAGGTTTCCGCAGCCTCAGCCGACGCAATGCCCGGGCACGAACCTGTTCGCCATCGCCGTAGTGCCCTCGCAATGCCCTCCGGTTATCACGCAGCCGCCCACGCCCACACCTGCTCCTTTGCCAATGCAGACGCCGAGGCCCGCACCGATTTTGGTGCCCTGCGGCGCAGGATTCGTGTTTGCCGGCCAGATCTGTCTGCCACAGGCGACGCCGGGGCCGATCACTCCGCTGCTCCCGCAGAGCACACCGGCCGCCACGCCGCCGCCAACTCGCGTACCGGCGACCGCGACCCCTCAGCGGCCGGTGTCCGGGACGCTGCCGGCCAGTGTCACCATCTCTGGTCAGAACCCACTAACAGTTACCATTCACGCGAATCAGCCCCTTAACTTCACCCACTCCGTCGTAATCGACGTTGGCCCGAATACGCAGGCCACGGGCGTCCAGGTCTCGGCTGGAACAGCGACCATACAAGGCTCGCAGGTAATCTGGAACGGCTTCAGCCTCGATACCGGCCAAGAAGCCTCTGTAACGGTGAGTCTGGCAGTCACCGGTGGAGATGTGCTGACCGGTACCGGACCCGCCGCGATTCAGAGCATCTCATTGGAGGCCCTGGACCTGGGAGGGAGCCCGCTCATCCTTCAATCAGACAGCAGCGGGGCACTTGTTTCGCTACCGGCACCCGCCTGCAATACGGGTGGCGGCCAGTCGCTCATTCGCTGCACCGGCGCCAGTGAATACAGCACGCCGCAATTCACCGTCGTTGGGAACTGGGTCCTGACCTGGGTGTTCGGCCCATGCCCGTCTGGCGTCGGGACGTTTAGCCTGTCGGTCCTCAACCCTGACGGATCAGTGTCCCCGAGTAACCCTGGCCTCAGCGAGTCGTCGGCAGGTGACTTCGGCACGCAGCGATACCAGAACGATGGCACCTACTCGGTGCAGGCCCTGTCTGTGTGCCCGTGGAACTTCGAAGTTCAGGTACAGTAGTCGCGCCAAGCCACTAGGGCAGTTGATCCCGCCTCCGCCCCTTACTACGTGGTCGCAGCCTCTTGCTCGAGGATCTTTACAGTCTTCATGAAGTTGCTTCTGAAGGCCTGCTTCGCCATGAGACCCAGCATGATCGCGATGCAACTGCCCTTGACGCCATACATCTTGCGGTCGAAGTTGACGGTGACGTGACTTCCCCGGTTCGGTCCCGGAACAACGCGAAACTCCCAGACTCCATCGTCCACGGCGATATTCGAATTGGAGACAGTCGCACGAACCAAGCCGGGAGTGGACCAGTCGTAGTGCTCACGCCCGTGGAGGCCGCCGAAAACTGCACTCCCCTCCGTCACGTCGGCGGAGCTTTCGGAGACGCTGTGGACCTGGTAATACCGCTTGTCAATCGTCGGCCATAGCTTTAGACGATTGTCCGTGAAGTCCGTGAGCGCCGCGATCATGCGCTCCGCGGAAACGCTGGAATCGACGTCAAACGTGAACTTGGGCATTGCAATCTCCTGACCTATCCCCCGGCCCCTTCCCCTCGGGGGAAGGGGAGAACGAGGGCGCATCAGTCTTCAACGGGACGCTGGCGGCTCCTCTGAGCTACCGGAAGTGGGGCATGACCCCCTCCGCGAACAGACGCATCGAGCGGCTGACGGTCTCGGGCTCCATTGCTCCGAGCTGGAAGGTGCAGTTGAGCGCCGTGATGCCACAAACTAGGCATCGAGCTTGGCCCGCACCGTCTCTGGGCTCCCGGAGAGCGTGCGCTTCTCGAAGATCTCGTCGAGGCTCGGCTCGCCCTCGATCGGCAGCGGTTGCGAGTAGCCCTTGACCACATGCTGGGTTCCGGCGCGTAGATGGCTCACCTGCCGGAAGGCATAGCGGAAGTGCTCCATCTGCGTTCTGGCCTCGTCATCCGTCGGCGCGACGCAGAGTTGCTGCTGGACGGCAAACTCCGCGGGGCCTTGGAGACCGTGAACCCGGCGCGCCTCCTGAAATGCAGCCCAGCCCTCCTCCAGTACCTCGATCGGCCTGCCGGAGTTCGTCGTGATCGACTTCAGCCTGTACCTCGCGGCAATATCGAAGCTCTCCGGCGTGTGTGCCGCCAACCAGATAGGAGGGCGCGGCTTCTGAAACGGCTTTGGAAAGATGGTCGTCTCGGGGATGTTGTGGTAGCGGCCGTGATACTCAAAGCAGTCCTCGGAGAGCGCCCGGAGGAGCACTTCAAGTGCCTCATCCGTGCGCTCGCGGTTGTCATCCATCTTGAGGCCGAAGCGCTGAAACTCGTAGGGCTGATAGCCGCGTGCAACGCCAACCTCGAGACGGCCCTCGGTGAGCTGGTCCGTCATCGCGATGTCCTCGGCGACGCGCAGCGGGTTCCAGAACGGCAGCACCAGGACGGCTGTGCCGAGCCGGACGCGCCTGGTGACCTGCGCCAGCTTGACGGCCATCAGCAGCGGATTGGGGATGTAGCCGTAACTCGAGAAGTGATGCTCCGCGAGCCAGACCGAGTCATAGCCCAAATCCTCTGCCATGGCGGCCCATTCGGCGACTTGGGCGTAAAGCTCTTCGGATGGGAGCAGAGCGGCGATCCCAGGAGGAAAAAGGCGCCGAACTGCACGGTGTCTGTCCCTGCTGACCCGGCTCGAACGGGTCGAAGTGGCTTGCACTGCCTAGAATACACTCGCGTTGTTCCGTCTCGCATGGATTTGCGCAGGATCCACCCGGCGCGCAGAGCCAACCTGCTATTCTCAAACGCGGACCGAAACGCGCGGGCGTTGGGCGGGGCCATCGGAGCGAACCAAAAAGGAGGAAACCATGAAGCTGCTATTCTTCGACGACTTCAAGCTGGGTGTTCTGAAGGGCGAGCAGGTTGTGGACGTTACTGCCGCCGTTGCCGACATCCCGCACACGGGGCCGCACAACCACATCACCGGACTGATCGAGCGCTGGGACCAGTACAAAGGCAAGGTCGAGGCGGCGGCCAGCAGCGGGCAGGGCGTTCCTGTCAGCAGTGTGCGGATCCGGCCGCCGCTGCCCAAGCCATACAACATCGATTGCATGGCCGTGAACTACATGGAGAACGGCACGCGCAGCGAGCCGGCGCCGATCAATGCCTTCCACAAGTCGCCGAACTCAGTCATCGGCGACGGCGACACAATGGTGCTCACCGACGTCCCGGCGACCATCTTTGAGGGCGAAGCGGAGCTGGGCCTCGTGATCGGCAAGAAGGCAACCAACGTACCGGCCGCTCAGGCTATGGACTACATCTTCGGCTATATCGGCTTCATCGACGGCTCCGCGCGCGGTCTGCCGCCGGCGGCCAACAGCTTTTACCAGATGAAGTCACGCGAGACATTCTGTCCCTCCGGCCCCTACCTGGTGACGAAGGACGAGATCCCCAATGCACAGCATCTTCAGGTGCGTCTGTGGAATAACGGTGTCCTGATGCAGGATTACAACACGGATGACATGGCGCACAAGATCCCAAGGTGCGTCGAGTGGATCAGCTCCATCCACAGCGTTGAGCCGGGCGATATCATCGCCACCGGCACGAACCACCGTGGTCTCAACGCCTTCATGGACGGCGACAAGATCGAGCTCGAGGTCGAGGGACTTGGCCGCCTGCACTTCAGCGTCCGCGACGACCTGAAGCGCACGTGGGGTCGCGAGACGCGACTCCAAATGCACGAGAAGGGCGTCGAGGGCACGACGCCGCAGATCTCCGGCAAGTACGCCCCAGCCGCCACCGCGGCTGGGGACTGATCGGCCGCTGCACGCGCTTCGGCCTGGGGCGGCGCGGTAGATCACCCGTGGGGGCACGGCAATGCCGTGCCCCTACCCACGTCCGCCTGCGCGTGCGCTACGGAATCGTCGTGCCATCATCCAGTGGCAGAAACGCTGACAAGCGGCCGGCGCCGCCGCGGGCGCGGGTCTTGTGCCCCTTACCGTGCGTGTCCTCCAGCAGCGTCACGACCCCGGCCCTAACGACCAGCACCTGGCCGTCGCCGGTCTCGATCTCACCCTCGCCCGTCAGCGTCGCCACCATCTGGCGGCGCGGGGCCGGATGCCAGTCCGCGTTCATCTCAGCCGGCATCCAGCGGAAGATGACGCCGTTACCCGCCAGCAGCTTGGAGGTCGTGCCCGAGCCGCCGGCCGGACCCATGCCGAGGTCCACCTGCTCCATCGCGCTCGTGCCGTCGTCCTTGCTGTAGACCCTCCAGATCTGCGGTGCCTTCAAGGGTTCTGCCATTGCATGCTCCTCCGACTGCCAACCACCACGTTCGGTGCCATCACGCGGCTCAGCTCCCCGACCGACGTCCAACCCGGGGGCACGGACGCCCGCGCTCCCGGCCGCTCCCCCGAGCTCATACATGCTGCTTGCGCCAAGCCTCATACTCGGCCCGGATTTGTTCGTTCGGCGGAAAAGCGTCACGGAGCGGAATGCCTGCCGCAACCTTGGTAAGAATGAAGCTATCAAGCCGCTCCTGCTCTTCGCCTGACTCGGCGACCTTCTCGGCGATCGCAGGAGGGATTACGACAACGCCTTCCTCATCGCCGACCAGAATGTCGCCAGGCATCACCAGCACGCCGCCGCACTGGACCGGGACGTTGAGATCCATGGCGACGTGCACCTCGCCGAACGTACGCGGGTGATCGCCACGCGAGAAGATCGGCAGGTTCACGGCCTGCATGGCCGGCAGGTCCCGGATAGCGCCGTCTGTCACAAGTGCGACGCCTCCACGCGCTGCCAGCCCAGAGGCGAGAATATCCCCGCCGACGGCGCCACCCATCTCGCCACGTGCATCGATGACGAGGGCCTGACCGGCGCCGATCGTCTCGTAAGCGCGCCGGTGCAGCGACTCGACGCCGCGACCCACCACCTTCGAGACGTCTTCGCGCGCAGGCAAACAACGCAATGTCATCGCTCGACCCGCGAAGTGCTTGTGGGCGTTACGCGGCTCGACTCCCACCATGAATTGTTGGTGCAGGCCCAGGCGCTGCAGATTCTGGATCAGCGTGCCGACGCTGACAGCGCCCAGTCGATCAACCACACTCTGTGGACAGTCGCCGCCAAGAGCTGCCTGCAACGGGCCGGCGATGCTATGTACCTCTTCCATGACTAACGCTCCTTATAACCCGCACTCCCTCTGCCGATGGACCCAATGCGGCTGCAATCGTAGCGCACGCCAAGACGGAGCGGCACATCGAAACTGTGCGCCGCGCGAACGATTCACGCGTGCTAGCATAAACGGGGCTACTCTTCTTTTTATCCCTGCTTCACACGGGCCAAATTGCCCTCGAGAAGCATTCTTCCCCCTGAACTTCCCGCTGCAGCCTGGGTCCCTTCCCAAATGTTGACGCAGCGGCACGAAGCTAGCACGGCCCCATCGGTTGCACCGAGGAGGTAGGCGTGTCCGACAACGAAGATCGGTTGATGCACGAGGTCAGCATCCTCGCGGAACAAGTACGCCGGGCACGGGCCGATCGCGCGGGTCAAGTCGCGCCTGCCGGCAGTGTCCGCGAACTCGAGGATCGCTTGCGGCAAACGTGGACCGCCATACGTGCGTCGCGTGCCACGGTCGGGGCTGTTACCGACGAGATGCGGCGACGCCCCAAGTGGGAATGAGCCGCCCCGCATCCGGAAAGGAACGAATCACGTGGTCACAATAACTGAGGATGCGGCCGATCTGCTGGCCCGCATTCAGACCGCTCGCGAGAATGCGTCTACCCTGCGGGTCATCGTCGAGCAGGGCGATTTTGTCATCGGCAGCACGGATCCGGCCCAAGACGACGAGGTCTGCTTCCGCGAGGGTGAGCCCGTGCTGCGGCTCACTGCCGAGGCCGCGAAGGCGCTGACTGGCTTTACGGTCGCCACCGAGGAGACGCCCGAGGGCCCAACTCTTGCAATTGTCCCGCCGGCCGAGGCCGATCCCTCTACGCCGTAATCCGCCCCTGGAGTAGGTGCGCACGGGAAGTCGTTATACTCGCCCTGAATACGAGCGCGAGGAGCGACCATGCGATTCTCTCTCTGGCCAATGGGATCCCAAAACTGGGATGAGCTGCTTACGACCTGCCAGCACGCTGAGGCGGTTGGCTGGGACGGGGTTTGGTACGCCGATCATTTCATGCCGAATCAGCCAGACACGAGCCCGCCCGTGGCCGAGGTGTGGCCTACCGTAACCGCGATCGCAGCCCAAGTACGGCGGGTGCGGGTGGGTACCCTCGTCTGCGGCAACACCTACCGTCAACCGCCGTTGGTCGCCAAAATGGCAGCCCAGGTAGACATCATCAGCAACGGCCGCTTTGTGCTGGGAATGGGAGCAGGCTGGCAGGAGAACGAGCACCGCGCTTACGGTATTCCCTTTTATACAGCGGGCGAACGACTTGGACGCCTCGAGGAATCCTGCCAGATTATTCGCGGCCTGCTGCACAACGAGCGGACGAGCTTCAAGGGCCGCTATTACGAGGTCGAGGATGCGCCACTGTCGCCGAAACCGTGGCAACGGCCCTTGCCGCTGCTGATCGGCGGAGGTGGTGAGAAGCGCACGTTGCGGATCGCTGCCCTGTACGCCGATGAGTGGAATACCTGGGGCACGCCGGAGACGATCAAGCACAAAATCTCCATCCTCGATGAGCACTGTGTCCGTCAGGGGCGCGACCCGAAAGAGATCAAGCGATCGGCGCAGGCGATCTTCTTTCTGGATGGCGACCCGGCGAGAATTGAGGCGGCGCGAAACGCGCGGCGCTTCCCGGTGATCGCCGGCAGCGCCGAGGAACTGCGTGGGATCGTCGCAGAATATGGCGACGCCGGGTTGGATGAGCTCGTGGTACCGACGCTTGGGCTCGGGCGTGGCGACGAGCTGAAGCGGACGATCGGCCGCTTTATGAGTGAGGTCGCGACGGCCTTTCGGTAGGGGACGAGCAATGACAGATTATGAGTCAATCAAACTTAGAGGCGTCTATCGCTCACCCTCGCACCTGCCCATCTGGGAGGTGATGGACAAGGGCGGGATCTGGGGCCAGGTAGGCGTCGAGGAAGTCAGCCTCGAGTACATGGCCGATCCCCCCGATGCCGAGGCGGCGCTGTTTGACAGCTCGATCGACTTCATCTCGGGAAATCACATTACGCCCTACGCGCTGGTCGCCAAGGGGCTGCCGATAGTCTGCCTCGCGTCGCCGTCGAATGCTGTGCGCGATCGCGTCGTCTCGCGCGAGCTGCTGACGAACCTGGACGAGTTGCGCGGTAAGCGGATTGCCGACCAGCCGCTCGAGTCGCGCTCGGCCGGATTCCAGCACCCGACGGGCAATCATATGCTTTTCCTGCGTCGGGCAGGTGTCGAGCCGAAAGAGGTGACGTGGGTGGAGATCGACGCCAGCGGCGCCGCCCTCCGCGCGGAACAGCTTGAAGCCCTGAAATCAGGCGCAGCCGATGCCTGCTTCGCCACAGGCGGGACCGAGGAGTATGAGCGGGCGGGGCTTCACATCCTGGAGCTTGAGTCGCTGCCGATGATCAACGGCCCTACCCTCACGACCTCGCTCGACCGCCTCAGAGCGCCCGATCGCCTCGGTGAGCGCCTCGTGAAGGCGCTGGTGCTGGCGATTCATTTCGCCCGGACTCGCCGGGAAGACACGGAGCTGATTCTCGAGGGTCTGAGAAGGCGAGAACCCGCGGCTGCGGGCGCGTCGTCCCGGAGTCTCCTGAGGATGCCCCTCAAGCCCTATCCCGAGCTGACCGGGATCGCAAATGCGTTTGAGCTCTGTCTGATGAAAGAACCGGATGCCAAGTCGGTCAGCCCGCTGGCCCTCTGGGACCTGCACTACCTGCGTGAGCTCGACGACTCAGGGTTCATCGATAATCTCTACGCCGGAATTACAGGCGCCGCCTGAAATGCATCCCAGCGCTCGCCGGCCTGGCGCTCGACGAGCGGAACGTCCTCGTCGAGCAGGTGACCCTCGCGCACCATCTCCTCGGCCGCGGCTCGTATCTTGACCAGATACGCATCTCTGCCGCCGTACCGCTCCTCGAGCGATGGACGCGGATCATGGCGCTCCTCTCGCTCCTCCCGTGTGCGCGCGAACGGCAGCGTCGAGCCAGGCAGCGAACTGGAGACATATTCCCCCGGCTGCCCGGCATCGGGGTGGCGGACATTCCAGCCCGTGTAGGTCGCGAGCGGTACACGAAGATCGATCGGCCGTACGCCACCCAGCTCGTTGAAGTCGGCGTCCTGCGTGCTGACGAGGACGGCGTAGTCCTCACCCTCCGCCGGCGGGTAACGAACGATGCCCTTCGCCACATCAGGGCCGAAGTCAAGTCGTGCCTTGCGCGGTAGATGTTTGGGGAAATGCGCTCCGGGAATTGAGCGTATCCCCGGTGCGAGCGGTTCCCGTCGAGTCGCGGTTCCCTCGATGAGCGATGGCACGCGACTCGCCGGCGGACTCACGCCCTCGCGCACCCAGCGATCGAGACTGGTCAGGGCGGCCCTGAGCACCGGCGTGTAATCGATCGTGTTCAGCAGATGCTGGGTTCGAAGTCCGTCCGGCATACTATCGGTGAGTGGCAGGCCGCCTGAGGCGTGCTGCGCGCCGCAGACGAAGTAGCTGCGGACATCCTCTGGAATCTCGACATCTCGCGTCCCGGTGACATTGATGTGCTGCAGCGACGCGCCGCTCCACCAGTACTCCATGCCGGAGTTGACGGCGACGATCTTCGGGACGGCGCCCTGCGCGCGGGCGCGCTCGAGCAGGCTGCCCGACTGGCCGGTAACCGGGTCACTTTCGGGCGAATAGGCGAACGGGAAGAGATTGCCCGGCGCACGGGCGATGTTCGTTGAGGGTTGGGCGAAGCGGAAGTTGAACTCGCCACGGCGCGAGCTGCCCACCACCGTGAGTAACCCGTCAAAGACCTTTCTGCCCTGCTCGTCCTGATTCATTCCCTGAAAGACAAACTCACGCAGGAAGCGGGCGGAGAGCGAGACGCCGAAGCCGTAAGCGGACGCAACTCCGCCCCACAGCGGGTTCCCATCCGTGGTAGTAGCGTGACGGAGCCAAGCGGCAGAGTCGCGCATCGCGACCAGGCCGAGGCCGGCAACCGGGGCGCCGATTGTGGTATAGGCGAGCTCGTACACTTTCCCGGGTTCGAAGCCGGTCGCAGAGTAGACAAAGGTCGGATCGGCGATAGGTCCACCGCCGCCGTCCGTGCGCGCAAATTGCCAATCAGCGCGGGGAATCACGCGACTTGGACCATCGTGATAGTCGCGGACACTAAGTACGGCAGCAGGATCGTCGAGGCCTGCTGCCGGCAGGGGCCGGTGACCCGCGTCAGACAGCAGTTGGACCTGCACCGCCTTGGCTGGTTGGAACTGCAGCGACGCCTGGCCGCTGATGCGCTTGCCATCGCGCATCGCCTCCGGAAGGTAGGCGCGCATCAAGCCAGGGGTCTCCGGGGGGTCCGGCTGCCAACCGCACCAGGCCACGGAGAACCCCCTCCGCATGAGAAAGGCATCACCGGCCCGTGGCTCGGGATCCGATGGCTGCGCCGGGCCCGCGAGATTGAGCCGCGTGACCGTCTTATTGCCCCGGTTGAGCACATCGCAGATGAGGCGGCCACCAGAAAGCGCATTCACAGGTTTGAGCAGAGCGAAATCCGACAAGAACTCGACCCGCCCGTCCGCATTAATTGGCGCAAGATGAAGGTCGGTGACAATCTGGTTGTGCGGGTCATTGGGGTCGATCGCGAAGTGCATGCGTCCCTGGATCAACTCGTAGGCGCCCGTCTCACCAAAAGCGCGACCGCCTGCATAAGGCGCGCGCGAGGTAATCTCTATTTGTGTGACTGCCATGTGAAACCTCCAGGCCGTTTCTAGCTCACACGATACACGGGCGGGATGCGGAATTTGAGGTCGGGGAGGATTCGGTTGATGACGGGACGGGCAACGGCGACAGCGAAGGGGGTCTCTGGGGAACCAGGCTATTGGG
>Ga0193751_1001891_pt1 | contig 13057 bp, 10 predicted proteins | sample L1c2metaG_FD_143050 | JGI IMG/M metagenome (GOLD analysis project Ga0193751, IMG submission 143050) | Soil microbial communities from a riparian zone of the East river system, Colorado, United States - L1c2 | ecosystem: Environmental > Terrestrial > Soil > Riparian zone | place: USA: East River... | reverse complement strand
AGCCACCCGAACGCACTCTTGCCGTCGATGCCGGCCAGCTTGATGCCTAACGGGAGAATGAGAAAGCCCAGCGCCATCAAGAGCAGCGACGTCGCAAACTGCCGCGGTATGTCGATCCTCCATCCGCGCGCGCGCATCCGGGTAAAGAGCGACGCGAGCAGCGGTCCGCCGAGCACGATGCAGACGGTGTTGATGTTCTGAATCCACTGCGGCTGGATCTGCACTGGACCGACCATCAGGTTGACGTTGTTAACTGCGAACAGCAGCAAGCCGCTCGGCGCCATTTGGTACAACGACCAGAACGCCAGCGAGCCGATCGTCAGAATCAGATACGCCGTCATGTTCCGTTTTTCCCGGCGATCCGGGTGGCGCAGTGTGAGATAGATCAGCGTCAGCGCGACCGCGCAGCAAATTCCCTTGATCAGCGTTTCTGTCCCGCCGGGCCGCTGGAGGAGAAACCACACAACGGGCACGAGGCCGATGAGAATGCCGATACCGGCCAGCTGGCGCAACCGGAACTGCTTCGGCGTTTTGTCGAGCAGCGGCGTGTTGCGATCGGCCAACGTCTTCCACGACAGGAACGCGAGGACAATGGAGACAAAGTTGCCGAGCGTCGCGAAGATGAAAAGGCTCGCATAACTCTCGGTCCCCTGGAAGTAACCGGCGACGGCGAACCCGACGAAAAATCCGACATTCATGCCGGCGTAGTTCCAGAGGAAGGCTCCTTCGCGGCGCGGATCCTCCGGGGTGAAGCGCTGCGTAAGCATCATATTAATACAGGTGACGTTCAGGCCGCTGCCGGTGAGGAAGAAAGCGAGGCCGACGTAGAACAGCGCGGCCGTGCCGACCGCAATGCATCCGCAACCGATGACCTGCAATGCCATGCCGCCGACGAAAAGATTCCGGTTCGATAGGAAGCGTCCGCCGAGGTAACCGCCGAAGAGATGCAGACCGTAGTTGAACGCGCCAAACACACCCATCAACGCGGTCGCCAGCTTTACCGGGAGCTGCAGATGCTTCGTCGCGTAGAGGACAAGCGTCGAGTAGAGGACGGCGAAGCCGAGGGTCGCAAAAATTTGAATAAAGAACAGCACGGCCGTTCCCTCCGGAGCCGCTGCGAAGCGTTGTTTAAAGAATTTCACGTCTTTGAGTTCAAGGAGGCGGGCCTTCGCGAAGCGATATGTCAAATCGGGTAATCAAACTTGCCCGGCTAGCGCCAGGGAGCGTAAAATTCATCCGCCTTCGATTTCGCCCGTTGCATGGGGCGATGTCAAGTTTCGGACAGCTTTCACTCGTCTCTCGAGCCATGAGGGGCGTGGCTCCGACTGAGCTTTACGCCCTCGCTCCTGGACCCGGGCGATGTCAAGCCACTCTGACTTCTGACCTCTGGCCTCTGACCTCCGCCCCCCGCTCGCCGCCCCCAGCAATGTCAAGCCGCTCTCCGACCTCTGACTTCTCTGTTTTCAGCGTTTCAGCTTTCAGAATTTCAGCTTTTGGTTCAGGCCGCCCATGATGCCAGGAACGAAAAACGCCGCCCGATCTTTCTACTTCGGCCTTTCTACTTGCTAATTTCTTCGTGAAAACGTTTGATCGGATGAAGTGATGGCGTGTCCCGCCACTCACGCAACTGTTGGTCAATGGCCTATCAACTCTGGACCTCTCCGGTAACGGGGTATCGGCGCAAAGGAACTCGAGCGAAAGAGATTCGGAACCTCTTCGAAAACGTAACAATCAGGTCAGTTTATGAGCCTCTTAGAGCGTGCCGATTAGAAGAGGACGCGATTGAGATAGCTGAATTACTCCGTAAACGGCACTTCGACGTCGTTGGGGTTAAGGAGCCCGAAAGGCCGATAACGCTTTTTGTTAGGGCCAACACTCTAAACAAGGGCGGGACTGTGCGAGATCACGCTGAAAATATTGCAGTCGAAGATCTGATTTCTGATGCAACGCCTTTAGCAAAGATGTTCTCGCTACTTGGGAGTCGGCACTATTTCTTTGTCCTTGTTGGTGGTGCGGTTTCGGGCATTGTCACCCGCGCCGATCTCAATAAGCCACCTGCACGGATTTATCTGTTCGGACTGATTTCCCTTTTGGAAATGCATCTCGTCTTCTGGATTCGCAAAGAGTTTGGCGACCGTTGGAAAGAGCACGTGAAGCGGGACAGAATGGCAGAAGCGATAAAGCTGTTCGCGGAGCGGCGGAAAAAAGGCCAAGAACTAGACTTATGCGAGTGCTTACAATTTTGTGATAAGGCCGCGCTAATCATGTCGAGCGACGACTTATGTCGATTGTTTAGCATTGCCGGCACAAAGAGCGGAGAGAAGATTTTTCGCCGAATTCAAAGTCTTCGTGATTTGCTAGCGCACGGTCAAACCAATCTAGCCGAAGACTATTCTTGGGAAGAACTGTCTCGTGTCGTGCGTTGGATGGAGGACGCGTTGGAGAAATCGGATGCCGACGTTGACAAGGCTGCTCTCGAAACCGGTCGTGATTTCATTGAGAGCTTCTGGAGTCCTGCGAACGAATAATGTTGGCGCCAGTTTTATTTTGCGCGGTCGCTGAGCCGCACCTAGTATAAGTGTGCGTCACTCGCAAAACGACCGCGCCCACTCGTGCCCAAAAATAGCCGATTTGTTTGCTGGAGTCGGCGGATTCAGCCTCGGGGCGGCACGCGCCGGATTCGATGTTGCAATCGCGATCGATCTCGATAAGCACGCCGTCGCGGCTCACAAAAAAAATTTTCCATTCGCAAAACATCCACGCCGGAATATTGCGAATCTTACGGGAAACGATTTATTGCGCGCTGCAAACATCGGCGAAGAAAAATTGATCGGTATTGTCGGCGGACCGCCGTGCCAGGGATTCAGCACGATGGGCCACCGCCGAAAGAACGATAAAAGAAATCCGCTATTTTTGCATTTCTTAAGGTTGGTCGCTGAATTGAGACCTCTGTTTTTTGTCGCAGAAAATGTTCCCGGAATTTTGGCTTCGAAATACGCATCGCTGCGGCGCGACGCTTTAAAACTGGTTTCTCAAGACTACCACGTGGTTGGCCCACTTACGCTCTGCGCGAGCGATTATGGTGCGGCTACGGTTCGATCCCGCGTTTTCTTTGTCGGTATTGCCAAGAGATGTGGAGTAAAGCTGTCGCCGAAAGACTTTAGTCACTCCGCTTCGAATCAAAAGAATCCTGTCAAGACGGCTTTCGCAGGTCTCACGCCGAGTGTACGATCAACGTGGCAAACTGAGAAAAGCAGTTGGCGCCGCGTCAAAGAATCAAATGGCAAATATTTCGTCGCGATCAATAGGTTCTGCGAATCCGTTGGAGATCCAGGCGCAGTAGAGAGATTTGTAGAAAAACTTGAGGTCTCCGGATTTTTCGGAACCGAACATCGAGCAGACATAATAAAGCGATTTGCCCTCGTCCCTGCTGGCAAGATGGACAAAACCTCAAAGTTTCCTCGGCTGAGTTGGAACGGACTTTGTCCAACGCTTCGAGCAGGCACCGATAGCAGCCGAGGTAGCTACCAAGCCGTGCGTCCAATTCATCCGGATAAAGATCGTGTAATCACGCCGCGCGAGGCGGCGAGATTACAGGGATTTCCAGATTGGTTTCAGTTTTCGCCGACGAAGTGGCACAGCTTTCGTCAAATCGGAAACAGCATCAGCCCGTTAGTCGCCGAGGCCGTTCTCAACGTTATTCGTTGCAAATTATTCTCGGGCGCGTCATAAGAGATTCGGTTTATGCCTAGCCCCCACGACAGCAAGCCGGCGGTGGTCGAAGCGTCTCCAGCAAAAGCGTTCTTTGTCGAGATGATTACTCGCGACATTGAGTTGCAAGACGCGCTGCTCGACTTGCTCGACAATTGCATCGATGGCGTTCGCCGGATCGGTAAAACACGGGGCGAGCATCCATACAAGGGTTACCATGCTTATATTTCTTTCTCCGAGGAGGAGTTCGTCATCGAGGACAACTGCGGGGGAATTCCATTCGACATCGCGAAACGCTACGCTTTTATGATGGGACGGCCTAGCAAATATACAAATGGCGATGCGGGCACCATTGGCGTTTATGGCATCGGCATGAAGCGAGCGATTTTTAAAATGGGACGCAGTTGCGTTGTGCTTTCCCACACACCGAATAAAACTTTCGAGGTTAAGATAACAAAAGAGTGGTTGGATGATGACAAAGATTGGAAACTCGAAGCCTATCCTACGAAGACCGAGTTAGAGGCTCATGGAACAAAAATTGTAATTAGAGACCTTCACAAGGTTGTTCGAAATGAGTTCGCAGAGGGCTCGGAATTCCGAAAAGAGTTCTTAGGCGTCGTAACCAATGCTTACAGTTTGTTGCTTGAAAAAGGGTTTACCGTAAAGGTAAACGGGGTACAGGTTCCGGCGAGAGTCCCAAGCCTTTTATGGGATAGATCCGAAGAGGCGGACGCATTACGTCCTTACATCTACCGCGCCGACATCGATGGGGTTAAAGTTTTTCTTGCGGTAGGTTTCAGAGAAAAACCAGAGACTCCTAGCGACATAGAGTCAGAGGCAAGGCCCAGATATAGCTCCGAAGACGCCGGTTGGACGATCATATGTAATGATCGGGTGACACTCCCTAACGATAGAAGCAAACAAACTGGCTGGGGGTGGGGCGGCGTACCAAGTTACCACAATCAGTTCATAGCTATTAGCGGATTTGTTTTCTTTGAGGGTTATCCGTCAGACTTGCCCATGACAACTACAAAGCGTGGTGTTAATGCCAATTCGGATGTGTACACAGTCGTGCGAGAGCGGATGCAATCTGGGCTTTTGCATTTTGTCAGATTCACCAATGATTGGAAGGGCGCTGATGTTTCAGAGATTTTCAAGAGGGCAGACCAGGTAACATTGCCGGAAATTGAGAGAATAATCGAGAAGGGCAGAGTCCGACTACATCCTCTTAAAGGGGATGGCCACCAGGAGCACTCCCCACCCCATCTTCCGCAACGGCGTAGAGAAACCACTACGAAGAAGATCTCTTTTGTGCGACCGATAAAACAAATACAGGCAGTCTCGAAATGGTTGTTTGATACAGAAAACAAGAAGCCGTCAGAAGTCGGCGGAGAATGTTTCGACTTTGTCTTCCGCAAGACAAAGTAAGAGCACTGCACATGAATATCGGTGGACAACTCCCGTACCAGCTTCGTCCCAACAAGGCAGTAGAGCGCCTTGTATTTCTGGAGTTGTTAAGTCGGTTAGACCCTGCATTGAATGTCGGAAGCGACTATCGATATATAGGCTTTGGAGGACCGCAAATGGAGGATTTCAGGCTTCTGCATGAGCCGTTTCCGCAGATGAAGATGCTTTCACTCGAAAGAGATGAGGATGTTCTAAAACGACAGCGATTCAATCAGCCGCATACGAACGTTCGTTGCAAACTCCAAGCGAGTGGAGATTTCATCTCGCGTTTGTCTGATTCCGGTAACATGATCATTTGGCTCGACTACACGGATCCAGCGGAGCGACCAATTCAAATTGCTGAGTTTCAATCGCTTTTGCGAAATGTCCGAACGACTAGCATTGTTAAGCTCACGTTAAATGCAGCGCCCGCGACTTTGGGAGGGAATCCTGGTGAGGTCGGTCTGCAAGCGAAACGTAGAGCCAAATTCCTGGAAGACTTCAGTCGATTCTTTCCGACGGGCCTCGAAGAAGAGGGTGTGGAGCAAGACAACTTTCCATCTACTCTATTAACTGTTGTTGATTATGCCGCGGCGGAAGCTTTACGTGACCGAAAAGATTGGCGATTCCAACCTCTGACGTCCGCAGCCTACGCGGACGGTCAACAGATGCTTACGGTAACAGGAATGATCGGCCGACGCACTATCATCAAAAACGTTTTAAATACTTCTGAATTGGCAACCTGGGAATTCGGTCGTCTAACATGGAGTGATCCGGTACGAATTGAAGTCCCGGAACTGACTCTAAAAGAACGAATACACATTAATCAATTATTGCCGAAACTGACGAGTAATGTTGCAGCGATTCAAAAGAAACTGAGTTTTCTGTTAGATACGACAGAATCGGCAAGTCTCCGCAAGCTTGAGAATTATGTCTCATTCCAAAAACATTATCCGTTCTGGGGCAAAGTAGCAATTTGATCGAGGTTAGGCCCCAATTACCCCCGTTTGTTTCAAGAATCGAAGCAATCGTGAAATTGCTACAGTTGGATATTTCCGGCGGAGCGAACATTCCCAAATAACGATCACTTTGTAGCCGCGTTCTCGAAGCTCTTGCGAGACGCGTTGATCGCGGTTTCGATTAACCTCGATCTTGTCTGCCCAATATTTCGGTCGCGTGCTTGATCGCTTCCGACACCGTGGGCAGTCATGCCAGAAGCAGCCGTGAACAAAAATGCAGACCCGCTGCTTTGGAAACGTGAAGTCCGGGCGACCGGGCAGCGCAAGATGTCGCCGCCATCCTCTGATACCCGCGGTTCTGAGCACGTTCGCAATCTTAAGCTCGGTTGAAACATTCGCGCGCCCGCGAATCCGCGACATTAATTCAGACCGTTGCTTCGGAGAAAAAAAATCGCTCACAACAATACGATGCAACGAAGTCGTGCTTGGTGAAAGCGTGATGAGATCGACAATCAATCTGTCTATTTGTGCATGGTGGTGGCTGGCGCCGCAGTTATCGGTTATCGGGCGCGGACCCGACAACCCGTCTAATCGGGAATCTCGGCTTCGACAAGTTTGGCCAGAAGAATGAGCGATTCCTGCCAGCCGAGGTAGCACATCTCGGCCGGGATCACGTCGGGCACGCCTTCCTGCACGATGTTCAATTCCGTCCCGCACGACACCTTCTTCAAGGTGATCGACGCTTGTATTTCCCCAGGCATATTCGGGTCGTCGAACTTGTCCGTGTAACGGATACGTTCATTCGGCGCGAGCTCAGTGCTCCAGTCGTCGCGTAAAACTTTCCTCTCCGCCCGTAACGTCGCCATGTGCGGGCCGACGCCTTTTTTTTCGTAATCCCGGTGACGGTTCGATTGACCGCGCCTCAGCAGCCGCAGCAGCCATCCATCATAAGCGGCTTATGATACCGACACGTTTCGCTTGGCAGAACCGCGGATGCTATTACCGGATGAACCGGATCGTCATTGGGTAACGATAAAACTTTCCGTCGCTCGCCTGGATTGAAGCGATGATGACGAAGACCGCGTTCAACACCCAAAGGACCGCCAGAAAACGAACCCGATCAGATACGATGGCCGGCGTTCACGCTTGGCCGACGACCAGCTCCCGTTTGTTGGCCGGCGCGAGAATCCTTGCAGGTCGCGCTCGCGCGGCGATAGAATCCGCCCTTTGTGAGCCCGCCCATTAACGGCCAACCAGGATCCGGAGAGCCTTTCAAGATCCAACTCGCCCTGCAGGGCGGAGGCGCAAAAATCTACGCGCTGCTGGCGGCCCTGCAGGCAGTGGAAAAATTGCAGCACGATCCGGAGCGGCCCCTGCGGGTTACCCGGGTGGCCGGGACTTCGGCCGGCGCGATCGCCGGTACCCTTTTTGCCGCGGGTGTTCCAATGTCCGAAGTGACGAATGTGCTCTTGGGGGAAAAAGGAAAGAAATTAGTCGGAAGCTTTCAGCTACCGGGAAAGGGATCAGCGCTTCTCAGTCTGTGGCGCGGTTTACCGTTCTGGGGTACCAAGCCTTTGGCAGAGGTCCTGGAAGGATTCCTGGCAACACGCAACATCCGAACGTTCGACGATATTAAGAAACAGACCGGGATTGAGGCGATCGTGATCGCGGCGAATCTTGGAGATTCGAGAGCCGTTACCTTGAAAGGAGATGCGCTGGTCGTACAATCGCTTTTGGATTCCGCCGGCCTGCCGTTCTGCTTTCGCACTTGGAGTAGCAAAGGAGGCGCTGCGGTTTTGGTTGACGGTGGAATTTGTGAGAACCTGCCTATCGGGGATTTAAAAAAGGACGAAGTGACGGAGGGGCAGATCGTCGCGTTTACGTTTCCTTTTTTGCGCGCCGGATCCCCGGAAAACCTGAAAGGTTTTACGATGGCACTTCTTGATAGCGCCATAAATAATTCCATGAATCGCGCGAAGAGTTCCATTAGTGAAACGGCGATTTTCGAAATCCCAACCAGCCTCGGGACGTTCGATTTCAAGCGCGCTTTGGAACAGGGGAAGAACGAAGCCTTCGAACTGATTCATGATCGCACGGAAAGATTTTTGCGCGATCTCATGTACCCGGCCGAAAACCAAAAGGCCATTGTTCAAAACATTCCATGGATGGAAACGAACAAGACCACCGTGATGATGATGGAAAGCCTGGGCGCGATCTACCAGACCCATCATGCTAAAAGCCTGTTCAAATATCTGACCTGTCGCTTCGTTATTACGCTGAAGAGTGTCCTGCCGAAAGAAGACCCGCACTTTGGCGATCCGGATGTTCTCGCCTACTCGGCGACATTTCATCCCCTGGATGAGCCTATTCACTGTCTGAGCACGGCGATCAGTCGCCCGCCCGACGTGAAGAATTATCTAGGTCGGACATCTTGGGATTTGCGCGATCAAGCCGGGAATCCTGTCACTATTGTTTCTCTTCCGACCCGCAATCCGACTGACCCTGAAGCTTGGGAATTAGTCCATTTCTTGAATCCGGTGATTCCGCCGCGCGCCGGAGAATTCAAATTCAGCATGGAAGACGAAATGTATAATTACATGGAAAAGCTAATGAGTGAGGGAAGGGACGATCTCGTGCTCTTTCCGAGGCGAGCGGAGGGGTGCGTTGATCGAATCGAAATCATTATTCACGCACCGACGTCCCGTTCGAGGTTGCGGATGGTACCCAAGAACGGAGATCGACGAGGGCGGCCGATGCGAACTAACGAGTTACCGCAATCACCATATGGCTTTTTCACTATGGGCTGGGTCGGCGAAAAAATCGAAGCACATCCCAGCTTTGGAGTAGATGTGCTCTTATGAGCAGCAGCGGCACTCGCCGGCGGCAAGGGCAGTAGTGACGGCAATTACAGCTTAATGTCGCCTGTCATTTTCATAATATTTAGGTTACGACTTTCCGGGCTTTTGTCAACAGCCAAGCGACCGCGAATCCATGCGGTTCTCTCGTGGTTTGAGAGCACTTGGAATACCATCAAAGAGAGACCGGGGGTCAGAGCTTACTATCGACACTGCCGCTTCTGGCCGCCTGGCTTATGTGAAAAACCGGATCGTCATTGGGTAAGCGGACAGAGATCAGAGCACAGAGATCAGAAGTCAGAGAATCTCGGCAAGCTGCCGAGATCGAACAGGCCAGCGGCCTGTGCTCCCAGATTGCTTCCGGCTTCGACGACGCGGTGTCCTATTGGATGAATCTGATTGTTATCGGGTAGCGATAAAATTTGCCGTCGCTTGCTTGAATCGAGGCGATGATGACGAACACCGCGTTCAGCACCCAAAGGACCGCCAGAAAAACGAAGCCGATCAGGACAAGGCAAAAGATCGCGGCGATGACGTTGTAGATGAGCATCGAGATTTGGAAGTTGAGCGATTCTTTGCCGTGCGCATCGATCTCGGGCGAGTCGCCGCGTTTGGCCAGCCAGACAATGAGCGGTCCGAGCAAGTGCCCGGGGAAATGAAGAAATACGCCGAGCAACGCGCTGGCGTGACACAGAATGTTCCAGGTCCGGATATTCGAGGCGGAGGCAACAGGGGCGGGTACGCCCATCGGCGGTGTGGGAAGTGACGTTTCCATAACTATTCTATCTATTTAATGGTTGGACGCGGCTGGTGTTGCGTTTGGATTCAAGATTCTGAAACATCCACAGATGACGCAGATTCACGCAGATTTTTCCTGGGTTCCTGATTGGTCTTTCTTGGCATCGTCCGCGGAGCGGCCGATCCACCAATTCACCGCACGACAATTTCAGACTGAAACTGTCACGCGCAAGAACGTCGCCGGGATGGAGGTTCGGTCACTCTGACCGCTCGTATTCTGTCGATCAAATAGTTCCTCCAACTCCTTTTTGAGCACCGCTTCCCGTCCGTTTTTTTCGGCGGCTTCGAACGCATTCATTGTTGGTCCGTAATATTTCCTGAACTCGTCCACGTAGGCTGATGATGCGCCGTTGTAATTGAAGACAAAGGTGTCGCGGTCGAACGAAATCTTATCGGCTGAAACACCGGCGGCGGTAAAGCGTTCGATTACGTTGTTCTCAATACCCCACATCATCGGACTAACGAATCCTTCGGGTGGCGGTGGAGTGTAGGCCGAGCTGATCTTCAGGGAAAAGCAATGGGGTCGTATCTAAACATTCAACATTTGCCGAACCCGCCTTCGCTTGGCTTCGGCGTCGCAGGAGATTTTTCGGTAATTACAACAGGCAACGCGAGGTCGGCGACAGTTTCAAAATTTCCGGCGCTCGTTTGAGGCGGCGGGCGAGCTGCTTGGAAATCTCGTCGCGCCAGCGCGGCGACTGGTCCAAAACGGCAACATGACGCTCGTATGCCGCTGAATCGTGGAAACGGGCGAACCAGACGAAAACATTCTCACCCGCGCGAACCGGCAGCGCAGGAAAAGTGTTCTCGCTATGCTCGGTCACGAAATACGCCAGGACCGATGCACCCGAATCTGTCAACGCTGGTTTTAGCGTCTTTTCGAAAAACTCAACGAAGCTCGTATCAACCGGCGCATCAAAATAATAGATCGTTGCCACGATCAAATCCTTCCGAGTCTCGTTCGCTCCAGCTCCGGGACGTTCCTTGTGCGTAAGCGAAAATCCCGAGCCTGGACTTGCTGGATGCAACAGCAGCACGTTGTCGGAATCGATCATGGTCTCGTTGGCCGTTTCTCGGTGCGCTTTCCAGACTGGACCGCCGTAGAAATCCGTCAGTTCTTGCGCGCGCGAAGGCATGTCGCGAAATCCTCTGAGCCAGACAAACCGGTTTGGATCATTTTTATCCCGGAACTGACCAATGACCTTCATTCCGAGCGCTTCCTGCGATTCCACAAATTCACGATCGAACAGATCGATCAGGACATCACGCTTTCCGGGATGCAGCGTGTACTGCCTCAGCTCGACGATCGGGCAGCAAGTGACTTCAGTGACGAGTGACATGTGACCAGTGACAAGTTAATGCGGATCCGCCTTCGCCATTGCTACGGCGAGGCAGGAGTCGCGGCTAGCGCCGCAGTTATTGGTTAATCGTTATCGGTTCTCGGGAGGAGACGATGACGATCAAAAGTCAGTTCCGGGCAGCGGCTTTGGCCCGAACCTTTTCCGCCCATTCGGCGCGCAAGACTTTCATCTCCGCCCGTAACGTGGCCATGCGTGGGCCGACGCCTTTATATTTTTTCGTGATCCCGTTGACGGTTCGATTGACCGCACCCTGGCCAACCAGGCCCTGAAGCTTTTCGTAAACGCGCAAGCGCAGCATTTCTTCGCCGCCACTGGCAGCGTTTCGTTCCCGAAGATTAAGCAAGATGATGTCGAACAAAGGTTTGAACTCAAAGGAGGCCCTGGACGAAAGCACGGCCACCAACTCCTCGGTTACGTTGTCGGGCATCCGACGTGAAAAAGAGGCTCCAACGGATTTAGACATCGAGCACTATAGCCGAAATCCGGGAAATAGCCAGGGGGCAGGGATTAGAGGACAGAGGTCAGAGGTCAGAGGACAGAGGTCAGAGGTCAGAGGTCGGAGGTCGGAGAACACACAGGTCACTGCCCACAGTTCGTTGGTCACTTGGCGTTCCCGATTAGTTTCTGGAACCGTGGATCTTTGCGGAGCGGGTCCCAGAATGGGTCGAGCTTGAGATTTGCAATACTTACGCCGGCCGGAACTTCAAGGAGGTGCGGCAACGCCGCGATGGCCGCCTCGTGATCGCCGAAGCGCGCCTGAATTTGCGCGAGTGTGGCTCGCGCCTGTGGTTTGTTCACCGCATCCGTGTCGTAGTCTTTGACGGCACGCTGCGCCTGCTCCAGCGCCTTTTCCTTCTCTCCAAGCCCGGCATAAGCGAGAGCAAGAGTATTCGGTGTGCCGTTCGCGTCTGGCGGAACCGGTGCATCAGGTTTCGGTTTAATCGCTTCGATCGCGCGAGAGAAACTTCGACGCGCATCCTCATCGCGGCCTGTCCACTGCTGACAAAAACCAAGCTGGACCAGAGCGAGCTTGTCAATCGAGTCGATCGGCTGGCCCACTGGAAGTGACTGTAGCTTTCGCTCAATTACGCTAATCGCGGTATCGAAGTGACGTTCGTAAATCGCCTGGCCGATCCGGGCAGAGACGACAAAGTCATCGGTCGAGTCCGCCGGAATCCGCGCGAGTTCCTGGGCGGCTTCATCTAACCGGCCTTCGCCTTGGAAAACGCTGGCTTTGCTTGCGCGCGCCGGGGCTGAATCCGGTGAGATCTCAAGCGCTCGATCGAGGGTGGCCCGCGCGTCATCGAAGCGCCGCAAATAAATATAAAACTCGCCGCCGAGACTCCCTAGAAGTGTGAAGTCCCGCGGATCCAGTTCGAGCGCCTTCTTAAAGGTCGTCTCGGCTTCCTGCCAAAGACCGATGCGGCGTTGAACAAATGCCAGATTCTGCAACAGGTAGGCATTATTCGGCGATCGTACTTGCGCCTGTTTGTAGGCGCTCACTGCTCCGTCGAAGTCGCGTAAAACCCGGTAGCGGTATGCGCCTTGTGCGATCCACGATTCCCCAGCTTCCGGTGCGAGAGCAATGGCGCGATCAGCCGCTTCCTTCACCGCCCCGGCAGTGTTGGTGTTTGGATCGACCGCGTTGAAGTAAAGAAAGCTGCGAATGACGGAGAGTCGCGCCCAAGCGAAAGCGAAATTTGGATCAAGCTGGACAGCTTCAGCGTACTCGCGCGCGGCCTGCTGATAGGATTCGTAGCTATACCGGTTGTGCTCAATCGCCAGTCCGCGGAGGTAAGCGTCATAAGCCGCAGTGTTCTGCGTCGGCTTCTCGGTCACGGCTTTCTGTTCGGTCCCGGAGAGTTTGGTGTTGAGCTGGTTGGCGATGGTGCTTGCGACTTCGCCTTCCACGGCAAAGACGTCGTCC
>Ga0193751_1001889_pt1 | contig 13064 bp, 8 predicted proteins | sample L1c2metaG_FD_143050 | JGI IMG/M metagenome (GOLD analysis project Ga0193751, IMG submission 143050) | Soil microbial communities from a riparian zone of the East river system, Colorado, United States - L1c2 | ecosystem: Environmental > Terrestrial > Soil > Riparian zone | place: USA: East River... | reverse complement strand
TATCGTTTTTTCCGCCCCAGAAACTGTTCACCAGATCTTTCAAATCGCGGCCCACCACTTTTTCGAGCAAATTTGTTTTTGGTCGCTCGAGTGTTCCGGTGACTTCAAAATCGACCGCTGAATACCCTGGTTCCTCGGTCGGCTGGAATTTCGTCCGGATCGGTTTGAAAAGTTGCGCGCGAATTTTTTCATTGATGGCAAGGCGTGAAGCCAAATGGAGTTTGCCGCGAAAACTCACCGTCCCGGTGGCGGAAAGGTGGATGTTGGCCGAGCGCAAAACCAGTTCGTCGATCGTGACCACACCCGGGGCGAGATGATATTTGGCTTCGGCCTGGTCGAGATGCAACTGGGTGAGCTCTTCGATTTGAAAAAGCTGGCCGAGCGCGACGAGCAGATTGTATTGCCGAAGCTGACCGTCGTGTAAAAAGATTTCGCCGCTTCCAGCAAGCGTGTCCGGGTCGGTCGTTTTTCCTTCCGTTTCGACACTACCGTCGAGCTTTCCCTGCAGAACTCCGCTTGGTCCGCCTGCTTCGCTAATAATTTGGTCCGCCTGCACGCCGCGAAATTTCATTTCAACTCGGAACGGTGACTCATCGGTTTCCGGCTGCATGGTAAAACGACCGGTAACATCTCCCCCGCCCACCCGCGCAGAAATCTGCGAAAGATCGAGACCGTTCGAATCATATCGCAGCGGCGATCTTAACTGTTGAAGAAAAAAACGATCGCGCAACGAAACCTTGGCCACGCGCGCGTTCCCTTTCAGGGAAGACTCATTGCTGATGGCGGCACGAAACCCGACCCCTTCGAAATTTGCCACGGTTTCGTTTGTCCGGCCGAGAAAGCGAAAATTGCCGTCCGCCAGACTGACCTTATGAATTTCGGAGATAAATGCGGCCGAGGGATTCGTCTCCCGGGCCGGATGATGCTTCGGTTGTCTCGCCTGCGCCGCGGTGGCGGCGCTTTGCCCAGGAGTCTCGCTGCTTTTTGCTTCTCCAGGAGAAGAAACCTTTGACTCAGCGACGGTATTCGGAGCGTTGTCCGGACGCTCGGGACGCAAATCCGGCAATCGCCATTTGCCCTCCGCGTTCTGCGGCCAAACGACATTCGGACTCACGAGCGACACCTCCTTGATCACGAGCCGCCTCGAAAAAAGAGAAAAGAAGGCGATCCGCAGACCAAAATTTCTCGCTTCGAGAAAGTTGCCGCTGGAGCCGGTTGTTCCCTGCGCAATGGTGATTCCGCTCAGTTTCAGGCCACTCCAAGGCGTGACGCTGATGCGTCCGATTTTTAAGGTCGCGCCGAAACGCTGGCGAAGTTCCTGCTGTATCCTCGCTTGTGTCCCCTGCGATTGCACATACAGATTGAGAGCAAGAAAAACGACCGCTCCTAAGATCAACAATCCCACGATGAAGACGAGGGTGAGGCGGGCGAACTTTTGCACGCGAAGACGTTACGCAGGCCATGTTTGAAGAAAAGATGAAACCAGAACCGTGCTGAGATGAGCAGCACCCTGGTTATCTTAAATCCGGCCGCACACAGCGAGCGCGCCCAGCGAAAACGCGCGCAAGTTGAATCGCTGGCGCAAGATTGCGTCGTCTGCGCGACGACTCGCACCGGAGAAGCCGAACAAATGGCGCGACATGGCGTGGAAGAGGGGTTCGAAAAAATCGTGGCCGCGGGCGGCGATGGCACGGTCAACGAAGTCGTGAATGGCTTGGCCGGCACAAATGTCACTCTCGGCCTCTTGCCAATCGGCACGATGAACGTTTTCGCGACCGAACTCGGCCTGCCAATTAACGATCTCGAACTTTGCTGGAAAATCATTGAAAACGACAGCATACGAGCCGTCGATTTGCCGAAAGCGAATCGGAAATTTTTTGTCCAGCTCGCCGGCGTCGGACTCGACGCTCAAGTGGTCAAGGAAACGAGTAGCCAATTAAAAAGGAATTTTGGACCACTTAGTTATCTGATCTCCGCAGCTCAAATCGCGGCGCGGCAGCCGCCCCAGCTCTTCATTCAATCAGAGGACGCATCGATTGACGAAGGATCGTTCGTTCTGGTCGGCAATGGCCGCTTATATGGCGGACCGTTCCCATTTTTTAAGCATGCCGTGATCGACGATGGTCTTTTAGACGTCATCGTTTTCAAGCGTCTCGGCTATCTCGAGATCATCAAGTATCTGCAGGACGTAGTGTTTAGTTCCGACATTCGCGTTCCAGAGATTGAATATTTCCAAACGCGACGACTGCGCGTGGAAAGCCATCAATCGGTGCCGGTCGAAGTCGACGGCGAATTGGTCGGCAATTGCCCGGTCGAATTCAGTCTTCACGAGCGCTCGCTTCGCGTCTTGGTAAAGTAAGATCGACAGGTGCGGGTCAGGCCGGACTTGGCGGCAATTGAAATTCTGCTGACAAAAAAATCGCATTGCGATATTCTCATAGGGTGCGGCTGTCGCGGGGAAAACCATCATTGTTTGCGCAGCCGTGGAGAGAGAGCAGGCGCGTCGTCCTGCTGGCGCTGATCGGGCTGAATGTTGCCAGTTTCGTTGCGCAGTTTTTTCTGGATGTATTTGAGCCCGGCTTTGTGCGCGATTATCTGGCGCTAAGCAACCGCGGCGTCCATGATGCTTATGCGTGGCAATTCGTCACCGCGATGCTGCTCTACGCAGGACCGTGGCATTTCCTCGGAAACCTGCTCGTCTTGTATGCTCTCGGACGCGACATCGAATCGATTCTCGGGCAGCGACACTTCCTATATTTATTTTTGAGTGGCGCGATCGGAGGCGAGCTTGGGCACTTATTTCTGATGCCATCAGAAACGCTTTTGTTCGCGGCCAGCGGCGGCGTTGCCGCTGTGGTGATCGCTTATGCAACGATTCTGCCGGAGCTGGACCTGACCGCGTGGCGGTTGTCGCGTTTCTCGTTTCATTTAAAAGCCAAACACGTCGCGTTTGCTTTGCTGCTGCTAAGTTTGCTGATGCTGGTGATTGACCGAAACGGCGCGGTGATGCACAGCGCGGTTCCGGGCGGTCTCGCGGCCGGCTGGCTTTACGCCAATTTGCTCGGGTTCGGACACGCGTCGTGGTTGCGACGAATCCTGCGGCGTCGCCGGGAAACTGCTGAACGCGTCCAACGGATGACGCCCGCGGAATTTATCGAACGGGAAATCGATCCATTACTTGAGAAAATTTCGCGCAACGGCATCCAAAGTTTGACCAGGGCTGAACGTCGCCTTCTTTGCCAGGCGCGCGAAAAAGTCGGTTAAGGTTTAATCCGCGTCTGCTGCGGTAAAGATCGATAATAGTATTTCGCTCCTTTTCGCGGCATCTTTCGGTCAATGCCGACCGCAAGCTGGATCAAAAAGAAATCCGCCGGTTCGCTGCAGCCGGCGCAGGTTGAAACTACCCTGATCCAACTGAACGAAGTGTGGCCGCAAACCGCAGTTGCGCTGCCCGACGTAATTCAAAAGTTTCCGCTGGGCGAGGCCTCCTTGCTTCACCTTTTTGCCGTCTCGAACATTTGTGCGGCCCGGATCGTTCAGAACCCGGGGCTTCTGCTCTGGCTTTCCCAACCGGAAATTTGTCTGCAAGGGCGCGACGCCGCGGAAATGGCGGGCGAACTTCATCGAGCGGCTGAGGACAATGTCGCGGCAAATAACTTTCGCGTTCTCCGTCGCTGGAAAAACAAGGAAATGACGCGAATTGCGTTGCGCGAACTCGCGAATGCCGCCGTTCTCGAAGAAACCACCGGCGAGCTATCGCAACTCGCCGAAATCTGCGTGCGCGAAGTGTTAGCTCACTGGAACACAAAATGTCGTGAATCATTCGGGTCCCCGGCCGCTGACTTTGGGATCCTCGCCCTCGGCAAGCTCGGTGGCCGCGAGCTGAACCACAGTTCCGATGTCGATCTTATCTTTCTTTACAGCGAAGAAGGCGAGCTCTCGCCGCGGCTCTCGTATCATCAATGGTTCAATCGATTGGCCGAGAAAATTCTGGAAACGTTTGCCATCCGCGACCCGGAAGGCGCGCTTTTCCGGATCGATCTTCGTTTGCGCCCGGAGGGCTCGGCTGGTCCGCTCGCTCGCTCATTTGAGAGCATGGAAAATTACTACGCTGGTTTCGGCGAGACCTGGGAACGGATTGCGTTGATCAAGGCGCGAGGGATCGCCGGCGATCGCGAGTTGGCCTACGAATTTTTGCGCCAACATCAGCCGTTCATTTACCCGCGCAGCCCAACGCCGGACCTGCTCGACGAAATCGCAAGGATTAAAAGAAGAATCGAGCGCGACATCGCGCGATCGGACAGTCTGGAACGGGACGTTAAACTTGGCCGCGGCGGAATTCGTGAGATCGAATTTGTCGTGCAAACGCTGCAATTCATTCATGGCGGCCGGCACATCTTTTTACGGGAGACGAGCACGCTCGATGCGTTGCGTGGACTGTCGCGATTGGAACTCATCCCGCGGAAAGAAGTTGTCGATCTTGACCGGGCCTATCGCTTTCTCCGTCAAGTCGAGCACCGATTGCAGATTGAAGCCGAACAACAAACTCACACCGTTCCGCGCGAACCGGGCGCTCTCAAGAAACTCGCGGGGAGTCTCGGGTTTGATTCGGGGAACGAGTTTACCGCGGCCCTCAACAAAACGATGCAGGATGTTCGATCGATTTTTGACCGGGTCATTTCATCCGCTCCGACGGAAGGTGCGTTACCAGATCTGAAATTGTTCAAAGACGAAAAAGCGGCCGGGCGTTCACTCGCCGATTTATTGAAGCCGACTTCGGCATCGCACATAGCGCCGCGAACCAAACAGGTGTTTGCCAAACTCCGTCCGGCTCTTCTCGATCAAATGGCAAAGGCGGCTGACCCGGACGCCACTTTGAATCAGTTTGTTCGCTTCGTCGAAGCCTACGGGCTGCGCGGCTTGTTCTTTGAATTGCTCGCCAGCAATCCAACCTTGCTCGAGTTGGTGATCAAAACTCTCGACGCCAGCCGGTTCGCCGGTGATTTGCTGATTCGACGACCGCAGTTGCTCGAGGAAATCACGCGCGACAAAAGTTTTAATCAGCCCAGATCAATCTCGGAACATTTTGGCCGCCTCGAATCTTTCGGGAGTAGCGCGACAAATCTCGATCCGATCCGCGCTTATCGGCAAAGGCAACTGCTACGGATCATTATGCGCGACGTGCTCGAAGTCGCGGAGGCGCAAATCATTTTCGCGGAATTGTCCGACCTCGCCGAAGCGTGCCTGAGGTTTACGAACGGACTTTTAGATGGTGAAGGCTTAACGATCATCGGCTTGGGAAAATTTGGCGGCCGGGAAATGAATTATGGCGCCGATCTTGATTTGTTGTTTGTCGGCGAGGACACCCGCGCCGCGCAGAACCTTGTGACGGCCGTAACACAGCCGAGCAGCGAAGGAACAATCGCTGCGGTCGATGCCCGCCTTCGACCCGATGGCGAAAAAGGGCCGCTCGTCTCTCCACTTGCAGCTTGCGAATCCTATTACCGCGAGCGAGCGCAGATCTGGGAAATCCACGCCCTGACTCGGGCGCGCCCGATCAGCGGGCCGTTAAAGGCTGATTACGTCGACATCGTGCAAAAGATTTGGCGCGAAGTCGACAAACAAGGCGATCTCTTTGTAAAGATCGACAATATGCTGGAGCGAATCCGGCGCGAGCGTGGCAGCGGCTTGGAGTTTCTCGACTTCAAAACCGGCAACGGCGGCATGATCGAAGCCGAGTTTCTCGTCCAAGCGTTGCAGATGCGTTCTGGGATCTGGGAGCCGAATTGGCAACGCGCGCTGACCAGATTGCGTGAGATTGATGTGATTTCAGATCCGGACGCCAACAGCGCAGCTCAGAGCTATGAATTGCTGCGACGCGTTGAAACAGCGCTGCGGCGATTTGAAAACAAAAATGTCTCAACATTACCAGTGGCACCCGAGGAACAGGCAAAATTAGCGAAGCGACTTGGCTACAAAGATGTCGATCTATTCGCGAATGAATATCGCGCTGCGCGAGAAACGATTCACTTCCTCTACCAGCGTTACATTAAAGCCGGTGTCAGCTAACCACCCGAGATCAGCTTCGTGATTGCCTGCAGAATCAAAAAAGTACCGATCATTCCGGCGAGGATGACAAGAACTACCAGGCCGAGAACTGCGCCGACGAAAATTTTGTCACCGGTGGTGGAGCGACGCGGGGTATCGAGATGTTCGCGAAGCAGGTCGTAATTTCGCGTGTTAGCGGTAAACCAGAACGCGAATACGGAACCGACGATGGGAATGATTCCGACAACTTCGTTAATGAGAACATTGAGCGCCATGCGTCCGAGCAAAATCTTCGGGATACCGCGGCGGATTCCGTAGACCAGAACGGAGACCGAAACTAACCCGGCGGCGATGTCGCCGAAGCCGGGGACAAGATCGAGAATCGGATTTAGCCCTAAGCGGCGTTTGACGCCCGGGATTCGGATCAATCGATCCATCATCAGCGCGACCCATTTAAACATCGGCTCGACTGACTTGCGTCGATCTTCGGGCGGAAGAACTTCCCACTCGACTTGTTGTAGGGGCGGTCTGCGACCGCCGTCATTTAGCGAAGGGCGCACTGTGCGCTTCGGCGGTCGGAGACCGCCGCTACAGGATTAACCGGGAATCTCTTTCAACATCTGCGTGTTCGTCGGGAATTTCTTCACGAACATGAGCAAACGCTGAATTGCTTCTTCCGGTTTGTGACCGGCCAGCCCGCGCCGGATCAAATTGATTTTTTCCAGCTCCCACGCTTGCAGAAGCAACTCTTCCCGCCTCGTTCCGGAAAGAAAAATGTCGATCGCCGGATAAATGCGCTGATCGCTGATTTTCCGATCGAGCACCATTTCCATATTACCGGTGCCTTTGAACTCCTGGAAGATGAGTTCATCCATCCGGCTGCCGGTCTCGATCAACGCCGTGGCGACGATGGTCAGTGAGCCGGCCTCTTCGGTGTTCCGCGCGGCCGCGAAAATCTTTCTCGGAATTTCCATCGCACGAGCATCGATACCGCCGCTCATGGTGCGGCCACCACCCGACATTGCGTTATTAAACGCGCGTGCCGTGCGGGTAATCGAATCGAGCAGAATGAAAACGTGCTGACCAGCTTCGACCAGGCGTTTGGCGCGCTCGATAGCAAGTTGGGCAATGCGAGTGTGACTCTTGATGTCGCTGTCATTCGAGCTGGCAATAATCTCGGCTTTCGGATGCGACCGTTTGAAATCTGTGACTTCTTCCGGCCGCTCGTCGACGAGAAGAATAATCAGCTTCATCTCCGTGTGATTTTTAGTGACCGCATCGGCGATGTGGTGAAGCAGAGTCGTTTTGCCGGTGCGCGGCGGGGCAACGATCAAGCCGCGCTGGCCCATGCCGAGCGGCGTCATCAAGTCCATGATCCGCGTGGTGTAACGGTCGGGGACCGTCTCGAGTTTGATCCGTTTGTTGGGATTGATTGTGGTCAGCTCTTCGTACGGCCGCAGACCCTGATACTTGGTCGGATCCTCTCCGTTAATAGTGAGCAGTTTTATCAATTGCGGGCCGCGATTGCCGCGACGCGTCTCACCGTAAATCCACATACCGTCGCGCAGGGCGAAGCGACGCACAATTTCTGGCGTGACGAAAATATCCTGCGGGGTCTGAATAAAATTGCGTTTGGGGTCGCGGAGAAAACCAAAGCCTTTGCCGGAGATCTCGATGATACCTTCACCGAACTCCGGCTCGCGCTCGACCTGTTCGCCTGATTCAGGCGCGCCTTCCAATGTTTCGGTGGCAACGGGATCACCGGTTGCAGCGCCGGGAGCGTCGTTTCGGGATTCGTTGTAGGGCTCGTTAAAATTGTCGTTTCCGCCGCGGTTGTAGTAACGCCGGCGGCCATAGCGGCGGCGCCCGCGAGGGCGACGTTGCTCAGAGGGAGCAGCCGATTGAGTTTCCAGCGGCGGCTGTTTTTCGTTTTCTTCGTTCATAAATTGCAGAGGCCGATTGCTCGCCGGGGGCAAGCGCACTGCCAGGTTCAGCGAAAGGAAATTACTTTTTCAGGCTGGCAACTTGGCCAGCATTTCTTCGGGAATATCTAGATTTGAGTAGACGTTTTGGACGTCGTCGTCGTCGTCGAGGGCATCACACAAACGCAGCACCTGCCGGGCCACGTCCTCATTGGCAACCGGAACCGTGCTATCAGGGATGAAGGTAAACTTTTGCCCATCGGTCGTCACATTTGCCCTTTTGAGCGTCTCAGCTACAGCGTAGAGCCGATCGTGCGAAGTAATGATAAGATACTGATCTTCCTCGGTTGTCAACTCTTCAGCGCCGGCCTCCAGAACAAGCTCCAGGAGCCGGTCTTCGTCGATAGAACTGCGCGGAACCATGATCTGCCCCTTCTTGTGAAACATGTATGAAACACTGCCCGCCGAGCCGAGGTTGCCATTATTTTTCGTAAAAATGCTGCGCACTTCCGCAGCGGTGCGGTTTTTGTTGTCGGTGGCGGCCTCGACGATAATCGCGACGCCGCCGGGGCCGTATCCTTCGTAGATAATCTCTTCGAAATTGGCGGCTTCGACGCCTTCGCCAGTGCCACGTTTTATGGCGCGGTCGATATTATCGTTCGGCATACTCTGCGCGCGCGCCGCCTGAATCGCGCTGCGAAGACGCGGATTTCCATTCGGGTCGCCACCCCCGGTTTTCGCGGCGATGGTGATCTCCTTGGAAAACTTGCTGAAGATCTGGCCGCGTTTCGTGTCGATTGCGCCCTTGAAACGCTTGACCTTCGACCACTTGCTATGTCCCGCCATATCTGGGGATATTTTTCCGATTACAGATTGCCTAACGAATGAGCTTCTAATTCGAACCTGTGCCGCGCGAGAGAATCGCTGGCGCGGAAGAGTTACCGGCCAGTATTCAATCGCACCAAACGTAATTTGTCAATCAGCCTAAAAGGCGGCTACCGCAGCTCATTCCTGGGCTACGGTGCGCGAAGCAAATCCCGCCCGGGCGAAAACTCTCCCGGTTTTGCGCATAATTGATTGCCGGATTTTTAGGGATGCGGCGGGGGAGTATGACGCGGTTTAGGTGTAGGGGTGGGTGTAGGTGTAGGCGTACCTGTCGGGCACGCACCGGGCCCTACCGTGAAGTCAAAGAACCCGGAGACGGTACCGCTGAACTGCGAGGAGGTAGTCGTGCCAGTAGTATTGACTACCACGACAAAGTTCGACTGCGCCGGTACGGTAAACGAGTAGGACACGTTCGGAACCGTCGTGCCCAAGCCTACCACTCCGCTATCGCCGAGATAGTTCAGACACAGATTTGTCGGATCGTAGCTGCCCAGATACGCCGCACTCTCGATGTCACCGGTGCCATCAGTTGTTGGATTGCTTAGTGCCGCGTTGATCGTGACGGTGATGCACGCCGGTGCTCCGCCGGTGTTGCTGAAATTGTACGTCTTATAATACTTGGTCCCGGCAAATCCGCCGCCGGGGCAGGCTTTTCCTGAGCAGGTGCTGGGAGAGCCATCCCGTCCGAGTCGGTCGGCCTGAGTCAGATCCGCCGTGGTGAGCGTGCTGTTCGGGATCGACTGGTTGGGTCCGCCCGTGCAGGTTGGTACGCTGATGGGAATGGTCTTGTTCCCACTGGCGTAGGTGAGATTCAGGTTGAAAGCGATATTCGTTCCGCAGGCGAACGAGCTGGACGTCTGGATCTGGAACGGCGTGGAGTTCGTGCCGCTCGCATCGATGACCATGTCGGGATACGTCGCGCTGCCCTGAACAATCGTCACGCCCGCAGTGGATGTCGTGAGCGTGGCAGAGATGGCCGACTCCGTGGCGCAGCCGTTGTTCTTGACCGGGAGATTCAGATTCACGCACTCGTTGGAATTAATGACGCCGTTAGCGTTACCTGACGAGTCGTCGATGGTTACACCATTGGACTGGAGGTTCGAGGTTCCCGTCATACAGAAGTTCTGCGTTGTCGTGCCGGCACTGATAACGGTGACCGGCGCGGTGGCAGGTGTTGAGCTCGCGCAGTTGCGGGCCGTGTCGGCGGCTATTGCGGTATAGGTTCCGGCGGGTACGGAGATTGAGTAGTGGCCAGATCCATCAGTCGCCGCGGCGAAACCGTTGTTGAGGGTGACGACGACTCCGGAAATTGCAGCACCAGTCGCGCACGAGGTGACTGTGCCGCTGACCGTTCCCCACGCGGCGGCGGAGGTGCACGACGGAAATCTGTAGGTCGCGATGCGGGTGGCCCAGTTGAAGGCACCGTTAGTCGGCAAATACTCGTTTGTATAATAGAAGGTGCACTGATCGACCGGGTCGACGGTCATCGCGCTGTAGTCCCCCCACCGATTGCCGCCACCTAATTGCACGCCGGGCCCTGCAATGACGGTGCCCTCGGCGCCCATCGTATTGATAGCGTCGGTGGCAAGGCGCCCGTTGATGTAGATACCGGGATCGATCGTTGTGCTCGATTTGCTGTAACCCAGCGCGAGGTTGTGGTCCTTATCCATCGCGATTGACCCCATCCACCGGTAATTCGTATCCGGGTCGTACGTGCTCGCTTGGAAAACAGTGGGCGTGGTCGTCGAACTGCCGGCATTTCTAAACTCGAACCAGCGAACGGCACCGTGAGCCGGCGTGCTTCGACTACCAGCAGTCGTCCCATTGACGACAAGAGACTCCTGCACGGGACTGCCGCCGAAGTTGCGGTAAGCCAACCGATACATGTAATGGAACTCAAGATTGTCGAGGTAATCCGTGCCGACCGCGGGTGGAGGTTCCGGCACGCAGTCGCGGCCGTTGCTGTTGTTCACGCATGGTGCCGTAGCGATGCCGGTCCCGATGGTGGTCTCAGTCAGAGTGATTGTGGGCGTCGTTCCCCACGTAACCGCCACTCGCGCTGAATCAGTTTTATTTGTTAACACCGGATCGGGCCCAAGGATAAAGGATGCCTCGCCGACGGGCGGCGGCGTCAGACTGTCGAGATCCGCTGGAAGAAATCCGTATTGGGGTCTGTTTGAATACTTTTTCAGGTCCGCTTGAACCATCCGCGCCGCTTGACCAGCGATCATCTGCGCTCGCTCGAAGACATAAACTCTGCCGGCGAGAAAGCTTGTGCCGGCCGCGTTAAAAACGTGGGCGGTCATATAGTAACCGTCCGGCCACACGCCGATCTTCGGATAATCGACAAAGTTGGTGGTATCAGTGACAAAGTCGTAGAGATAGTACGCTCCGGTCGCATCCTGCGTTTGCGAGACCGCGACGCACTGGTGTGAGAACGCCGGGCTGGCGCCGATGAGGAACTGCGAAAGGACCCAGCGTCCGGAGAGGATGTCATAGGCGACCACCGGGTCGCCGTCGTTATGAGACGCGCAGACACCGCCGAGAGGCTGAAAGAGTGTGTTGCCGGCGGCGGGCCCGTAAAGCAAGGTGCCGGATTTGCTGAACACGGCGAAACTCGTGTTATTCCACTGGACGTACTGCGTAGCGCCCACGCGCCCATTTGTATCCGGAGGATTGCTGGAAGGAACAAACCCGGGAATTCCCACTCCGACGCCTTCGAAGCTGACGCCCGTCGCTGTCGGTGCCGAGATTGTGGCGCCGATCGACGACTGAATACCAGTCTCCGCTCCGCCACTTTGAGTTGGCGGCTGGGGGCGAATTGGTTCTGGAATTTCGCGAGGCCGGACCAATGAGGGCGGGATCATCGGCAGCTCACGAAGTGGTTGGGTATGCACTGCATTCACCGGCTGAAAATCGTTCCGGGGTCCGGTGTAATCAGCAGGGGTCTGGTTCTGGGACGTTCCCTGCGCCACTTCGCTCGAGTTAGAAATGGGGGCGCCCGAGCCACCTTTTCTAGAGGTCGGGAAGGCGGCCAACTTCTGCGATTCGAAATGCACTTCAACCGCCGACACAAACCGGCCAAACCAGCTTGAGGAATTAGCCTTGCCTGTGCTGCCGTTGCCAACCGTGAGCGTCGCCCCAAAGGCGAACAGCCCAAGGAGCACGGCGATGAACACCAGGACGAAACTTAATAGAGCGCGCGGATTAATAAATGCAGAGCGAGTGGAGGAATTTTTCTTCATTTTGGTTTTTGTAATGGTAACGCGCGATTACTTGCTGCTCGCGCCGAATGTAATGTGGAGATGTTTTTCTCGGATACTTCGAAACATCGAGACTTCGCTGCGGTTGCTTTTCGCGCCGGGTGAAGCTGTCCGTTTCTGAGATTCTTAATGGAAACGAAACTTCCGCCTAAGTATCAACCCCACCAATTTTGGTCAAGACTTTTTTTGATAAATGTTTAAAAATATCCCGGCGGTTTTTTCCAAAGCCTTAACCCTTTAACCTGACGTTCGAGCACGTCTCTTCAGCGCATTCCCGAATCGCAACGCCATTCTACGCTTGTCACTTTACCCGGGACAACATCGACATCGAAAGGCCCGCAGTGGCCGGGTCCCGTGTCCTGTTTCGGCGAGATGGTGTAATGCCCCGGACTTAGCGAAACTCGAAACCGTCCCTGATCATCGGTCGTGAATGACGTGATGGTGGCCTTTTCGCTTTGCACGACGAAAGTTGAATTGGCAAACGGACCCCGGTTGGGAACGTCGGCGCCGGCCCTGATCGGCCCGGGACGAATTGGGCTGACTGTGATCATTCCTTCAATTCCTGTCGGCGATTGGGATTCTGCTTCTGCCGAGGAAAAAAGAGCAGTCATAACGAGGAGTGCCAAAATTATCCAGCGCGCGAAGCTGAGCGATGCCTGATGCGCGGGCTTGCCGAACGTCACCCCTCCGCCAGCGCCAAGATGACATCGGAGCTTTCGACATCGCATAGCTATTACTTTCACGTCTCCGAATCGGGTCAAAATTGCTTTTGCCTGGAACTTGAGCTACGCCGCAACTGTGGCGCGCTTGCGCGCGGTCGCATCCAGAATGCGTTTGCGCAGCCGCAGCGATTTCGGCGTCGCCTCGACGTACTCATCGACGTCGATGTACTCGATGGCGCGCTCAAGGCTCATGCGCAACGGCGCTTCCAATTGCACGCCTTTGC
>Ga0193751_1001887_pt1 | contig 13069 bp, 9 predicted proteins | sample L1c2metaG_FD_143050 | JGI IMG/M metagenome (GOLD analysis project Ga0193751, IMG submission 143050) | Soil microbial communities from a riparian zone of the East river system, Colorado, United States - L1c2 | ecosystem: Environmental > Terrestrial > Soil > Riparian zone | place: USA: East River... | reverse complement strand
ACCGACGGGTGCTTGTCGATCTTCGCGTAAAGATCGGGCTGAGTGAATGCGGGCTCGTCACCCTCATTATGCCCGAAACGGCGGTAACAATACATGTCGATCACGATGTCGCGCCCGAATTCCTGACGAAAATCGAGCGCGAGCTGGCTGACCTGCATGCACGCGAGTGGATCGTCGCCGTTCACATGAAAGATCGGCACCTCAATCATTTTGGCGATATCGGTGGCGTACATGGACGAGCGCGCATCTTCGGGAATGGTGGTGAAACCGATCTGATTGTTGACGACCACGTGCACCGTGCCGCCGGTCCCGTAGCCGTGCAGTTGAGACATGTTCAGTGTTTCGGCGACGATCCCCTGGCCCGCGAAAGCCGCGTCGCCATGAAGCAGAAGCGGGAGCACTTTGCGCCGATGCTCGGTGTCGCCACGAATGCGTTGCCGGGCACGCGCGGTCCCTTCGACCACCGGGTCGACCGCTTCGAGATGGCTTGGATTTGCCGAGAGACGAATCTCAACTTGAACGCCGGCGGAAAGTTTTCGGACGGTGTGGTAACCAAGATGATATTTCACGTCACCATCGCCGGCGACGAGCTCGGGAATGTAATTCTCACTGAACTCGGTAAAGATGACGCGGAGTGATTTCTTCAAAAAATTCGCGAGCACGTTCAACCGGCCGCGGTGCGACATGCCCATGCAAATTTCCTCGACGCCCGTGGCCGGACATTTGTGCAGAATGCTATCGAGAATCACCATGAGCGATTCCGCGCCCTGGAGCGAAAAGCGCTTCTGCCCGACGTAACGCGAGTGCAGAAAAACTTCGAACGACTCGGCTTCCATTAACGCGCGCAACAGGGCGATTTTCACCTGTCGCGCGGTCGAATGCTTGTCCGCGCGCGATTCGAGCCGGTGCAGCACCCAGTTCCGCATCCGCGTGTTCTGAATGTGCATGAACTCAGCGCCAATCGAGTCCGCGTAAATTTTCTGCAGACGCGCGATCATTTCGCGCAACGTCATCTCTGCATTGTCGGCGAAGAATTTTGAGGAGACGCGAAGATCGAGATCCTTTTCGCTGAAACCGAGCTCGCGCAGGGTGAGCGACGGATTTTCCGGCCGTTTTTCGGCCAAAGGATTCACGCGCGCAATGGTGTGGCCGAGCGTGCGGTAAGCGTAAACGAGCCCATCGATCCGGGTCTGCAACGGACTTTCCCGCGTGACGGCGCGCGGCGCCGCGGTCGCGGCAGCGCCATTTCGCTGTGGCAAATTCCCCAACTCGAATCCCTCAAAGAACGCAGCCCAGCTGGGATCGACCGATGCCGGGTCCTCTTGCCAGCGCTGATAATTCTGGTCGATCAGCTCCAGATTAGCTCGAGCAGCGATTGATGTGCGCATGGCAAGTTTAATCTGCAGCCGTTACGCCAAGCAGCAAGTTGAGAGGTGGATCGACCTCTCCGAGGCCGATGTTAAATAAGTGGCGGCGAAGCCCCAAATTTTAACAACGCGCAAGGGACTGCGCGTTCCACCTTCCTCGCCCAAGTTGACAGTGCGGATGCAGCTTCGTTACTTGCACCGCACAAATGGGAACTTATGAGAAAATTTGCCTCGTCTTGGTCGCGGCCTGCGCATTTGCATTAACAAGATCGACATCGTGCTTGGCCCAGGCCGATCCGGCCGCCGAGCCGGCGGTCCTGGCGATCGCGAACGTTTTGCCGGCCGTCGTAAACATTAACACCGAGCGAGTGGTTCGGCGCACGGTGCGCGATCCGATCGAAGATTTTTACGCGCAATTTTTCGGCTACTATAGCGGACGTCCGCGCGAGATTCGGCAAACCCTGCAAAGCCTCGGCTCCGGCTTCATTGTCGATCCAGCCGGCTACATCGTTACAAATCAACACGTGGTTGAGCGCGCGGCCGACCTGAAAATCCAGGTGACGACGAACAACGGCAAAACCTACAGCGCGCATTACATCACCGGCGACGACAAGAAGGACCTCGCCTTCATCAAGATCGATTCGAAGGATTCGTTTCCGTTCATCAATCTCGACAATATTTCGCCGAACTTGCTGGGTGAAACGGTCCTCGTTGTCGGCAACGCGGTCGGTTACGGCAGCTCGATTAGCCGTGGCGTGTTGAGCGCGACCAAACGCGAGATCGCGATCGATAACATCGAATACAAAGACCTCGTGCAAACCGACGCAGCGATTAATCCAGGAAACAGCGGTGGGCCGGTGATCGACATTTCAGGACGATTGGTCGGAATTAGCTCCGCTAAAATGGCGTTCACTCCCCAGGGGGTTCCGACGCAGGGACTCGGGTTCGCCATTCCGGCCGATGTCGTGCGCGACAGCGTGAAAAAGTTTAAAGAATTTGCTGGAAAACATCCCGGAGGAAAAAATCAACCGGCGTCAGGGGAGGAAACATCGACATCCCACGCCGAAAGAATGTTTGGAATGCAGCTCCAGGACTTGAATGAGGAATTAACCGACGCACTCGGTCTTGAGCCAGGACGCGGAGTGTTGATCAGCGCGGTCGAACCAAACAGCCCAGCAGACCACGTTGGGATCGAACGTGGTCTCGTAATTTACCGCGTTGGAAAACACGACGTGAATTCAGTGAAAGATGTCGAGAATCTGCTGGGCCGCGCCGGGAGCGACACGAGCGTCAATTTTGTGGTGGGGGTCGTCCGCGCCGACGAAGCCGGACAGCGTGTCGAAACCGTTACGATGGCTGCCCGTTGACAGACGAAAAATTTTTGGCAACGCATTAGCGCGGCAGTTGTCTCATCAAATAAATCAGGAATGATTAAGGTCGAAAATTTAACCAAGCGTTACGCAGGCCAGACCGCGATCCGCGATTTGAACTTCGAGGTCGGTCAGGGCGAGATTATGGGTTTTCTCGGACCGAACGGCGCCGGCAAAACCACGACCATGCGTATTTTGGCCGGATTTATGCCGGCCACTTCCGGTCGCGCGTCGATCGCCGGCTTCGATGTGTTCGAGCAATCGCTCCAGGCGCGATCGCGGCTTGGTTACATGCCGGAAAACGTTCCGCTCTATAACGATATGCGGGTGACCGAGTATCTCGATTATCGCGCGGCGCTCAAAGGAGTCCCCCGTCGCCGCGTCATGGAACGGGTCGGCGACGTAAAAGAGCTCTGCGGCTTGCGCGAGGTGGAAAGAAAATTAATCGGCACACTTTCCAAAGGTTATCGGCAGCGAGTCGGGCTGGCCGACGCGCTCGTGAACGAGCCCGAACTTCTCATCCTGGATGAGCCGACAATCGGACTTGATCCCAATCAAATCCGGCAGGTGCGCGAACTTATTAAAAACCTCGGCAAGCAGCACACGATTTTGCTTTCCACTCACATTTTGCCGGAGGTGGAGATGACCTGCAGCCGCGTCATCATTATTCACAAGGGCCGGATCGAAGCGTGCGACACGCCGGAGAATCTTCTCGGTCAGATTCGCCAGGCCGGCGGCGTGGTGGTGGAAGCAAAAACCGGCAAGGATGATGGCGCGGAAGAGTTGAAGAAAATCTCCGGAGTCCGCGAAGTCATAACGGATCAAGACGATGACTGGAAAATATTTTCGCTCCGGGTGGAATCGGGTCTTGACGTGCGCGAAGAAATTTTCCGGCTCGCGGCCGCGCGCAAGTGGACCCTGCGCGAACTCTCACAGCGCCGCGCGACCCTCGAAGACGTATTCGTCGAAATCACGCATTCAGATCAAGCGGAGACGTCGATCTAAGCGATGAGAAAATTTTACACACTGCTTGCCCGCGAAGTCCGCAGCTATTTTCATTCGCCGATCGCGTATGTCGTCCTTGTGTTTTTCCTGCTGGTGAGCGGGGTCGACTTCTACTTCCAGGTTTCGTTCATGAATCAGCGGCCCGCCTCTTATTCGGTGCAGGAAGCATTTTTCAACTCGGTGTTCTTCTGGTTCGCGTTCGTTTTAATTTTTCCACTGATCACGATGCGTTTGTTTGCCGAGGAATTTAAGCTCGGCACAATTGAGCCGCTCATGACCGCGCCAGTGCGCGATTTGCAAGTCGTGCTGGCAAAATTTTTCGGCGCGTTGGTGTTCTACATCGTGCTTTGGATCCCAACGCTGCTCTACTTTGTCATCTTCCAAAAGATCACCCATGAGCCGGCAGCAAATTCGACCGGCGCTTATTGGGGCTCGTACCTGATGCTGTTGCTGCTCGGAATGTTTTATCTTTCCATCGGCTGTCTCGCCTCGGTCGTGACCAAGAACCAGATCGTGGCTGCGATCATTTCCTTCTGCGCGATCACGTTGCTGTTCTTCTTCGGGCTGATTCAATTCATTCTGCTCGACGTGAACTCCGGGATGCGCGACGTGCTCGGCTACTTTTCCTCGATCGAGCACATGGGCACCTATTCACGTGGCATCATCGACACGCGGCCGGTGGTTCTCTATCTGAGCATGACCACTTTGATGCTGGCGCTGACTTATCAGGCGTTCCAATCGCGCAAATGGAGGTTGTGACAAATGGCTGAATTTAGCGACAAAGCGAAGCCCAAAAAAATTCAGCGGCTCCAGATCGGACTGAATGTTTTGGTCCAGCTCGTTCTCATTTTCTTTTTGATCAGCGCAGTGAACTGGATCGGCTTCCGGCATTACAAACGCTGGGACGTCTCGCGCGACCAGAAATATGCCCTCTCCGACAAGACGAAGCGCTTCTTGAACTCGATCAAAGGCAAAGTCCGAATCACGGTTTTCTTTTCGCCGAACACGCCGATCAGTGGCGACGTTTCCAGTTTACTCACCGAATATCAATACGCAGCCAAGGGTAAGATCGATATCGAGAACATTGATCCACAGCGAAATCTCTCCCGCGCCAAGGAGATGTTCGACAAATATAAGGTGGTCAGCGACGAAAGCTTGATCGTGATCGATTACGAAGGCCGGAACAAAACGGTGAAGGCTTCGGAGATGGCGGACATCGATCAGAGCGGAATGGCCTTTGGCGAAGGACCGCGGGTGACCGCGTTCAAAGGCGAGCAGGCGATCACCAGCGCAATGATCGATTTAGTTGAAGGCAAAAAAAACACGATTGGCTACGTCACCGGCCACAAAGAGCCTTCGATCACCGAACCGTCACCGCTGACCATGCTCAATCAACAGCCGCAAGCCGGTAGTCCCATTTCGGTGCTAAAGACATTTATCGAAAATGAAAATATCAAGTTCCAGGAACTGAATTTGTTCAACGAACCGCAAATTCCTGCCGACATAAAAACAGTGATGATTGTCGGCCCGCAGTACGATCTTTCCGACCGCGAAATAAAATTGCTGCACGATTTCTGGGACAAACAGGGACGGATCCTGTTGTTGATCGATCCGTCGGCCAAAACGCCGAAGTTGAACGCGTTCCTCAACGAGCTCGGCGTGAAAGTGAACGACGACCGGTTGATGGCGTTCGTCCGGACCGGAATTGAGGAGCTGGCTCTGGTCCGCGATGTGCAGGCGCGCTTTTTCGGTGAAAGTCCGGTGACAAAACGCCTCGCGAATGTCCGCGCTTTATTTTTCGGTGGAACATCGTCAATCACACTCCAGCCGGAACGCGTTCGCGCGGCGAATATCCGGCTTCAACCTCTCATTCAAGCCGAGCAAGGTTATTTCGCCGAAACCGATTACAACACCGACGATCAGGCGAAACTTCAGGCGGATGCTAAAAAAGCCGGGACGGCTCCGTTGACTATTGGAGTGTCGATCGAAAAAGGCGGTAGCGCCGACGAACGGGTGCAGATGAATTCGTCGCGAATGGTGGTGGTGAGCAATGCGACGTTTATTCAGGACAACGCGTTGACCCAGGACCAACAAGCTCTCGATTTCGTTTCCGCGAGCGCGAACTGGTTGTTGAGTCGCGAACAATTAATCGGCATCGCTCCCAAAGTTCCGAAAACCCTCACTTTCAGTCTGAGCGAAGACGCGTTGCGGAGTTTGCGTTGGATGATCCTGGTCTTGATCCCGTTTGTCTTTGTCGTTCTTGGCACCGCTGTTTGGTGGAAGCGCCGGGCCTGACGAACTCGCAATTGCCATGAAGTGGAAAACGACCTTGATCCTTTTCGTCATCGCGGCCGGTGTTTTCGCCTACCTCTATTTCGGGGAGCGCAACCGGCCCGGCACCGAAGAAGCGGCGCGCCAATCGCAAAATGTTCTCAATTTCAGCCGCGAGAAAGTTGACGGCATCGTTATCCAAAACGGCGACGATAAGATCGACATCCGCCGCCGCGACGACAAATGGCGACTGGAAACTCCGATCAAAGATCAGGCGGACGCTTCACTAGTGAACAATTTGCTTCTCGATCTCGAGAACTGGCAAAAAGACGCCGCCATTTCAGCGAAGGAAATGGAGGCGGACAAGAACAAGCTTGGTGATTACGGGCTGGCGAACCCGAAGCTGCGCTTGAAGTTGATTGGACCTGGTGCGCCGCCGGAAATCCTTTTCGGCAAGGACGCTGCGCTCGAAGGCAAAATGTATGTCCGGTTCGGAAATTCGAAAGAAACCTTTCTCGCGAACCAATCGGTCAGGAAAGCGATCGATAAGAAGCCGGAAGACTTTCGCGATCGGAAACTGACCGACTTGATCATGGCACAGGTTGTCCGCGTCGTGCTCAAAACTCCGGCGGGCGAAATGGAGCTGCAGAAGAGGGGCGATCACTGGGAGATTGCGAAACCGTTGCACACGCGCGCCGACGACCAGAAGGTCAGCGATTTAATCGCGCAAGTGACGACTGCGCGCATTCAACAGTTTGTGGCGGACGATCGTGGCGACCTCCATCCCTACGGATTGGCCGAGCCGCGCGGCTCCCTTACGCTTTTTGCGCAGGAGGATAAATCCGCCAGTCGGACGGACTCGTCCGGTGGCGAGCAGGGCCAAACGCTTCAGATCGGCGGTCCCGCGACTGCGGGAGAAAAAGAGAAGGACCAGGTTTATGTCCACTTCTCTCCGCGCGGTTTCGTTTACACGCTGCCGAAAAAAATTGAGGAAATCCTGAACAATAAACCGAACGATCTCCGTGACCGTCATCTTGTCCGGATCGATACAAAAATTCTCGACCGCCTGACCATCGACGCTCCGGGAAAAGGCAAAACGGTGTTGGCGCGCAAAGACGAGAACTGGACGATCGCCAGCCGTAACAACGCGCCCGCGAATTCGAGCGAGGTCCGTCGGCTAATCGACACTTTACAAAACGAGCAGGTGACAAGATTTGTGGAAGATGTCGCTTCAAACTTGCCGAAGTATGGCCTCGATAAGCCACAGCTGATTATCACCTTCAGTTCATTCGCTTCGGAAAACACCGCCGAAACCAAAGCAGGCGAGCAGCCATTTTCCTCGGTCGCGTTTGGAAAAGTGGAAGGCGATAATGTTTTCGCGCGAGTCGGAGATGAGCCGTTCGTCATCGCGGTGCGTCGTGCCGCGCTCGATCAGATCTTCACCGACCCTTTGCAGTGGCACGAATTGTCGATCTTCAACTTTAAGCCGGAACAGATCCATCACGTCACTGTGACGTCGGACAAGGAATTGTCGTTTGTGCGCGGCGCGAACAATCAATGGAGTTGGGCTAAAGGAAGCGGATCGATCAACCAAACGAACATGCAATCGCTCCTCAATACGTTGGCGACGTTGCATGCCGTGCGCTGGGCTGGATCGGCAACTCCAGTTCATGGTTTCGACAAACCACAACTTGTTGTCTCGTTCACGACTTCGCCGGATGACAAGACGACGCACAAACTGAGTATTGGCGCTACCGCGCCCAATGGAATGTGGTTTGCAAAAGTGGACGAGCGCGAAGGAACGTTTGTGATCAGCGCACCGGATCTGAACGCGCTCAAATTGCCGCTGGCTGCCGCGGAACCACCGTCGCCTTCGCCATCCGCAACCGTAACGGCGACGCCTTAATCATTTTTCCTCGCGGTGTAAATCGTCACGATCCCGCCCGTGAGCGGTGCAGCCGCGGCATCGCGAAATCCGTTTGCCTCAATCAAACGCAATAATTCGTCGCCGCCTGGAAACTGCTCAATCGAATCTCCCAAATAATCGTAAGCGGTTTTCTTTTGGGTAAGAAAAGAGCCAAAAATCGGGAGCAACCGATGAAGGTAAAAGCGATAAAGCGATCGCAAGATCGACATCGATGGGAGCGAGAACTCCATGACCAGCAAATTGCCGTTTGCCGCCAGCACCCGCGCCATTTCGCGCAGCGCGGCGCTCCAATCTTTGATGTTCCGCAAACCGAAAGCGATGGTCAGGCAATCGAATGATTGGTCGGCAAACGGAAGGGCGAGTGCGTCCGCGACGATAACTCGACGAACTCCTTTCGCTCTCGCTACGGCCAACATTTCCTCGGAAAAGTCCGCGCCAACAACTTCCGAGTCCGGCAACGCCCTTTCCAACGCCAGCGTCAGGTCTCCCGTTCCGGCTGCGAGATCGACAATCGTTTTGGGTTTCCAATCGGCCACAATTCGAGCCGCGTGTTTTCGCCAAATAACATCGCAACCACAACTCAGAAGGTGATTGGCGAGATCGTAGCGTCGCGCAATGCTGCCAAACATCGCGCGAACCGTCTCCGGGTCGCGGGCCTGCGGTAGCTGATTCGGATCAATCAAGCTTAGATTCGAGCTTTCCCGTTTGCGCTTTAGGAGCTGATAATTGCAACGCTAGGCCGATCGCAAGCCATCCCGCTGGCATCACATGCAAAAGAAGACGGGGTAACGAGGATGTCATATGGGCGGTATAACTTGGCCAAGCACTGAAAAAGTACGTCAGCGAATAAAGGATTATTGGACCGAGGACACTTATCGCTAGAAGTAAGCGCAAGAGTTGGCGCGCTATCAAAAGATAGATTATTGCGACAAGGACGAGCAGCCAAAAGATACTCCAGTGACTAGTCTCGGTAATCTCGGCAAAGGCCGTGCCTGCTATCGCACCGAGTCTGGTAAGATTTTCCCTTAATAACTGAAAGGTGGGGCGCGCAAAATCTGAAGCCGTCACGACGTGCATCGCCTTCAGATAGACGCGCCACCCGGTGATCAAAAACAATCCGGGAAGGATCGCGACTAGGAAGGGGCGAAGGCGATGTTGACGTAAGCCAACGATCAAACCCATCGCCGCGAGGAGTGACCACAGAATTATGCCTTCAGATTTGATCCATGGTATTAACGTGAGGATTGAGGCGTAGGCGATCAATGCGGAGGGGGAGTTACGTTCCAGCGAACAAAGGAGATAGCCCAACGCCGTCAGGTAGAAGACGCTAAGCGGAATATCGCTATAACCGACGATTACTCCGCCGGGGCTGGCGGTAACGAATGGAACGAATGGAATCAGGAGCGCGGCCAATAAACCGAGCCACGGCTTACCCGATAGGCGGGTAACGAATAAGGCGACAAGCAGCGCGCCGGCGATGTAAAAGAGCGGAAAGATAGTCTTGATCCAGAATTGGTGCGGCGCACCCATCCAGAGATAAAGCCATAACTCGGTAAACGGTATAGCTAGCGGATACTCGGGATGACTAAAAGCTCGGCCGGCGCTTGAGTAGTAGGCTTCGGGAAGAACTCCAGAATCGAGAAAAGCATAACGAGCTTTTATCTCCCAGACCAAAAGCCCGTCCCAGCCGAGAGTATGCTTCAAGCACACAACGAATATGATAAACAACTCGAGTAGAAGAACTCCGGCCAGGATCCATTCAACTGTGCTTTTCGGTCGCGGAAGCGAAAAATGAGCTTGTCTCCCTTGCTTCGTTCGCCAACCGACGATTCCTAGAGCCAGACACAGCACTGCTACCAAACACTGCAAGGCGATACCTGAGGTGAAGGTTTCGCCAAGCCACAATAGTAAAGAGACGACCCCTACTCCAAATAGCCATGCGAGGCAGGCACACTCGATAAGGTTTAATCGCGGCGAACCTTTCATAATCAGCAGCGCGACTCCAATTCCGGCGGCGAAAAGCGTGAAATAACCGGCTAACAGACCAAGGATCATCATGGATTGAAACCAAGTCCGACGGTAGGCACAAAAACAATCGACGATCCAAAATGCGTTCCGCCAGTTAACGAGGCCGGCGGTTTCACTAAACAGAAAAACATCCCGGCAACAGAAGAGGACTTGGCCGCTGTTAATTCGCGCTCAAGAGTTGCTTCGCGGGCCTTAACGATGCGAACATCGTGCGGCCAGGAAAGATAGGCCACGAGCATTCCCAGAAATTCGCTGGGGGAACTTTCCGCATCGACGAAGATGACGAGTGATTTTTCGCGCGGCACGATTTCGATCAGATTAGCAAATAACTCGGAGCCATTCCGAACGTGAGTAAGACCACTCAAATATGAATCGGTCGAATGATTCGGATCGATCGGGCCGATTTTATTCTCGAGAATGGCTGGGCCGACGATCCGGACACTCAGGGCCAGAAAAACGGCGAACAGGGCGGACCAAAGTCCGAGATGGAGATAAAAGCGGATGCGCATCTTCCTTAATTGCCGCTGCCGGTTACAACGCAAGCGGACACAGTGTACCTTCACAGAATATTTGAGTCGTTTCGGCATGTCCAATGTCCGAAAAACTCGGAGATACAGACGGCTGCTCTGGCATTAAGAGGAAAATCCAAGCATATGGTCTGGCCTCGTCTATAGAGAACGGAAACAGCATCTAACGAGACCAAGCTCAGGCACGGCTCCGGCGAGCGCAAATGGTCGAGCAGCGAAAACCGACTTGGTTATCCGCGAAATTTGCTCGCGGCACGTCGTACGGGGGCCTTGTGAGCATGTTGTTTGCGCTGTTTCGCAGAAGTATCTTCCAGTCGTGACCGGTCACGCTTCGGCTTTCCGCTCCAGGGACTGCCACTAAAGTCATGTTTGCGTGTTTGTTTAGGCATGGCTGAATATCGATGAGTTGCCGCATTCTGTCTGCGATAAAAGCGCCCACATTGGTGATGAATCGCACTGGCGATTGGTGACGCGGCGTGGCGTAACCTGTTGAACTCGTATTACTCGATCGTGCGGCCGGGAGCTGGGCGCTTTCGTCGCTCTTTGCTGAAGCTTTACTTTCAATACGAGCGGGGCGATACCGGTTTAACGTCAAGTTCGTAAGGCGTCTCCAATCCAGCACCTTCCCCTCTTCCCGCCGGGTCTGAACGAAATGAATTCGTTCGGAAAAATGAAAGGTGCTTATGTTCCAATGTATCTCACTACTTCTGTCTGGTGATCCAGAGTCTGCTATCTTTGCCAAGCTGGCCCTATCGAGAGAAGCTCCGGTTTTCGACTTCCTGCACGCAGAAAGCGATCGGAGACGATTATGAGACGGCTCATCGCAACCATTGCCCTTGCTCTGCTGGTAGTGCCCGCCACCTTCGCGGGCGAGCAGTCATTGCTGGCGCGCGTTACGGTTTACTGGGCCAGCGGCGGTGCTAATTCCAACCATCATACATGCGCGACCGGCCTGCGACTACAAACCGGAGATTGCGCAGTCGATACACGGCACATTCCTTATGGCAGCCGGCTGATTTTTCCCGATGGCAGTACTTTGGCGGCAGCCGACACCGGCCCCGCGGTGAGAGATCGCAAGGCGGCGCGAATCTCGGGGCGCACCGTTTATGAGCGAAACGCAATAGTGATTGATCGGTTTTTTGACACGAAGCGAGAGGCGCTCTCCTGGGCGAGTCGAAATCCGCTCTTCATGACCGTGCGGGTTGTCCCGCCGAATTCACGCACGCTGGAACGGTTACCAGAACACCCTCCGCTCGACTCGCTTGCCCAGCGTGGCTTTTGATTAGCCTAACGAGATCAAAAGATAGCAGCAAAAACGGTACAGCGACTCATGCGCCAGGATGTTGGCCGTTGTGGCGGCACCGTCGCCAGGTCCGTAAAGAGATTTCATCAACCTGAAATTGCATCGTTCCACTTGATACAAATCTATAACGCCGGCGGGATCAATCGCGATATTTCCGCCAGGAGATTGAAGGCGGCCATTTCTTTGTCCCCATCTCCGATCGACATCTTCTTATGTACGCAAGAAAGCCGCCGCGAGATGCCTCGCGACGGCTTTTCGTAATTGTTTCGCTTACGACATTCCCAGCGATGCGAGCGTTGGCTCATCAATCGCCTCGGTCGTGTAGAGACTGTGGTCGCGTTGATAGTTGGCCAGCGCCTCGCGCGTAATCGGTCCGAGCACGCCGTCTACCTCGCCCTGGTAATAGCCCTGCGCTTGCAGTGTGGACTGAACATTTGCGATCACCTGATCGGGCGGCAGATTGTTGTAGGCGTAAATAGGGCCATTATACGGGTAGTAAGCATAGGCCGAATCGTAACCCCACGCTGGATACCAATAGCCGGCATTCCAAAAATACCAGCCACCGCTGATCAGAACGATGCGGTCATAGCGGTTGTTCCACCAACCTTGATCGTGCCATTCGCCCCGGTAGTTCTGGAAAGCGGCGTAGTTCTGACCTTGCCAGTTCTGACTGCCCTGAATGCGATAGTTTTGTTGGAACGTCGTGCTCTCGATCTTCGGATTAGGCGTATTCACAAGGTTAAAGTGTTTGGCTTCCACTTTCCCCTTGGTGCTCGACTGCGCGGCCGGCACGTTCTTGTTCTGAGCGTTCAACCCCTTATGCTCGCCTTTCAACTTCGACGAGTTGTTTAGTTGCGAAGCCGTGTTCGCGCCATTGTGCTTACCTTCCACTTTGCCTTTGGCGTTCGACTGCACGGACGACCGGTTGCTGTTTTGAGCGTTCAGCCTCGGATGCTGACCTTTCAAGTGCGAAGGGTTTCGCGAAGCCGTGTTCGCGTCGTGGTGCTTAGCTTCCACTTTCCCTTTGGTGCTCGACTGCACGGCCGGCGCGTTGTTGTTCTGAGCCTTCAACCTCTGGTGCTGGCCTTGGCTTTTCAACCGCGAAGGGTTGTTTAGTTGCGAAGCCGTGTTCGCGCCATTGTGCTTGCCCTGACTGACTGCCTGCGGCTGCTGGCCTTGCGTCGTCTGCTTTTCCTTCTTGTTGTTATTCTGATTATCCCGATCTGCTGCGCGGGCGACCAATGGGATCGCTAAGCAGCAAACCAATACAA
>Ga0193751_1001886_pt1 | contig 13075 bp, 9 predicted proteins | sample L1c2metaG_FD_143050 | JGI IMG/M metagenome (GOLD analysis project Ga0193751, IMG submission 143050) | Soil microbial communities from a riparian zone of the East river system, Colorado, United States - L1c2 | ecosystem: Environmental > Terrestrial > Soil > Riparian zone | place: USA: East River... | reverse complement strand
ACCCCGTGCTACCCTTGGCCCCCCGAGGAGGTCCACCGCTGACGACCCACCCCGCCTCGCCGGCCGACTCGGCGCTCGACGCGAAGGGACTCGCCGAGGTCCGCCGCGTGGTCAGCGCCGACCTGATGGTCGGGATCCCGAGCTTCGGCAACGCGGCCACCATCGGCTACGTGGTGCGCGCCTCCACGGCCGGCATGGTCCAGTACTTCCCGGACCTCAAGCCGGTCCTCGTCAACTCGGATGGTGGCTCTCCAGACGACACGCCGCGCGTTGCGGTCAGCACCGAGAGCCCCGACTACATCAAGAAGATCATCCTCGTCGCCCCTCGCCACAAGCTGCGACGGATCAGCGTCACCTACCACGGACAAAGCGGCAAGGGCACCGCGGTGCACGCCCTGTTCGAGATCGCGCGGGAGCTGAAGGTGCAGGCCATGGTGATGGTCGACTCGGACCTGCGCAGCATCGTTCCCGAATGGATCGAGCTGCTGGCCGGGCCGATCCTCAAGGGCGGCTACGACTTCGTGGCCCCCATGTACGCACGCTACAAGTACGACGGCACCATCACCAACTCGATCAGCTACCCGCTCACGCGGGCGCTGTATGGGGCACGCATCCGCCAGCCGATCGGCGGCGACTTCGGGGTGAGCGGCGATCTGATCGGGCGTCTGCTGGAGCTCGACACCTGGGACGACTCGACTGCCCGCTTCGGCATCGACATCTGGATGACGCACTCGGCCATCAACGAGGGCTTCGCGGTCTGCCAGGCGCGACTTGGGGCCAAGATCCACGACGCCAAGGACCCAGCCTCCGACCTGGGCCCGATGTTCCGCCAGGTGGTGGGCACCCTGTTCAACCTCGCCGGGCACTACCAGGATCGATGGCTCACCGTGCGCGGCTCCCACCCGATCCCGGAATACGGGTTCGAGCGAGTGGTCGCCCCGGAGGAGATCAGCGTGAACCTGGCCAAGCTGGTCGACGGGTTCGAGAATGCCCGCCACACGCACCGCGAAACGTGGTCCGAGATGCTCGCCCCTGAGCAGCTGGAGCGCGTGATGCAGGTCGACTGCAGCGATGCCACCAGCTTCCGGTTCGCGGCTGAGCTGTGGATCCGCTGCCTGTACGACACGCTCATCGCGTTCAATCGCGCGGGAGCGGACCGCGAACGGTTCCTCTCCGCGCTGACGCCCCTGTACTTCGGGCGCACGGCGGGCTTCATCGTCGAGACGGCAGAGATGACAAACGACCAGGCCGAGCGGGTGATCGAGGCCGTGGCGCACGAGTTCGAGCAGCTCAAGCCGTACCTCGTCAGCGGCTGGCGGGCCATGCGCGCGGCGAGCGCCTGATGGCGACGAGGCGCCAACCATTTCGAATCCTGCTCCCGCTGGCCAACCCGAGGACGGCGCGCGACCTGGTGCGCATCGGCTCTGGCATCAGCGCCAACCGCAGGACCGAGATCACGGCGCTGGGCATCGTGGAGGTGCCGGAGGGCTTCTCGCTGGCCGATGGCGCCATCGCGGCGCGAACCGCACGCCGCCTCCTGCAGCGCGTCCTCGACTTCGGAGACGAGGAGGGGGTCGAGATCCGGACCATGGTCCGCATCAGCCGCCGCGCGGCGGACGGGGTGATCGAGGCGGTCGCGGAGGAGGGCGCAGACCTGCTCATCTTCGGCTGGGGTGGGCCGCCGTCGCCCGGCCGAGTCGCGCGCGCCGATGCCGAGGAGCGCGCCGAGACGTCGCGGAGCGGACGGGCTCCGTCGCCGCGGGCGACCTTCTCGCCGACGATCGACGCGGTGGTGCGCGACTCGCCGTGTGACATCGCCGTGGTGAAGCAGCGTGGCGTGAACGAGGTGCGGTCGATCCTGGTCCCCGTGCGTGGTGGGCCGCACGCCTCGCTGGCGATGCGCCTGGCGCGTGACCTGGCACGGCGTTTCAAGGCGGACCTGGTCGTCCTGCACGTGGCGCCCAAGGGGATCGGCGAGCGGGCACGGCTGCGCCAGCAGGCGGCGCTCGACCGGTTCGTCGCCGAGCATGGCCGCGGACGGCGGATCAAGGGGATCCTGCGCGAGGCGGCATCGGTGCGCACGGCCATCCTGCGCGAGGCGGCGCACCACGACCTGGTGGTGATGGGTGCCTCCGCCCAGCCATCGAATGCCAGCGCCGAGGGTCGCTTCCTGTTCGGGGTGGTGGCCGAGACGGTGGCGGCCAAGGCGAAGCCGACGGTGATCGTGGTCAAGACCCGGCAGGCACTCGGGGCGGGCACATTCGAGGACCTGCGGGCGGCAGAAGGCTCGCTGGCGGCGGCCGATGCATTTGTCGAGCACACAACCTCGCTCTCCGCGATCGTCGACAAGTGGTTCGCAGAGAACACGTTCCACGCCGGCGAGTTCCGCGACATCGTCAAGCTGGTCGAGCTCAAGGAGCGCCAGGGGGTGACGATCAGCGTCGGGCTGCCGGCACTCAACGAGGAGCGGACGATCGGGCTCGTCATCAAGCGGATCAAGGAACCGCTCATGGATCGCGTGCCGCTGATCGACCAGATCGTGGTCATCGACTCGGACTCGTCCGATCGGACCGCCGAGATCGCCCGGGAGCTGGGGGTCCCGGTGGTGCGCCACGCCGACATCCTGCCGGAGCACGGCTCGCACATCGGCAAGGGCGACGCACTGTGGAAGAGCCTTCACGTCCTGGATGGCGACCTGGTGGCCTGGATCGACACCGACATCAGCAACATCCAGCCTCGCTTCGTCTTCGGGCTGCTCGGTCCGCTGCTGCGCGAGCCGCGCATCCAGTACGTGAAGGGCTTCTACCGGCGGCCGTTGAAGGAGGGCGTGCACATCGTGCCCGAGGGCGGCGGTCGGGTGACGGAGCTGATGGCGCGGCCGCTCATCAACCTCTTCTTCCCCGATCTGTCGGGAATCGTCCAGCCCCTCTCCGGCGAGTACGCCGGGCGCCGGGCCCTGCTCGAGTCGCTGCCCTTCTTCAGCGGCTACGCGGTCGAGATCGGACTCCTGGTGGACATCGTCGAGTCGGCCGGGCTGTCGGCCATCGGCCAAGTCGACCTGGAGCGCCGGATCCACCGCAACCAGCCGCTCGGCAACCTGTCCCAGATGTCCTTCACCATCCTGCAGGCCGCGATCCGCAAGCTGGAGGAGCGCCACAAGCTCGAGCTGCTGACCGAGATGGGGCGGGGCATGAAGCTGATCGGCCGCGAAGGAGACCGATTCAACCTCGAGGTGCGCCAGATCGGTGACGAGCTGCGGCCGCCGATCAAGACGATTCCCGCCTACATGGAGCGCCGCCGCGCGCTCGCCGACCGCTGAGTCGATGACCGCCCCGGCGCTGCGGGTCGTGATCGCGCCCGACTCGTTCGGCGGCGCCCTCGACTCCGTGGCTGTGGCCGATGCCATCGCAGCCGGGTGGGCGCGCGCCCGCTCTCATGACACGCTCGTTCGTGTGCCGATGGCCGACGGCGGAGAAGGGACCCTGGCGGCGGTGGCCGCCGCGCTCGGCGATCGGGCACAGCGAAGGACGCTGGGCACCGTCGACGCGCTCGGCCGTCCGATCGAGGCCGACTGGCTGCTTCTCCACGACGGCACGGGCGCCTTCGTGGAGATGGCGGCCGCCTCGGGGCTGGCGCGGCTGGAGCCCGGAGAGCGGACCCCGTCGAACGCGCGCGCCGCATCCACGCGTGGGACCGGCGAGCTGCTGCGCGCCGCCATGGGCGCCGGCGTGGAGCGGATCACCCTCGGACTGGGCGGCAGCGCGACGAACGACGGCGGCAGCGGGCTGATCTCCGCCATGGGTGTCCGCCTCCTCGATCTCGACGGCGCGCCGCTGCCTCCGGGTGGTGCCGCGCTCGCGCGCCTGGCCCGGATCGACGCCACGGGTCTCGACCCTCGCCTGGCGGGGGTGTCGCTGATCGTCGCCTCCGACGTGACCAATCCACTGTGCGGGCCTGCCGGAGCGGCGGCGACCTACGGTCCGCAGAAGGGCGCCGATTCCCAGACGGTGGCTGAGCTGGACAGAGCCCTGGGCGTGTACGGCGCGGCGATCGAAGCGGCCACCGGGCGCGCAGTGGCGGACGTTCCGGGCGCCGGAGCCGCGGGAGGTACCACCGCCGCCCTGCTCGGCTTCACATCGGCCGTGGTGCGGCCGGGAGTAGAGGTCATCTCCGAGCTGGTGGGGCTGCCCGACGCGTTGGAGGCGGCCGACCTGGTGATCACCGGCGAGGGGCGCGCCGATGAGCAGACTCTGGCCGGCAAGGCGGCGATGGGCGTGGCGCTGCTGGCTCGTTCACGGAACGCCCCGGCGGTGCTGCTGTGCGGGGGGGTCGGCCCCGGGATCGGCGCCCTGGAGGCCGCGGGCCTGTTCGTGGTGGTGCAGCCGATCCTCGACCACCCCGGCGACCTGGCCGAGGCGATGGCCGACACCGAGCGGCTGCTGGCCAACGCGGCGGAACGCCTGGCCGGCACGATCGGGATCGGGCTCACCTTTGCCGCTGGCTGAGCGCGACTCGGTGACCGGAAAGAAACCTGCGCGTCGACGCGGACCAAGTCCGCAGAAGCTGGCCGCCGAGCGTCGGCGGCGCCGCGCGTTGGCGGAGATTGCCCTGGAACGGCTGGGCGAGCGCTACCAGCACCCGACCTGGGCAGGTCCGCGGCTCGACGCGGTGAGCGAGCTGGTGCTCACCATCCTTTCCCAGAACACCGCCGACATCAACTCGTTCCGCGCCTTCACCGCCCTGCGGGCGCGCTACGCATCCTGGGACGAGGTGCTGGAGGCGCCACTGGACGAGCTGACCGACGTGATCCGGCCCGGTGGCCTGGCGCCCACCAAGGCGCCGCGCATCCAGCACGCGCTTGCCGAGGTGCGCGCCGACACTGGCGGCACCTGGGATCTCTCCTTCCTGGGAACCCTGCCGCTTAACGAGGCGCGCGACTGGCTGACAGCGCTGCCCGGCATCGGGCGCAAGACGGCCGCCATCGTGCTTCTCTTCTGCTTCGGAAGGCCGGCTCTGCCGGTCGACACCCACGTCTACCGAGTTGCCAGCAGGCTTGGCATGCTGCCGCCGCGCACCCCGCTGCTGCGCGCCCATGACCTTCTCGAGGAGGCGCTGCGTGAAGAGGAGGTCTACCCGTTTCATGTCGAATTGATCCGGCACGGACGCGACACCTGCCGGGCCCCGCGGCCGATCTGCGGGATCTGTCCGCTGACCGATGCGTGCGCCTATTACGCGGCAGCCCAACGCCCGCGAAGCAAGCTGCCGATCGCGCCGGTGCCGAAGGGCGGGGCCCTTCGGGACCCCGAGCGCTACCACGACGAGCTGATCCACGGCTGGGCGCCACCGGAGCACCGGAGTGATTCTGGTTAACGCTCGCACTAGTCGCGCCCAGCCATCGGATGGCTACAACGGTGAAGTTGCTCTGGCTAGGGCCCGCTCTGGCGCCGAATAGCCACGGGGTGGCTACAGTGACGACCGAACTGGCACCTGCGCGCTCGTTGTAGCCACCACGAGGCTACGGACCCTGCGAGGCGCCTGGCCTTCCGCGTGGCAGACGTTGGGCAGTTCTGACTGCTAGAATCCGGCCCCCGCGGTATCGGGCCGAAGTAGCTCAGTGGTAGAGCAACGGTTTCGTAAACCGTCGGTCGTGGGTTCGAGTCCCACCTTCGGCTCCAGCAATCCACGATCGGGTACCAGTCAGCCGCCGCGCGATGCTGTCGCCCTGGTGGCCACGGTCACCGGAATTGTCGCGTCTGAGATTGCCAAGCTGATTGCGCGCGAATAGCATGACGCCGCCAAGTTTCAGGCCGAGTCAAGAACGGCTACGAGCCGCCAGAGGGGTGCTCAATTGGGTCGCTTGTCCGCCGCGCTGTCCACCGCCATCTTGCTTGCTGGAGTCCTGGCGGGGCCTGCCTCCGCCGCACCGCCCGAGCGCTATGCGCACAATCCGCTGTACGTGCGCCCAGGGGCCACAACCTCGCCTACCGGTCTCTCGCCGGCAACGATCAAGAGCGTGTATAGCTTTTCGACGAGCAGCACCGCCGGGGGAGGCAAGACGATCGCCATCGTCGACGCCTATGACGACCCAACAGCCGAGAGTGATCTGGGCGTGTTCAGCACAAAGTTCGGGCTGCCGGGCTGCACGACGGCCAACAGTTGCTTCAAGAAGGTCAATCAGACCGGGGGAACAGCCTATCCGCGCAAGGACGCCGGCTGGGCACTCGAGATCAGCCTCGACGTCCAGTGGGCGCACGCCATCGCGCCCGGGGCACACATCCTGCTCGTTGAAGCGAGCTCCAACAGCTTCGCCAACCTGCTGGCTGCCGAGGACTACGCCAAGACGCACTCGCAGTACGTCTCCAACAGCTGGGGCGGCAGCGAATTCTCAGGCGAGGCCAGCAACGACTCACATTTCAGCCAGAGCGGCGTGAGCTTCTTCGTCTCTGCTGGTGATGCCGGTCTGCCGGCCGAGTACCCGTCGTCGTCTCCAAATGTCATCTCGGTGGGAGGCACGACCCTGCATTTCAGCGGTTCGACCTTCACCGGCGAGACGGGCTGGAGCGGAGGCGGTGGTGGGTGCAGCACATACGAGACTGCGACGAGCGCCCAATCGGCCTTCAGCACATACGGTCAGGTCTCGTGCAATGGCAAGCGAGCAACGCCGGATGTCTCTCTCGACGCCGATCCTGCTTCCGGGGTCTCGGTCTACGACACCACCCGGTACCAGGGACAGGCAGGCTGGTTCCAGGTGGGTGGGACGAGCGCTTCCGCACCGATGTGGGCGGCCCGCTCCGCCGACGCCGGCACGTTAGTCAATTCGGCATACGTCTACGGCAGTTCCATCACCTTCCGGGATATCACTGTGGGGAACAATGGGGCGAGCTGCTTGGGAGGCTTCGACCTGTGCTCCGGACGCGGTAGCTGGACCGGCGCCACGCCATAGGCGCCACGCCATGAGTGAGGCCGGGAAGAGTAGAGCGGCCTACGTCCGCTCGATCACCGACAGGATGTTGCCGGCGGGATCCTTGAACCAGGCGATCGGTCTGCCCTCGTCGTGCATGATCCCGCGCTCGTCCTGGTCGAGTCCTTCGTATCGCTCGAGCTGAACTCCTGCCTGGGTCAACCGATCGACCGCCTGATCGATGTCGGCGACCGGGAAGTTCAGGACCGTGAAGGTCGCCGGCTCGTGGTTCGGCTTCGGATAGACGATCACCTCGTGCCCGCCCCCAAGGTGCAGGGCGAGGACTCCATCCTGCTCGGATACGTCGATGCCCAGCGTATCGGCGTAGAAGGCCTTCGCCTTCGCGAGGTCATCGGTCGAAAAGCCTGAGAAGCCTTGACTGTGCTTGAACATTGATCACCTCATGACGCTTCAATTCTCCAATTGTCCGATACCTCGTCGGCTGCCGCTACACTCCGTCGGTGGCGCCGCGCTATGTGCCCGAAGACTCCATGAAGAGTCCGCGCTTCACGGGTCCGTCGACCTTCGCCCGTCTGCCGCTGGTCCGGACGCTCGACGAGGTGGACCTGGCCGTCGTTGGCGTGCCGTTCGACACCGGCGTGACCTACCGGGTGGGCGGCCGGTTCGGACCGAACGCCGTGCGCGCCGCGAGCGTCATGCTGCGGCCCTACAACAGCAACCTCGACGTGAAGCCGTTTGAGGTGCTGTCGTGCGTCGATTTCGGCGACGTGGCGATCGTCCCCGGCTACACGGAACGCAGCTACGTCGCCATCGAAGAGGCGGTGGCGCCGATCGTGGAGGCCGGGGTGGTGCCGCTCCTGATCGGCGGCGATCACGCCTGCACCCTTCCCCACCTGCGCGCCACGGGCTCGCGTGGCCCGGTGGCCGTCGTCGACTTCGACTCGCACACCGATGCCTGGGATGCCTATTTCGGCGAGAAGTACAACCACGGCACCTGGATGCGCCGAGCCATTGAGGAAGGGCTGGTCGACGTAGCTCATTCGATCGAGATCGGGCTGCGCGGCTCCCTGTACGAGGCCGCCGATTGGACTGGCCTCCGTGACGAGCTGGGCCTGGAATACCTCACCACCGAGGACGTCTTTGCCCTGGGGCCGACCGAGGTGGCCGCCCGGATCCGGCAACGGGTTGGGGATCGCCCGGCCTTCATCAGCTTTGACATCGACGTCGTGGATCCTGCCTTCGCACCGGGCACCGGGACGCCCGAGGCCGGGGGTCCGTCCGCGCACGACATGCTGGCAGTCCTCCGTGGACTCACCGGGATCGACTTCATCGGCTTCGACGTGGTCGAGGTGATCCCCGCCTACGACCCGGCCGGTCAGACGGCGACCCTGGCTGCCAACCTCGCCTACGAGATGCTGTCGCTGGTCGCCCTGCGTCGCCAAGGCCGATGAGCGCAGCGGACCTGGATTGGCATTCGCCAATGCCGCCCGGCTTCCGCTGGCCGGATGGGGTGCGGGCCGCCGCCTGCTTCACGTTCGACATGGACGCCGAGAGCCCGATCCTGTTCGACCATCCAGAGGCTGTCGGCTGGCTGGACGTGATGAGCCACCAGGCCTACGGGCCGCGGACGGGCGTGCCCCGCATCCTGCGCCTGCTCGAGCGCCGCGGGGTGCGTGCCACCTTCTTCATCCCGGGCTACACGGCCGAGCGCTGGCCGGCGGTGGTGCGCGCGGTGCGCGACGCCGGACACGAGATCGGGCATCACGGCTACCTGCACGAAGGCGCCCGCAGCGCGCCTGATGAGGCGACCGAGGAGGCGCGCCTCCTTCGCGGCCTCGAGGCGCTGGACCGGGTCGCGGGTGTGCGACCCATCGGCTATCGGGCACCGATGTGGGAGCTCAGCTACCGGCTACCTGCCGTGCTGGCCAGCCACGGCTTTCGATATGAGAGCGGCCTCATGGATGCAGATCATCCGTATCGGCTGGCCGTGGGGCCGGGGCCGAACGCCCCCAGCCTGATCGAGCTTCCGGGGCACTGGAGCCTCGACGACTGGGAGCCGTACAACTACCTGCCCGGGATCACTGGCTCCGGCGTGATCGCCAGCCCGGCCGAGGTCCTCGCCCGATGGACCCTGGAGCTCGACGCGCTTGTCGCCGAGGGGGGCCTGTTCATGCTGACCAACCATCCGTTCGTGTCGGGCCGGGCATCGCGCGCCGCCGCCCTGGAGACGTTGATCGAACGTGCCCAGGCGATCGAGGGCCTGTGGATCGCCACTGCCGCGGAGATCGCCGCGCACGTCGAGACGCTTGACCTGGAGCCGATCGTTCACGAGCCACCGCGTCTCCCGGATCGGCCCTAGCGATAGGACCCCGGCGGTGGCCGCCGGGGTCCCATCGGTCTCCGCTGGTGTGGCGCCCTCAGGCGCGGCGCAGCATTGAACGTGCCCCGATCCAGTAGATCAGGAAGGCCACCGCCCCGCCCACGTAGTAGGCGAAGTCCGCGTAATGCAGGTAGTTGGCGGTGATGTAGTTGAAGGGTCCGCCCCAGGAATAGCCAAGCGTCGAATTCTGGAAGGGAATGCCCGCGGCGAATCCGACCACCAGCGCAACGAGCGCCAGGGCACCGCTGGGGAGCCTTGCATAGTCGACGATCGACTTCGCGTCGGCATGCCGTCCGCGCAGCCACCAGTCCGCGAGCACCACGCCGACGAATGGCGAGATCCAGTAGCTGACGAACAGCAGGAAGTTGAAGAAGTTCCCAGCGAACTCCCCGGATGCGGGCCTGCCGACGAAGAAGCCGAAGCCGTATTGCAGCACCAGGGTGAACAGGAAGCCGAGGACCGCCACCACGGCGGCGGAGTAGATCCGCTTGATGCGGAGGCCGGCTGCCTGCAGCGATAGCGAGCCCGTGTAGTCGTTCATGGCGTTGACCGCGACCGTCCCGATTGCGATTGCCACCATCGCCAGGCTGGCCACGATCGCGCCGCTGCCGCCGAGCAGCGAGTAGATCGTGTCGCTCGACTCACCACCGGTCGCCTTGGTGGCCACCAGGACACCCAGGATCTCGAGCCACCCCGATGCGAGAGACATGCCGAGCAGCGTGTACCAGAAGACTCTGCGCGTAGAGACGTTGCTCGGCAGGTAGCGGGTGTAGTCCGATGCGTACAGTGCCCATGCCAGGACGAAGCTCGCCACGATGGCCACCATCGCCACGAAGGCACCGATCTGGTCGAGGCCGCTGAACCCGTCGACGAAGCCCGTATTCGCCTGACCAAGGATCGAGATGGTGAGGATCACGAACATCGCCCCAAGGACCAGCGCGCCCCATTTCTCGAAGGTGTGGATCGCCTCGTAGCCGAGGATCCCGAGCGCGCCCTGCGCCAGCACGATCACCACCAGCCCGCCGACGAACGGCAGGCCGGGGATCAGGATGGTCAGGGCAATGGCGCCGAAAACGCTGTTGATGCCGTCCCAACCGATGGTGCTCAGCCAGTTGAGCAGGCCCGGCAGCACGATGGACTTGCCGAATGGCAGCCGCGCGGCGGGCATCTGCGCCAGGCCGAGCTTCGGCCCCATGGTGGCCAACAGTGCCACGAAGAATGAGCCAACCAGGTTGCCGACCACGACTGCCAGGATCGAGGTCACGAATCCAAGCTTGAGAAAGTCCAGCGTGACGAGCGTGCCGATGAAGAACGCTGCTGGGACCAGGTTGGGGGTGAACCAGACGGTGAAGACCCGTCCGACCGAGCCGTACCGCGCGTCCTCCGGGATCGGCTCCATCCCGTGGCTTTCAATCGAGAGGTCGCCCTCGCGCGTGGGCATGCCCTCCCGGGTCAACGCATCTGTGATCGCCATCTGCAGATCGACTCCTCTCCCTTCCCCCGCGGCGTAAGTGGATGACTCCCGAGCCCGGCCCTCCCTTCAGGCTCGCAGAGCGGGCTTGACGAACGTGACAGGCCGGTCGACGCCGGCATCGTGGACAACGCTCCTCGCCGGCTCCGTCTCGGCCACCACGCGGCCGTTGCGGACCACCCAGCGGGCGGCCGGACGAAGGCGGATCGCCTCCGCCTCATCGGTGCAGTCGAAGACGACGAAGTTGGCCGGGGCTCCCTCGCCGATGCGCCAATCGGCGATCTCCGCGGCGCGCGCCGGGTTGCTGGTGACCATCTCGTAGGCGCGGAAGAGCTCCGCGCGCCCGGTCATCTGCCCGACGTGGACCAGCATCGAGAGCGCGTCGAGCATCGACCCCCGGCCGAGCGGATACCACGGGTCCATGATCGAGTCGTGACCGCAGGCCACGTTGATGCCGGCGGCATCGAGCTCCTTCACGCGGGTCATGCCGCGGCGCTTGGGATAGGTGTCGAAGCGCCCCTGCAGCACGATGTTGTCGAGGGGATTGGCCACGATGGTCACCCCGGCCCGTTTCAGGATCTGGATCAGCTTGAAGGCGTAGTTGTCGTTGTAGGAGGCCATGGCCGTGGTGTGGCCGGCCACCACGCGACCCTGCATGCCGTCGCGGATGGCCCTGGCTGCGACGACCTCCAGGAAGCGGCTCTGCTCGTCATCGGTCTCGTCGCAGTGGAGGTCGATCGGCGCACCGGTCTCCCGTGCCAGGTCGAAGATGAAGTGCACCTCGCCGACGCCATCGTCGCGCGTCCACTCGTAGTGCGGGATGCCCCCGATCACGTCGCAGCCGAGGCGCATCGCCTCACGCATCAGCTCCTCGCCATCGGGGAACGAGAGGATCCCGTCCTGCGGGAAGGCGATCAGCCGCAGGTCGACGAGATCGCGAACCTCCTTGCGGAGCTCGAGGAGCGCCTTGAGCGCGACGAGGTTCGGGTCGCAGACGTCGACATGAGAGCGGATCAGGCCGGTCCCCTGCGCGACCTCCCAGCGAATCGCCTCCAGGGCCCGATCCTTGACGTCCTGGTGGGTGAGCGACGGCTTCCGCTCGGCCCAGGTCAGGATCCCCTCGATCAGCGTTCCCGACTCGTTGTAGTGGGGCTCGCCGACGGTCAGGACGGCGTCGAGATGGACGTGGGGGTCGACCAGGGGAGGGGAGAGCAGTGAGCCCTCCGCGTCGAGCTCGAGGGCGCCGTCCGAGCTGATTTCGCCACGCGGACGGATTGCGGTGATCTGGCCCCCGGTCACGCCCACGTCGACCGGTTCTGGCGCGTCGCCGCCGGTTGGATGCAGGCGCGCGTTGCGAACGACGAGCTCCATGCCACCCGCCTTGCTGCCTGGGGTCAGCGACGGCTTCGCCGGGCCCGGCAGCGCATCATCGCTCCAAGACGGCGGTAGCGGAAGCCCCAAATCCGCCAGAGCCTGGACGCCGATCCGACGGCTAGGATTGCAAGCGTGCCTCGCCCGTCCTCGCTCATGAACGTCAGCTGGCGCCGCCTCTCCGGGATCCTGGTCACCGACCTGGCTGTGCTGGGCGTCGCCACGGTGGGTGTGTTCGTCCTCGAAGAGGGTCTCGGCCTGCAGGGTGGATCGGCCGTCTACCTGCTCGCCGTCGCGATGGTGGCCTACCTGCAGGGCAGCTGGGCAGCGATCAGCACCGCCGTCGGCGCTTTTCTCGCCTACAACTTCCTGTTCGTCGCGCCACGCTTCACGTTCCGCGTCGCGAACGCCCAGGGGCTCCTCACGCTGGTGACTCTACTGGCGCTCGGGACTGGAATCGGGCGTCTGACCGGACTCCTGCGCGACCGGGCGCGGGAATCGGATCGGCGAGAGCGGCAGGCTCGGACGCTCTTCGCGCTCAGCCGCGCCATGGCCACGGCGCGCCGCACGTCCGATGCGCTGCCGGCCATCGCGGAGCTCGTCGCCAGCGACGCTCGCATGCAACGAGTCTGGATCGGGCTCGGGCCGACGGTCGCCCAAGAGCACCTGCTTGCAGGAAGTCTGTCGGCGGAGCCGGCGGTCGCGATCGGCCTGCACCTGTTCCTCAATCGCGACGACGAAGACCGATTGACGTGGGTCCGCCTCTCGCCGCCGGGCCTGGCTGCCGGGGTGCGGGTGGGCGGCCCGAACCTCCATCGGGTCGAGCTGCGCGACGGGCCCGAGGTGATCGGGTCGCTGTGGGGGGCAAGGGACCCGGCGCTCGGGCCGCCAACGGTCGAGGAGACGCGCCTCATCGCAGTTGCGGCCGACC